>Ga0207670_10001637_pt1 | contig 11691 bp, 10 predicted proteins | sample KBSS23HmetaG_FD_184339 | JGI IMG/M metagenome (GOLD analysis project Ga0207670, IMG submission 184339) | Switchgrass rhizosphere microbial communities from Kellogg Biological Station, Michigan, USA - KBS S2-3H metaG (SPAdes) (version 2) | ecosystem: Host-associated > Plants > Roots >... | reverse complement strand
AGTTTTCTTAGTTCTTAGCGGTGATTGTCTAGTGTATCGCGGGGAGGGTGGGTTGGGATTGGGGGCGAACTTTAAGGTTGGGGGTTGCGTGGTACCCTGAAAAAAATAAGACGATATCGCTAGATGAAGTCGCTGAAACAAGACGCTGTACACATCGTGCGCTCGTTGCGCGCTCGCGGCCATCAGGCCTACCTAGTGGGGGGATGCGTGCGCGATCTACTGCTTGGCCGCGAACCTGCTGACTACGACGTGTCAACCGATGCGACGCCCGCGCAGGTCATGAAGATTTTTCCGCGGACTTACGCGGTAGGCGCACAGTTCGGAGTAATTTTGGTGCCGGTTTCGCAGTCAGATGGAGACGCTGGATCGGAGGTCGTACCGGAAAGTGTCGTTGAGGTCGCCACTTTTCGCAGTGATGTCGGGTATTCGGACGGACGGCATCCCGATGAAGTGCGGTTCAGCAAAGACCCACGTGAGGACGTCGAGCGACGTGACTTCACGATCAACGGATTGATGCTCGATCCAGAGAACGACGAAGTGATCGACTTTGTTGGAGGGCGAAAGGACATTGAGTCAGGGCTTGTTCGGACAATTGGCGACCCGGCGAAGCGGTTCGCCGAGGACAAGCTACGCATGTTGCGCGCGGTGCGATTTGCGGCCCGTTTCGACTACGCAATCGATCAAAGCACAATGGTTGCGATCCAGAGCTTGTCGGCCGACATCCATCAGGTATCGAACGAACGCGTTCGCGACGAACTGACGAAGATGTTGACCGAAGGAGAGGCGCGACGGGCGTTTCAGTTGCTCGACGAAACTGGATTACTTCGGGAAGTTCTGCCAGAAATTTCTGCCATGAAAGGTGTCGAACAGCCGCCCCAATATCATCCTGAAGGAGATGTGTTTGTACACACGTTATTGCTGCTTCAAAACCTTCCACATCCGTGCTCGGTCACTTTGGCATGGGGAGCCCTGCTTCATGACATAGGGAAGCCACCCACTTTTCGCATTGCCCCCGATCGCATCCGGTTTGATGGCCATGTTGAAGTAGGCGTGAAGATGGCTGAGAACATTTGCCGGAGACTACGTTTTTCGAATGACGATACCGAACAAATACTGGCGCTGGTGAACAATCACATGCGGTTTGCCGACATCACGCGGATGAAGGAATCCACGCTGAAACGATTCTTGCGCTTGCCGCGGTTCGAAGAGCACCTCGACATGCATCGGATGGACTGTCAGTCGAGCCACGGAGATCTGAGCCTCTACAATTTCGCAAGAGAGAAGCTGGCCAGTACTCCCCCGGAGGCGATTCGTCCAGCCCTGCTTTTGAATGGAGATGCCCTCATTGCGGAGGGCTACGCTCCGGGGCCCGTCTTCAAGGAAATTTTGTCCGCTGTTGAAGACGCACAACTGGAAGGACAGTTGCATTCGAGCGCCGATGCGATGTCGTTTGTGCACGATAAATTCCCCCGTGGTTCATCTTCGTAGTCACGCTGTGCAGAGAAGGCGACGAAGTTTTTGTGATGCTAAAATCTACGTCTCTTAGAAATTGGAGCACATGAGATGCGTCGTTCAATCGACATGGAGCGGGCAACCGCAGGCTTGAACAAGATTCTTGGGCGATCTCTGAATCAAGCTCCTGCTGGAGATGCACCCGTGCTCGCATGGCCGATCGTGTGCGGCAGCACGGTTGCTGAACGAACTCGCGCGGTGGCGTTTGCAGGTGGTGTGCTTCGGGTTGAAGTGCCGGACGACGGCTGGCGATATGAATTGCGATCGCTGGCGCCGCGATACTTGGCATTACTGAACCAGTATGTTTCTGACGGTGTGAATCGGATCGAGTTTGTGGTGAGCCAGCGATGAATGAAGACAAAGTCACCGAGGAGGATGTTTCGCATGTCGCGGAACTCGCAAACCTGGATCTGAGCGAAGAGGAACGCACACGCATGGTGCGCGATCTGAACTCGATTTTGGGATACATTGAACGCCTCAACGAGCTGAATACCGATAAGGTTCAGCCGATGGCGCAGGTTTCGGATCGGTATGGAGTCGATGAGTCCAAGCAGGGAAGCGAGCGCTTCGCGTATGCAGCGCGGGAAGATGTACGAGAAGGTTTGCGCTCCTCCCTGCCGCACGAAGAGGCTCTGAGGAATGCGCCGGACGCAGATGGGACGTTCTTTCGCGTGCCGAAGGTGATCGAAAAATAATTCCCTCAACCTTTCGTTGTAGGCCAACCCACTTTTATTTCGTGTATCGATGAATCTCAACACTCTGACGATCGACACTGTGCGCTCTGCTCTTGCCGAGGGAACCGCAACAGCAACCTCACTCGCGCTGTCTTTCTTCGACGCGATCCAGAAGCAGGACGGTGAGATCGGCGCATTTTTGACGTTATCCAAAGAACGTGCGCTGATCAGGGCGGCGGAGATCGATGGGCTCGTCAAGGACGGCAAGCCTCTTCCTCCATTGGCGGGAGTTCCGGTCGCGATTAAAGACGTGATGGTCACGCGCGGAGTGAGAACGACTGCCGGTTCGCGGATTCTCGACAACTTTGTTCCTCCTTACGACTCAACGGCCGTGGCCCGCCTGGAACAGGCAGGCGCGGTGGCACTCGGAAAGCTAAATTGCGATGAGTTCGCGATGGGGTCATCGAACGAGAACTCGGCTTACCACCCGGTGCGCAATCCGCGCGACACCAGCCGCGTTCCGGGTGGATCATCCGGCGGCGCTGCTGCAGCCGTTGCTGCCGGGATGGCAGTGGCAACGCTGGGATCTGATACAGGTGGTTCGATCCGTCAGCCAGCATCTTTTTGCGGCGTGGTCGGGATGATGCCGACGTATGGCCGCGTGTCGCGCTATGGCCTGATCGCGTTCGCGTCCTCACTTGATCATATCGGTCCGTTGACTCACAGCGTGAAAGATGCGGCGCTTGTTCTTCGCACGATCGCAGGCCGCGATCCCATGGATTCGACTTCTGCCGACGTGCCAGTTCCAGACTATGTGGTGGAACTCGAAAAGCCGATAAAAGGTTTGCGCGTAGGCGTGGCGAAAGAATATTTCGGAGAGGGACTTGATCCGGAGGTTCGGGGTTCGGTTGAGGCAGCGATCGACCGATTGCGCGATCTTGGGTGCGAAATTGTGAAGGTTTCGCTTCCCCATACCGAATATGCCATCCCGACGTATTACATCGTTGCAACTGCTGAAGCGTCTGCGAATCTGGCGCGTTTCGATGGTGTTCGCTACGGATACCGTTCCAAGAAGACTCGCTCGCTTTCCGAGATGTACCAGAGGACGCGCGACGAGGCGTTTGGAACAGAAGTAAAGCGACGTATCATGCTGGGGACGTACGCGCTCAGTGCCGGGTACTACGACGCTTACTACTTGAAGGCTCAAAAAGTTCGCGCATTGCTGACCCGCGATTTCGACGAGGCGTTCAGAAAGGTAGATGTTATTGCGACGCCAACGAGTCCTACTGCAGCGTTTCGTCTAGGAGAGAAAGTAAATGATCCGCTGGCCATGTACTTGGCGGACATTTACACGGTGACAGCCGATTTAGCTGGCATCCCCGGAATTTCGGTGCCTTGCGGCCAGACTAAAGAGAATCTACCGATTGGGCTGCAGATTCTCGGCAAGCACTTTGATGAAGCAACGGTGCTGCGTTTAGCCCACGCGTATGAAACGGGCGTTCGAGGATAAGAGTTTGGCTTAAGCCTCTGGCTCGGGCATCGGCGTGTAGTAGCTTTCGCCCGCGCACGAACGACAAAGTATTTTTCCGTCCTTTAGGAGCTCGCGGCGAAAGTTGATCCCTTCGCCACATGCTGCGCAGACGACGCGAGTGCTCTTGTATCCGGGCAGTTCCTCTTCGGGCAATTGGACTTTGACCCATTGCAAGGAGAAGAGGTCGTCTTCTCGCATATCGCGGTATGCGCGCATCTGTTGTTGATTTTTGTCTGCAAGCTCCGGGTACATCTCGCGAGCGCGTTCCTTCGAGGACTCCTTCGCAGCAATTCGAATTGCCTTGCCGCTTGAGACGTCGATGAACGTCGCCGCCATTTTTCCCCAGTCGCGGAATTTCAGCGCGCGTTTGCCAAGGCGGCAGCCCGTGACCACGGCAATGGCATCTGTCGCGCAGCGGTCGATTTCGACAAATGTAAATAGGCGCTTGCGATCTTTGCCGTGCGCGTCTTCAATTCCGAGCCTGTTAAGACCTAGCATGGCCATTCGCACGCCAAGAATCTGTCCGGCACACAGGTGGCCATGGGCTTGTTCGGCGTCTCGCAGGTATTCGTCGAAGGTCTTCATCCTTTGCTAGGATACCGCGAGTTGATTCCAACCCACAGACACATTACCTACTTGCAGCCATGAACCCAGGAAACGCGATTGAAGAGCTAATACGAGATATCAATGACGCGTGGCTCAGCGGCAATGTCGCGCAACTAAACCAGTATTTCCATGAAGACATGGTCATACGTGGGCCGGAGTTTCAGGAGCTCTGTCGAGGCAAAGCTGCGTGCGTGAAAAGCTACGAAGAGTTCCTCAGTCAGGCGACAGTTAAGGACTATAGAGATGCGCCCGCTTCAATCGATCTATTCGGCTCGACTGCTGTTGCTACTTTCCAGTGGGAGATGCGCTACGAGCTCTCAGGCAAGGAATATAACGAACCGGGGTCAGACACGCTCGTACTGACGAGACAGAATGGCCAATGGCTTGTGTTGTGGAGGTTGGTGCTGGTGAATCCGAAGAAGTGAACCCTACTTGCGCCGCCAGCGTACGCCATCTTTTGTAATTTCGACGATAATGCCTGCCGCATTCAACTCGGCTCGGATCGAGTCCGATTCTTTGAACTTACGTGCTTTTCGGGCTGCGTCCATGGCAGCGACCTTCTGATTGATGACTTCGTCCGAGACCTGAGCGGATCCGGCAATCTCTCGGAGTTCGCGGCTGACGTCAGACTCCCGGCCAACTGCCACGGCCCAGTCCATTACAGAGCGCATCTTTGGCGCATCATCGTCTTTTAGAACGGCGAAGATCTCGTCAAACTTGTGCAGCATGGCGAGAAGTGGCTGAGTATCGTCTTTCTTAAGAGATCCGCCATCTGCCGCTGCGTTCGCCGCACGGACCATTTCAAAAACTGCGGCCTGCGCCTGCGCCGTGTTCAGATCATCGTTGAGAGCGCCTGTCATGCGCTCGCTTGCGTCGTGGGCGAGTTGAGTCATCTCGGGAGATGAGCCAGCGGGGAAGTGTCCAGTTTCGAGACGTGTCTTGAAATTGCGCAAACGTTCTACCGAGACAGCTGCCGCTTTGAGCCCGTCAAACGTGAAGTTGAGTTGATTGCGGTAGGGGGCCGAAGCGAGGAGATATCGAATCGAAGACGGCTTATGTCCTTTAAGAACCAGGTCGCGCAGCGTGAAGAAATTGCCGAGGCTCTTGGACATCTTCTCGCCTTCGACCAGCAGGAACCGTGCATGGAACCAATGACGAGCGAACGGTTTGCCGGTCAATGACTCGGATTGAGCGATTTCGTTTTCGTGATGCGGGAAAATGAGATCCTCTCCTCCCGCATGGAGATCGAAAGTGTCGCCGAGTTCTTCCATCGACATGACGGAGCACTCGATGTGCCAGCCGGGTCGCCCGGGGCCAATCTTCGTGTCCCACGAAGCCTCGCCGGGCTTGGGTGCTTTCCACAACGCGAAGTCGCGAGCGTTGTCCTTCTCGTACTCGTCAACGTCGACGCGTGCGCCGTCCTCCATTCCCGCAAAATCTTTCTTCGATAGTTTCCCGTAAGAAGGAAATTTTGCAATTCGAAAGTAGTACGAACCATCCTCGGTTCGGTAGGCGAGGCCCTTGGCTTCGAGCCGAGCGATGAAATCAGCCATCTCCGCGATGTGATCCGTCGCGCGAACAAGATGTGGCCGTTCGATGTTTATCGCTGCGGCATCCTCAAAAAACGCCTGCTCGTATTTCGCCGTGTACTCGCCGACACCCACTCCGTCCCGTGCCGAATTGCGAATGATTTTGTCATCTACATCGGTGATATTCATTACATAACGAACGTTGTAGCCACTCTGCCGGAGGAACCGGAAGAGCACGTCCACCGCGACGAACGTCCGAAAGTTCCCGATGTGCCCGAAATCGTAGACAGTGGGACCGCAGGCATACATCCGCACCTCGCCCGGCGCGAGCGTACGAAAGTCTTCGACTGTTCCCGAGAGTGTGTTGTAAAGGCGCAGGGCCATTGCGTGGGTTTGTTGAGTGTCAGCGAACCTGCAATTTTAGGGGCTGGCTGGAGACAGGGTCAAATGTTCAACTCAACTTGCTCGACGTACAGGCGTCGCCGTCGAGGGCGCTGGCTGATTGTGTTCTCGCAGACGGTGCTGGACTAGAAAAACATAGTGAACGGCCGAAATGATAGTAAAGAAAAATGTGGCGCGTAGAAAAAACTTGCGTGCGATGACGATCCAGGGATCCTGATTGACCGCAAACAGCAGCACAAAGAAGATGGCGGCGACTTGCGCGAACGTGTTGGCTTTTCCGAAAACGCTGGGCCGGAAATCCCGCAGGCCCGCAATCATGTAGAGAACTGCGCTCACCGCGAGAATGGAAATGTCGCGGCTGAAGACAAGAACGGTGTACTTCCATGGAATCATGTGGAGAATCGAGAGCACGAGGAACATCGTGCTTAACAACAACTTGTCGGCAATGGGATCAAGGTACTGTCCAAGCAGTGTCTGTTGATGAAGTTTCCGAGCCAATAAGCCGTCGAGCCCATCGCTCAGTCCCGCGAGAACAAAAAGCGTGAGCGCCCACCCGTAGTGCTCTTGCACAAGGTTGATGACGATGAACGGAACGAACAGCATGCGCAACAGCGTGAGCTGATTGGGAGCAGTGAAAAGTTGAGTTGCCTTCAACCGCGACCTCCGCCCAGTGTGCGGGAAGCAGAGGCGAACAACTGTACGGGGTCTACACCAGTTTTTGAAGCAAAACGGTCGGAGAGGGAAGGGATTGCTCCGTCGGGCAGGTCCCGTTCCATGCGCTCAACACGATGCATCGGAAAGAAAACCACGCCACAAGTGAAGGGCTCGCCGTCTTTAATAATGTTCACGACATCCTCGAATGAAGCCAGTTCGGTACCTCTCAGCGTCAGCCCTTCAGGGGCGAGCGACAGTATTGCGCCCCAAAATTTTTCGCGCGGATTGACTAGGGTGAGGACCACCATACTTCCCGGTGAGAACGGGGAGAAGTCCGCTGGGTCTTGGGAGGTCCTGGAACTATTCACGCAACGATTCTCCCCTGCCCCCCGTTTCAATGCAACTCTATCGGCTAGGGAATGCGGCGAGGGGACGAAAATCATTGCGCAACATTCCCTGAATCGGCCCCGGCTGCAGGATGACCAGTTCAATACTTCTTGCATTGCACTCGACGGGAGGCACGGTGAAAGAGTAAAAAGGGAAGCTGACGTATCACGTCGCACTATGTCCAAGGAGAGCACGCCATGCATTACCGGCCGCGTATCAAGACTGCACTCTCGCCTCTCGCCCTTTTACTCATCATTCTGATCTCTCAATCCCTGTTTGGCCAAGTCACCTCCGGCACTATTTCAGGATTTGTGAAGGACCCAAGCGGCGCCTATGTGAAGGGGGCGTCGGTAACAGTCGAGAACCCAACGAATGGATTGACCCGTACAGTCACCACGTCGGACAGCGGAGAGTTCGTATTTCCGGGTTTATATCCTGGAACCTACACCATCAAGGTTGAATCGCAGGGCTTCTCGAAAATGGAGAAGTCCGGATTCGTTCTGAGTGCCGCGGGTAAGCTGGACGCCGGCGAACTCACGCTCTCAATGGGGGCCGCAACGGAGTCCGTCAATGTTACAGCCGACGCGGGCCAGGTGCAGCTGCAATCCAATTCCGGCGAACGTTCCGATCTCATCAGTAGTAAGCAATTGAACGACGTCGCAATGAACGGCCGAAATGCTTTGGACTACATGAAGCTGATTCCCGGCGTGACGAGCAGCTTCAACGGCGCCGTTTCGGGTACTGGTGGCGCCGATGCGTTCAATATCAACGGAACGCGCGCGAATCAACATGAATTTACGATTGATGGCGCCTCGAATATCGATACGGGAAACAATGGTGGCACACACGTGACCATCAATACCGACGCGATCGAAGAGATGAAAATTCTCACGTCCAATTACCAGGCTGAATTCGGCAAGGCCGCGGGCGGGCAGATTGCGATCACAACAAAAGGTGGTACCAATCAATTTCACGGCAACGCGCGGTTCTTCCATCGTAACGAAGGAATGAATGCCAACGACTGGTTTGCAAACAACAACGGAACGCCTATCGCCAAGTATCGATACAACTACATCGGTTATCAGGTTGGCGGACCGATTAAGAAGGACAGGCTGTTCTTTTTCTGGGGTCAGGAGTTTTATCGGCAATTTATTCCAGTGAATGGAGTCGCACAGTTCTACACGCCGACTGCGCTTGAGCGACAGGGTGATTTTTCGCAATCTACCGACGGAAACGGGAAGCCCATCGTCCTCGCGGGGCCGGGCATTACGGGCAACAAGATCGATCCCAGCGTGATCAACCCCCAAATGCAAGCCCTCCTTAACTTGTTTCCTCTGCCAAACGTGGACGGGTTTGGTGTTAATGGGCAGAACTATAATTTCTCGCAAGCGTTGTCGGCACATGACCCGCGCCGTGAAGACATTTTGCGGGTGGACTTCCAGGTCAATGGCAGCAACCGGCTCTATGGTCGGTGGGTACACAACTCCGATACCAACACATCTCCATACGTTCCATTCCCAGGTCCATTCGGCATTTTCGCGTGCTCATCTCTGATTCAGTTCGAAGGCGGATGCGTACAGGAGCACCCAGGGTGGAATTTCTCGTTGAACCTGGTGAGTACGATTACGCCCACCCTGCTCAACGAATTTTCAATAGGCCCGAGCCATACGCTGTCGCTTGCAGAGAGCGTCAATGGCAACGTGTCGCGCGGCAAAAATGGCCTGGAAAATCTGGGATTGCTATTTCCGCTGAGTCCGGACGAATCGATTCCCGACCTAGGCTTTGGTGGACTCGACAACGTGAATTTGCCGGGCAGCTACTTTGGCGGTACTCCCTGGAAGCAGTCGAATACCACCATCAACGTGAATGACAATGTCACCTGGGTGTTGCATAACCACACGCTCAAGGGCGGAGTCTTCTACCAGCGCAGCCGGAAGGACCAGCCTGCGTGGGGCAATATCAATGGGCAGTTCGATTTTCAAACCGGGCCGACGAGCGGTGGAAGCTGCCCGGGAGGCGTTGGAACTTGTACGCTTGGAGATCCATTCGCCAGCACTTTGATCGGCGAGTTCAATGGCTTCAGCCAATCGACTGCACGGCCGCTGGGAAAATTCCGGTATAACCAGCTCGAGTTTTACATCCAGGACACCTGGAAAGTCACCCCGCGGTTAACGCTGGATTACGGAATGCGCTTCGCGTGGATTCCGCCACAGTACGATGACGACAATCAAATTGCCCTCTTTGATCCAGCATCCTACGATCCGGCGAATGCTGTAACCATCGATCCCAATACGGGCGCCATCATCCCGGAAGACGGTGGCAATCCGCTGAATGGCATGAGATTCGCGAACAACGGCACCTTGCCGAAGGGCGGATGGGATAGCCGCGGGATCATGCCAGAGCCGCGTATAGGTTTTGCCTACGACGTATTCAGCAATAACAAAACCATTCTCCGTGGCGGTTTTGGAATGATGCACGACCGCACCCAGGGTAACTTGATCTTCAACACCGTCTTCAATAACCCTGCAGTTGTACAAACCGCGTCCGTGTCAGCTAACAACGTCGTCAATCTTCCCACGCTGCAGGGCTCGTTTGGCAACGGAGTGCTGTCGAATGTGTTGGGCGCGTCGAGAGACGGCAAGGTTCCAACGGTGTATAGCTTCAGCCTCGGAGTACAGCATGAACTGGGTCGAGATATGACCCTCGATGTGGCGTATGTCGGGACGATGTCACGTCATCTTGTAACGTCGCGCGACATCAATGCGATCCCTTATGGGGCGGCTTTTAGCAAAGATGTTCAAGACCCGAACTGCGTAGACAACCAGGATCCTGCGCAACCAGTTTTTCCCGGTGGTGTTGTACCGGATGTTCAGCCCGGACTTCAGCCGGAATACGCTGCGGCAGGTTTCAATTTCAACGGGTTCTGCACGTTTGGTTATCACAACTTCACGTCTGCGTTCCTGGTTCCTTACAAGGGGTATGGCCAGATCGCGTACCTGGAATTCAACGGGACATCCAACTACAACTCATTGCAGGTTTCGTTGCAGAGACGGTTTAGCCAAGGATTGACGTTTGGCGCCGTGTACACCTGGTCGAAGTCCTTAGCCACGGCAAATTCTGACCAGGACACGCAAGATCCCTTCAATGCTCTTCTCGATTACCGTGCGACCTCGTGGGATCGAACGCACGTATTCGCTGCCAACTATGTCTACGACTTGCCAAGCGTTACTAAGCACTTCGGTGGCCCGAAGTGGCTCTCTTACGTTACAGACAACTATCAACTGAGCGGCGTAACTCAGTTTATGACCGGAACCCCGATTGACTTAAACAGCAGTTTCTCTTTCCCTCCAGGTAGTGTCACCGGGTCCAATCAATATGGCGCGTTGCCGTTTTATTACAGCCTCGACGACAGCGGAAATCCGATGCTGCCTGCGATCGGTGCTCCAAATCGCGGATCACGGGACACGCTTCGAACCGGTGGAATGCAGAACTGGGACATGTCTTTGTTCAAGAACATTCCATTCGGAGAGAGATACTCCATTCAGCTTCGGCTGGAGGCTTTCAACGTCTTCAACCATCCAAACTTCAATGACAAAAACTATGGCGCCAATGTGACAGGTCCGTGGGCCTATACCAGCCCAACAGATCCCTTAACAATCACCAAAAATGATAACTGGGGAACGTACTCGGACACATACTCCGGAGCCGGCGGCTTCCGGGTTCTGCAACTTGGCGCAAAGTTCTATTTCTAACTTGAATGATCAAAAACGCCCGCGCTGATTGCCGCGGGCGTTTTTGTTTTGTTGCGCACTCAAACTGGGGACCGGTTGATTGGACTACCGATCGCGTGGACCTACCCTATTTGGGTTCACCGCGAACCGCTCGACGTAGGATCACAACGTAAAATCGAAGCTGTTGCGGAAGCCCGGCAGCACGCCCGTGGCTGTTATTTGAAGCGCAATAGGCGCGTGGCTCAGTTGGTTAGAGTGCTACCTTGACACTCTACTCAGAATCGTAAGATCAAAGAGCTAACGGGCCCAATCGAGCGTTTTCAGGCACCACCAGAGCACTCAGTTCCCACATGATCCCCTTCTACACCTCGCAATCGTAGCAACATGATTTTTCCGCCGCCCGCCCCGTTGGATCGAAGCGTACCGTTCAAAATCAGAGATGAAAAGGTCGGTTCTCCGACGAGAGCCAGCAGAGCCACGGCGATCCGAGTAAATGAAGTGGCTACGAAGCTCAGGGCATCCGTTGCGCTTGTGGAGTGGAGCGGTGATCGCATGATACGCACGCCGATCTCGCGGGTGCGTTGGCTTACAGAGCGGGAGACGAGTGCGTAGATGCCAATGGTCGACAGAAGCAGGGCTAGTGCGGCAAGTCCGCCAAGCAGCCT
>Ga0207670_10001636_pt1 | contig 11693 bp, 7 predicted proteins | sample KBSS23HmetaG_FD_184339 | JGI IMG/M metagenome (GOLD analysis project Ga0207670, IMG submission 184339) | Switchgrass rhizosphere microbial communities from Kellogg Biological Station, Michigan, USA - KBS S2-3H metaG (SPAdes) (version 2) | ecosystem: Host-associated > Plants > Roots > Rhizosphere... | reverse complement strand
CCGGCACCAGCTTCATGGCCATGAAGCCAAAAAAACCCACCACCATGAGCATGATCAGAAACCCGATCAGGGTGATGCCTGTTTGCTTCGATTTCATAGTCCCCTCGCTATGCCGCCTGACGGCGATAAACCGGTGTATGGGCGATCCGCCACCGAGACGCTCCGGTAGCGGCCTGGCGCGTGCATTGTCGCGCCAAGCCGCGGTGAACGTCACCGGGCACATCTCTATGCCCGTCACGCTTTTAGTGAATGACCGTGCCCATGCGATGGAAGGCCACGCCCGAGCCGGTCCAGCTCAGCCAGATCAGGAAAGCCTTGCCGGCCAGATTCTGTTCCGGCAGGCAGCCCCACCAGCGGCTGTCGGTGCTGTTGTAGCGGTTGTCGCCCATCGCCAGGTAGCAGCCCTGCGGCACCACCAGCGGCACGTGCGGGTTGGGCAGCGGCGGCGGCACGGCATAGTTGGGCATGCGCGCGGTCAGGTGATTGACCACGCCACCCTCGCCGTTCGGCAGGTGCTCGTTCCACAACGTGGCGCCCATTTCCAGCATCAGGCGCGATTCGGCGCGCTTGGGGTCGCCCTCATACGGACCGACCAGATCGGCAGCGACGGGTTCGCCGTTCACGATCAGCTGGTCACCGTGCATTTCGACGCGGTCGCCGGGCAAACCGATGACGCGCTTGATCCAGTTCTGGCTGGGCACCGGGGCATGCGGATCGGCGCAGCTCTGGTCGCCGCTGCGCACCAGCTTGCCGCCGTCTTCGCACAGGTAGCCCGGGAAGCGGAACACCACCACGTCGCCGCGCTTGGGCTCGCCCAGGCTGACGAACTTGTTGTTGAACGCCGGCAGGCGCAGGCCGTAGGAGAACTTGTTGACCAGGATGAAGTCGCCCACGTCCAGCGTCGGCATCATCGATCCGGACGGAATGCGGAACGGCTCGGCCACGAACGAGCGCAGCACCAGCACCACCAGCACCACCGGGAACAGGGACCGCGCCCAGTCCACCGCCATCGGCTCGTGCGGCTCTTTGCCCGCCGCCTCGGCCTTGGCCTTGCGCGACTTGTAGAACAACAGGCGGTCCAGCCCCCACACCACGCCGAACAGCACGGTCAGGCCAAGCAGAATCGCCGAAAAATCAAAATCCATTGAAAGCTCCTCAGGAGCAGGGAAACGAGGGTGTTGCGTGGAGCGGTCGACCGGCAAGGCGCCCAACAGCGGCCTTGGCCCACCGACGCCCCGGGCCCAGCTTTACTTATCCACCTTCAATACGGCAAGGAACGCTTCCTGCGGGATCTCCACGCGACCCACCTGCTTCATGCGCTTCTTGCCTTCCTTCTGCTTCTCCAGCAGCTTCTTCTTTCGGCTGACGTCGCCGCCGTAGCATTTGGCCAGCACGTTCTTTCGCAGGGCCTTCACGGTGGAACGGGCGACGATCTGCGCGCCGATCGCGGCCTGGATGGCCACGTCGAACTGCTGGCGCGGGATCAGGTCCTTCATGCGCTCGACCAGGTCGCGACCGCGACGCTCGGCATGCACGCGATGCACGATCAGGCTCAGCGCATCCACGCGGTCGCCGTTGATCAGCACGTCCACGCGCACGAACGGACCCGGCTCGAAGCGTTCGAAGTGGTAGTCCATCGACGCATAACCGCGCGACACCGACTTCAGGCGATCGAAGAAGTCGAGCACCACCTCGGCCAGCGGCATTTCATAGGTGATCTGCACCTGGGTGGCCAGGTACTGGATGGAACGCTGCACGCCGCGCTTTTCCTCGCACAGCGTGATGATGTTGCCGATGTAGTCGGGCGGCGTGAGGATACTGGCGACGATGATCGGCTCGCGGATTTCCTGCATCAGGTGCGGTGCCGGCAACTTGGCCGGGTTGTCCAGCATCAGGATCGAGCCGTCGCTCTTGAGCACTTCGTACACCACGGTGGGCGCGGTGGTGATCAGGTCGAGATCGTATTCGCGTTCCAGGCGTTCCTGCACGATTTCCATGTGCAGCATGCCGAGGAAGCCGCAGCGGAAACCGAAACCCATCGCCTCGGAACTTTCCGGCTCGAAGAACAGCGCCGCGTCGTTGAGGCGCAGCTTGTCGAGCGCTTCGCGCAGTGCCGGATAGTCGTCGGCCGAGACCGGGAACAGGCCGGCGAACACGCGCGGCTGCATGGTCTGGAAGCCCGCCAGCGGCTTCTCCGCCGGCTTGGCCGCCAGCGTGAGCGTGTCGCCCACCGGTGCGCCGTGCACGTCCTTGATCGACGCGGTGATCCAGCCCACTTCACCCGGCGACAGCTTGGCCAGCTTCTTGCGCTTGGGCGTGAACACGCCCACTTCGCTCACTTCGTGCGCACGGCCGGTGGACATCACCAGCAGCTTGTCGCCTGGCTTGATCTCGCCCTGCACCACGCGCACCAGCGAGACCACGCCGAGGTAGTTGTCGAACCACGAGTCGATGATCAGCGCCTGCAGGCGATCGGTATCGCCCACCTTCGGCGGCGGAATGCGCGCCACGATGGCCTCGAGCACTTCCACCACGTTCTGGCCGGTCTTGGCGCTCACCGCGACGGCGTCGTCGGCATCGATGCCGATCACCGCCTCGATCTCGCCCTTCACCTTTTCCGGATCGGCCGTCGGCAGGTCGATCTTGTTGAGCACCGGCACGACTTCCAGCCCCATCTCCACCGCCGTGTAGCAGTTGGCGACGGACTGGGCTTCGACGCCCTGCGCAGCATCCACCACCAGCAACGCGCCTTCGCACGCGGCCAGCGAGCGACTCACTTCATAGGAGAAGTCGACGTGGCCCGGGGTGTCGATGAAATTCAACTGATAGGTCTTGCCGTCGCGCGCCGTGTACGGCAGCGACACCGACTGCGCCTTGATGGTGATGCCGCGCTCGCGCTCGATCGGATTGTTGTCGAGCACCTGTGCTTCCATCTCGCGCTCGGTCAAACCGCCGCAGATCTGGATGATGCGGTCCGCCAAGGTGGACTTGCCGTGATCGATATGGGCAATGATGGAGAAATTTCGAATCAGTTCCATGGAGCACGCTAGCGGCGTTCACTGATCTGCGGTACGCGCAGGCAGCGCATGACCGGGATGGTCACACGAACCCAGCATTATCGCATGGAACCGGGCCACTTCGGGCGCCAGGGAAAGCGGGCCATCTCAACGGGATAAGCGAGATCGGAACGCCTCGTTGCGAGGCGTCGCGCGATCCCTCCCTACCTCCGCCACGATGGTGGCCCAAGCGCCCATCGTGGCGGTCATTCCGGCCAGACCACACCGGAATACGACGAAATCACGGTCCGCGGCGCTGCCATCCACCGCGAACCGCAACCTCATTCGTCCTTGCCACCGGGTACGGTCAACCCGATAAAGCCGCTCTGGTCGCCATGGCGGACCAGCAAAAGCACGGTGTCGCCCGGTTTCGAATCCTTGGTGGCATCGCGGAAAGCGGCCGCACTGCCGACCTTCTTCTGGTTCACCATCAGGATCACGTCACCCGGCTGCAGGCCGGCTCGCGCTGCCACCGAGCCGGAAATGGCGCTGATGCCGACGCCCTCGCCTGCCTTGAGGCCCAGCTGCTGGCGCGTATCGCCATCCAGGTCCTGAACGGACAGGCCCAAGGCGCTGCTGGCGCTGGCCTTGGCGGCGGGCTGCCCGGCATCGGCCGAGGCCACCATGGCGTTCTTGTCGCGCGGCATTTCAGCCACGGTCACCGGCACGCTTTCCTTCTTGCCGTCACGCAGGATCTCGATGGTGGCCTTGCTGCCCGGCGGCGTCTGGCCGACCAGCGGCGGCAGATCCGCGCTTTGGTTGATGCTCTGGCCGTTGTACGAAAGGATCACGTCACCCGGACGAATGCCCGCCTTGTCGGCGGCACTGCCCTTGTTCACCTGGGTCACGGCTGCGCCATTGGCGTTGTCGAGCTTCAGCGCCTTGACCATGTCGTCGCTGACCTGCTGCACCATCACGCCGAGCTGGCCGCGCGAGACATAGCCCTTTTCCTTGATCTGCTTGACCACGTTCATGGCCACGTCGATCGGAATGGAGAACGCCACGCCCTGGTAGCCGCCGGTGTTGGAATAGATCTGCGAATTGACGCCGACCACGCGTCCCTGCAAATCGAACAACGGACCGCCGGAATTGCCGCGGTTGATCGGCACGTCGGTCTGGATGAACGAGGTGTACGGCTGATCCTGGCTGCCCAGGTTGCGCCCCACCGCACTCACGATGCCTTGCGTCACGGTGTAGTCGAAACCAAACGGCGAACCGATCGCCAACACCCACTGGCCGGGCTTGAGCGTGCGCGAATCGCCCACGGCCACGGCGGGCAGATTGCCCTTGGCGTCGACCTTGAGCAGGGCGATGTCGTACTGCGGATCGCTGCCCACCACCTTGGCGGTCAGCACGCGACGATCCTGCAGGCGCACGGTCACCGTATCGGCGCCGTCCACCACGTGATTGTTGGTCAGCACGTAGCCGTCCGCCGAAATGATGAAGCCGGAACCCAGCGACGTGCGCTGCTGTTCCTCGGGCGACGGCATCATCGGCATGCCGAAGAAGCGGCGGAACATTTCCATCTGCGGATCGTCGTCGCCGTCCGGCGCATCGGGCATGCCGCGCGCGCCCGAGCGGGCTTTCGCTTGCTTCTTGCCGCTGTATTTCGCCTCGACATGGACCACGGCCGGGGCGTTCTTCTGCACGATGCCGGTGAAGTCGGGCAGGCCCGACAACGTCGGCGCCGCACTCTGAGCCTGCACCCCGCCGGCCAGCGCCAGGCTCATCACGACCGCGCACGACAGCGTACGCAAGACAAGTCGATTCATGCACTTCTCCATCTGCGTTTCAGGCACACCATGCCCGCCCGCCGTTCGGACGGGCATGGAGAGGTTCAAAGGGAACGATCAGGCCGCGGCAACCGACACACGGCCTTCGATCACTGCGGGCCGGCGGCGGCCTGGGCGGCGGGCTGCTGGTCCGGATGGATCAACAGCAGGTACCGGCCATCGCCATTGCTGACCACGGGGTAGCGTGCGGCGCGATAAGGGTTGAGGTTATTGCGCGAATACAGCGGCGTACCGTTGTCGCCTTCCAGCGTGGCCGAGGCCTGCTGGCTCATCTTGTACGGGACTTCGGAATACACGTTGAGCCCCGGCGGTGCCACGGCAGGCGCTTCGGACTGCGCCAGCTGCACATTCTGCGCAGCCGGTGCCGATGGCGCGGACACCTGGGCCGAGAGCCGATCGGCGCCCGGGCCTGCGGGCTGGGCCACCATCAGGGCAGCCACTGCCACGCCAGCGGCAATTGCGCCGCCCGCGGACCAATGCAGCCAATGCCGGCGCTTGCCTTGCTGGCTCGCCGAGCCTTCGCGCTCGATGGCCTGCATGACACGGACAGCAAAGCCTTCCGACGCGAGCGGGGAGAGTTCGCGGCGCAGGCCGTCACGGGCCACGTGGTAGCGCGACCAGTCCTGCTGGAGCGACGCGTCGTGGTCGAGCCTGCGCAACAGAAAGCGCAGCTCTTCCTTCGACAGTTCGCCGTCCATGCCGGCAGAAAGGTTTTCGCGTTGATGATCAGTCATGTTTTTTTGACCTCGCGGTCTGAGAGCAGGGGCCGCAATTTTTCATCGATAGCTTCGCGCGCCCGGAAGATACGTGAACGTACCGTACCGATCGGACAGCCCATCGCCTCGGCGATTTCTTCATAGCTGAGGCCGTCCACTTCACGCAGGGTGATCGCGGTCCGCAATTCCTCAGGCAGGGCTTGGACAGTGGAAAATACGGTTTGTTCAATTTCCTGCCGCATGAGTTCACGCTCGGGCGTGGCGCTCTCGTGCATACGGTCCGCGCCGGGCACGAAAGTGGCATCGTCGATGGCGATATCGTCGGCGGGCGGACGGCGGCCCATGGCCACCAGGTGGTTCTTGGCCGTGTTCACCGCAATCTTGTACAGCCAAGTATAGAAAGCACTCTCGCCGCGGAACGAGCCAATGGCCCGCCAGGCGCGGATAAACGCCTCCTGGGCCACGTCCTCGCATTCGGCATGGTTCTTCACATAGCGGGTGACCAGGCCGATGACCTTGTGCTGGTACTTGCGCACCAGCAGATCGAAGGCTCGTTTGTCCCCCTGTTGGACGCGCTCGACCAGCGCACTGTCCAGTTCATTTTCGCCCATCCGGGCCATCTCCTTCGTCGATGCTGCCACGCGCCCTGGGATGCCTGGGAATGGATGCGATCTGCTCAGACAAGAACGGCGCGTTCTAGTTCAGCATGTTCTCATTCCAGAGCGGCAAGTGCGCCAACTCGGCAACACCGCTGGTGGAAACGCATGGGCGCTCCCGCGGAGCACCGGTCATGACGACAGGACCACCATTGCCCCAGGAAAGCGGCCCACGGACGCATCATGCGCCCAAGGGGAAGTATGGGGGCCTTCGCGGCCCATGCAAGTCAGGCGGCCGTGCCGCTGATGCCGGCCAGCAGTCGCTGGCGTTCCAGCAGCAGTTTCTCGAAGACCGGCTGGGGCAACGGTCGGCAGAACAGGAAGCCCTGCAGCTCGTCGCAGTGGTTGGCGCGCAGGAACTCCATGTGCTGCTCCGTTTCCACGCCCTCGGCCACCACCCCGCGCTTGAGGCGATGGGCCATCTCGATGGTGGCGCGCACGATGGCCTCGTCGTCCGGATCCACGCCGATGTTCTTGACGAAGCTCTGGTCGATCTTGATGCGGTCCGCCGGCAGCTTGCGCAGATAGTCGAGCGAGGCGGCGCCGGTACCGAAGTCGTCGATGGCGATCCGCACGCCCAGCCGATGCAGGCCCTGCAGGTTTTCCACCAGGTTGGGCGCCGCCTTGATGCTGATGCTCTCGGTGATCTCCATTTCCAGCAGGTTGGCTTCCAGCCCGCTCTCGTCGAGTGCGGCGGAGACCATCTCCAGCAGGTTGGGCTGCATCAGCTGCACCGCCGAGAGATTCACGCCCAGGCGCAGACCCAGCCCGAAACGACGCTCCCATTCCTGTGCATGCCGGCAGGCGGCGCGCAGCACCCATTCGCCGATGGAGACGATCAGGCCGGTTTCCTCGGCCAGCGGAATGAAGAAGCCCGGGCCGATGAAGCCCAGCTCCGGATGCTCCCAGCGCACCAGCGCCTCCATGCCCACGATGTCTTCGGTGACTGCATCGACCTGGGGCTGGTAGAACACGCGCAGTTCGCCCTTGTGTTCGGCATGGCGCAAGCCGGACTTCAAGGCGAGGTTCTGCTGCTGCGACTGCTCGGCGCTGCCTTCGAAGATCTGGTAGTTGTTGCGGCCCAGGCTCTTGGCCGCGTACATCGCCTCGTCCGCATGCTTGAGCAGGGTGTCGGCGTCGGGCGCGTCATCGGGGAAGAAGCTCACGCCGATGGATGCGGTGACCTGCAGCTCGGTGCCGTCGTCGATGCGCAGCGGCGCGCTCATCACCTGCACGATCTTCTCGGCGATGCGCAGCACGTCTTCGTTCTTCACGATGTGACGCAGGATCACCACGAACTCGTCGCCCGCATAGCGAGCCACGGTATCGGACGCACGCACGCTGCCGCGCAGACGCTGCGTGGTGGTGAGCAACACCTGGTCGCCCACGGCGTGGCCGAGCGTGTCGTTGATGGTCTTGAAGCGATCCAGGTCGACGAACAGCAGCGCAAAGCATTCGCCCGTGCGATTGGCTTCGCGAATGACCGTATCGAGTCGATCGTTGAACAGCAGGCGATTGGGCAAGCCCGTCAGCGCGTCCAGCAGGCCCTCGGCGCGGCCTTGCTCGCGCGTGTGGCGCAACTCGATCGCATGCGCGAAACGCGAGGCCGCGCAACGCAGCACCGGCTGCACGATGGCCAGCGACGGCAACGGTTGCCGCGTACCGACCAGCAACGCGCCCAGCACGGTGCGCCGCTCGTCCTGCAAGGGCCAACCCGCGAAACCGGCCAAACCGAGCTGCGCCAACAAGGGATCCATCGGCGCCAGCCGCGCGGCATCGGCCTGATGCAGCATGGCCTGGCCCGACAGCACCAGCCGCAAGGAACTCTGCAGATGCGGGCCGGGCCACAGTTGTTCGTCGCCACGCCAGTACTGCACGAGTTGCACCGGCGCGCCGCCCTCGTCCGGACGGGCCGACCACACGGCCACGTAGTCCAGCGCCATTTCTTCGAACAACAGGCGCGCCGCTTCGGCGATGCCCTCGTCGCCGCTGCCCGCGGCGAACATGCGCGCCAGCAAGGCCAACGCCACTTCGGCGCGTGCACTGGCCCGGTCGCTGCGGAACATCAGCGCCACGGCATCGCGGCCGGCATGGTTGACGGCGCGCGCACTCACCTCGCCCGGATCGCCACCGCGCGACGCGCGTCGACGGCCGGGATGCCATTGGCGCGAGCCCTCGGCAATGACTTGTTCGATGGTCGACTCGGTGACCGCCAGGATGTCCCTGATCGGACGGCCACGCAGTTCGTGGTCGCCCAGCCCGCTGTTGCGCGCCACGGCGGGGCTGTAATCGACCAGCTGGCTGCGTGCCGGGTCGACGATCAACCACTCGCTCTCCACTTCGTCGAAGGCGAAGCGGTAGTCGCCGCCGCTCGTGGACGCCTGGCCCTCCAGCCCGTCCGAGCGCACCGCCATGCGATGCACGCGCTGCCAGCGCGCCAGCAGTTCGTGTTCGATCTGCGAGGCATACAGCCAATCGGCGATGCCCCCGGGCAACACGTTCGGCTTGAGCACGGCGCCGTCGTCCAGCACGGCAAGAATGGGCGCGCCGATGCAAGCCGGCACGCCGCGCAGCACATCGATGCTGGCCATGCCTTCGCGACCGTCGCCCTCGAACACGATGACGATCAGGGCGAGCGGAGGGCGACCCTCCAGCAGGATCCCCGCATGCGTGGCATCGCGGGCCGAATGAACGACGAAATGACCGTCGCGATCGAACGTGTCGAACAGGGATCGACGCAGCTCACGCTGCGCCGCAACGACGAGGATGCCAGCCGGACTCGCCATCTCAGAGGATCCAGCGGCCGTCGCGCAGGCGCGGACGTTGCGCCGGCTTGGGCTGGCAGCTCAGGCGCACCAGCACATCGTTGAAACTGGCCACCAGCGACTCCGCCGGATCGAGGATCACCACGCGCCGGACATGGCTGGCGGTGGCGCGGGCCAGCTGGCGCAGCAGCGTGGCATCGGCCATCGGCAACGGCAGCGGCAGGTGCTGCAACAGATAGATGCCGAAGTGATTGCTCTGCAGCATGTAGCGCAGGGCGATATTGAGGCGTTGCGATCCCGGCAGCCCGACGTGTTCCTCGCGCAGGTTGCCCAGCCCCAGTTCCGGATTCCACAGATACACGGCCTGCCCGCTTCGCCGCACCAGCGGGCGCAGCTGCGAGACCAGGCCGACCTCCTCGCCGCCGTCGAGCGCAATCAAATTGCCCCGAGCCGCGAGGATGCGTTCGAGGATCTCAGCGCCGTCCTGGGTCGGGCTGGCGGGGGTGGCGAGGGACGTAGTCATTCGGTCCTAAATTACGTGGTCTGCAGCGATTCGCCTAGGGAGGCGGCCAGCCTCGCCGGAAACCGATGCCCGTTTCATGCGGCAGCGCACAGCTCCGGTTTTTAAGAGGTGTTCATCCCTTCCCCGGGCACCCGGCGCTCGTCTCGCAATCCTCGCTACGGGAGGGTATGGTGGAGCGCTTCGTGGCCACCCTGTTTATCCCCATGTTCGAAGGATTGCGCTTCAATCATTGGAAGACGAGCCTGGACGACAGCGGCATCGTGACCCTGTCGCTCGACCGCGCCGGCAGCAACGTCAACGCCATCTCCCGCGACGTGCTCGACGAACTGGGCCAGATCGTGGAACGCCTGGCGATCGAGAAGCCGGCCGGCGTGCTGATCCATTCGGCCAAGCCGTTCGGTTTCGCGGTGGGTGCGGACATCAAGGAATTCGTCACCTATGCCCAGCAGGGCACGGTGCTGGAGAACATCGAGAACGGCCAGCGCGTGTACGAGTCACTGGCCCGCCTGCCCTGTCCCACCGTGGCCGCCATCCACGGCGCCTGCATGGGCGGCGGCACCGAACTGATCCTGGCCTGCCGCCAGCGCATCGCCGCCGACGACGACAAGACCCGCATCGGCCTGCCCGAAGTCATGCTGGGCATCCATCCCGGCTGGGGCGGCACGGCGCGGCTGCCGCGGCTGATCGGCGCCACCGACGCGCTGCCGGTGATGCTCACTGGTAAAGCCTTGTCGGCCAAACGTGCACTGGCGCTGGGCGTGGTCGACCGGCTGGCACCGCCGGCCGAATTGCTGGCCGAGGCGCGCGCGCTGCTGCGCCGGCCGCATGCCCGTCCGTTCGGCTTGCGTGCAAAGGCATGGGCCAGCAACACCTGGCTGGCGCGCCAGCTGCTCGCGCCGATGGTGATCAAACAGACGGCCGCCAAGGTCCGCAAGGAACACTACCCGGCGCCGTTCGCGCTGATCGATGTGTGGAAGCGCGGCGGCGCCAGCATCCAGCAGCGCCTCAAGCTCGAGGCACGCTCGGTGGCCAAGCTGGCCGAAACCTCGACCGCGCAGAACCTGATCCGCATCTTCTTCCTGCAGGAACGCATGAAGAGCCAGGGCAGCGGCATCGATCACGGCATCAAGCGCGTGCACGTGGTGGGCGCCGGCGTGATGGGCGGCGATATCGCGGCATGGGCGGCCTTCAAGGGTTTCGAGGTCACCTTGCAGGACCGCGAGATGAAGTTCATCCAGCCTGCGCTGGATCGCGCCCACCAGCTGTACGAAAAGAAGCTCAAGACGGCCGACAAGGTGGAAGCCACCGCGCACCGCCTGCGTGCCGACGTCGAAGGCAAGGGCGTGGCCGCGGCCGATCTCGCCATCGAAGCGATCTTCGAGAATGCCGAGGCGAAGAAGGCGCTGTACGCCACCATCGAACCGCAACTGCACGCGAATGCCTTGCTCGCCAGCAACACCTCGAGCATCCCGCTGGACGAACTTCGCGTGGGACTGAAGGCGCCGCAGCGTTTCCTCGGCCTGCACTTCTTCAATCCGGTGGCGCAGATGCCGCTGGTGGAAGTGGTGCGTCACGACCAGCTCGACGCCGACGCCGAAAAACGCGCGCTCGCGTTCTGCAAGGCGATCGGCAAACTGCCGGTGGCGGTGAAGGGCACGCCCGGCTTCCTGGTCAATCGCATCCTGATGCCCTACCTGCTCGAATCCATGCGCCTGTACAGCGAAGGCGTGCCAGGTCCGGTGCTCGACAAGGAAGCGAAGAAGTTCGGCATGCCGATGGGCCCGATCGAACTGGCCGACACGGTGGGACTGGATGTATGCGCTTCGGTCGGCAAGGAGCTGGCACCCTTCCTCGGCCTGGAATTGCCGCCCGGCCTCGAGGACAAACTCGCCGCTGGCAAGCGCGGCAAGAAGGATGGCCAGGGGTTCTATACCTGGGAGGAAGGCAGGCCGCGCAAGCCGGAGCGCCCTCGCCGGACCCGGGCCCGCGGGCGCTCGTGCTGGTCGGCTTCATGGGCGCCGGCAAGTCGAGCACTGCGCGCATGCTGGCGGCGGAGCTGGGCACGCAGGCGCTCGACTCGGACCGCGAGATCGAGCGCGAGCTGGGCGAGTCGATCGCCGACTTCTTCGACCGCGAGGGCGAGGCGGCCTTCCGCGAGCGTGAGGAGGATGTGGTGCTGCGGCT
>Ga0207670_10001633_pt1 | contig 11701 bp, 9 predicted proteins | sample KBSS23HmetaG_FD_184339 | JGI IMG/M metagenome (GOLD analysis project Ga0207670, IMG submission 184339) | Switchgrass rhizosphere microbial communities from Kellogg Biological Station, Michigan, USA - KBS S2-3H metaG (SPAdes) (version 2) | ecosystem: Host-associated > Plants > Roots > Rhizosphere... | reverse complement strand
TTGCGGCCGTCAACCGGCTCATTGACGCTCTGGAGGAGCACGACGACGTGAAGGAGATTCATTCCAACGCTGCGTTCCCGAACGAAACCGTCAATGCCTAGGCGCGTCGTCAAACGTATTCATCGCCACCGGCCGGAAGAAGTGGAACCGAGGTCCTTTCCCAAATTCCGGTTTTGCACGTCGAAGATTACGGCGGGCTCCCCATGAAATCGCTGTCGGCCGATTCTCTCTTCGCACGGTTGCTCGCCAAACTCGCGAGAACCGTACTGCGGCGCGAGGGCTGGTTTATCTATCCACAGGTCGTGCTCTTCGTCCTGAGCATTCTGCTTACCGTTCGTTATTTGGAATTCGACACGAGCCGCAACAATCTGGTTGGACCGAACAAGAAATATCACCAGAACTTCCTCGAGTTCAAAAAGGAGTTTCCGACGCAGGACGATCTGGTGGTGGTGGTCGAAAGTGAGGACGCGGAGAAGAACCGCCAGTTGGTCGAGCGGCTCGCGCCGAAGCTGGAAGCGGAAACCAATCTGTTCACGCACATTTTTTTCAAAGGCGATCTGAAGATGCTGGGCGCCAAGGCGCTGCTATTCGTCCCGGATGAGAGTCCGCCAACAATTTCGGCGGCGCACATTAAAGATTTGGCATCCCTGTCTGCCAAGCTGCGGCAACCGGCGGATGCCGTATCGAGTTTTCTCCACAGCCGACTGTCCGCTGCGACGCGCCAGGCGTTGACCAACTACCAAGTTTCGACGGGCGATCCGATTTCGCTCCTGGGAACCCTGACGAACGATCTTAATGGCATCCTCGGCGGCCAGTTGATTTTTGAGCCACAACGTTTTTCGGGAATCACGCTGCGAGCGAAGACGCAGCGGCTCTTGACGGAGAATCCGGACGGGAAAAAACTGGCTCATCTCAACCGCCTTCTCCTGGAGGATGCCTACCCGCAGGAAATATCGAGGAGCGATCTGGACGAGTTGCTGCGCACGCTGCGGGATTTCCGGCCTTTCATCGAGCAATTCACCCGGACCACGAACCTCGTGACGTTCTTCGACATGGTGAACTGGCAGATCGGCCACGCCACGCGCGAGAAGAACGCCCAAACCGATTCCATGATCAAGGCGCTGCCGGCGCTGGAACGCATCGTGCTGGAGGCGACGACCTGTTTGAATCGGCCCGGTGTGCCGCCATCGCCCGGCGTGACGGCGTTGTTCGATGCCGGCGAGGAAGCGCAGCAACAGCAATACATTACTTTTGACCACGGACGCATTTATCTCCTCACCGCGCAAGCGCCCCGGCCGCGCGTCCCAAAGGCGGAGGTCGTTGAGACCTCGTTCGCCAGTCGTCTTTGGAAAATCCTCCGGTATGAAAGGAAGGCAGCGGAGGAAAACCTTAACAACAAAGCGGTTGAACGTTTACGCCAGCTCGTCGAAGAGACCCGGACGGAAGTTCCCGGCGTGAACGTCGGCTTGACGGGCGAGCCCGTGTTGGAGCACGACGAAATGCTCCAATCGCAAAAGGACACGACGATAGCCAGCATCGTTTCACTCGTTCTCAGTGCGTTGATATTCATCTACGGCTATCAGGAGACGGGCCGTCCCGTGAAGGCGACGGTATGCCTTCTGGTCGGGCTGGCTTATACGTTCGCGTTCGCCACGCTCACCATCGGGCATTTGAACATTCTGACCATCACGTTTCTGCCGATGCTGATCGGATTGGCCATTGATTTCGGCGTGCATCTGGTGACGCGGTACGAGGAAGAGTTGCGCCATGGCCGGAGCGAAGTAGAGGCGCTGACCAAGGCGATGGTCTTTACCGGCCAGGGAATTTTCACGGGGGCGCTGACCACGGCGGGGGCGTTCCTGGCGATGTCATTTACGAACTTCAAGGGCATCCAGGAAATGGGCGTGATCTGCGGCGGCGGCCTGGCGATTTGCCTGGTGCCGATGATGACGATGCTGCCGGCGTTGTTGTTGCGCGGCCGGCAGAACGTCATTGACCACCAGTTGGGAGACAAGCTTGAGACGCGCGCCCGCATCGAACGGATGTGGCTGCGCCGGCCCGTGTTTGTGATGGTGATGACCGTCCTGTTCTGCGCGCTGGCCGCCACGCAATATCCCAAAGTCTATTTCGACTACAACCTGCTGAACATGCAGAGCGATGGGCTGCCGGCGGTGGAATTTGAACGCAAACTCATCAGCGCCTCGAGTTCGACCAACGCGTCGGCGCGGTCCGTCTTGTTTGCTGCGGTAGTAGCCGATTCGCCGGAAGAGGCGGCGGGTTTCGAAGTGCGGCTCAAACAGTTGCCGGCCGTCGCGGCCGTGGACTCGATCAGCCAGTTCATCAACGAGAATCAAACCGGCAAACTGGGGTTGATCGGCGAAATCAAACAGGAGTTGTCTACGCTGCGATTTCGGGAACCGGATGCGCGTCCCGTGAAAGTGCCCGAGCTGAGCCGCACGTTGTACTCCCTTCACGGTTATCTGGGCCTGGCGCTGGATGAAGTGCCGCAAGATGAAGCATCCCTCCGGAAGCAACTCATTTCACTCCGCCAAGCCATCTGGGGACTGCGCAAAGAGATGCTGCGCCTGTCGCAGTATCGGGAAGACGCCAGTGCGGAGAAGCTCGCGGCGTTCCAACGCGCCTTATTTGACGATGTGCGAGACACGTTTGAAGCGCTCCGCAATCAGGATAATCGCGAGCCCCTGCGCGTGGAGGACCTGCCTCCAGCGCTGCGGGACCGATTTGTGGGGGTGAGCGGAAAATATCTCCTCCAGGTTTATCCCAAGAAGGACGCCTGGCAGAGGGAGAATCAACGAGAGTTCATTCACGAACTCCGTCAAGCCCTGGACCCGAAAGACACGAACCATCCCATTATTACCGGCACACCGGTCCAGCTTTACGAATACACCACGTTGCTCAAGAACAGTTATCAGGAAGCCGCCAAGTATTCACTGGCTGCAATCGCCGTTCTTGTTTTTCTCCATTTCCGCAGCCTGGGTTCAGTAATTCTGGCATTATTGCCTGTGGCGATTGGCTCGATCTGGCTTGGCGGGCTGATGGGACTCTGCGACGTGCCGCTGAATCCGGCCAACATCATGACGCTTCCCTTGGTTATTGGAATCGGTGTCACCAATGGTATCCACATCCTCAACCGGTTCGCCGAAGAAAGGGAGCCAAGCATTTTGGCCAAGAGCACGGGCAAGGCGGTGTTGGTATCGGGTTTGACGACCATTGCCGGTTTCGGGAGTCTCATTCTGGCCAAGCATCAAGGAATTCAAAGTCTGGGTATTCTAATGGCGACAGGCACGGCGACGTGCATGATCGCAGGCTTGACATTTCTTCCGGCGCTTCTGAACTTGCTCATGCCAAGGCGCGGAAAAGAACAACCCAGTGCCGACAATGCACAATCGACACTGGGTCGGGAGGAACCGAGGTAAAAACCTCAAAAACCGAGGCAGAACCTCAAGTGCACCCCAACATTAATTTAACAAGAATTAAAGTCAATCTCTATGTTTGAGCGTCCATGCACCTAATCAACACAGCCTATAACGTTACCGCCACCCATTTCTTTGATCCCTTTGCGCGGCCCGGTCCGAATCAAATAAACTACGCCAGCCATGCGGCACCGCACTCTAGATAGCGCAAAGGCGTCTGTATTCTGTTGCTTCATCGGCCTGATTTGCGCTGCTGGACCGCGACTCCTGGCGACCGAACTTTGGCACGGCGGACTACTCTTTGACCGGTTCTCGCTGACATTGGATAGCGGGTCACGGACAGAGGCGGTCGGTCCATTCTACTACGACCAGGAGCGTGAGACCGAACATTCCTTCGCGGTCCCACCGTTGTTCTCGTACACCACGGACGAAGCCACAGACTTCACCGAGTTTGACTTCCTCTATCCTGTGCTCACTTACGACCGCTTCGGTCATGAGTATCGCTGGCAACTCATGCAAATGCTCAGTTTTGCTGGCGGCCACGATCAGGAGGCCAATGGCGTGAGTCGCTTCACCTTGTTCCCGCTTTACTTTCAACAACGCTCGCCGGATCCGTCGCAGAATTACACCGCACTCATGCCAATTTACGGTCATCTCAAAAACCGGATCTTTCGGAGCGAGATAGATTTTGTGCTCTGGCCGCTTTACGTAAAGACCGTCCGCCACGCGGGGACGCCGGAGGCTCCAGACGACGATTCATTTCAGTCCCTGGGTCGCCGCTACCTGAGCCGGCGCCGGGGCGACGTGACGACCTACAACTATGTGTACCCTTTCTTCCATCTCCGTGACGGCGAAGGATTGAAGGGTTGGCAATTCTGGCCGCTATTGGGCCACGAGCACAAGGAAACCACGAATCGAACGAATGCGTGGGGCGATGTCGAAACCACGCCCGGCCACGACAAGCGCTTTTTCCTGTGGCCGTTTTTCTACGATGGCACCCGCGAAATCGGCACGGACAATCCCGAACATCAGCAATTCCTTATTCCTTTCTACAATTATTTGCGCTCTCCCAAGCGTGATTCCACCTCCTATCTCTGGCCGCTCGGCGTGACCATTACTGATGATCGCGAGCGTGGCTATCACGAAGTGGACGCGCCCTGGCCTTTCATCGTGTTCGCGCACGGCGAAGGCAAGACGGCAAAACGAGTCTGGCCTTTCTTTGGTCAAGCCAGCAACACCAACCTGGAAAGCGATTTCTATCTCTGGCCGCTCTACAAATACAATCGGATGAAGTCTGGAGTACTGGATCGCGAGCGCACGCGGATCCTCCTTTTCCTCGCTTCGGACATCAATGAGAAAAACACCGTGACCGGCGCTGCCCACCAACGCAAAGACTTTTGGCCCTTATTCACGTGGCGGCGCGACTTCAACGGCAGCACGCGCCTCCAGCTTTTCGCGCCGGTGGAACCGGTTCTGGCCGCGAACAAGAGCATCGAGCGGAATTACTCGCCGCTCTGGTCCGTGTGGCGCGCGGAAAAAAATCCCAAGACGGGCGCCGCCAGCCAGTCCTTCCTGTGGAATCTTTACCGCTGTGAAACCGCACCGGAAACCAAAAAGTGCTCGCTCCTGTTCGGTCTTTTCCAGTATCAATCCGATTGGGAATCCCGACGCTGGCGCGTTTTATTCATTCCCATGGGCGGAAAGAAGCAGACGGGGACCGAGCCCAATAAGAATGCGGGTTTGGATTTCTGACGGCGTGAACAATTGAAGACTATACCAACGGACGCGCACCATGTTTCAAAACATCGGAGAAATGGTCCTGCTATTTTGGCGCACACTCAAGGCGTTGCCGTTGCTGATGCGCCAGCGGCAGAAAGTTTTTGACCAGTTTTTTGAGATAGGCAACGCCAGTTTGCTGATGGTCTGCGTGCTGTCATTTTTCATTGGCGGTGTGCTCGCGTTGCAAACGGGTCCAGTGCTCGTCGAACGCGGACTGGCCAGCGCCGTCGGCGGGTTGGTCGGCATCTCGATCGCAAAGGAACTGGCGCCCGTGATGATGTCCATTCTTATCGCTGGCCGCATCGGTTCCGCGATGGCCGCAGAGATCGGCTCCATGCAAGTTTACCAGGAAATCGACGCGTTGCGCACCATGAACATCAGTCCCGTGAATTACCTTGTTTTGCCCCGCATCATCGCGATCGCGGCCGCACTTCCCATGCTGGTCACGTTTGGCATTCTCGTAGGTTGGCTCGGTGGCGCGCTGGTCGCCTTTGGCAACGACCGCATCGCCCTGTCGTTTGCAGCTTATTTCACAAACCTGCGCGAAGTCGTCGGACTTGAGGATGTCGCCAACGGCGTTTTCAAATCATTTTGCTTTGCCCTGATCATCGGCGTCGTCTCCTGTCATCAGGGACTCGTTACCATCGGCGGGCCGCGCGGCATCGGTCGCTCCGTCACCAAGGCCGTCGTCAACTCCATCGTACTGATTGTCATTTTTGACTATGTCCTGACCCGCATCCTGTTGAAGTAATGAGTGCGCCGCTGAACAATCAGCCCAGTGAGAATCAGCAGGGGGTTACGGTTGAAGTCCGTGGCCTGCACAAAAGCTTCGGCTGGCAGGAAGTCCTCAAAGGCGTGGATTTCAAGGTCAACGCTGGTGAGATTTTCGTCATCATGGGCCCTAGTGGCAGCGGCAAAACCGTCTTGCTCAAACACATCATCGGCCTCGAACCGCCGGACGCCGGCGAAATCCTGATCAACGGCGAATCCATCCAGTCGCCGGAAGTAATGAACAAATACAGGCTCGCCCTCGTGTTTCAATCCGGCGCGTTGCTCAATTCGCTGACGGTCGGCGAGAATGTCGGCCTCTACCTCAGCGAACACCGGCTTAAGCCGCGCGAGGAAATCGCCCGCATCGTTGCGGAGAAACTCGAAGTTGTCGGTCTCAAAGACACGAAGGACAAGATGCCCAGCGAACTGTCCGGCGGCATGAAGAAGCGCGCGGCCATCGCCCGCGCGCTGGTCATCGAGCCCCAATTGATTCTCTACGACGAACCGACGAGCGAACTCGACCCGCTCTCCGCCGTAATGGTCGGGGAGGAGATTCTCAAACTCCATGAGCGCCATCACGTCACCTCGCTCGTCGTTTCCCACGACCGCGATCTCGCCTTCGGCGTGGCCGACCGCATCGCGGTCATTGACCAGGGCCGGATCATCGCTATCGGCACACCCGACGAAGTAAAGCGCCGGACGGAGCCGGTCATCCAGAAATTCCTGCATGCCGACTTCAAACCGCACAAATCGAACCCCCTATGAAAAACACTCTTGAAACCCGACTCGGCCTTTTCGTGGCGCTCGTTGTTTTCGCCGCGTTCCTTATCATTAACACCGTGGGCGGCCTGGATAGATTCCGGCGCGGCTTGCACGTGCACGCGCTGTTCAACACCGCGCACGAACTCAAGAAGGGCGACAGCGTGAAAATGGCGGGCGTGGAAGTCGGCCGGGTCGAGGAAATCACGCTCTCCACCAACAAGGTCAAAGTCACGATGAAGCTGCACACCGATGTGGCAAAGCAGGGCATCGTGAAAACCGATAGCACTGCCACTATCAAGTTCGCCGGCTTGCTCGGCCAGAATTTCATCGCTATTGAGTTCGGCTCGCCGGGCGCCCGTTTGCTGGAAGACAACCAGTACATCGAAACCACCGAACAAGCCGACCTCAATGCCATCATGGCCAAACTCGACAACGTTGCCACCGGCGTCGAGAACCTCACCAAGAGCTTTACCGGTGACAAGATTGACAATCTGCTCGGGCCATTCACCGATTTCCTGAAGCAAAACAGCGGCCCGCTGACAGCCACCATCGCCAACGTGCAATCCGTTTCGGCGCAGATTGCCGCAGGCAAAGGCACCCTCGGCAAGCTCATTAGCGACGATGCGCTCTACAGCACCGCTCTCACGACGGTCTCCAACTTGCAAAACACGGGCGATGAAATCAAACTCACGCTCAACGACGCGCGCAAAATTATCACCGACGTGAACGCCGGTCAGGGCACGCTCGGTAAGCTGGTGAAGGACGAAACCCTCTACGTCGAAGCCACTGCTTCGATGGCGAACTTCAAGGACTCGATGGCAAATCTGAAGGAGATCCTCGGGAAGATCAACGCGGGCGATGGCACCATAGGCAAACTTGTCAACGACCAGGAGTTTTACCGCAACGCCAAGCTCACTTTGCAGAAGGTGGACAAGGCCACCGAAGGCCTGGAAGACCAAGGTCCACTGAGCGTGGTAGGTATCATTGTGGGCGGATTGTTCTGAAATCCACTTGGCCTTCGCCGCACGAATCGCTCTGATTTGCGGGCGACGAGGATGGAGGAAGATTCTCGTGCGCTTGCGTTGCCAATTCGTCAACCGTATCCTCGCCGCGCATGAATTCGCTGCTTCTGACGGGCGGTCGCGTCATTGACCCCGCTAATCACCTCGATGCGGTCGCTGATTTGTTGGTTATCAACGGCAAAATCGCCGCCGTCGGCGCGGACGCCGCGAAGCAAGCACCGCGCGAGATTGAAACGCTCCGGGTGCACGGACTGGTGGTTAGTCCCGGCCTGATTGACTTGCACGTTCATTTGCGCGAGCCGGGACACACCCCGAAAGAAACCATCGCCGCCGGCACGGCGGCAGCGGCGCGCGGGGGATTTACTTCGCTTGTCTGCATGCCCAATACGTCGCCGGCGATCGACAACGCCGGCACGGTGGCACTCATTCACGAACGCGCGGCGCGCGACGGCGTCGTCAACCTGTTCGTCGCCGGCGCGATCACCAAAAACATTGCGGGCGAGGAGCTGTCGCCCATCGGCTCGCTCAAGCGCGCGGGCGTGGTCGCCATCACCGACGACGGCCATTGCGTCCAGAACAACGAGTTGATGCGCCGCGCGCTCGAGTACGCGAAAATGTTCGACCTGCCGGTCATGGATCACTGCCAGGACTATTCACTCGTCACCGAGGGGGTGATGCACGAGGGCTACTGGAGCACCGCCCTGGGGTTGCAGGGATGGCCGGCAGCCGGCGAGGAGATGATCGTCGCGCGCAACATCCTGCTCGCGGAACTGACCGGTGCGCGCGTGCATTGCCAGCACCTCAGCGCAGCGGGCAGCGTCGAGCTATTACGCACGGCGAAGCAACGCGGTCTGCCCGTCTCCGGTGAAGCCTGCCCGCATCACTTTACCCTTACCGATTCCGCCGTGGCTGGCAGCGAAAGATTTTGGGCCGCCGATGGCAAAGGTGTTTTCGGCTTCGACGGGCGCCCGGATTTGCCGGCGTGGCCCGCCTACGATACGAATTTCAAAATGAACCCTCCTTTGCGTTCCGCGCGGGACCGCGAAGCCATTCTCGCGGGTCTGGCCGATGGCACGATTGACGTTCTTTGCAGCGACCACGCGCCTCACTGTGATTTTGAGAAGGACGTGGAATTCGATTATGCGCCCTTCGGCATCACCGCCTTGGAAACGGAGCTGGCCCTCGCGCTCATGCAGCTTTATCACGCCAAGCGCCTGAGTCTTGCCGGCTTGATTGCCAAATACACGGTGGCGCCCGCACGGTTGTTGAATCTGCCAAAAGGCACGTTAAGTGTTGGTGCGGATGCGGACGTGACTGTATTTGATCCGGATCGTGAGTGGGTCTTTGCGCGCAGCGACACGGCCAGCAAGTCGTTCAACAGCCCATTTTATTGCTGGCCGCTCAAGGGCAAGACAGTGACGACCATCGTGGGAGGCCGCAAAGTCTGGCTTGAACAAAGCCAGATGGCCAGCGTCTAGCCGTCGATCAATCCAACCAGCAGACACAGAACGCGACGTCATGAGAAAGATCACCATCGGACTGCTTGCCGCCGCCGCCTTGTTGCTGCGCGTCTCGGTTTCCCGGTGGGGCCGAGTTTGGCCACGCTTTTTGCTTCACGCTTGACCGGGTGCCATAGCTGCCTAGCATCGCGCGCGGTTGTTGACGGAATGAAAGCAATTCTTGCGCTCGAAGACGGTTCGGTGTTCCACGGCGAAGGTTTTGGCGCGCGCGCCTCAGCCTGCGGCGAGGTTTGCTTCAATACATCGATGACCGGCTACCAGGAGATTCTCACCGACCCGTCCTACAAAGGCCAGATTGTCACGATGACTTACCCGCTCATCGGCAATTACGGAGTCAACGAAATGGACGTAGAATCGTGGCGGCCGCACGTAGCGGGGTTCGTGGTCCGCGAACTGTCACCGGTGGTGAGCAATTGGCGAGCGGATTCTTCGCTGGCGGAATACCTCGAACGCAACGGGATTCCCGGCCTGCAAGGCGTGGACACTCGTATGTTGACCAAGAAGCTGCGCGTGCGCGGCGCCCTGAACGGCTTCGTTTCCACGGAAGGCGTGAGCGACGTGGAAGCAGTTACGCGCGCGAAGGATTGGCCTGGACTCGCTGGCGTGGATTATGTCAAGGAAGTGACGCACAAGGAGGCGTTCCGCTGGGATGAGAAAGATGAACACAGCGCGAGTTTCAAGCTCGCGATGGGGAACGGACTGGCCGGGGCGCGCCGGCAACACGACCCTCTGCCGCCGGCTGATATTCCCATAGTGGCCTACGACTTTGGGATGAAATACAATATCCTGCGCCGTCTGCGGCAGCACGGTTTCGAGGTTCACGTAGTGCCGGCCACGACGCCGGCCGCGGAAGCGCTCAACCGCAAACCGGCGGGGATTTTTCTCTCAAACGGGCCGGGTGATCCGGCGGCTCTCGGCTATGCCGTGCGCGCGGCCAGTGACTTTGTCAAAACCGGAATTCCCATTTTTGGCATTTGCCTTGGCCATCAGATTCTCGGGCAGGCGCTGGGCGGAAAGACCTTCAAATTGAAATTCGGCCATCGCGGCGCCAATCAACCGGTCAAGGATCTCGAGTCCGGACGCGTGGAAATCACTTCGCAGAACCACGGCTTCGCGGTGGCGGCCCACTCGTTACCCCACGACATTTTCGTTGATCGCATCAACCTTAACGATCAGACTGTCGAAGGTTTCCGGCACAAGACGAAGCCGATTTTCTGTGTTCAGTATCATCCCGAGGCGTCACCGGGGCCGCACGACTCGACGCCACTGTTTGCTGAGTTTCGCGATTTGATTGAGAATAAATCGTGAACTGTGGAAACGTGGAGGCGTGAGGTCAGAGACCCTGCCCGGTCAGTTTGAATGGCCTGTCACGGGTCGCCGGTCACGAATCGTGTTCCATGTTTGCGTTTGACTTGAATCCCGTGCTGAAGATAATCGTTTTCGCGTAAGTCAATTATGGCCAAACTCGTAATCCTCAGCGAAGGAATGACCGGACGGTCGCACGAGCTGAAAGTGGAAAGGACCACCATCGGCCGAGTGGAGGACAACACGTTTCAAATCGGCGAACCCTCGGTTTCCAGCCATCATTGCGAAGTCCTGTTGCGCGGCAACGACGTGATCGTCCGCGACCTTGACTCCACCAACGGCAGCTTTATCAACGGCGAAAAGATCACGGAAAGGCTTCTCAAGCCGGGCCAGACCCTGCGTTTGGGACAGATTGAAATGCGTCTGGAGACTGATGCGCCCCCCGGGCAAACGAAGAAGCCCGTGGATTCTACCATGGTGGTGCCGCGTGGCGTGAGCCTGAACCAACTCGAACAAGGCTCGCGGGCTGCGTTTGATACCGCCGGCAAGGGCTTCTCAAAGAAAGACAACAAAGGGAACAAGATTTTCCTGTTCGTCGTGATCGGCGTGGGCGTGGTGATTGCAGTGCTGCTGATCTACGCGTTTGTCACGGCGAAATCCCCCACGCCCTGACCCGCTTCCCACGCCGGGGCGGCCCAGTTTTCAACCGTCGCGCGCCCGCGCCGTCGGCTAGTCCTTCAGCCACTTCGCCGCATCCGCAGCGGCGTAAGTGATGATGATGTCCGCACCGGCACGCCGCATCGCCAACAAGCTTTCCATCGTCACCGCGCGCTCGTCAATCCAACCTTGGGCGGCGGCCGCTTTGACCATCGAATACTCTGCGCTTACGGCGTAGGCGGCGGTGGGATAGCCGAACTCGCTCTTGATTCGGTGCAGGATGTCGAGATAGGCGAGGGCCGGCTTGACCATGACGATATCCGCGCCTTCTTGAATGTCGAGCGCCACTTCGCGCAGAGCCTCGTTCGCGTTGCGCGCATCCATTTGATAACTGCGGCGATCTCCGAATTTGGGCGTGGACTCGGCGGCCTCACGAAACGGTCCATAAAAC
>Ga0207670_10001629_pt1 | contig 11705 bp, 10 predicted proteins | sample KBSS23HmetaG_FD_184339 | JGI IMG/M metagenome (GOLD analysis project Ga0207670, IMG submission 184339) | Switchgrass rhizosphere microbial communities from Kellogg Biological Station, Michigan, USA - KBS S2-3H metaG (SPAdes) (version 2) | ecosystem: Host-associated > Plants > Roots >... | reverse complement strand
CTGATTCGCGGGGCGGCTCCAGATCGGTGCGGCCTGCGAGCCTGCGCAGCAGCGGCACCAGGAACAGGAACGCGCAGACATAGGCCGACACCGGGTTGCCGGGCAGGCCGAGCACGTGCATGGCGCCAAGCCGGCCGTTCATCATCGGGCGGCCCGGACGGAGCGCCACGCGCCAGAACGACAGCTCCAGTCCTTCGGCCTTCAATCCGCGCTGCACCAAATCGTAGTCACCGACCGAAGCGCCGCCGGTCGACACCAGCACATCGGCGCCGGCGTCGCGGGCGCGGCGGATCGCGTCGGAGGTCGCCTCGACCTTGTCGGGCACGATGCCGAGGTCGGTCACCGCTGCGCCTTCGTTCCGCGCCAGCGCCATCAGCGCAAAGCCGTTGGAATAGACGATCTCACCCGGGCCGAGCGCGCTGCCCGGCGGCTTCAGCTCGTCGCCGGTCGCAAACACCGCGACCTTGGGCCGCCGGTGCACCGCCAGCGCCGGATGGCTCATGGCCGCGGCCAGCATCACGTCGCGGTCGGTGAGCCGCTTGCCGCGCGGCAGCAGCACCTGGCCCTCTTTGAAATCGAGGCCGGCGCGGCGGATATGCCGTCCGGCACGCTCGGGTTTGTTGACGACCACGCGCTCGCCGTCGCCGCTGGTGTTCTCCTGGATCACGATGGTGTCGGCGCCGGGCGGCACCACGCCGCCGGTGAAGATGCGGGCGGCCTCGCCCGCGTGCACCTCTCCGTCAAACGGCCGGCCGGCCGCGACCTCGCCGGCGATCTTGAGCGTCACCGGTGCGGATGCCACGTCCGCCGCGCGCACCGCATAGCCGTCCATAGCGGAGAGATCAGCCGGCGGCTGGGTGCGGAGCGCCGCGACGTCCGCGGCCAGCACGCGGCCATCGGCCTCGACCAGCGGCGCATGTTCCGATGGCAGCGGTTCGACACCGTCGAGCACGCGGGCGAGCGCGTCGGCCACCGACAACAACGCCGCCATACCTACTCCTTGGCCCGATAGTGCCCGGACTTGCCGCCTAGCTTTTCGACCAGATGGATGCCTTCGATCCGCATGCCTTTCTCGACGGCCTTCACCATGTCGTAGAGCGTCAGGCACGCGACCGACACGGCGGTCAGCGCCTCCATCTCGACGCCGGTCTGGCCGGTGACCTTGACGGTCGCCTGCAGCACAAAGCCCGGCAGCGAATGGTCCGGCTCGATGTCGATCGCGACCTTGGTGATCGGCAGCGGGTGGCAGAGCGGGATGAGCTGGTGTGTGCGCTTGGCCGCCATGATCCCGGCGATCCGGGCGGCGCCGAGCACGTCGCCTTTCACCGCGTTGCCGTTGAGCACGATATCAAGCGTCTCAGTCCGCATCACGACGCGGCCTTCGGCGACCGCCGTGCGCTCCGTCGAATCCTTGCCGGAAACGTCGACCATATGGGCCTCGCCGCCCTTGCCGATATGGCTGAGCTTTTTCGCCACGGGTCACCGTGCCGCGGCTGCGGGAACGCGCTCACGCGCCAGCAACGCGCGGGTCGCGGCCGCGACGTCGTTCTGGCGCATCAGGCTTTCGCCGACCAGGAACGCGCGAATGCCGACCGCGGCCAGCCGGGCCAGATCGGCCGGCGCGTGGATGCCGCTCTCGCCGACGATCACCTTGCCGGCGGGCACCCGTGGCGCCAGCTTCTCGCTGACCGACAGCGAGGTCTTGAACACCTTGAGATCGCGGTTGTTGATGCCGATCAGCCGCGATTTGAGCTGCAGCGCGCGGTCGAGCTCGTCTTCGCTATGCACCTCGACCAGCACATCCATGCCAAACGACAACGCGGCGTCTTCGATCTCTTTCGCGGCCGTGTCATCGAGCGACGCCATGATGATGAGGATGCAGTCGGCGCCGAGCGCGCGGGATTCGGCGACCTGATAGGGCTCGAACATGAAATCCTTGCGCAGCGCCGGCAGCGAGCATGCGGCCCGTGCCGCGGTCAGAAACTCCGACTTGCCTTGGAACGACGGCCCGTCGGTCAGCACCGACAGGCATGCCGCGCCGCCGGCCTCGTAGGCGCGGGCCAGCGCCGGCGGATCGAAGTCGGCGCGAATGAGGCCGGCCGAGGGGCTCGCCTTCTTGATCTCGGCGATCAGCGCATACTCGCCGGCCGCGATCTGCCGCTCGATCGCTTTGCTGAACCCGCGCGGGGCGGGGGCCGCCTTCGCCGCGCTCTCCACATCGGCGTAGGAGCGCGCACGCTTGGCCGCCGCGATCTCCTCGCGCTTGTAGTCCTTGATCTTCTTGAGGATGTCGCTCATAGCGCGTTCGAGACTTTGATCAGGCGCTCAAGCCGGCCCTCGGCTTCGCCGCTGTCGAGAGATTTCGCCGCGAGCGCCGCGCCTTCCTTCAAATCCTTGGCCTTGCCCGCAACGATCAATGACGCCGCGGCATTGAAGACCGCGATATCGCGGTAGGGCCCCTTATTGCCTTTGAGCACGGTCATCAGTGCCGCGGCATTGGCCTGCGCGTCGCCGCCCTTCAGCGCTTCCGGTTTCACCCGCGCAACCCCGATATCCTCCGGATTGATGTCGAACGTCCGCACCGTCCCGTTTTCCAGCGCTGCGATATGGGTCGGGCCGGACGTGGTGATCTCGTCGAGACCATCGGAGCCATGCGCCACCCAAACGGTCTCGGAGCCGAGCAACTTCGACACTTGCGCAATCGGCTCGATCCATTGCCGCGAGAATACGCCGATCATCTGGCGTTTGACGCCGGCCGGATTGGAGATCGGTCCGAGCAGGTTGAAGATCGTGCGGGTGCCAAGCTCAACCCGCGTCGGCGCGACGTTCTTGGTGGCCGGATGGTGCGCGGGCGCGAACATGAAGCCAATGCCCGCCTCGTAGATGCAGCGGGTGATTTCGTCCGGACGGAGCTCGATCTTCACGCCGACTGCGCCGAGCACGTCGGCAGCGCCTGATTTCGACGACAGCGCCCGGTTGCCATGCTTGGCGACCGGCACGCCGCAGCCCGCGACAATCAGCGCGGCGCAGGTCGACACGTTGTAGGAGCCGGAGGCGTCGCCGCCGGTGCCGACCACATCGATGGCGTCAGGCGGGGCGGCCACCTTAGTCATCTTGGCGCGCATGGTGCTGGCCGCGCCGGTGATCTCGTCGACGGTTTCGCCGCGCACGCGCATCGCCATCAGCATGGCGCCCATTTGCGATGGCGTGGCTTCGCCCGACATCATGCGATCGAAGGCGTGCGACGCCTCGTCGCGCGTCAGCGCGTTGCCGGCGGCGACCTTGGCGATGAAGGCCTTGAAATCGTCGCTCACAACGCCTCCTCAGTGAATCTTTCCGCGCGAAGCATTCCACTGCGCGGCAAGCTCGAGAAAATTCTTCAGCATCAGATGGCCGTGCTCGGACGCGATGCTTTCGGGATGGAATTGCACGCCGTGCACGGGCAATGTCTTATGCGAAAGCCCCATGATCAGGCCGTCGTCGGTTTCGGCGGTGACGCTGAGCGTCTCCGGCAAGCTGCCGCGCTCGACCACCAGCGAATGGTAGCGCGTCGCCTTGAACGGGCCGTTGATGCCGCGGAACACGCTTTCGCCCTGGTGGCGCATCTCGGAAAGCTTGCCGTGCACCGGCACCGGCGCGCGCACGACCTCGCCGCCGAACGCCTGGCCGATGGCCTGATGGCCGAGGCAGACGCCGAGGATCGGAATGTTCGGCGACGCCTTCTCGATCAGATCGAGGCAAATCCCGGCCTCGTTCGGGGTGCAGGGGCCGGGCGACAGCACGATCGCCTCGGGCTTGGCCGCCAGCACGTCGCCGACGGCGATCTTGTCGTTGCGATGCACGGCCACGTCCGCCCCCAGCCCGCCCAGGTAATGGACGAGGTTGAAGGTGAAGCTGTCGTAGTTGTCGATCAGCGCGATCATGCCCGTTTCCCTAGCACATTTCGCGTCTTAGAGGGCGGTCGGTCAAGCGGCGCTATTGGCCCCTTCCTGCGGCGGAGGCAAAGCGCCGAGCCTCTTCGGCGGCGCGAAACAGCGCCTTGGCCTTGTTGACGCATTCGGCCAGTTCGCTCGCCGGATCGCTGTCGGCGACAATGCCGGCGCCAGACTGCACATACATAGTGCCGTCCTTGATCAGCGCGGTGCGGAGTACGATGCAGCTGTCCATTTCGCCGGCGGCGGAGAAATAGCCGACGCAGCCGGCGTAAAGTCCCCGCTTTTCCTTCTCCAACTCGTCGATGATCTGCATAGCCCGCACCTTCGGCGCGCCCGACACCGTGCCGGCGGGAAATCCCGCGGCCAGCGCGTCGAGCGCATCGTGCTTGTCGTCGAGCGTGCCCTCGACGTTGGAGACGATGTGCATGACGTGGCTGTAGCGCTCGATGAAGAACTGGTCGGTCACTTTGACGGAGCCGATCTTGGCAACGCGGCCGACGTCGTTGCGCCCCAGATCGAGCAGCATCAGATGCTCGGCGCGCTCCTTGGGATCGGCCAGGAGCTGTTCCTCCAGCGCCTTGTCCTCATGGGGCGTCTCGCCGCGCGGTCGCGTGCCGGCGAGCGGCCGGATCGTCACCGTGCCGTCGCGCAGCCGCACCAGCACCTCTGGGCTTGATCCAGCGATGGCGTAGCCGCCGAAGTCGAGGAAATACAGAAACGGCGCCGGATTGACCCGGCGCAGCGCGCGATAGAGCGCCAGCGGCGGCAAGGTGAACGGCGCCGCGAAGCGCTGCGACAGCACCACCTGAAAAATATCGCCGGCCAGGATGTAGTCCTTGGCCTTCTGCACCATGGTGCGGAATTCGGCGGGCGAGGTATTGGACTTTGCCGGGATGTCGAGCGGGCCGGCCTCGCTCGCGGTGGCGGCCTTGTCGAGTGGTCGGTCGAGCGCATCGACCACGCCGGAAAGCCGCAGCTCCGCCCGCGCCAGCGCCGCCTTCGCCGTGACGCCGGATTCCGGCCGCACCGGCGTAACCACGGTGATGCTGTCCTTGACCGCGTCGAACACCACGACGAGCGTAGGCCGGATCAGCACTGCATCGGGAATGCCGATCGGATCGGGATGGGAGGCGGGCAGTTCCTCCATCAGCCGCACCATGTCGTAGCCGAGATAGCCGAACACGCCGGCCGCCATCGGCGGCAGGCCATCGGGCAGTGCAATGCGGCTTTCGGCAATGAGCGCACGCAACGCATCGAGCGGCGGTTGCGGGCAAGGGGCGAAGGACGACGGCTTGCCCTCCGCGTTGCGGTTGATCTCGGCGCGCGCTCCGTTGGTTCGCCAGATCAGGTCGGGATCGAGCCCGATCACCGAATAACGGCCGCGCACGGCGCCGCCCTCGACCGACTCGAACAGAAAGCTCATCGGCCGGGAACCGGCGATCTTCAGGAATGCGGAAACCGGGGTTTCGAGATCGGCGACTAGCGTGGTCCACAGCACCTGCGCTTCGCCCCGGTCGTAGCGCGCGGCAAAGGCGTCGGCCGTTGGCACGATCTGCATGGTGGCATCAGTTCTGCGTGCCGCCGCCACTGACCTGGTTCAGGGCGCTCGCATTGACGGTCACGCCGATCTCGCTTTGCACCCGGGTGAGATACTGCACGATCAGGTCTTCGGTGGTACGCAACCGCAGCGTCTCGTCGATGCGCTTGACGTCGGCGGCCTCCGGGTCGAGCGGCGGCACCTTGATTTCGATCACGCGAAACACCAGCCGTTCGGTCGGACTTGCGCCTTCGGCAGTGCCGGCTTGATTCTGCGGGGTCTTGAACACCTCGGCGACGGTGGCCGGCGATAGCCCGGTCGGGGGAGCGCCGCGCTTGAAGCCGGGGCGCCATTCGACATTGAGCTTCTCGGCCGCTGCGACGTCCGCAAACGAGGTGCCTGCCTTGATCTTGTCCACCATCTCGGTGGCCTTGGTGCGGAGCCGGGTTGCCACCGCGTCGTCGCGCCAGCGCGCCACAACCTTGTCTTTCACCTCGTCGAGCGGCATGTCGCGTGCCGGCGTGATTGCATCGACATCGAACCAGACATAGCCGCCGTTGTTGGGCACCCGGATCGGCTCGTTCTCGCCGTGGATCTCGGCGGCGAAGGCCGCGGACAGCACGTCGGCGTTCTGTGGCAGGTCGGGGACCGGATTGCCGTTGGCATCCTTGCCGTTGCGATCGATCGCCTCGATCACACGCGGCGTCAGATTGAACTTGCGCGCCGCGTCCGCGAGCGTCGCGCCGCCGAGCCGCTCGTCCTCGATCTTTTCCTGCACGTTGGTAATTTCGTTCTTTGCCCGCTCATTTTGCATATCGCGCTTGAGCTCAGCGGATACTTCCTCGAACGGCCGGGTCTTGCCGTCCTCGATGGCGTCGACCTTGACGATCGCGATGCCGAACCGTCCCGCCACCGGCGCACTGACCTCGCCGGACTTGAGCGCGAAGGCGGCGTCGGCGATGTCGCGATCGACCACGGCGGTCTTAGCCACTGTGCCGAGATCGATGTCGCTCTCCTTCAACCCGCGCTCGGCAGCCAGCGCCTCGAACGTCGTGGCTGGTGTTGCGCCGGGGGCAAGCTTCTCGGCCGCGGCCTTGGCTTCCTCCATGTTGGGAAACACGATTTGCTTCAGATGCCGGCGCTCCAGCGTTTCGTAGCGCGCCCGGCGATCGGTGTAGGCCTTCTTCAAATCAGCCTCGGTCACCTCGAAGCGGGACGCGAGATCGCCCGGGGTGAGCACCACCAATGTGATCTTGCGGAGCTCCGGCGCGCGAAACACGACCTTGCGCTCCTCGAAATATTTGGCGAGCACCTCGGGTGTAGGCTCCCCGATGTCGGCCGCCTGGGCCGGACCAAGCGTGACATACTCGATCCCGCGCTCCTCGTTCTGGAAGCGGTTGAACGCATCCAGCGCGGTTTTCGGAACCGTCGCCTCGCCGCTGATCGTGCCCATCAGTTGCGCGCGAAGCGTGATCTTACGCTGCTCGGCCATGAACCGCGCTTCGGTGTTGCCTGTGTTGCGGAGATAGGCATCGAACCGCGCGCGATCGAACTGGCCAGTAATGCCCTTGAAGTCCGGGGCATCGGTGATCCGTCGGGCGAGCTCGGCGTCGCTGACGTTGAGCCCCATCGCGCGCGCCCGCTCGTCCATTGCGGCTTCGGCGATGACCTCGTTGAGCAACTGCCGATCGACGCCAAGCGCCCGGGCCTGGTCAGGCAGGAGCGGGCGATTTAACTGGCGGCCGATCTGCTGCAAGCGGTCCTGGTAGAGCTGGCGGAAGGTATCGAGACGGATTTCCGTGCGGCCGACCGAGGCGACGGTGTTGGCGCCGAAGCCCCGGAAGATGTCGCCGATGCCCCAGATGCCGAAACTGATAGCGATCAGGCCGAGAAGCACGCCCATGACGGCGCGGCCGATCCAATTGGAAGAGGCTTTGTGAATACCTCGAAGCATGAAACCGTTCGTTTGTCTGGATGAGCGGCCGATTCAAGGCCGATTGCGCCGGAATATAGAGGCGGGTCCACCGCGCCGCAACTCGCGTGGATCGCGGGCGGGTGGGCTCTGGTGCGGTCTCGAACGCTCTGCTAACCGCTCGTTTGAGGGGGAAACAATGGCCGATCCGACTCGCCGCCCACTGGTCGCGGGCAATTGGAAGATGAATGGGCTCAAGGCCTCGGCCGCCGAGTTCGGCAAGGTCATGGCGGGCGCCGGGGACTTTTGGACCAAGGTCGATCTCATGATCTGCCCGCCGGCCACCCTGATCATGACGTTTGCCCAGGTCGCAGCCGGCTCCAAGATCGAGATTGGCGGTCAGGACTGCCATGCCGAGCCCTCCGGTGCCTTTACCGGCGATATTTCGGCAGAGATGCTGGCCGACCTCGGCGCCAAGGCCGTGATCGTCGGCCACTCCGAGCGCCGTACCCTGCACAAGGAAACCGACGCCGAGGTGCGCGCCAAGTCGCAAGCCGCGTGGCGAGCGGGCTTGACCGCGATCGTCTGCATCGGCGAGACCCGGGCCGAGCGCGAGGCTGGCCATACGCTCAGCGTGCTGGGCGGCCAGCTCGATACCTCGCTGCCTGATGGCGTTAGCGCGGCGCGCCTGGTGGTCGCCTACGAACCGGTCTGGGCCATCGGCACGGGCCTCACGCCGACCATCGCCGATGTGGCGCAGGCGCATGAATTCATTCGCAAGCGCATCGTCGAGCGTCACGGTGCGGCCGCAAGGGCGGTGCGCGTGCTCTACGGAGGTTCCGTCAAACCGTCGAATGCGAAGGAGCTGATGACGGTCGCCAACGTGGATGGCGCCCTCGTCGGCGGCGCCAGTTTGAAAGCAGAGGACTTTCTGGGCATCGCCGCCGCCTACCGCTGAAGCAACCGAAACTCCTTGCAATAGGCCGTTTCGGGCCGCCGAAGTGCCGCTACAGGCCGGGGTGGAAGTGGGCGGGGGGATCGTGTAGAAACCGCCCGAATTCCTATATGAGGGATCGCGGACCGGGCCCGTCGGCCCCTGACGCGTTTGAGCGGATCGTTCATGCAGACTGTCGTTATCCTGATTCACCTGATGATCGTGCTCGCCATGGTGGGCCTGGTCCTGATCCAGAAGTCCGAAGGCGGCGGGCTTGGCATGGGCGGCGGCTCAGGCGGCGGCTTCATGTCGAACCGCGGCACTGCCAACGTTCTCACCCGCGCCACCGGCATTCTGGCGGCGCTGTTTTTTGCAACGAGCCTGTTCCTGTCGATCCTGGCGAGCTTCGACCGCAAGCCGCGAACGATCCTCGACGGCGGCGGAACGCCCGCCGCGCCGGGCGCACCGGCGGTTCCGGGGCCCGGAGGCGGCGTGCTCAACCAGCTCGGCGGTGGAACTCCACAGCCGGCTCCGGCGGCGCCGGCCGCACCGACCGGCCCGCAGGTGCCGAGACAGTAGAAGCGTCAGCAGGGGCCGGGAAACCGGCCCTTCGCTTTTGGGCGAAGTGGGATATGAGGATGTCGAGACAAGCCATTTGCACCGTCAGTGCTTTTCCTGCTTTTCCACAACGCGCGGGGGTCTGCATGGCACGTTCCCGTCCTGCGCTCTCGTCGAATCGATTCGGCAGGCTTAAGGATTGAGCCCCATGGCGCGGTACATCTTCATCACCGGCGGCGTGGTCTCCTCTCTGGGCAAGGGTCTCGCGTCGGCGGCGCTAGGCGCATGTCTGCAGGCGCGCGGCTACTCTGTCCGCCTCCGCAAGCTCGATCCCTACCTCAACGTCGACCCGGGCACGATGTCGCCCTATCAGCACGGCGAGGTGTTCGTCACCGACGACGGCGCCGAGACCGATCTCGACCTCGGCCATTACGAGCGCTTCACCGGCAATCCGGCGACCAAGCGCGACAACATCACCACCGGCCGCATCTACCAGGACATTCTCGCCAAGGAGCGGCGCGGCGACTATCTCGGCGCCACCATTCAGGTGATCCCGCACGTCACCAACGCCATCAAGGATTTCATCCGCGACGGCAACGACGGCGTCGATTTCGTGCTGATGGAGATCGGCGGCACGGTCGGCGATATCGAGAGCTTGCCGTTCCTCGAAGCAATCCGCCAGTTCGGCAACGAACTGCCGCGCCAGCACGCGATCTACGTTCATCTCACGCTGATGCCGTACATTCCGAGCGCGGGCGAGCTGAAAACCAAGCCCACCCAGCACTCGGTCAAGGAGTTGCTTTCGATCGGCATCCAGCCCGACATTCTGCTGTGCCGCACCGACCGCGAAATCCCGAAGGAAGAGCGCCGCAAGCTGTCGCTGTTCTGCAATGTGCGCGAGACCGCGGTGATCGAGGCGCGCGACGTCGACAACATCTACGCGGTGCCTGAGGCCTATTCGGCCGAAGGCTTCGACAGCGAGGTGCTCGCCGCGTTCGGGCTCGATCCCGGTAAGCGGCCGGACCTGGCGCGCTGGCAACTCATCAACGAGCGCATCCGCAATCCGGAAGGGCAGGTGACGATCGCCATTGTCGGCAAATACACCGGCATGAAGGACGCCTACAAATCGCTGACCGAGGCGCTGTCGCACGGCGGCATCGCCAACAAGGTCAAGGTCAACCTCGACTGGATCGAATCCGAGGTGTTCGAGAAGGAAGACCCGGCGCCGTTCCTCGAGCACGTCAACGGCATCCTGGTGCCGGGCGGCTTCGGCCAGCGCGGCGCCGAGGGCAAGATCCGGGCGGCGCAGTTCGCCCGGGAACGTCACGTGCCGTATTTCGGCATCTGTTTCGGCATGCAGATGGCGGTGATCGAAGCGGTGCGAAACCTGCTCGGCATCGCCGAGGCCAACTCGACCGAATTTGCTCCCACCTCCGAGCCCGTGGTCGGCCTGATGACCGAGTGGCTGAAAGGCAATGCGCTGGAGAAGCGCGCTGCCAACGGCGACCTCGGCGGCACCATGCGGCTCGGCGCGTACGCGGCCGAACTGCAGCGCGGCAGCCGCATCGCCGAGATCTACGGCTCGACCGAAATCTCCGAGCGCCACCGTCACCGCTACGAGGTCAACACCGCCTACAAGGGCCGCCTCGAGCAGCACGGCATGCGGTTCGCCGGCATGTCGCCCGATGGCGTCCTGCCCGAGACGATCGAATACCAGGATCACCCCTGGTTCATCGGCGTGCAGTTCCACCCCGAGCTGAAATCGCGGCCGTTCGAGCCGCACCCGCTGTTCTCGTCGTTCATCGGCGCGGCGGTGGATCAGAGCCGGCTGGTGTAGTAGCCAAAATCGCCGATTTTGCTTTGCATGCCTGGCATACAGGCGAGCGTAGCGACGCCGTCCTTTCGCCCGGCTCAGTTGCCGGGCATGATTGTGTTTGAACGCTGCGATCGGGAGAAACGCTATGATCTACGAGCTTCGCATCTATCAATGCATTCCCGGCAAGCTGCCGGCTCTGCTCAAGCGGTTCGAGACCAAGACCCTCGACATCTGGAAGAAGCACGGTATCCGGCCGACCGGCTTCTGGACCGTGCTGATCGGCGACGGCAACAACGACCTGCATTATCTGCTGGCCTGGGAGTCGCTGGCCGAGCGCGAGCAGAAGTGGAATGCGTTCCAGGCCGATCCCGAATGGCACAAGGCGCGCGACGAAAGCGAGAAGGACGGGCTCATCATCGCCAATATCAAGACCTCGTTCCTGCGGCCGACGGCGTTCTCGGCGATCCGATAGCCGCTGGCATTCGAGCGGAATTGAGCGTTGACCCCGCAATCGGGGGCCTTCATGGTCCGGCTCGAGGGTGATCATGAACGCTGATCTCATTCCCAACTCCATCGTCGAGGTCAGGACCGCACGCTTCGGCAATCGGCTGCCGCTGACCTTGATCGCCGGACCGTGCGCGCTGGAGAGCCGCGCCCATGCCCTGGAAATGGCCCAGGCGCTGAAGGAGATCGCGGCGCGGCTGAAGATCGGGCTCATCTACAAAACCTCGTTCGACAAGGCGAACCGAACGAGCTCAAACAGCGCGCGCGGCATGGGTCTCGAGCAGGCGCTGCCGATTTTCGCCGACATCCGCGACAGCTTGGGTGTTGCGGTGCTGACCGACGTTCACGAGATCGAGCAATGCGCCCGCGTCGCGCCCGCCGTCGACGTGCTGCAGATCCCGGCGTTCCTCTGCCGCCAGACCGACCTGCTGGTCGCTGCCGCAAAAACCGGCAAGACCGTCAACGTCAAGAAGGGCCAGTTCCTGGCGCCGTGGGACATGAAGAACGTG
>Ga0207670_10001625_pt1 | contig 11726 bp, 18 predicted proteins | sample KBSS23HmetaG_FD_184339 | JGI IMG/M metagenome (GOLD analysis project Ga0207670, IMG submission 184339) | Switchgrass rhizosphere microbial communities from Kellogg Biological Station, Michigan, USA - KBS S2-3H metaG (SPAdes) (version 2) | ecosystem: Host-associated > Plants > Roots >... | reverse complement strand
TGCACTTGTCCAAGAAGAAGTAGGAGGTGGCTCCAGTCGCCGAAGGAACAGAAGGTGCTCCAGTTGAAGGAGAAGAAGCTCCTACAGAAGAAACGAACGAAGCTTCAGAATAAAACTCCATTGTTGTTATTGCTCGGTGAAGTCTTAGGATAGAATATTCCCAATTTATTACTGTGGGTCTTTCTTGTCCCATTCTTTTGCAGCTGCTCTGTATTGGTCTGCTGTTAATCCTGGAAATGGAGTAAAGAATGTATGTCCTGTTCCCTTTCTTTGATCATGATTATGTACAGCTTGTTCAAGTTCCCGTTTTGCTTCCGCTATATCTGGATCTTCCCCACCAGAAAATAACCTCTCTAAAATCTTTACCATATAGAGTATTTTATAATAAGTATAAATGAAATTCAATTTTCATCCCTCTTTACAAATGAAACGATTTATTTGCTTGTGAGAAGAGCTTGGAGACTTGCGAGTTCGTGGTCGTTGGGATCAATTTCTTTCACCTTTGTTATGGCCATTTGGACTTCCGCCATATTGCCTAAACTATATTCGAGTTTTGCCAAAGCAATCCAACCTTCTCGATACGTAGGATGAGTTGACAATAAATTTTTCAAATAATAGGTTTGGAGGAGGGGAGTATTGTCTTCTGCCCGGACAGTAAAGGTTTTTTGAGGAGAGAAGTAAACAATCAAATTAAGCCCGGCAAGGAGTAGAATGAAGACTGCAAATAAGCTAAGATAGAGAGGGTGAAGGGACTTTGACTTTTTAGTTGTAGAGCGAGGCATACTTTAGACAGTATTACAGTCTCCTAATTATTTTTCAAGTATATGAAAGTGAAAAAGATACAAATTAAACAAAATGATAAGCTTTTTGTATGGAGCATGTATTTGCTCTTTGGATGTTTAGTTCTCTTTGCAATTGTCTTAGGTGTTCGCCTGAATAACAGCAGAAAAGATATTCCAGCACCTGTGTTAACGGCTCCCGCAACAGTCGAAAAAATATGGATGGATTATACGAATATAGAATTTAAATTCTCCATGGATGTGCCGCGGCTTTTGACCAAAAGGGAAACGAGAGATCAGGCAGGATACCGATATTTTATGATTCTAGCTGAGAATCAGGTAGCGAAGGGAAAAGGAGTGTCGTTGGGTGTTACAAGTCGATCGATGAATGAAGAAATTGCTGAGACAAAAAAAGGATATGAAGAAGAAGGAGTTTTAGATTCTGAAAAGGATATCCAAATAGCAGACGAGAAAGGGAGACAACTTTCTTTTAAACCAAAAGGAGATGACAAGACGTTAGAGTCACGAGATGTTGTCATCTTTTCTCATAATAATTTGACGTTTACGCTTGCTACGACGCCTGAGCAGATAGGACATATCATTGAAAGCTTCAAATGGAATTGAAAGTTGTATAATCTTCGCAAATGAGAGAACGATCTCACAAATTGCAATTTCAAAGATATGAATATAGCGTTACTCTTTCTTGTGGCCACAAAGTGTCAAGAAAATTGAATGCTCAAGATGTTGCAGAAATATCCCAGAACTCAACAGAATTATATTGTGATACATGCAATGAAGGCCAGATAGTTCAATCCATATTAAAAACTGATACTCCACAAGAGAATACATAATTTGAATCCTCTTGCAGAAAAGCGTATAGTTCCTCAGATGGATCCAGACGAAATTATCTCCCAACTCAAAAATTCAAGCTCAGGGTATCGAAAATATCTCCGTTTGGTTTTAACAGAACAATTAACTAATACAGGTGATAATAAACAGCAAGCAACAAATAGGGATATTCTTACAACACTTGATTTCTTAGAAAGTGTTGACCATACGAGGACAGGCAATGATAAACTGCGAAGATCCTAATAGAAGTATTATTTTGGCCATTCAGCTGTGATTAGAAGTTCACTATCGAACCTTTCTTTACGACGTGACTTTACCTTTTCCAAATATTCATTTGCCAAGGCCTCCAAATGAAATTATATACCAAAGAGATATTATTGATTTTATTTCAATTTGGTAGTAAGATCTCTACAATTATGGTAAAAACAATATTAGTGGTATATAAAGATAGGCAGGGAGGAATTACCGAAACTGATTTTGATAACGTACCAGATGATGATCCAAGAGCTGAATTTACCGCCGATGATTTAACTTTCCGGGAACAAGATAATGGGAGATATCTTCCATTGAATGTAATCAAGCGAATGGGTGGAAGAGCTAATCAAAAGACTGAGAGAACAATTGAAGAACCAAACTCCAAGGAAAGAAATTATTAAATTATTTGTTGTGGGATTCTATCGTATACTTCAGAATGACAAAGAATTTTATTTATAGATTTGAATTCTTTTGATATAAAGCGTACAGTCCTTCAAATGATAGATGATACTATTAAACGAGAGCTTGAACTTTGTAGCCCTCAATATAGGAGACGATTGAGGGTGGCAACTACTCTGCAATTAAAATACGCATGAGATTAAAAAGTTGCTAAAGAAAGACGGACCTTACCTGAGGCGATTGAATCTGCAGAAAGTCACATTCAACACAAGGAACGATAAGTTTCCTTCGTGTCTAACGTCTGCTATATCTTTTACCATCTCCTTCAATCGAGACACGCCCTTCTTCTGCAAGTTCCTGTAATTTTTTGTTAATTTTCTGTGGTGCGATTGATATGCCTCGTTGTCTTTGAATATTAATGGCAACCTCTGTTCCATGAAGATTATTTTCATCATCTGGAAGTTGTTCCATAATAAGATCATCCATTGTAATTACTCTAATTGGTTTGTCAGGCATAATGTTCTTGTATTTTTGACGAATCAACTTTACTTAGGCCAACATGCAGTAATAAGAATTTCATTATCGAACCTTTCTTTATGTTCTTGCCAGATTGCTTCTGTTACAAACGGCATGAAGGGGTGAGCTAACTTCAAGGACTCTTGGAGTACATATTCCAAAACTGGTTGGGCTTCTTCACGACGAGACTTTACTTTTTCCAAATATTCATTTGCCAAGGTCTTCCAAATAAAGTTGTACACTTCCTCGGCTGCTTCATTGAGCCGATATTTATCCAAAAGTTTGGTAACTGATTTAACAGTTTTCTTTAATGATTCTAAAATTGCTTTATCATCTTCCTGAGTTGCACGAGGCTTCCGTGCCCCTAACGAAGCTTTTAGCGAAGTGGGGTCCGTTTCATCCATATAAACGAACCGTGCGATGTTCCACAATTTATTAGCAAAGTTCCTTTGGCCTTTAATGTTGTCTTCTGAAAGAGAAATGTCATTTTCAACCAAAGCTCCCCAAGTAAGTCCCATTCTCAAAGCATCGGCGCCGTACCTCTCAACCATCTCAATAGGATTAATAACATTACCCTTTGATTTGCTTATTTTGATGCCTTCTTTGTCGCGAACGAGTCCATGTACTACAACATTCTTAAATGGCTCTTTTTTTGTCTCATAGAGCCCCAACATCATCATGCGGATTACCCAGAAGGGGACAATGTCATAACTGGTATTCATAACAGAAGTTGGATAAAAATAATCAAAATCTCCGGCTTCTCCTGTTTGCAATGTTACAAATGGCCACTGTCCTGATGAGAACCACGTGTCAAATGTGTCATCATCTTGTTTGAATGTCTCATTTTTACACTTGTGACAATATTCAGGTGCTGGTCCATCAGTAATAGTCCATTCCAAACATTTCTGACAACGGTACGCTGGGATTCTGATACCCCATACAATTTGTCGAGAGATGTTCCAATCTCTGAGATTCTTGAGCCAATGAGTTGCCATTTTTTCGTACCGTTTACTATTAAAGACGATCCTTTTCTCTTTAATGGCTTTTAAAGCGGGTTGGGTAAGGGGTTTAACCGAGATAAACCATTGTTCAGAAATCATCGGTTCAATAACACTCTTACATCGGTAACAAACCCCAACGTTATGTTTGATTGCTTCTTTTTTAACCAAAAGACCTTGGTTCTCAAGATCTGCAACAACCGCCTCACGTGCAGCGTTCACCCGAAGCCCACTATATTTTTCTGGAACCCCTGTCATTTTGCCTTTTTCATCAATCACACTCATTACTTGCAGTTTGTGTTTTGAACCAATTTCAAAGTCCACTGGATCGTGTCCTGGGGTAATCTTTAAAGCCCCTGTCCCAAATTCCATTTCAACTAAGGAATCATCAATGATAGGGATCTCGCGGTTAATGAGCGGGATATATGCGGTTTTTCCAATAAGTTTGGCATAACGCTTGTCTTTTGGGTTCATTGCTATGGCAACATCAGCAAAAATCGTTTCAGGCCGAGTAGTGGCAATCGTAATGGTTCCATAGGTTAGATAATACAAAAACCCATCTCGCTCTACGTGATCTACTTCAAGTTCTGAATAATTTGTACCGCATGTTGGACAGTAATTTACAATCCGTTTGCCTCGGTACACGAGCCCGTCGTCATACAAGTGTTTGAAAGTGTTGTAAACGATTTTGATTATATCTGGATCTAATGTAAATTTGTGCCTCGTCCAATCACATGAAGCTCCAAGCTTCTTTAACTGGTCGTGCATGACATTGGTATTTTGCATCACATAGTCTTGGATCATTTCATAGAGTGTCTCTCTGTCAAAATCAAAACGGCTTTGTCCTTTTTCTTTTAACTTCTTTTCAAAAACGAACTGTGTTTCAATACCAGCATGATCGCTTCCCGGAAGCCACAAAGTAGGTTCATTTTTCATGCGATGGTATCTTATTAAAATATCTTCAATTGCTACAAATCGTGCATGGCCAATATGGAGTGGGTCATTAGCATTAGGAGGAGGCATGATGATGGTAAAGGGTTTCTTACCTTTTTCTTTTTTTGGAGTAAACGCACCAGACTCTTCCCACAGTTTGTAAATGTCGGATTCATATTTTGTATGGTCGTATTGTGGGTTCATAGTTAAAAGTTCAAAATGAAAAGTTCAAAGTTACAATTTAAAGTTTAGAGTTATAAAAACCTTTTATCAACTTTTAACCTTGCACTTTGAATTTTGAACTGTGTTTGTTTCGGCTCTTGAAGTATTTCAGGAGAGGTACCACCGAGAACGTGTACTTTATTTAATATTTTACGAATATTACTCGTCGTACTTAAGTTTCTTTTCAGTACAAAGCTCGTCTATGGACTAGATAGACTCAAATGCTTTTAGATTAAATAGATTATCTCACAAATATTTTTTTACTGCAATCTTATTTAAGATTCGTCTATTTCCAGTCTATCTGTTCCCGGACTCCTAGTTCCTACCATACCAGATTTGTTGTCTTTAACTGCTTTTGCAAGAAACCATCCAAGTTGAGTTTGTGGATTGTCTACTGAAATGGTTTCTGGTCGCGAGGAGTCTACAGGCAGATTTTCCGGGGCTTCAATCTTTTTATTAATATTTTCTGTCATATAATCACCTCCTTAAATAGTTTATTGTAATTATTACACCTCGTCCATAATTCCTAACTCAGGATTGGCATTGATATTTTTCCAATCGGTAAACTTCTGATTATAAAAAGCACATGTTGCAATATATGCGGCGTTGTCGGTGCAAAGAATTGGTTTGGGGACAAAGAGATGTGTCCCATAATTTTTCTCCAAAAGCCGTTCTTTCATCAGTTCACGTAGTCGAAAGTTCGCGGAAACACCACCTGCCAGAAGGAGAGCCGAAGGCTTATAGTAATCTATTGCTCTGAGAACCTTTTCCACGAGAACGTCACAAATAGCCTCCTGAATTTCTGCAGCGAGTCGATTTCTTTCCTCTAAAACTATTGGGAGTTTGGCAAGGCGCTGGTAATCTGCCATCTTTAGGTCAACCGTTTCACCAACCAAATCTTTCATTGTCCTAAGAACTGCTGTCTTTAAACCAGAGAAGCTCCAGTCAAAATTGGGTTCATGAATCATGGGGCGAGGAAAAAGATTTAAAATCGGAGTCGGGTCCTGTCTCGAAACAGCCCCATCGCCACCCACAAGGGGACCCCGGCGTTGGGGCTCCCCGTTTCTCGCCACCCGATTCCTCACTTCATTTATATATTCATCTGCGGCTTTTGATAAGAGTGGGCCTCCTGGATAATCAAACCCCATGAGCCGTGCCGTCTTATCAAAGGCTTCACCAGCAGCGTCGTCTCTTGTTCCTCCAATCCATTCAAATTTTCCGTGATCCTTCATGAGAACCAAGTCAGTATGTCCACCTGAGACAACAAGAGCGAGAGCAGGGAACTGAGGTTCTTTGTATGTTTCCAATTCATCAGATGAAACAATCCAATTCGCATATAAATGTCCCACGAGGTGATTGACAGGAATAATAGGTTTACCTGTAATCATAGAAAGCGTTTTTGCAGTCTCAACACCTACGAGAAGGGAACCGATAAGCCCAGGACCCACCGTTACAGCAATTGCATCGATATGAGTATTAAGTATCTCGTATATAGTATCTTGAGATTGGGAAGGGAAGGCGTCACGGAGAGCAAGCTCAATAACAGGGATAATACTTTCAACTTGTTTTCTTGCTGCATCTTCTGGAATAACGCCACCAGTTCGTGCATGAATCCCGGACGAAGTTGCAGTAACATTGGAAAGCAAACGAACGCCACCAGAAGGCATGTTTTCAATAACTGCTGCCGCCGTTTCATCACAGCTGGATTCAATACCAAGGATAATCATACAATTTTTTCCTGTACGTGTGTTCTCTCAAAATCTTCACCAGCTTCTTTCAGCTCATCTTTCAATTTCCAATATAAAAATCCCCCAACTACGAAAACAAACACCCATGAAAAAATGCCTGCTTGTGCAAGCCCTCGCTCAATCGTATGTCTTCCTGTCCCTGCAACATAGCCTATGATCACCAATACAGAAACCCATGTAAGCGAAGCAATCGCTGAATACAGCATGAATTTATAGACATTATATTTTTGTGACCCTGCGATATAGGCAATCCAGAATCTTGTTAAATTGGCTAAAAGTGCTGTTGTCAAAATGACTGCCCCATGTTTTTGAAGAAGTATCTTGGCAGTATGAGCGTTTTTTTCTTGGTGCATTTTTTTGGCCAGAGTCATTCCTGTTTTATATCCAATGAGATACGAAGAGAGGAGCGTGATGAACATTCCAGCAAAGGCACAAAAGATCACAACTGATAAATGAAGAGGGCCCATGAATGCATAGAAGCCTCCAAGAGATGCCAAAAGAGCTCCGGGGACAATCCAACCAAAGGGAGTTGTCTCAATAAGAGTTCCCAAAAAGATAAGAAGATATCCATAATGGGCAAAGAGATGTTCTAATTGATGAAAGAAAAGGTCCATGGCTATAGTATATTTGAATTGAGGAGAGAAGAGAAGGATTGAACTTAAAAAAATCGTGCATCTAATCTAAAAAATGAAACCCTTTTATCAGTGAATCTGTGAAGGTAACAGAAGTTCCCAATCCATTGCTCAATTGATACACCGTTCCATTGTGAATAAAAGAGATTGTACTTCCCCCCACAACTCCACAAGCGTCTTCTTGAAGAATTGCTTTCTCTCCTGCAACAGATCCCGTTGTTCGTTTGTAAATGGTATCGCATTTTTCATTTTCATCTACATACTGCTCGATTGTGAGGCTCTTCTCAAGTTTTTTAAACGATAAACTCGTTCCTGGAGTAAAAGTAATACTATCAGGAGCAGAATATCGTACTCCATCTACCGAAAAACCCACATCTTCATAGAGTTCTTGTGATGAATCATAGGTAAGTGAATAGTTCCCATTTGTATTTGTATATACTTTTTTGTCGCCTTTATTATATAACTTAAAACTGGCAAGCAATTTATCTACCCACAAGCGTATTCCGCCACCAGATCCATATATGACAAATTCATAATATTTTCCTGACGATTGAAAGGTAACAACGTGATAGTAACAGTCAACTCCACAGGTTAAGGAATAGAGGATTGTTTTATTTGTCCCAAAAGGAACTTCTTCTTTTTCAATATTTGTCACGGTAAATGATTGTATTTCTGGACGGTATACACTCGGTGTTTGATAGGTGAATTGTTTCCCATTTATAATTTCAGGGAATGGCTGGTCTGACCATTGGAGGATCATTGTTGGATCATCGTTTGATTCAGGAAGTGGATGCCCATTCCAGAAAAAGGCATGTTCACCGACTTGGTAATATTTTTGATAATTTGGATAGGTAAAAGAGAAATCTCCATGATCGAAGAGGAGATCTTTCTCTGGGTTTTCTGTTTGATCTGATGGTGTTTCAGTTGGTGAAGGAGAAAGTTCAAGGGTTAGTATTCTGTTCTCTTTTTGTAATCGAAGAAAGATAAAACCTCCAATAAAAAGAACAAGTATTCCAAGAAGAATCATTGAAGCAAATCCTTTTTCTCTCATATTTCATTGTACACTTTTTGGAAGAGATGGAAATTTTCATTGTAAGATAGATAATGGGGCTTTTGGATATTTTTTATCCTAAACAATGTCTTGGTTGTAAGAAATATGGAAAGTATATTTGCCGGGATTGTATCCGTTCTCTTCCACAGGTAAAACAGCGTTGTATTGTATGCCAACGGCCTGCAATCGATGGTTACACGCATCCCACATGCCGTGGAAAATATACAATAGATCGAGTTATAGCCCTCTATCCGTATAGAAGTGTAGTGGGGAAGGCCATACGGTCTCTGAAATACAAATTTGCAACAGAAATAGCAAAGGAACTCTGCGAGATTATTATTTCCCATTCCCCAATATCCCTAACCACCCAAATTCCCCCAAATTCTGTTTTAGTTCCTATTCCCATGCATTGGAGGAGGAAGAATTGGCGAGGTTTCAATCAAACTGAAGTAATAGGGGAAAGTCTAAGTCAAAGTCTAGGTCTAAGTTGGAAACCAAATCTTTTGATCAGAACTACCCAACCAAAAGCCCAAGAAGGCCTAAAAAGGGAAGATAGAATATCAAACGTTTCCAACGTCTTTTCCCTATCTCCAAATCCCATTCATAAATCTTCAATCTTGAATCCTAAATCTGTTTATATTCTTTTCGATGATGTCCTCACCACTGGCTCCACACTTTCAGAAGCAGGAAAAGTACTTAAAAAAGCTGGAGCCAAAAAAGTTTGGGCAATGACTATTGCAAGGTAATGTTACCACCCTACATATATTGCGTTTTGATCATCAAGTTCTGGTGCATGGCGGGGATAAACTGGTTTCCAAGTTTGAGGTCCTGCTTGGTCAGGATGTTCTTGGAGTAAATCAATAATTGCTTCTCGCTCTGTTTCACCTTTGCCCACATTTTCTGAAATACCTTCAAACTGAGCTCCATAAGGAGCATAGCCATCTTCCGGAGAAAAATCTTTTCGGTACAATAAAATCGTGGGAATTTCACCTGTCATAATTTAATTATTGCTCATCCTCCAAAGGATCATATCCAAGTACTTGATGCGAAAGTTGTCTCACTTTTTCAATCTGATCTTCTATCACTTTGCGTTTTGGACCATTGAAAAACCCTCCATCGTTATGTGCAGTTAAGCGCAAACTTGTTAACTTATTTACTGCTTCAGAAAGTTCGTCATGTTGAGGATGTTTGACTGTCGCCATCATTGTTTGAGGGTCGATTGTATGCTCCCAGTCTTTGTGATTCACTCGCTGATCAACATACTCAGCTTTCATACTGAGATCTTTAATTTCTCGTGCCATAATTGCAATTGTGTCATTTAACAAAAATTTATCTTGAAGTTTTCTTGAAAATCACTTCATTTGATATAATCGCACTATGGAAATTGAATGGAAGTTTGATCAACCAACACAGGCCTCATATTATATTCATCAAGCTAAAAATATAGAAAGCGGATTGTTTCAGAACATGCGGGCAGTTGTTTTGCCTTATTTACATCCTGACGCATGGTACTTGCCGAACTATAATTTATTTAAAAATACTGAATTTGTTCAAAAGTTACATACTGTTGATCAAGATTATTTTAAAATAGAAGATACTCAACTTGTAGAACTTGTAAAAGATGTTTCAGGTTTGCAAATAAATGAGCAAGATATAGCAAAAGATCGAGAGGTAATAGATCAGATGCATGAAGAGTTTTTCGAGCTTGTACAACTTTTCTTTCCTCATGTATCAATTAAGAAACTAACGATTATTCCTACAAAGATTGGAACCGGTTCTTCTTTTTATCTGGATAAAGAGGATTCTTCTCATCTTCTTATAACGTATCGGTTAGATAAAGGATGTGAACTTGTATTTCAGTCGGTGCTCACTCTTTTAGTCAAGGAGCGTTTAACGAAAGATACCCAATCAATTGACCTGTGGAAAACGGAACTTACGGTCAGTGATTTTCTTGCAACGAAAAGTGTATTTTCAAAATTTTTGAAAGGTGATTTTGAACATAATACCCTCACATTCCTTAAAAGGTATAAAGGAAATATGGTGGCTGAATCGGCTTCCTATTTTGCCAAAATGGGATACCCGATTGCATCGTCTTTTTCGTATACTGGTCATTCAATTGTTTTTAATGGCAAGCCAATTGTTGGATTATCAAATAAAGAAATTGATGTCTTAAAACTCTTGATTGATCGAAGATCTCATATCGTTTCGTTCGATGAAGTAGGGGATATTTATTGGAAAAATGACCCAGACAAATTTTCTTTGGCTTCACTGGCTAAAGTTGTTGAAAAGTTGAGAAATACGCTAGAGCAAAATGGAATCTCAGAAAGCTATATTAGGACTGTGAGGAAGAGGGGATATTTGTTGTTTGACTAAAGCTTCGATTATTCAAGAAAACTTCAAGATAAATAAAATGGATATGAGATTATATGTTCATGGCTGAAAGAAATCTCCCCAAAAAAAAGGATGCAGAACGACAAAGAACAGATCTCATAATAGAATTGGCTGCGGCTAGCAGGGAAATCGAAAGGCGGGCTGCTACAAGTCAAGGGAGTGCTTTTTGGAACTTTCTTGTTTTTGGAGAGATAACTGGGTATCATGCGATAGCAGATAAGCTAAGTGAATTAGGAGGAGAACATACTGACTATAAACCAACCGAGGAAGAGATATCAGAACGAACAAAACGTTTAGAAGAAGATTGGAAGAAGATTGATAGAGGTGATCTTCCAGAAACTTCATAGTACTGAGATTAATTACAGATAATCTCGTTTAAAACACAAAGTGGGCAGGAGTATTCACTCAGATTATTCAGTTGGTTCTTGTGCACCTCGTGCTCGTCTAAATGCTGCGATTTGTGAATCAATATCTGGAGCACCCAAACTTTCAGCAGCACGGCGATCATCAGATGGATGTCCAATTATTTTCCTTCTTGCTTCGACATATATTGCTACTGACTCAGCAGAATGAGCCCCCATACTAGTAGCCTCTGCTATTTCTTCTAATGATGCACCTACATTTCTATCTATTGTTGCCATATATAATCACCTCCCTTGAGCGATGGTTGAAATGTGTGCTCAGGTGGATTCGAACCACCGGCCGATCGCTTAAGAGGCGATTGCTCTACCGCTGAGCTATGAGCACGTGCGAAGCAAGGCCAATTGTATCAAAAAAGGAAGGGAATTGCATGCTTGTCTTTCCTGTTTGCTTTTGTGGTGAAATATCTCGATAGAGAACAGTTCCAATTCCTCCTGGCTCTATATCTGAAAGTGGATTGGTTGGGGTGAGTTCAATCTGGCCGCCCTCAATATCAACCTGTTGAGTCACTCCAGAAGCCCAAATCTTTTCTC
>Ga0207670_10001621_pt1 | contig 11738 bp, 9 predicted proteins | sample KBSS23HmetaG_FD_184339 | JGI IMG/M metagenome (GOLD analysis project Ga0207670, IMG submission 184339) | Switchgrass rhizosphere microbial communities from Kellogg Biological Station, Michigan, USA - KBS S2-3H metaG (SPAdes) (version 2) | ecosystem: Host-associated > Plants > Roots > Rhizosphere... | reverse complement strand
GTGCAATCGCGTCATCTGGCTGGAGCATGGGAAGATCCGCATGATGGGGGATCCAAAGACGGTGACGGACGCCTATTTCGGCATCCTGCCGAATGAGCTCCATGCCGCGTAGGGGTGTTGAAGGGGCGCTGCAGCCATAAACGGGCGCCGCTTGCCTAACTCACTTACCTTCAATCCGGCGCGCCATTCCGTTGCGGCCAAATTAGTGGACGGCAGAGCGTAGCGGGCTGGAAAAAACAGTTTCGGCATGGGTGTGATGCCGTCGAGCATCCTGTCTGGTGAGATCCACCGCCATCGCGTGGCCACGGTGCGCGAAGCCGTTCCGGCTGAACCTGTCTCACAAAGAAGCCAGGCATTGGAATGCCTGGCTTCTTTTCCGCGTGCGAAGGACGCTATGTCACGAGCGTCCGTAAACGTCTTCCAGGCGCACGATATCGTCTTCGCCAAGATAGCTGCCCGACTGGACTTCGATCAGCTCCAGCGGCACTTTGCCAGGATTGCGAAGGCGGTGGACGCTGCCGAGCGGGATATAGGTGCTCTGGTTTTCGCCCAACAGGAACACACGGTCGTCGCAGGTCACCTCGGCAGTACCCGAGACCACGATCCAGTGTTCGGCACGGTGATGGTGCTTCTGCAAGCTTAACGATGCACCGGACTTCACCACGATGCGTTTCACCTGAAAGCGCTCGCCGGATTCGATCGAGTCGTAGCTGCCCCAGGGACGCCGAACGATGCGGTGCAAGGAATGTTCAGTGCGTCCGGCGGCCTTGAGTTCATCCACCACGCGCTTGACGTCCTGGGCTGCATCACGATGCGCCACCAAAGTTGCATCCGGCGTCGTGACTACGATCAGATCGTCCACGCCGACGGTGGCAAGCAGGTGGCGATCATGTGAGCGCAGGAGCGAGTTGGCGGTATTGACCGCTATGGTGTCACCCTCTCGCAGGTTGCCTTGTGCATCACGGACGCCAGCCATCCACAATGCGGACCACGAACCAATATCGCTCCATTCGCAAGCCACGGGAATAACCGCTGCGCGCCGGGTCTTCTCCATGACGGCATAGTCGATGGAGTTGTCGGGCACGCTTGCAAAGGTTTCCGCGTCGAGCCGAACGAAGTCCAGATCGCTCTTGGCAGAAGCGTGGGCCGCGCGTACGGCCTGGAGCATCTCTGGGGCGTAGAGTTCAAGCTCCTCCAGATATCGCGAGGCCTTGAACAGGAACATGCCGGAGTTCCAGTCGTAGCCGCCATCCGCCAGGTAGCTCTCGGCCGTGGCGAAACCGGGTTTCTCAACGAACTGTGCAACCTGGTAGGCGCCTTCGCCGATCGACTCGGCGCGTCGGATATAGCCAAAGCCTGTCTCCGGTCTGTCCGGACGAATGCCAAAGGTCGTCAGCCAGCCATCGCGTGCGACCGGGAGAGCGAGTCGTACGCCGTTGGTAAAACTGTCCGTGTCGCCGATCAGATGATCGGCGGGAAGCACCAAAAGGATCGCCTCAGCGTCATGCTCCACTGCCTGGATCGCGCCTAGCGCAATAGCTGGCGCGGTATTGCGGGCGAGGGGCTCCAGCATGATCGTTGCGTTCTTGATGCCGGATTCGAGCAACTGCTCTGCGACCAGGAAGCGATGATCCTCGCTTGCGACGACGATGGGGGCGCCGACGTCGGGCAACAGCTGCGTACGTACCACCGTCTGCTGGAACAAGGTGCCCTGTCCGGTCAGTGCCAGGAACTGCTTAGGAAGGTTCTTGCGCGACACCGGCCACAGTCGTGTGCCGCTGCCGCCACTGAGAATGAGGGGGATCAACATGGAAATTCACTGTCCTTTAAAGCAAGTTCGCTCATGACAGCCATCAAACCGTCACGCCAAAACGGGAGTGTAACGGCGAAATGCGCTTGGAAGCAGGTGGGGTCCAGTACTGAATATGCCGGCCGTTTAGCGGGTGTAGGGAACTCTGCCGTTGAAATGGCTTCCACGAGTGGCAGGCGATTCAAGATTCCGTGGGCGTACGCAAGCTCAAAAATGGCCAAGGCAAAGCCGTGCCAGGACGTTTCGCCGCAGGTCACCAAATGATGGGTGCCCTCCAGCTGAGTTCGTTTCAATGGCGTAGCTGTCAGCCAATGTTGCAGCGCAGCAATTGTTCCCTCGACAATGACCCTGGTGGGGGTCGGTGTACCGTACTGGTCTGCGACGACCTTCAACGTGTCCCGCTCCGCTCCCAGACGCAACATGGTGCGCAAGAAGTTCTGCCCCTTGGCTGAATAAACCCAGGCCGTACGAAAAAGAAAATGATGGGCGCCGCTCGTCTGGAGCGCTGACTCCCCGGCCAATTTGCTGCGGCCATAGGCGCCCAACGGTGCGGTGTCGGAATCGACTGCATAAGGCTGCCTGGCGCTTCCGTCAAAGACATAGTCGGTCGAGTAGTGGACGATCAACGCTGCATGCTTCTGCGCCCATTCGCCGAGCCGACCGACGGCCTCGCCATTGACGCGGTGGGCTAAATCCTCCTCGCTTTCTGCGCGATCCACTGCCGTGTAGGCGGCGGTGTTGACGATTATCTGTGGCCTGACGCGGTCGAGCAGGGGAAGAAGCGAATCCGGCTGGGCAAGATCGGCCGTTTCGATGGTAGTTCCATCGAAACGACGGCCATCTCTACTCGCGCATACGAGCGTGCCCAGTGCGGCGAGCGACTTCTGCTCGACGAAACTGCGGCCGAGCTGTCCATTGGCGCCCAGTAGCAGGATGTTCATGGTTTGAACGAGGGCAGCAAATCGCGGGGGACGTCGGCCAGCAACGGTGCGCGCATATCCTTCTCGGACAATAGCGGCACGGAGATCGGCCAGTCGACGCCGATGGCAGCGTCGTCCCAACGAACGGCCCGATCAGCCGAAGCATCGTAAAGCGCGCTGCATTGATAGGTAAATACCGCGGCGTCCGATAGGACGCAGAAGCCGTGCGCAAAACCTTCAGGAACCCAGAAGTGCCGATGGTTCTCAGCCGTCAGCATCACGCCCGTCCATTGGCCGAACGTTGGCGAGCCATGGCGGATGTCCACCGCGACATCGTAAACCTCGCCTTCAAGCACGCTGACCAGCTTGCCCTGCGGGTGAGGCCACTGATAGTGGAGGCCACGCAATACGCCACGCGTCGACCGCGAGACGTTCGATTGCACGAAATGGGCATTTATACCCGCCTGCGCGAACTTCTCACTGTGATAACTCTCGTAGAAAAAACCGCGTGCGTCACCGAAAACTCTTGGCTCGATGATCAGTGCGCCTGGCAAAGACGATGGAATGGTCTTCATTGCACCGTGCCCTGCTCGCACAGGAGACTCAGGTACTGGCCATAGCCGGTCTTGATCATCGGGGCCGCAAGCCGCTGCAGTTGTTCCTGATCGATCCAGCCGTTGATGAAGGCGATCTCTTCAGGACAGCAGACTTTAAGACCTTGCCGTTTCTCGATCGTTTCGATGTAGTTGCCCGCTTCCATCAGCGATTCATGCGTGCCCGTGTCGAGCCACGCATAGCCACGCCCGAGTTGTTCAAGGTGTAGCTGGCCTTCGCGCAGATAGCGCTTGTTGAGATCGGTGATCTCCAGTTCCCCTCGTGCGGAAGGCATCAGCTCCGCCGCATAGTCGCAGGCGCGCCCATCGTAGAAATACAGGCCCGTGACGGCGTAATGGGACTTCGGCCTGGCTGGCTTTTCCTCCAGTCCGATCACGCGGCCGCTGGCGTCAAATTCAGCGACGCCATAGCGCTCCGGGTCTTTCACCCAATAGCCAAATACGGTTGCGCCCGTATCGCGGGCGGAGGCGCGCTTGATTTTTTCCGTGAGGCCGACGCCATAGAAAATGTTGTCTCCCAGAACCAGGCAACTGGGTTCGCCGCCTATGAAGTCCCGGCCGATCAAAAACGCTTGGGCCAATCCGTCGGGAGAGGGCTGGATGGCGTAGTGGATATTGATACCCCACTGTGAGCCATCGCCGAGCAGCCGCTGGAACAACGGTTGTTCATGCGGAGTATTGATCACGAGAATATCGCGTATGCCAGCCAGCATTAACGTGGACAGCGGGTAATAGATCATCGGTTTGTCGTAGACCGGCAACAGTTGCTTGCTCACGGCCTGAGTCACCGGGTACAGGCGGGTGCCGGATCCGCCAGCGAGGATGATGCCCTTGCGCGTACTCATGCGCCTAACCGTTCCATGCGATAGCTCCCATCCAGCACGCGTTGCACCCAGGATTGTCTGGCCAGATACCAATCCACGGTTTCAGCCATACCGGTTTCAAAGGTTTTAGAGGGTTTCCAGCCAAGCTCGCGCTGAATTTTGCTCGAGTCGATCGCGTATCGGCGGTCATGGCCGGGTCGATCTTTCACGAAAGTCATCAACGATTCGCGCGGCGTTCCCCCTGCCAGGGGGTGCAGGCGATCAAGCAATGCGCAGATCGTCTTCACCACGATGATGTTTTCTCGCTCGGCGTTGCCGCCGACGTTGTAAGTATCGCCCACGCGTCCCCGTTCCAGCGCAACGCGGATCGCGCTGCAATGGTCGTCTACGAACAGCCAGTCCCTGACATTGAGACCGTCGCCGTAGATGGGCAGCGACTCGCCGTGCAGCGCCTTTTGGATAATCAGAGGGATCAGCTTTTCCGGGAACTGATAGGGGCCGTAGTTGTTCGAGCAGTTGGTCGTTAGCGTCGGCAATCCGTACGTATGGTGGAATGCGCGGACCAGGTGATCTGACGCCGCCTTCGAAGCCGCATAGGGCGAGTTTGGGGCATAGGGCGTCGTTTCCGTGAAACGCCCTTCGTCGCCCAGTGATCCGTAGACCTCGTCCGTGGAAACATGCAGGAATCGAAAAGCGGAACGCGCAGGTTCTTGCAATTCCCGCCAATAATCGCGTGCGCACTCCAGTAAGCTCAGCGTGCCCACGACGTTGGTTTCCACGAACGTTGCCGGACCGTCAATCGAGCGATCCACGTGGGACTCCGCGGCAAAATTGACGATGGCGTCCGGTTTGAATTCGCGGAGCAGGCGTGCTGTCAGAACGCGGTCGCCGATATCGCCCTTGACGAAGGTGTGGCGGTCGTCGTCTTCCAGCGTCGCCAGCGTATCGAGGTTGCCGGCATAGGTCAGCTTGTCGAGGTTGATTACGCGTACGCCATCGGCCACCGCACCCAGAACAAAATTGGCGCCGATGAAGCCGGCTCCGCCCGTGACTAACAGTGTCTGCATGGATAGGGACGACCTGGCAAAGAAATCATTGGCCATTGTGCCATCGCGACCTCATTTTTTGGTCCCGCCTGCCTGCCCGTGGCCGGAAAGGTTTTCCTTGGGTTGCAAAGCGCTCGCGAGCGAGGAGGTGGCGCGGCCAAGTGATTATGAATAGCCGGCCCGGGTGGTTTTCGGCGGCAGACACATATAAAACTTAAGCTGATAAAATCGGCTCCTTTTTTGCAGTGCGCCAATGGCTGCCCCGGGAAGGTTTCTTGACCATGAAGACAAAAAATGCTAGGGCTTTAGATCTGGCGACCCGTGCCATCCATGCAGGTCAGCATCCGGATCCCAGCACGGGTGCGATCATGCCGCCAATCTACGCGACATCGACGTACGTGCAGGAAAGCCCCGGCAAGCATCTGGGCTACGAATATTCGCGGACACAGAATCCTACGCGTGGCGCCTATGAGGCATGCATTGCCGACCTTGAAGGCGGCACCAGGGGGTTTGCCTTTGCATCGGGGATGGCCGCGACCGCCACGGTGCTTGAGCTGCTCGACAGTGGCGACCACGTGGTCGCCATGGACGACCTGTACGGCGGCAGTTTCCGCCTGTTCGAGCGGGTGCGTCGCCGCAGCGCAGGCTTGCAGTTCGACTATGTCGACCTAGCGGTCCCGGCGGCATTCGAGGCCGCCATTAGGCCCAATACCAAGATGGTCTGGATCGAAACGCCGACCAACCCCACGCTGAAGATCGTGGACATCGCGGCCATCGCCGAGATTGCGGAAAAGCACGGCATCCTGGTCGTGGTCGACAACACCTTCGCATCGCCCATGCTGCAGCGTCCTATTGAATTCGGCGCGCAGCTGGTCATCCATTCGGCCACCAAATACCTCAATGGCCATTCGGACATGGTGGGCGGCATCGCCGTAGCCAAGGACGAAGCATTGGCCGAGCGCCTTGCTTTCCTTCAGAATTCGGCGGGAGCGGTACAGGGGCCGTTCGACAGCTTCCTTGCACTGCGCGGCCTGAAAACGCTCCCCTTGCGCATGAAGGCCCACTGTGAAAACGCGCAGGTATTGGCCGAATGGCTGGAGCGACATCCGGCAATCGACAAGGTGCTCTACCCGGGTCTGCAGTCGCATCCCCAGCACGCGCTGGCCATGCGTCAGATGTCGGGCGGCGGCGGCATCGTGTCCATCCTGCTGAAGGGTGGATTCGAGGCCGCACGCGAGCTGTGCGAGGGCACCGAACTGTTCGCGCTGGCGGAGTCTCTGGGCGGCGTCGAAAGCCTGATCAACCATCCTGCACGCATGACGCACGCTTCAGTGCCCCCCGAACGGCGTACTCAGCTTGGCATCTCTGACGCGTTGGTGCGGTTGAGTGTGGGAGTGGAGAAGGTGGACGATTTGCGAGCGGACCTGGAACAGGCGCTGACGTTCGAAGTTGGGGGCGAACGTGCCCGGATTCGGGGCTCCTGAACCGTCATGCCCATCCAGAACATCGATGCGCGTGCTCGTTCTTCCATCAGTCCGCTTGCCCTGGTGCGATCGTTGGTCGCGAATCGTCAGCTTCTGCGGCAACTCGTCAAACGAGAGGTGCTAGGTCGCTACCGTGGCTCGCTCCTCGGAACGGCGTGGTCCTTTTTCAACCCGCTTCTGATGTTGTCGGTTTATACCTTTGTGTTTACCACCGTCATGAAAGTGCGATGGGCGGACACGGGCTCGGTGAACAAGGTCAATTTTGCGATTCTGGCCTTTGTCGGATTGGCTGCACATGGCTTCTTTGCCGAATGCCTGAATAAGGCGCCCGGTCTCATCATCTCCAATGTCAACTTCGTGAAGAAGGTGGTTTTCCCGCTTGAGGCACTGGTCTGGGTGCTTATCGGGTCAGCCCTGTTCCACCTCGCCATCAGTATGGTGGTGCTATTGATTGCGCAGGTTGCTTTGGGGGTGGGAGTGCCGTGGACGGCGCTGCTCTTTCCCTTGGTGTTCCTGCCGCTGGCGTTGCTGATGACGGGACTGTCGTGGCTGCTCGCTGCGTCTGGTGTCTATCTGCGCGATATCTCGCAGATCACCGGCGTTCTCTCCAGCATCATGTTGTTCCTTTCACCCGTGTTCTACCCGTTGGCCTCACTGCCGGAGTGGGTCCAGCCTTGGGCGGCCCTCAACCCGTTGACCTACACCATTGAGGATGGTCGCAATGTCCTGGTCTACGGGCATTGGCCCAGACTCTCGCAGTGGGGCGCATGGATGGCCGTAAGTCTTGCCGTCATGTTGCTGGGGTACGCGTATTTTCAGAAAACGCGCAAGGGTTTCGCCGATGTCCTCTGACGATATCGTCGTTCATGTCGAGTCGGTCTCTAAGCGTTACGAGATATATGAGACGCCACGGGACCGGATGAAGCAGTTCGTGTTGCCGCGCCTGCAGCGTGCGGCAGGTTTGCGTGCACGCGAATATTTCCGCGAATTCTGGGCGCTGCGTGATGTCGGCTTCGATGTCAGGCGCGGCGAAGCAGTTGGCATTCTCGGGCGCAACGGTAGCGGCAAGAGCACGTTGCTTCAGATTGTCACCGGGACGCTTGCGCCTACTGAGGGGAGCGTCGCGGTGAAAGGGCGTGTAGCGGCCCTGCTCGAACTTGGATCCGGGTTCAATCCTGACTTCACCGGGCGCGAGAATGTTTACCTCAACGCGTCGCTGCTTGGCTTTTCGCATGCCGAAATCGACCGTAAGTTCGATGCCATTGCTGCGTTTGCGGATATTGGCGATCACCTAGACCAGCCGGTCAAGACTTATTCAAGCGGCATGCTGGTGCGACTGGCCTTCGCTGTGCAGGTACAGGTCGAGCCCGACATCCTGATCGTGGACGAAGCCCTGGCGGTGGGTGATGCGCTCTTCCAGAAGCGCTGCTTCCAGCGGATCGAGAAGTTGGTTTCCGATGGCATGTCTCTGCTTTTCGTGTCGCACGATCAGGAAAGTATTCGCACGCTGACCAATCGTTGCCTTCTCCTTAGCAACGGCCGGCAATTGGACTGGGGGACGTCCTCCAATGTAGTGCTGCATTACCGTCGATTGCTGCATGACGAAGAAGCGGCGTATTTCAGCAGTCTCACCGAAAAACTGAAAAGCGAGCTGGAGTCCGAAGAACCGGCTGACAACGGCGGAGAAATTGCCGTCGCATCATCCATGGCCGGCTCGGACAGGCTCGCTTTTGGCGACGGTGGCGTTCGCATCGTCGGCGTGACTACCTGTGCTGCCGATGGTAGCGAGTCCAAAGTTTTCTACCCGGGGGAGCGGCTGTGCATCAAGGTGGTATGCGAATCGCAGATCACCAGCAGCAAGTTGTCCGTCGGGGTGCGGATCCGCAACAAGGAGGGGGTCAAGATCTATTCCTGGGGTACGTTGAATCAGGATATGGTGCGCCTCGCCGAGGGAAGTGCTGCGGAGAAGTTCTGGGAGCGCACCATTCAAGCCGGCGAACGCTTCGAGATCACGCTCGAGTGCGATTGCAACCTTGGCGTCAATCTCTATGAGGTGCAGGCGTCCGTTTCCTACGAGGACACGCCTGATTACATGGCGCAGCGCATGCTGCACTGGGTTGACGAAGCGGCGTTCTTCCAGGTGCTGATGCGCAAGGAAGAATATTTCTTTGGCGGCGTGCTGGACCTTCGAATGAAAGCCGCCTGGCATAGCTTGGGCGGCTGAGCAGACCCATGGTAGGAAGCACGATGACATCGAATCGACGCTCTTCGAATCGTTCCAGCGCAGACGCAGCGAGGCTGGCAGATGCGATCGTGGCGTCATGCGGACTGGTTACGGCGCTGGACGTCGGCTCCGGCGCGGGAGGGCTGACGGAAGCCCTGCTGCGCCTTGGGCTGGACGCGCGCGGGCTGGAACTTGAAGCTGCGCTGGTGGCGGACGCCAACGCGCGCATGCCTGGCCGATTTGTGGAAGGCGACGTTCGCGCCACGCCATTTCGCGATGGCGAGTTTGAGGTAGTGGTTTCCGATGGCTGCCTGGAACAGCTGGACGATAGCGGAGTGTGCTCGGCCCTGGCCGAAATTCGGCGAATCTGCTCACGCTATGTGATCCTGAGACTGGATGTTTCGAAGCAGGCAACGGGTGCGGGCGAACGCTCGCGCGCGTGGTGGGAGCGCCAGTTCTTCGCCAGCGGGTTCCGCAAGCATCCGCGTTACTACCGTTTGGTCCCGTATGAATCGCTCAACAATGAAGGCGATTACATACTGTTGGCGCTTGAGCGCCTTTCAGATGAGGCCTTGGCTGCTTACCCTCTGTCGGCATTGGAAGAAGAGCGCGGCCTGCATATGGACATGCTGCGCGACACCGGTGAAAGGTCGGACGCGCATGTGATCCGCTACCAGTGGGCGTGCCAATTCATTCGTCCGAATGATCGTGTGCTCGACGCAGCCTGTGGGCTGGGTTACGGCGGCCATGTGGTGCGCTCGCTTACGCGCGCCTCCAGCGTGACGGGAATGGACGGCAGTGAGTATGCCGTCGACTATGCCAATCTTTGCTACGGAACCAGCCAAGGCCGGGGAGGCTATGTCTGTGGATACCTGCCGCAAGCACTTGGCGCCTATCCTGACGGTAGCTTCGATGCGGTGATCTCGTTCGAGACGCTCGAGCATGTGGAGGATCCTCAAGCGCTGCTCAAAGAGTTCCATCGCGTTCTGACGCCTGGTGGACGGGTCATTGTGAGCGTGCCAAATGACTGGAGCGACGAGAGTGGCGAGGATCCCAATCCCTTCCATCTTCAGGTCTATGATCTGGAGAGATTGCGAGCTGAGATTGCCAGCGACTTCGACGTCGAAGCGGCGTACGTCCAATCGGCAAGTCAGGCCAAGGTCGTCGGTCAGCGGTTCGTCTGGGAGAAAAAGCAGCGCGAGCTATATCCGGTCGATCCTCATACCCGCGACGCGTGGAGTGCGGAGTGGTGGCTCATGGTGGGGATGAAGTCGCCCTTCGCTCCCGCCGAGTATCGGGAGCGGGTGTTTGAGCATGTTGCTCCGTCCGGACATCCGTCGGTGCGATACGCGGAAGAATACGCCAATCCCTGGCTGGGACTTTCGATGGTCACCATCGGGCAGCGCGCATCACTGCCTGAACTGCGGGAACGCTACGCCTCGGCAGTGCTGCAGCAAGGGCCGCAGGCGTCCGCCGACTACGGAGCAGCCTTGTGCGTCATGGCCTATGTGTTGCTGGAGGCCCCGCTGCCGTCCTCCGATCGCGTTGAAGCACTGCTCGGAGAGATAGACCAGTATCTGCGCAGTCCAAGCGAGGGCAAGACGATGTTGCGCTGGCAAGTATCGTTGGCCTACGTAAAGGCGGCGATATTGCGCGCGCAGGGGCGATTCGACGACGCGCTCGGTGCGTTCGTTGCGTGCGCGCAAATCGACGCCGGTAAGTTCGGCGTGCATCTGCTGACGAAGACTACCGCGGCGTGGTTCGAGGCGGGCAAGCTCGCCCTCGCGATGGGCCGCAGGCAAGAAGCGGGCAAATTTTGGACGCAGGGGCTGCAACTGGGGCAGCGCCTGCTCTCGGTCCGGATTGAGGACATCGTGTTGTGGCCTGAACATCCGAACCTTTTCAACCACGGCGACGGTATTCGGGAGTATGCGCTGGCCTGGGACAACCTGGCCCGCTGCGCCAATGGCGTGCACTTGCTCGTTTCCGGTGACGAGATCGACGTGCGAGTTCTGGATGCCAGTTTTGCTTCGGAGTATGAAACGGTCACCCGGGACCTGCTCAATACGCGAGATCAGCTGCACGGGCGTGATGTCGCGCTTGGCTCACTGCGTGCGGCGCTGTACGACCGCACTCGACAGCTCGAACAGGTTGCTGCTGATATCGTGGGTCGCACCGACGATTTGAACGCCGCGCGAGCATTGGTTGTCGAGCGCACGCAGCTCTTGGAAACTGCCGTTTCGCATCGGGAGCAGCTCTCCGCGCGCGTCGATGAGCTGACTTCGCTGCTTATTGAGCGTACCGATGCTCTTGACCTCGCGAGTCAGCAGCTGATCGAGCGGACGGGGCGTCTTGAATTTGCTGAGGCCGAGTTGACCAGGCTTCGGCAGCAAGACCAGAAAAAAAGTGTTTAGATGGCCGTACGCGTAAGTCGCGCCGGAGATTGACAGGGTCGGATCGAACGGCTGCAGGCGGCGATGGGATCGCCACCGGGGCGGATGATCGTTGAGCGCATGGATTCCATGGTGTTCTGATCCATTCTGGATAGGCCAATTTTCAACGCCTGCGGCAACGTGGGTGTGCTATGAATTCAAGAGTTGAGGGAAACATCATGAATAAGGAAGACACGATTGCAGTGACCGGCGCGCGAGGCCTTTTTGGCTCTGCGATGGTGGAGCACTTGCGCGGACTGGGATACCAGAATGTGGTGGGCGTGGGGCGCGAGGAGTGCGACCTGACCGACTTGCCGGCAACGCGCGACTACTTCGCGAAGATCGCTCCCAAATACGTTTTTCACGGTGCAGGGCGCGTTTACG
>Ga0207670_10001616_pt1 | contig 11754 bp, 8 predicted proteins | sample KBSS23HmetaG_FD_184339 | JGI IMG/M metagenome (GOLD analysis project Ga0207670, IMG submission 184339) | Switchgrass rhizosphere microbial communities from Kellogg Biological Station, Michigan, USA - KBS S2-3H metaG (SPAdes) (version 2) | ecosystem: Host-associated > Plants > Roots > Rhizosphere... | reverse complement strand
GCCGCAGCTCGCCGGGCTCACCATCGGCGCGCTCTTCATCCTGCCCTTCCTGCTGTTCTCGGCCACCAGCGGCCAGCTCGCCGACAAGTACGACAAGACCCGGGTGATCCGCTTCGTCAAGAGCCTCGAGGTCGCGATCATGCTGCTCGCGGGCTGGGGCTTCTGGACCGCCGATGCCTACGTGCTGCTCGCCTGCGTCTTCCTGATGGGTCTGCACTCGACCCTGTTCGGCCCGGTGAAGTTCGCCTACCTGCCGCAGCACCTGAGCGAGCGCGAGCTCACCGGCGGCAACGGCATGGTCGAGATGGGCACCTTCGTCGCCATCCTGCTCGGCCAGGTCGCGGGCGGACTGCTCGTCGCCATTCCGGAGGTCGGCCGCCACTACGTCGCCTTCGCCTGCGTCGGCGTCGCCCTGCTCGGCCGCGCCGTCGCCCAGTCCGTGCCGCCTTCGCCGTCGACCGACCCGGGCCTGGTCATCAACTGGAACCCGGTCAGCGAGACCTGGCGCAATCTCAAGCTCGCGCACGGCAATCTCGTGGTCTTCCGCTCGCTGCTCGGCATCTCCTGGATGTGGTTCTTCGGCGCCGTCTTCCTCGCCGAGTTCCCGTCGTTCGCCAAGGAGGTGCTGCACGGCGACGAGCGGGTCGCGTCGCTGCTCCTGGTAGTGTTCTCGGTCGGCATCGGCATCGGCTCGCTGCTCTGCGAAGTGCTGTCGCGGCGCCATGTCGAGATCGGCCTGGTGCCGCTCGGGGCGATCGGCATGAGCGTGTTCGCGGTCGACCTCTACTTCGCCTCGCGCGGCCTCGCGCCTTCGGCCGGCTACACGCTCTCGGCCTTCCTCGCCGAGCCGGCCCACTGGCGGGTGATGGCCGACCTCGGTCTGCTCGCGCTCTTCGCCGGCCTCTACAGCGTGCCGATGTACGCGCTGATCCAGATGCGCTCGCAGCCGAGCCACCGGGCCCGGATCATCGCCGCCAACAACATCCTCAATGCCCTGTTCATGATCGCCAGCTCGGTGATCGTCGGCGTGCTGATCAAGAGCGGGCTGACGGTGCCGCAGGTGTTCCTCGTGATCGGCCTGCTCAATGCCGTGGTCGCGTTCTACATCTTCATGCTGGTGCCCGAGTACCTGCTGCGCTTCGTCGCCTTCGTCACCGCCCGCCTGATCTACCGGTTCAAGGTGCAGGACGACGAGCGGATCCCGGCGACGGGGCCGGCGATCCTGGTCTGCAACCACGTGAGCTTCATCGACCCGGTACTGCTGATGGCAGCGAGCCCGCGGCCGATCGCCTTCATCATGGACCACCAGATCTTCCGCACGCCGCTGCTCGGCTGGTTCTTCAAGCTCGCCAAGGCGATCCCGATCGCGCCGCAGAAGGTCGAGCCGCAGACCTACGCCCGGGCCTTCGCCCGCGCCCGGGCGGTTCTCGACGGCGGCGACCTGCTCTGCATCTTTCCCGAGGGCGCGATCACGCGCGACGGCGACCTGGGCGAGTTCAAGGGCGGGGTGATGAAGCTGCTCGAATCGAACCCGGTGCCGGTGGTGCCGCTCGCCCTGCACAACCTCTGGGGCTCGTTCTTCTCCCGCGCCGAGGGCCGGGCGATGACCCGGCCGTTCCGCCGCGGCCTGTTCAACCGGGTCGTGCTCTCCGCCGGCGAGCCGCTGGCGCCGGCCGAAGTGACGCCGGCCGAGCTGCAGCGCAGGGTCGCCGGGCTGCTCGCCCAGCCGGCCTGAGGGCCCTCAGGCGGTTCGGAACGCTTTCGGCTTGGCGTCGGGATCGGACACGCCGATCCGCTCGTACTCCGAGATCACCTGGGCGCCGAGCAGAAGCAGGGTGGCGGCGATCTCGAGGCTCAGCAGGACGACGATCGCCGTGGTGAACGAGCCGTAGAGGATGTTCACCTGCGACAAGGTCGCGAAATACCACACCAGGACGTGGCGGGTGATCTCCCAGAGCACCGCCGCCGTCACGCCGCCGATCAGGGCGTGGCGCCAGTGCAGCCGCCCGGCCGGCATCACCAGGTAGACCGAGGTCAGGACGAAGATTTCGCCGGCGAAGCCGAGCAGGTAGAGGAGAACGCCCGAAAGGCCGCTGAGCGACCACTCGCGGCCGAACACCTCGACCGATTCCTTGCCCACGGCCTGCAGGCTGCCGGCGACGATCGTCACCAGCAGCAGACCGATGCCGAGCGACAGGATGTAGCAGTACGGGATCAGCGCGGAGAAGATGAAGCGGCGCTTTCGCGCCACGACCCGGTGCAGGAAGATCACCGACATCGCGTTCTCGAGCACGGTGAAGGCGAGCGAGCTGAAGAAGATCATGGTCGCGAACAGCAGCCAGCCGATGTCGCCGCGGTTGGCGAGAAAGTGCGCCAGCTCGGCGACGATCGCCGCCGACCGTCCCGGCACCAGCCACTCGAGATAGCGGCCGAGGGTGCTGAGAAGCTCGCGCGCGTCGATCAGCTGCGACAGCGCGATCACCGTCAGGATCAAGAGCGGCACGATCGACAGCAGCGCGTAATACGCCACCGCGCCGGCAAGCAGCAGTCCCTGGTTGGCGCGAAACGCCTTCAGCGTGCACCACGCGAAGCGGCCGGGGTGGCGCAGGACGTACTGCGCCTGCGGGCCGATGAGCTTGAGGCTCAGGTATCGCTGCAGTGCGTTGGGCGAGTTCAATGATCGGGCGTCGAGATCTCGCGCAACGTTTCGTCGGTAGGCGCCGATTGTCGCGTGGCCAGGTCGGCGAGCGCAACGATGCCGACCACCTCGCCGTTGGCGCCGAGCACCGGCAGGCGCCGCACCTGGACATCGCCCATCCGCGCCATCACCGACTCGATCGAATCGGTCTCGCTGCAGAAGCTGACGTCATCGGTCATGACATCGGCGACCAGCGCCTCCTCCGCATCCATGCCTTCGGCGACGCCGCGCACGGTGATGTCGCGGTCGGTCACCATGCCGGCCAGCGCCCGGCCGTCGGTCACCGGCAGGGCGCCGACGTCCATGTCGCGCATGCGGCGCGCGGCCGCCTGCAAGGTCTCGTCGCGGCCGACGGCGGCGACGCTGCGGGTCATGATGTCTGCGATGCGGATCATGGCGGGGTCCTCGAGAGGTTGGTCGAATCGGCTCACGAGGGTAGGGCGGACCCATGGCGTCTGCCAGTGGTCCCGAGAGCGCGCGGCTGTAGTCGGGCGGCACGGCCCGGAGTAAGGCGAGTCCGACGCGCCCGGCCGGCCAGGGACCGCTGGCCGGCTGCCCCTAGACGCCGCGTCGCCGATCGAGGCGGAACTGCTCGGCGAAGGCGGCGAAGCGCTGCGCCTCGAGCGCTTCGCGAATCTGGCGCATCAGGTCGACGTAGTAGTGCAGGTTGTGCACGCTCGCCAGCATCGGCCCGAGCATCTCGCCGCAGCGGTCGAGGTGGTGCAGGTAGGCGCGCGAGAAGCGCGCGCAGCAGACGCAGCCGCAGCTCGGATCGATGGGCGCCTCGTCCTGCTTGTAGCGGGCGTTGCGGATCCGCAGGTCGCCGAAGCGGGTGAAGAGGTGGCCGTTGCGCGCGTTGCGGGTCGGCATCACGCAGTCGAACATGTCGACCCCGGCGGCGACGCCTTCGACCAGGTCCTCGGGCGTGCCCACGCCCATGAGGTAGCGCGGCTTGCCCGCCGGCAGGCGATGCGGCGTGTGGGCGACGATCCGCTGCATCTCCTCCTTCGGCTCGCCGACGCTGACGCCGCCGATCGCGTAGCCGGGGAAGTCGAGGGCCGCGAGGGCCTCGACCGAAGCCTCGCGCAGGTTCTCGAACATCCCACCCTGGACGATGCCGAAAAGGGCATTCGGATTCTCCAGCCGCGCGAACTCTTCCTGCGAGCGCCTGGCCCAGCGCAGGCTCATCTCCATCGAGCGCCGCACTTCGGCCTCGGGCGCGACGACGCCGTCGTTCTGCCAGGCGGTGCATTCGTCGAACTGCATGACGATGTCGCTGTCGAGCGCGCGCTGGATCTGCATGCTGACCTCGGGCGTGAGCAACAGCTTGTCGCCGTTGACCGGCGACTGGAAGGCGACGCCCTGCTCGCTGACCTTGGCATTGGCGCCGAGCGACCAGACCTGGAAGCCGCCGCTGTCGGTCAGGATCGGGCGGGTCCAGCCTTCGAAGCGGTGCAGGCCGCCGAAAACGCGCAGCACGTCGAGCCCCGGTCGAAGCCAAAGGTGGAAGGTGTTGCCGAGAATGATCTCGGCGCCCATCGCCTCGAGCGACTGCGGCATCACCCCCTTGACGCTGCCGTAGGTGCCCACCGGCATGAAGACCGGCGTCTGCACCGTGCCGTGGTTCAGCACCAGGCGGCCGCGTCGGGCCGGGCCTTCGGTCGAGAGAACGGTGAACTCGAGCATGCAGGGATTGTCGCGGCGCGACCTCGATCAGGCGGCGCGCGCGAGGAGCATCGCGTCGCCATAGCTGAAGAACCGGTAGCGCTCGGCAATCGCGTGCCGGTAGAGCGCAAGCACCCGCTCGTGGCCGGCGAAGGCCGAGACCAGCATCAGCAAGGTGCTCTTCGGCAGGTGGAAATTGGTCAGCAGCAGGTCGACGACGCGAAACTCGAAGCCCGGCGTGATGAAGAGCCGCGTCTCGCCGCGGGTCGGGGCGAGCGGCGTGCCGGCCGCGGCCGACGCCGACACGAGCGCCGCCGATTCCAGCGCCCGCAGGCTGGTGGTGCCGACCGCGACCACCCGCCCGCCGCGCGCCCGGGCGCGGGCGATCGCCGCGACCGCCTCGACGCCGACGCTGTAGCGCTCGCTGTGCATCACGTGCCCGGCGAGGTCGTCGCTTCGCACCGGTTGGAAGGTGCCGGCGCCGACGTGCAGCGTGATCGCGCAGCGCTCGACGCCGCGCGCTGCGATCCTTGCCAGGAGCTCGGCGTCGAAGTGCAGCGCCGCGGTCGGCGCCGCGACCGCGCCCGGCTCGGCCGCGAACACCGTCTGGTAGCGGCGCTCGTCCTCGGCACCGTCGTCGCGGGCGATGTAGGGCGGCAGCGGCACATGGCCGTGGCGCTCGAGCAGAGTCAGGGGATCTGCGGGAAAGCGCAGCTCGAAGAGCGAGCCGTCGGCGCCGCCGCGTCCCAGGACCTCGGCCTCGAAGCCCTCGCCGCTGCCCAGCCGCAGCCGGCTGCCGGGCTTGGGCGACTTGCTCGCGCGCAGCTGCGCGAGAACCCGGTTCTCCGGCTCGATCCGCTCGACCAGCGCCTCAACCGCGCCGCCGCTCGCCTTGGTGCCGAGCAGCCGCGCCTTGACGACGCGGGTGTCGTTGACGACCAGCAGGTCACCTTCGCGCAGGAGCTCGGGCAGGTCGCGAAACCGGCGATCGCGGGCCTCGGCGGCGGTGCCGTCGAGCAGGCGCGAACCGCTGCGTTCGGCGGCGGGATGCTGGGCGATCAGCTCCGGCGGCAGCGCGAAATCGAAATCGCCGAGCGTGAAGCGGGACGGAGGCGGAAGAGAGGAAGTCGTCATCTGCGCTGGCCGGCGGGCAAAATTCTCCCATGCCCCCTTCCTCGACCGAGCGCGCCGGGCCGGCGCCGGGCCGCGCGGTCACGGCCGCCGACAAGGCGCTCGAAAAGCTCGGCCTGGTGCGCGACATCGACCTCGCGCTGCACCTGCCGCTGCGCTACGAGGACGAGACCCGGCTGATCCCGATCGCGGCGCTGCGCGATGGCGAGACCGGCCAGGTCGAGGCGGTCGTCAGCGATTCGAAGATCCAGTTCCGGCCGCGCCGCCAGCTCGTCGTCACGCTCAAGGACGAGCACGGCGACGACCTGGTGCTGCGCTTCCTCCACTTCTATCCGTCGCAGCAGAAGACGCTGGCGGTCGGAAAAAGGGTGCGCGCCCGCGGCGAGGCGCGCGGCGGCTTCTTCGGCCTGGAGATGGTGCATCCGAGCTTCAAGGTCGTGGCGCCGGGCACGCCCTTGCCGACCTCGCTGACACCGGTCTATCCGAGCACGGTGCAGCTGTCGCAGGCGGTGCTGCGCAAGGCCGTCGCCGGCGGGCTGGCGCGGGCCGATCTCGACGAGATCGTGCCGCCGGCCCTCTTGCCGTCGAACCTGCCGACCCTGCGCGAGGCCTTGCGCCGGCTGCACGAGCCGGCGCCGGGGCTCGATGCCGACGCGCTCGAAGACCGCTCGCATCCGGCGTGGCAGCGGCTCAAGTTCGACGAGCTGCTGGCGCAGCAGCTGTCGCAGCTCCAGGCCAAGCGCGAGCGCGAGGCGCAGCGCGCGCCGGCGTTCGCGACGATCCGCGGCGGCCGGCACGATGCGCTGCTGCGCCACCTGCCGTTTCGCCTGACCGAATCGCAGCGTCGGGTTGCCGAGGAGATCGCCGTCGACTTGGCGCGGCCGCTGCCGATGCATCGCCTGCTGCAGGGCGACGTCGGCTCCGGCAAGACGGTGGTGGCGGCGCTCGCCGCCTGCGTGGCCATCGACGCCGGCTGGCAATGCGCGCTGATGGCGCCAACCGAGATCCTGGCGGAGCAGCACCTGAAGAAGCTGGTCGGCTGGCTGGCGCCGCTGGGCATCACCGTCGCCTGGCTGACCGGCAGCCGCAAGGGCAAGGCGCGGACCAAGATGCTCGAGCAGGTCGCCTCGGGCGAGGCGGCGCTGGTGGTCGGCACCCACGCGGTGATCGAGGAGCAGGTGCGCTTCGCCCGCCTCGGCCTGGCGATCGTCGACGAGCAGCATCGCTTCGGCGTCACGCAGCGCCTGGCCCTGCGCGGCAAGCTTGCGGAGAACGACGCGGCCGGCAGCGCGCTCGAGCCGCACATGCTGATGATGAGCGCGACGCCGATTCCGCGGACCCTGGCGATGACCCTCTTCGCCGACCTCGACGTCAGCACCATCGACGAGCTGCCCCCCGGCCGCACGCCGATCGAGACCCGGCTCTTCGCCGACGGCAAGCGCGACGAAGTGATCGCAAGGATCCGCGACGAGGTGGCGCGCGGCCGGCAGGTCTACTGGGTCTGCCCGCTGGTCGAAGCCTCGGCCGCGCTCGACCTGCAGAACGCGACCGAGACCCACCGCCAGCTCTGCGATGCGCTGCCCGGCAGGATGATCGGCCTGATCCACGGCCGCATGCCGGCGGCGGAGAAGACGGCGGTGATGTCGCTCTTCGCCGGCGGCCAGGTCGCAGTGCTCGTGGCCACCACGGTGATCGAGGTCGGCGTCGACGTGCCGAACGCCTCGCTGATGGTGGTCGAGCACGCCGAGCGCTTCGGCCTGTCGCAGCTGCACCAGCTGCGCGGCCGGGTAGGCCGCGGCGCGACGGCGAGCGTCTGCGTGCTGCTCTACACCGGGCCGCTGTCGGATGCGGCGAAGGCCCGCCTGAAAGCGATGCGCGAGACCAGCGACGGCTTCGAGATCTCGCGCCGCGACCTCGAGATCCGCGGTCCCGGCGAGCTGCTCGGCGCGCGCCAGTCGGGAGCACCACTGCTGCGCTTCGCCGACCCGCTTCAGGACGAGGCGCTGCTGCTCGAAGCGCGTCGCGTCGCCGAGCGGCTGCTCGCCACCGACCCGGCGGCGGCCGAGCGCCACGTCGCGCGATGGCTCGGCGGCCGGGTGCAATTCTTGAATGCCTGACGAGGCCTCGGGCGTCGGCGCGGAGCTGCAGATGTCGCCGCCGCCGTCGTGGAATCTGCGGCTCGACGTCTCCCGCGTCGCCCAGGGCACCGAGGTCCGCCCACGAGGCGATGACCGGATCGGCCTCAGCATCCCCTACGGCTGCTGACGGCCTTACCATCGCGCCGGGACCGACCCCGCAACGGTGGAGAGAGTCGATGTCGTTGATCGAGCGTGTGCAGCCCATCCTGGTCAGGCCGAAGCAGACCTGGCCGGTGATCGCCGCGGAAGCCGGCGACGCGGCCTCGATCTTCACCGGCTACGTAATGATCCTGGCGGCCATCCCGGCGGTCGCCGCCTTCATCGGCCTGACGCTGGTCGGCGTCGGCGGGTTCGGCGTCAGCTACCGGCTGCCGATCCTCTCGGGGCTGGTGCAGATGATCGTCAGCTACCTGCTGACGCTGGCGATGGTGTTCGTGCTGGCGATGCTCGTCAACGGCCTGGCGCCGAGCTTCGGCGGCACCAAGGATTCGGTTCGCGCCCTCAAGCTCGTCGCCTACGGCACGACCGCGTCGTTCCTCGGCGGGATCTTCAACCTCATCCCGATGCTGTCGCTGCTCGGCGTCCTGGCGTCGCTGTATTCGATCTACCTGATCTACACCGGCATCGCCGTCATGATGCGTTGCCCGCCCGACAAGGCCGGCGCCTACACCGCGGTGGTGATCGTCTGCGGCATCGTCGCCAGCGTCGTCATCATCGGCGTCGCCGCGCTGGTGACGCCGGGCCGCGGCGGCGGCCTGACCGGTATCGCCACCGGCATGGCCAACGGCACGGCCGGCGGGCCGCCCGGCAACGTCACGATCAAGGCGCCCGACGGCACCAGCGTGACGATCAACCCCGGCGCCATGGCCGAGATGGCCAAGCGCATGGAAGAGGCCGGCAAGCGCATGGAGGAGGCGCAGAAGTCGGGCGACAGCGCCGCCGCCGGCAAGGCGGCCGGCGAGATGATGGGCGCCCTTGCCGGCGGCAGCGGCAAGCCGATCGCCTCCGCCGACCTGAAGACGATGCTGCCCGAGTCGATCGGCGACCTGAAGCGAACCGGCATCGAAGCCAGCTCGGGCGAGGCCATGGGCATCGCCGGCTCGTCGGCCAAGGCGACCTACGCGAACGGCGAGCGCGACCTGACGCTCTCGATCACCGACAGCGGCGGCCTCGCCGGGCTGGCGGCGATGGCCGGCTGGGCCAACATGACCCTGGACAAGGAGACCGACGGCAAGGTCGAGAAGGTCTACAAGGACGGCGCCCGGACCGTGCATGAGGAATACCGCAAGGACGGCAGCCACGGCGAGCTGACCGTCATCCTCGCCAACGGCGTGATCGTCGATGCCGACGGCAACCGGGTCGACATCGACACCATGAAGAAGGTCCTCGCCGGGCTCGACCTGGCCCGGATCGAGGCGATGAAGCGGCCTGCCAAATAGGCGGGCGCTATCCTTGCTTCCGGCTTTCCATCGCTAACGACCCCCCGAGAGAACCTCCATGAAGAACCGCCTGCTCCGCCTCTCGCTGCTCGCCCTGGCCGCCCCGATGCTCGCCTGGGCGCAGACGCCGCAGACGCTCGACAAGATCAAGCAGAGCGGGACCCTGACGCTCGCCTACCGCGAGGCCTCGATCCCCTTCTCCTACCTCGACGACAAGGCCAAGCCCACCGGCTTCGGCTTCGAGATCTGCGAGAAGATCGCCGACCGGGTCAAGGCCGCCACCGGCCGTGCCGATCTGCAGAAGCAGTACCAGGCGGTCACCTCGGCGAACCGGATCCCGCTGCTGCAGAACGGCACGATCGACATCGAGTGCGGCTCGACCACCAACAACTCCGAGCGCGGCAAGCAGGTGGCGTTCGCGATCAACTACTTCTACACCGGCACGCGCTTCCTGGTGAAGACCGGAACCCCGGTCAACAAGCTCTCCGACCTGGCCGGCAAGCCGGTGGTCTCGACCACCGGCACGACCAACTTCCAGATCATCCGCCGCCTCAACGAGGAGCAGAAGCTGGGCATCGATCTGCTCGGCGCCAAGGACCATGCCGAGTCGGCGCTGATGGTGCAGACCGGCCGCGCGGTCGCGTTCGCGATGGACGACATCCTGCTCTACGGCCTGAAGGCGAGCGCGCAGAACCCGGGCGAGCTGGCGGTGGTGGGCGAGGCGATCCAGGTCGAGCCCTACGCGATCATGGTCAGGAGGGACGACCCGGCGTTCAAGAAGCTGGTCGACGACACGCTCGCGGCGATGATGAAGAGCGGTGAGTTCGAGGCGCTCTACAAGAAGTGGTTCCAGTCGCCGATCCCGCCCAAGGGGATCAACCTCAATGCACCGATGAGCAAGGAGCTGGTCGACAACATGAAGCTCCTGAGTGACAAGCCCGCGACCTGAGCGGACCCTCGAAAGCGTAGGGGCACCATGACCCTTACCGAGCTGCGCTACGTCGTCGCCGTCGCGCGCGAGAAACACTTCGGGCGGGCCGCCGAGGCCTGCTCGGTGTCGCAGCCGACGCTTTCGGTCTCGATCAAGAAGCTCGAGGAGGAGCTCGACGTCCGCATCTTCGAGCGCGGCGCGAACGAGGTCAGCGTCACCCCGATCGGCGACGAGATCGTGCGCCAGGCGCAGGCCGTGATCGAGGCGGCGGCCGAGATCAAGGAGACCGCCAAGCGCAAGAAGGACCCGCTCTCCGGGCCGCTCCGCCTGGGCGTGATCTACACCATCGGCCCCTACCTGCTGCCCGAGCTGGTGAAGCAGGCGATCGAACGGGTGCCGCAGATGCCACTGATGCTGCAGGAGAACTTCACCGCCAAGCTGCTCGAGCTGCTGCGCACCGGCGAGCTCGACTGCGCCATCATGGCCGAGCCCTTTCCCGACACCGGCCTGGCGATCGCGCCGCTCTACGACGAGCCGTTCATGGTGGCGCTGCCGAAGGCGCACGCGCTGGCCAAGCGCAAGTCGATCAGCGCCGACGAGCTCAAGCAGGAGAAGATGCTGCTGCTCGGCACCGGCCACTGCTTTCGCGACCACGTGCTCGAGGTCTGCCCGGAATACGCCCAGTTCTCGTCGGCCGCCGCCGACGGCATGAGGAAGACCTTCGAAGGCTCGTCGCTCGAGACCATCAAATACATGGTCGCGTCCGGCATGGGCGTGACGGTGGTGCCGCAGCTCTCGGTGCCGGCGGAGAAGCAGCCGCACGTCGTCTACGTGCCGTTCGACAAGCCCGCGCCGATGCGCCGCGTGGTCCTCGCCTGGCGGCGCAGCTTCACCCGCTACGAGGCGATCGCGGCGCTGCGCAACGCGATCTACGCCTGCGAGCTCAAGGGCGTGAAGCGGCTGACGGCCTGAAGCGGCGGCGACTCGGGCGTCGCCGGGCCCGTTGCTTCTCAGTCGGGACGAGCGCCTTCCCAGGCGCGCTGCAGCAGCTCGCGCAGCGGCGCCCGTTCGAGCGGGCGCGGATTGGGGTACTGGGACTGCATCGCCAGGTCGGCGGCGCGGTCGAGATCGGCCCGCTGCATGCCGATCGCCTGCAGCGAGGTCGCCGCGCCGTGCCGCGCGGCGAGGTCGAAGACGCCGGCGGGCGCGCTCGACGCCTGCAAGGCGGCAGCGATCTTCCGCATCGCCTCCGGGACGGCCGGCGCGTTGTAGGCGAGGGCATGCGGCAGCACCACGGTGTGCAGCTCCGCATGCGGCAGGCCGAAGCTGCCGCCGAGCGTGTGGCAGAGCTTGTGGTGCAGGCCGACGGTGGCGCTGCCCATGACCGTGCCGCACATCCAGGCGCCGACCAGCGCATAGGGCGCCTGCGCCGGATTCGAAAGCGGGCCCAACAGGTTGAAGATCGTGCGCACGCCGAGCGCCGCCCGGACCGGCGCGATCGCCTTCATCGCGGGGTGGTAGTGCGGCGCGAACAGGAAGGTGAAGCCCGTGCGTTCGAGGCAGGCGCCCGCCGCGTGCTCGTCGAGCGGCAGCGGCAGGCCGAGCGCCTCCAGCACGTCCGCACTGCCGCAGCGCGAGGACACCGAGCGGTTGCCGTGCTTGGCGATGCGCACGCCGCAGGCTGCAGCGAGGAGCGCCGCGCCCGTCGAGAGGTTGAGGCTGTGCGAGCCGTCGCCGCCCGTGCCTACCACA
>Ga0207670_10001615_pt1 | contig 11758 bp, 10 predicted proteins | sample KBSS23HmetaG_FD_184339 | JGI IMG/M metagenome (GOLD analysis project Ga0207670, IMG submission 184339) | Switchgrass rhizosphere microbial communities from Kellogg Biological Station, Michigan, USA - KBS S2-3H metaG (SPAdes) (version 2) | ecosystem: Host-associated > Plants > Roots >... | reverse complement strand
GGAGACGCGGACGCCGATGTCGCGCCAGTGGTCCTTGTCCTGCGCATGGCCGGTCCATTCTTTGGCGAAGCCGAATCCGCCGAGGTAGCCGATGCGGCCGTCGACGACGACCATCTTCCGGTGATCGCGGTTGTTCATCTTCCCGAGGTTGCTGATGCGCAGCGGATGGAACTTGCGCACCTGCACGCCGGCGTCGAGCATGATCGTTTCCAGTGTGGCGTCGAGCTTGCGGCCGCCCGAGGCGTCGAGCAGCAGGCGCACTTCGACCCCTTCGCGTGCCTTCAACGCCAGCAGATTCGCCAGGTCATTGCAGATCTGCCCTTCCCACCAGATGTACGACTCGACGTGCACGCTCTGGCGCGCGCCGGCGATGTCGCGCAGCATCGGCGGAAAGAGCTCGTCGCCGTTCTGCAGGAGGGTGACCTGGTTCCCTTTGTCGAGCGACCCCTGCGTCAGTCCGACGATCGAGGGGACCAGCGCGCCGAGCTCTCCGGGCTGCTTCACCGCCAGGTGCGTGTGACGTCCCCGCGTCGCGGACCAGAGAAGCAGGGTGAGGCCGATGATGCTCACGATCATCGCCACGACCGCGATGGTCGGCATGCGGATGACATGCGTCCCCCGCTTGTTCCAGACGCTCGGTTTAACGTGCTGCAGATCCAAGTGCATCCTCCCGGTTCCACCAGAGATCGACTACGACGGGCCAGTGATCGCTCGGCCCGATCTGCGGCACGCGCGGATTGGCCCACGCCCACCCGTGGTCGGCGAAGACGTAGTCGATGCGGCGATTGCCGAAGATCGAGTGGAATGTGTCTCCGATGTTCACGCCGCAGAGCTGAGAGCCGTTCTCATGCCGGAATCTCGCGATTTCCTTAGAATCGGCGACGTTGTTGAAGTCGCCGAGAAGAATGTAGGGGTAGTGGCTGGTGCGGACATGCTTCGCCAGGCACTCCAGCTGCTCGTCGCGATTCTTCTCGTTGAGCGAGCCCCAGGTCGTGAGGTGCGTGACGTAGACGTTGATCGGCTGGCCGTCGATGCGGATCAACGCTTCGATCAGCGTGCGCGGCTCGCCGACGCTCGGCAGCGGGTGGGCGATCTCCGCCAGCAGCTCGCCGCGCGTGAGGATGGCGTTCCCGAATCCGCCGCCGTACTGCACGTAGCTCGGGGCGAAGAAGCCGTGCATGCCGGTGAGGCGCGAGAGCTCCGCGAGCTGATCGTGGAATCGCGCCTGCCACGTCCCGCGATGCACTTCCTGCAATCCGACGACGTCGGGATGCAGTTCGTTGATCGCCTCTGCGAGCTTGCGCACGTGACCGCCGTCGAGCAGCTCGTCGTGCCCGGCGATGTTGTACGTGACGACGACGATCGGCTTCGTGCGGTGGACGACCCGCGGCGGGAAGGGCAGATAAGGACCGCCCGCGTGCGGTTTGCACTCGCCGGAACGGACGGTGTAGATCGCGAAGAAGCGATAGGTGAAGACGAGGAGGATCAGCAGGAACGCAACCGCGAAGATCCGTCGCTTCGACATGGACGAGGGCGGTAGCTAACGTCATGCCGTGTCAAACGAGGGGAGCGGACGTCTCGTCCGCTCGTGTCCGCGCCGGCCGTGCGGACGAGACGTCCACACCCCTCAGGAAACAAGGACTGTCACGTCACCGTGCAGATGCAGCGCGCTTGCCGGAAACTCCTCGTTGATCTCCCCGCCGCGCAATCGCGCCACCGCTTCCTCTTTTCCCGTCCCGCTGACGAGCAACACGATCGACTTCGACTCGAGGATCGTCCCGATCCCCATCGTGATCGCGTCGTGCGGCACGTGACCATCGGCGAAGAGAGCGGCATTCGCGGTGCGCGTCGACGCGGTCAGCGAGACCACACGCGTGCGCGATCCGAACGGCGTTCCCGGCTCGTTGAAGCCGATGTGACCGTTGCGTCCGAGGCCGAGAAAGGTGATTCCGAGTCCGCCGGCGCGGCGGATCTCGTGCTCGTAATGCTCGCACTCCGCTTCGAGATCGGGCGCCGTGCCGTCGGGGATGTGCGCGCGCCGCCGATCGAGATCGACGTGCTCGACGAGATGCTCGCGCATGTAGCTGCAGTAGCTGCCGGGGTGCTCGCACGAGATGCCGGCGTATTCATCGAGGTTGAAGGTCGTCACCTCGGTGAAGCAGTGGTACTGGCGCGAGCAGATGGCGACGACGCGCTCGTACATGCCGAGCGGCGTACGGCCGGTCGGCAAGCCGAAGACGACGCGCGGATCGGCGTGGATCGCATTCAGGAACAGCTCCGCGGCGCGCGCGGAGAGTGCATCGTAGCTAGCAAACGCTTCCCACTTCATCGTCCGTTCCGCGTGTCATCCTGAGGCGCGTAGACGCCGAAGGACCCGTAGCAATCTCGCGGCGCGTGAATCGACGGGTCCTTCGCCGTCTACGCGGCTCAGGATGACACCTGAATTCCGCGTACCACCACCCGCTCGACTTCCAGGCGCTCGTCGAGCACGACCAGATCGGCGTCGTAATCGACCTCGATCTTTCCCTTCCGGTCGGCGACGCCGGCGATGTTCGCCGGCACGGTGGTCGCCAGCGGGAGGACGTACTCGATCGGCAATCCGGCCAGCTCGACCATGTTCTTCACCGCGCGATCCATCGTCAGCACACTTCCCGCCAGCGTGCCGTCGGTGAGCCGCGCGGCGCCGTCGTCGACCGTCACGTCGTGCTCGTAGAGCTTGTACGTCCCCTCCTGCATGCCGCAGGCGCGGATGGCGTCGGTGACGAGGGCGACGCGGTACGGCATCATCCGCGCCGCGATCCAGAGCGTCGCCGGATGGACGTGCACGCCGTCGGCGATCAGCTCGGCCGTGGCGTCGGCGGACGCGAGCGCCGCGCCGACCACACCCGGCTCGCGATGCCCGAGCGGCGTCATGGCGTTGAAGAGATGGGTGAAGTGCGTCGCCCCCCATTCGAGCGCCGCGACGGCCTCGGCGTGCGTGGCGTTGGTGTGGCCGATGGAAAAAAGGACGCGGTCGCGGAAGTGGGCGACGAGGGCGTGCGCGCCCTCGATCTCCGGCGCGATCGTGATCATCCAGCGCATCCGCGGAGCCTCGGAGATCAGCGCCGCGACTTCATGGATGTCGGGCGGCCGGATCGACGCGCGGTTCTGCGCGCCGGCGCGCGCGTCGTTGATGTACGGCCCCTCGAGATGAATGCCGGCGATCTCCGCGCCGTCATCGTGCTTGCTCGCGGCGATGGTCTCGACCGCCGACTGCAAATCATGCCGCGACGCAGACAGCGTGGTCGCCATCAGCGCCGTCGTGCCGTGACGCGCGTGAAAGGCGAGGATGCGCGCGTTGGCTTCGTCGCTGGCGTCCATGAAGTCGGCGCCGTCGCCGCCGTGGACGTGCACGTCGATGAAACCCGGCGTGATGATGCCGCGCACTTTCTGCGCATCGGCCGGCGCTTTCGCGACCTGATCGATCGTCGCGATCACGCCGTCGACGGTCTCGACCAGCGTGTCGTCCTGGATCGCGCCGCCGATCAACGCGCGGCCGAAGAATTTCATAAGCAGATCTTCCCCAGGATCGTCGGCTGCCCGCCCGTTGCCCCAGTGACATTCGTGTGCATTCCGGCGACGGAGTCGTTGGCGATCATGGCCATGGCCATCGCTTCCTTCGCGTCACTCGCCGTGTACTTCTTGACCTCGATCTCCGGCAGGCGGTCGCGCAGCATCTGCACCAGCGTCGGGTTGTTCGCGCCGCCGCCGGCGAGGAGCACTTCATCGATCGGGCCGAGATCGGCGATGAAGTCGCGATACGAGCGGGCGATGCTTTCGGCGGTGAGCGCGGTGGCCGTGGCGATGAGGTCTTCCATCGGCACGTGATCCGACTGGCTGCTGATCCGCCGCGCGAACTGCGCGCCGAACAGCTCGCGGCCGGTCGTCTTCGGCGGCCGCTTCGAAAAATAGGGATCGGACATCCACGACTCGAGCAGCTCCTCGCGCACCGTGCCGCGCGCGGCGAGCGCGCCGTCGACGTCGTACGTCTGCCGGCCGTTCGTCATCATGTACGCCAGCTCGTCGATGATCATGTTCCCCGGCCCGGTGTCGAACGCGATCACCTCTTCCCACGTCGCGCTGGGCGGGATGTACGTCACGTTGCCGATGCCGCCGATGTTCTGCATGCAGCGGCCGCGCCGTTTCTGCCGCAAGAGCGCCCAGTCGAAGTAGGGGACCAGCGGCGCGCCCTGGCCGCCCGCCGCGACGTCGCGCACGCGGAGGTCGCCGATGGTGATGATGCCGGTGCGCTCGGCGATGACGGCCGATTGTCCGATGGCCAGCGTCGATCGCGTCTCGATCGGATGATCGATCCAGTCGACGTCCGCCTGCACCATCACCGGCTCCGGATCGTGCCAGATGGTCTGTCCCGCCGCGGCGACGAGATCGACGTCGGCGGGATCGGTGTTCGTTTCCCTGCACAGCCGCAGCACGGCGGCGGCGAAGAGCTCGCCGAGGATGAAGTCGTAGCGGCAGATCTGATCGACGCGCGCGCGGTCGGGGCGGAAAAGATCGCGCACCGCGCCGCGGATCTTCGGTGGGAAGGGGAAGCTGCGGAAGTGCTCGAGCTCGATGTCGGAGTCTGCGCCGTGGCCTTTGATGCGCACCATCGCCGCGTCGATGGCGTCGAGCGAGGTACCGGACATCAGGCCGATGATGCGGCGGACGTCTTTCTTCGAGACGGCGAGGAGCCGCTCGACGCGGTTCACGACTGCAGCACCTCCCGAAACGTTCTTTCGTCCAGCAGTTGCCGCGCTTCGTCGGCGTTCACGTGCTTCTTCGCCATGACCGCGGCGACGCGGACGTTGCCTCCCGCGTCGCGCATGGCCTGCACGGCCATCGGACGGGTCACGCCGGCGGCGAGCTCGATCATGCGCACGGCGCGGCTGCGCAGCTTTTCGTTCGTGGCCGGCATGTCGATCATGAGATTCGAGTAGACGCGCCCGAGGCGGACCATCACGCCGGTGGAGATCGTGTTGAGAATCATCTTCTGCGCGGTGCCGCTCTTCATTCTCGTCGATCCCATGATGACCTCGGGGCCGGTCTGCGGAACAATGGCGATGTCGACTTCGCGCGCCAGCGGCGATCCGGCAACCGACGTGACACCGACGGTGAGCGCGCCGAGCATGTTCGCGCGCCGCACCGCCGCGACGGTGTACGGCGTGGTTCCCGAGGCCGCGATGCCGATGACCGCGTCGTCGCTCGTCACCGCTTCGTTGACCGCGTCGATCGCGGCGTCCTCATCGTCTTCCGCGCCTTCGGCCGCCGCGAAAAACGCACGCTCGCCGCCAGCCATCAGGACGCGAACGACGTCGATTCCGTACGTCGGTGGGATTTCCGAGGCGTCGAGCATCGCGATGCGGCCGCTCGTTCCCGCGCCGGCGTAGAAGAGGCGGCCTCCGTGCGACAGGCGATCGACGATCTGATCGATGGCGTGCGCGATTTTTTCCGCCTCGGCCGCGACGGCCTCGGCGACGAGCCGGTCCTGCTCCTGGATGAGCCGGACGATCTCGATCGACGATCGCTGATCGATGTCGATGCTCGACTCGAGGCGATCCTGACTCATGGCTCGAACGATATCATCCGCATCATGGCTGTCAGTCTGATGCAGAAGCTGCGCCTCGCGTGGCGGGGATGGCAACGGCGGCGCGAGGACGCGGAGCGGGAGTTCGTCGCGAAGAACGCGAGCTGGGGTGTAGGACAGGCGCCCTCGCCTGTCCCCACGGCCCGACAGGCGGGGGCGCCTGTCGCTACACAAACAGACCTCGAAGGTCTGCAGGTCGCGTATCTCGATGACTCGGGGCGCATCAATTACTACTTCGATACGGAGCAGGGCGAGGTGGTCGAGGCGCGTGATGGTGAGACGTACGCGGAGCCGCGTTACCGGCGCGTGCCGCGGCGGAGCGCGGCGTCGGACGCGTCTGATCGGCGGGAGTTCGTTTCGACGCTCGAAGACTCACCGTTGAAAAGCGCGTTGCGCGCGGCGCGTGATCCGGCGGAGTTCCGGCGCGTGTTGTCCGAGGATCGGAAGCTGGAGCGGGCGTGGTACGTCTTCAAGAACGATCGCGCGACTGCGGCGATCGAATCGTGGCTCAGTAAGTGGGGAGCGGACGTCTCGTCCGCTCGTCGTCCCTGAGCGGACGAGACGTCCGCTCCCCTCAAAACCTTGCCTCAAGCCTCGCGGCTGACGACCACGATCGTCACGTCATCGCCGAGCGCTTCCACCTCGCCGACGTGAGCGATGACCGATTCATCGACCAGCTTGGCGATCACGGCGGCGGGCGAGCCGTGGTACGTCTTCAACTTCTCCATCACGATGGCCGAGCCGAATTCGTTTCCGCCGCTGTCCTCGGCTTCGGTGACGCCGTCGGTGAAGAGGATCAGCGAATCGCCGCGGTCGAGGTGCAGCGTCCGCTGCGTGTAGTCGGCCTTCGTGACGATGCCGAGCAGCAGGTCGGTCTCGCCGAGCTCCGTGACGCCGTCGCGCGCGATCCAGAGCGGCGGCGTATGGCCGGCGTTCGCGTACTCGATGACCCCTGTTTTCGTGTCGAGCCGGCCGAGGAAAAGGGTGACGAACTTCGACTGGGGGAGGTTCTCCTTCAGCGTCACGTTGAGCATCGACACGAGATCACCCGGCGCCGGATCGCTCTTCGCGTAGATGCGGAAGGCGGCCTGCAGTCCGGCCATCATCAGACCGGCGGTGATCCCTTTTCCGCTGACGTCGGCGATGACGAAGTAGACCCTGCCGTCGGGCCGGACGACGAAATCGAAGTAGTCGCCGCTGACCGTGCGGCAGGGACGGTTCGTGCCGACGAAGGTGTAGCCGGGAATCCCTTTCGGAGGCTCGGGGAGGAGCCGGCGCTGAATCGTCGACGCGGTCTTCAGCTCCTCGTCCATCAGCCGCTTCTCGAGCGCCTCGTCGCGGAGCCGCGTGGTCTCGAGCTTGATGGCGGCGAAGCGACCGATCTGTGCGACGAGCTTCACGTCTTCTTCGGAGATCTGGCGCTGATTGAAGAGGTAATCGACGTAGAGCACGCCGACGACGGAGTTGCCGATGATCACCGGCGCGCAGAGGATGGAGTGGATGCCCTGCATGATGATCGACTGCGCGCGGCTCAGCTTCTCGTCGACCGTGACGTCCATGTAGGCGAGCGCTTTTTTCTCTTCGACCACTTCGGAGAGCAGCGTGTGGCTGATCGTCAGTTCCGAGGAGTCGTTCGCGTCCTGGCGCCGCACTTCGACGTTCTTGAACGAGCGGCCGTCGGGACCGAGGAGTCCGAGCGCGGCGCGGGAGGGGCGGAGGTGCTGCATGACGCGGTCGACGATGAAGCCGAAGAGCTCGTCCATGGGGCGGTCTTCGATCAGCTCGCGCGCCAGGAGGTTCAGCGTGGTCAGCTTCTCGATGTCGACGGCGTGCGGCGATTCATCGATGTCGTGAATGGGGATGGCGATCGTGGCGCTGACTTTCGAGTCGGCCACGGCCAGCAGCTTGTCGGTGTTGTGCTCCGACGTCTCGAAGACGATCTCGGTGTCGCCGAGGCGGATGCGATCGCCGGGACGGAGCTGCGAGTCGCGCTCCACGCGATTGCCGTTGAGGTATGTGCCGTTCGCGCTGCCGAGGTCTTTGAGGACCCAGCCGCCGTTCGCGGAGATGATCTCGGCGTGGCGGCGCGAGAGGTAGCGATCCTTGATCGGAATCGAGCAGTCGGACGCGCGGCCGATCGAGATCGTGCCTTCCGTCAGCGGGTGCCGGAAGGGCGAAAACAATGGCGAATAGATCGTCACTTCCGCGCGCGGCGGGTTGGCGTCCATGGTTCCGAAGGGCTCCCGAGAGTCGGCCGATTGTAACCGATGCGCGGCATGCTACCGTCTCGCGCCATGGCCGTTCCGGACGACTATTTCCTGGAGATCGAGTCGCACTTCGCGATGCGCCGCGGCACGCCGTTCATCCTCTCGGCGAAGGATTGGGCGCTGATGCGCGAATGGGCAGAAAAGGAGATTCCGCTTCCAATCATCATTGAAGCCATCGACTCTGTTTTCGAGAAAGCCGCAGCGAGGGAGAAGGTTGTGAACAGCCTCAGCTGGGCGAGGAACGCCGTCAAGATTGCGGTGAAGGAGCTGTGGGCGGAACGGAAGGAACTGCAGATCGGCGCCAGCACGACGGTGCCGGAGGAAGGCGCGGCGGACATGCTCGTGCGACTGGCCTCGGCCGTCGAGCCGGTGTCGCCGTCGATCGCCGAGGAGATTCGCGGACTGGCAAAAGAGCAGAGCGCGCGTGCGATCGAGGAGCGGTTGATCGAGCTCGAGCGCAAATTGCTTCTGGACGTTCCGGAGCTCGACGCCATGCGCGCGGAAGTCGCGCAGTCGCTCGCCGGGGCGAAGCTCGATGAGAAAACGCGGGCGCGCACCGAGGAGGCGATGCTGTTGCGGATGGTGCGCGAGAAGTTCGGGTTGCCGCGGCTTTCGCTGTTTGGCTAGCGCAACGCCTTATCGATCTGCTCCGCCATCGTCGACGCAAGCCTTCCCGACACCGGCGCGTCGGGCGTGGTGCCGATCGTCGGATCGTTGACGCCGCACGCGGCGAGCACCTTCTGCGGATCGTTGCCTGCCTCGCGCGTGCACGACGCGCCGCGCACGGCGAGCGCGCGTGACGCGGCGCGGGCGGTGGCGATGGCGGTGAGCGTCAGGTTCGGCGACGCCCGCCGCATGACCGGGTCGACGGGGAAGATGCCGAGGGCGATGGCCCGGATCATCTCCTCGCGGCCGATCACGTCGCTGTCGAGATCGACGGCGATCGGCGGCGCGCCGACGTTCTGCGCGAAGCGGATGGAGGGCACTTTCCAGTACAGCAGCACGGCGAAATCGGCGCGCGTGATGACGTCCGTCTCCAGCGCGTGCTGCACCTGCGGCGGCATGTTCGCGGCCGCGAACTGATCCTTGATCGTGTTGAGCCGCTGCGTGTAGCGCGGATCGTTCGTGCGGCGCGCGAGGCGGTCGTAGCGGACGATCGCTTCCTGGTAGCGCCCGCGGCCGACGTCGATCTCGGCGAGCGATTCCTGCACGTCGGGGCGATCGACGTCGCCGGTGTTGAGAATCGGATCGAGCTCGCGGCGCGCCTCGTCGTAGTTCCTCGCCGCCAGGAGCTTCTGCACCAGGAGCATGCGCGCGGCGGTGGCCGTCGGCTCGAGCTGCAGCGCCTCGCGCAGCGAAGCGATCGAGTCGGCGGCGACGAGCTGGTCGTACAAACGCTTGCGGATGTCGGCGATGCGTGTCGAGACGATCTCCGGCGGATTCGCGACCTGCTGGTAGAGCTGATACGCCGTCCGAACGTCGTTGCGCGCCAGAGCGATCTCGGCGGCGTAGACGTTCGAGGCGGTCCACGAAGGAAGCTTCGAAATGATCGCGCTCGCTTCGTCAAGGCGTCCGGCGCGGATCTCGATCGCCGCTTCGAGCAGCGACGCCGGCGCATATCCCGGCATCGCCGCGATCCGCGTCCGCGCCTCGGCGTCATTTCCCGCGAGGTAGTAACGCCACGCCGCTTCGAAGCCCGGGTTCACGCTCTGCTCGAAGCCGGTGCGCGGATCGATCAGGAACCGCGCGTCGCCCTGCGGCTCGACCATCGGCGGCGGCGCGGGCGCCGTCGCACACGCGGCGGCGAGGCCTGTCAGCACTGCAAGCAACAGTATCGATTTCAGTTTCAACGTCGTTCCTCGATCAGCTCCCGCGCCGCGGCGAAGGTCCGCGGATCCGCCGCGTCGAGCCATTGCACGTCGGGCTCGGCGCGAAGCCAGGTCATTTGTCTCTTTGCGTACGCACGCGTGCGGCGCTGAGTTTCGGCAATCGCCGCTTCTTCCGTCATCGTTCCCGCGACTACGGCCGCCGCCTCCTTGTAACCGATCGTCCCGAACGGGCGGGCGCCGGCGGGGTAACGCTCGAGCAGGCCGCGCGTTTCGTCGACCAGTCCGGCGCGGTACATCGCGTTCACCCGTTCATTGATCGCTTCCACCAGTCGTTCCCTCTTCAGGAATAGAGCGATCCTGATCGCCGAAATCTCGCCGACCCCCGCGGCCGGAGGGCGCCAGCTGGAGATCGGTTTTCCGCTCGTGATCCACACTTCCAGGGCTCGTTCGACCCGCTGCCGGTCGGCGGGGGCGATTCTTCTACCACTTTCGGGATCGACGCGCGACAGCCAGCGATGAAGGCGGGCCTGCCCGCGCGGCGCCGCCGCGATTCGTTGCAGCCGCTCCCGGACCGTGACGTCACGACCCGGCATCTCCGGAAGTCCGGAGAGAAGCGCACGAAGATAGAAGAATGTTCCGCCCACGAGAATCGGCACGTGACCGCGCCGCTCGATGCTTGTGCAAACCTCGCGCGCGATCCGGCCGTAGTCGGCCGCGTTGAACTCCTCATCGGCGTCGACGATGTCGAAAAGATGATGCGGAACGAGCGATCGGCTCGCGATCGAAGGCTTCGCGCTGCCGATGTCGAAGCCGCGGTAGATCTGCACCGAGTCGTAGTTGACGATCTCGCCGCCGAGGTCTTTCGCCAGGCGGAGGGCGAAATCGGATTTGCCGGCGCCCGTCGGTCCGGCGATGACGACAAGAGGCTTGTTCACAACGGGAGCGTCACCTGGACCGGATCTTCGTCATGTGCGTCCGCTCGTCCTCGGCGGAGAGAACGTTGCGGAGGTGCTCGCGGCAGTAGATCGCGCCGGGCGGAACCGGCGTGCGGCAGACGGCGCAGCGGTTTTTCACCACCTTCTTCGCCCCCTTCTCGAAGATCCGCAGGAGGATGCCGGCGCCGATCAGGCCGATGCCGAGCGTCAGCGCTTTGCCGAGCATGGCGATCGGAATCATCTCCGCCACCGGCTGCTCTTCGAAGCTCTCGTGGATCACGTACGCCGAGAGGACGATGATCACGATCCACAGGCCGAGACGGAGGACTGTCGAGGACATGGTGAGTGTCCATAACTCTAGCACGGAGCTCGATTTCGATCGTCCGATCGAGATCGGTCCGCCGCACACGCACGCCGCGCTCCCGCAGCGTTCCCAACACCTCGGCGTGGGGGTGTCCGAACAGGTTGTGCCGCCCGCACGAGATGACCGCCAGCCGCGGACGGACGGCATCCAGGAACGCGGGAGTGGAGGATGTCCGGCTGCCGTGATGGGCGACTTTCAGGATGTCCGCCCGCAGATCGCGATCGACCAGCTGCCTCTCCGCTTCGCGCTCGATGTCGCCCGTGAGCAGGATCCGTCGCCGCTCGATCTGCACGCGCAACACGACCGAGGCGTTGTTCTCGGACGAGCGGCGGAACGTGTGCGGGACCGCGTACGCCTCGACGCGGATCGCGCCGAAAGTAGCCGTGTCGTGATCGCGCACGAGGTGAATCGGAACGCTCGCCGGAAGCAGCCGTTGCGCGCAGTCTCCGGTGAAGCGTCGCGGCGAGATCCAGAGCTGATCGGCAGGCACGCGGTCGAGCACCGCCGGCAATCCGCCGCAGTGATCGGGGTGGACATGCGTGAGAAAGACGGCGTCGAGCCGGCGGATGCCGTGGTCGGCGAGCTGCGGCAACAGACGCGTCGCGGATGGACCGCCGTCGATGAGGATCGCGTGCTCGCCGTCGACGATGGCGATGGCGTCACCCTGCCCGACGTCGAACGCGATGAGGCGCGGCGTCGACGGATGCGGCGTCACGATCGCCGCGATGATCGGGATCGCG
>Ga0207670_10001610_pt1 | contig 11770 bp, 8 predicted proteins | sample KBSS23HmetaG_FD_184339 | JGI IMG/M metagenome (GOLD analysis project Ga0207670, IMG submission 184339) | Switchgrass rhizosphere microbial communities from Kellogg Biological Station, Michigan, USA - KBS S2-3H metaG (SPAdes) (version 2) | ecosystem: Host-associated > Plants > Roots > Rhizosphere... | reverse complement strand
CAGCAACCTTCGACGCGAGAGGTTGCCCTATGAGCGCCGACCGCGACCATTGGTCGCAGCCGCAAGGACGCGCTGATCGGCGGCGCCGGGTTCAGCGCGCCAGCTCGGCGCCGAAGCCGGGGAGCCACGACACGTCCATGCCCTGCGCCGCCGCGCCGAGCTGCTGCTGCAGCGCGCGCATCGTCGCGGCGTCGGCGCAGAACGTCGCCGGCACGATCAGCACGCGCGAACGGCCGCGCTGGCGCAGCTGCTCGATGACCTCGGGCAACGCCGTGACGCCGTCGCCCGCGATCGCGAGGTTCATGAAGCGGTTGCGCTTCTTGACCACCTTCTGCTGCTCGAGCTCGAGCCAGGCGGCGCGGTCCGCGGCGCTGGTGCCGGGCCCCAGCACGACGACGGTCGTGCCGCCGAACGGTCCGCCGGCGAGCGGGATGCCCTCGCCCTGCGCGAACGACGACACCGGCCAATGGCCGTCGCCACCGATGGCCAGCAGCCACCGGTGCTGCGCGTCGGCCGGCAGGTCGGCGGCTGCCGCGGTCGCGACGCGCGCCGGCGTGCCCTTGGCCGCGAGCCGCATTGCGAGCAGTTCAGCCCACTCCCGCGCGCGCGGCAGTTCGGTCTCGAGTACGAGCACGGTCGGTTCACCGGCCGGACGCGCGCGTTCGCCGAGCCCGAGCATGCCGCAGACCTGGTCGCGCAGAGCCTCCGCGCCGCCGTCGAACGGCATCACGGCGGTGTCGACGCCGACTTTCGTGTAGTCGGCGACGACGCGCGCGAGCCGTTCCTCGGGCACGCGGTGCGCCGCGATGCGCAGCGAGCCCGTGGCGGGCCGCTGGTCGGGCAGCCCCTCCATCATCAGCCGCGTCAGGTCGGCCGGATCGACCGCGAGCATCGGGCACGCGAGCCACTGGCCGTAGAGCGCGGCCCACAGCACGACGGCGCCGCCGTCGCCCGCGCCGGCGATCGCGACGCGCTGAGCATCGACCGGCTGCCGGCGCGCGACGTACTCGACGAGACGTTCGAGGCCGTGCTGCCCGCGCGCGTAGTCGCTGCGGAAGCCGTCGCCGACCGCGAAGCGGCCGCCCATCGCGAGATCGTCCTGCAACTCGGGGAACGCCGGCTCGACGACCGCGACGGCCGCGGCATCGCCGAGCGCCAGCCGCCAGAACGCCAGCGCATCCTCGACCCGCGTGTCGCGATCCGGCAGCCACACCAGCAGTGGCAGCGGGGCCTTCGCCGGCGGCACCGACAACCGGTAGCGCAACTCGGCCGGCACGGCGACCGCGAACGTGCCCTCGTCCTCGCTGCGCGCGAGCGCCGTGGCGTAGACCAGGTAGTCGGCCTGCTCGCGATCGCGGTCGGGCCGCGCCGCGGCCAGCGCGGGCACCGGTGCGATCTCGACGACCGCGACCTTGGCGGTCGCGTTGCGCAGGCGGAACTGCGCGACCGTGCCGTCGCCGTAGGCGACGTGGAAGCCGCCGGCAACGTGCAGCACGACGCTGCCTGCGTGCGCGGCGAAGGCGTCGGCGACCGCCGCCCCCATCGCGTTGTCCCACAGGTTCTGGCCGTCGTAGAGCCGTTCCTCGGCGGACGCCGCGCCGCCGCCGCCCATGTGGCCGCGCGTCGCGCGATCGACGCGTTCCCAGTACTTGTCGCTGGCCGGATGGATCGCCGCCGGCATCCAACGGCGCTCCTCGTCGGTCAACTGCGCGAGCGCGTCCTTGCCGCCCATGCCGAGCTTGCGGCGCAGCGCCGCGGGGAAGTTCGCGGCCACCACCGGGATGACGGCCTTCTTGCAGGCCTCGACCAGCGGCCGGTAGTCCTCGCTGTAGTTGCCCCACGGCCGGCTGCGCTGCAGGAACGCCGCCTCGTCGATGCGCCCCTGCAGGTAGTCGTCGAGCACCGGCTGCACGTCGCGCTCGAACATCTCCATCGACAGCACGACCTTGCCGGGCTTCCGCGCGAGCAGCCCCTCGAGCACCGCGAGCTCGGTGCGGTGCGTCGTGTCGTCGATGTGGGTCTCGCCGAGGAACACGACGTCGGCCTTCGCAAGGCGATCGAGCAGCGCAGGCCACGCCAACACCGCGCCGTCGGCGGTTCCGACGGTGCGCGTGACGTCGTCGAGCGGCGGCAGCAGCGACGGCGCCTGTGCGCGCGCGAATGGCAGCAGAAGGGCGATGGCGGACGGCAGCGCGTGCTTCAAGACCGGACTCCGTTGGGGTCCGGCATGACACCCGCCGGGCCGATCCGGCGCAACGCGGCGCCGCGCGGTCGGCGCGCGGCAGGGCTCAGAGAGTGAGAAACAATCTGTTTCGAACCCTCTGCGTGGCCGCGAAGGCGGCCACCAGACAGCAACTGAGAGCCTGTATCCTGGTCTCTTCTCAGGCTCTCAGTACACCTTGTTCGCGGCGCGCTGCAGCACCGCGTCGCCCAGGGAGGCAGCGCCGAGCAGCAGACCGCCGAGGCCCAGGTTGCCCTGCGTCCGCAGGCGCACGCCGTGGTCGTCGACGGTGATCGTGAACGTCGTCGTGCCGGCCGCGCGCGCGATGTCCTCCTGGTCGGGCAGCGCCTCGGGCCCGAAGCCGAGCTGCTCCTGCACGCCCTCGAACGACTTGAACATCGACTCGACGAAGCGCCAGCCGCGTGCGACGCCGAGGCCCTGGCGCAGGTGCACCAGCAGCGACGCGTTCGGGTTCCGCTGCGCCTGCGCCGCGAAGTCCTCGACAGCGGCGAGGCTGCCGGCGCGGTCCTCGCGCTGCTTCAGCGCCGCGACGATGACCTTGGGTTGCGAGCCGATCAGCAGCCGGTCGTCGAGCAGTGCGATCGCGGGCGCCAGCGGCAGGCGGATGCCGTCCATCGGCACGTCGCAGTAGCGGATCGTCACGCCGTCGGCGTCGCGCGTCTTCCATTCGACGCCTTCCTTCGCCGACGCCTCGAACGCCTTCTCGAGCCACGGCGCCAGCGCCTTGCGATCGCGGACCGACAGCACCGCGAGCCCTTCGGGCACCGGCGCGCCCTTGGCCATCGACAGGCCGACCGACACCGTGCCGCCGATCGCGTGCAGCAGTTCGCCGAACTGGGCCGCGGTGATGCCCGCGTGGCGGAACTCGCGCGTGAGCTCGCGCTGCATCTCGCTGCGCGCCTGCTTGGCGGCCTGCTCCGGCAGCAGACCGAGCAGGGCGTCGAAACCGGCGAACGTCGCCACCGGGTCGAACCGCGCGGTCGCGAACGCGAGCGTGTCGCTGCCGAAGTATTCGGCGGCCGCGAGGTCGGCCGGGCCCGCGAACGCGGCCTTCAGCATGCCGTGCGCGGAGCCCTCGACCGCCAGATCGAACATCTCCGCGGTGCCGCCGCCGACGGTGGCGATGCCGCCGTAGACGCCGCCGAGCGAGCGCACGCCGAGCGCGTCGCCGAGCTCCGCGGCCTCGTATGGCAGGAACGGTTCGAACGCGGCCAGCAGCGGCGCGGTGTTCGAGTAGACCTCGACCAGCGGCGTGCCGCCGAGGTCCTTGCGCTGGACGCCGAGCGTCGAGCGCGCCGCGAGCGACGGCTGGCCGCGCTCGCAGGCCAGGATCTCGGCCAGGTACGGTTCGCTGTTCGTGACGACGAACAGCCCGCGCGCACGCGCGAGCACGATCGTCGGCGCGTCGGCGAACTCGAGCGTGCGGCAGTCGGCGCCGGCGACCTGCTTCTTGCCGACGTTCACCTGCACGTACTGCTGGGCCAGGTGCACGACCCAGTCGACCAGTGCGTCGACCTGCGTCGTGGCATCGCCCTCGTCGACGAGCAGCGCGACCGACGCGCCCATGCCGCGGATCGTCATGCGCCCGACACCGAGCGCCATCGGCCGCTGCAGCACGGCGCGCAGCGTCGCGGCAGGCAGGTCGGCCTGCGCGAGCGCGCGACGGACATGCTCGGCGGCCTGTTCGAGATGGCGGTCGAGGTTCTCGCGCGCCTGCTGCGGCACGCTGCCGACGAAGTCGACGACGAGCTTCGCGGCGTCGTGGTAGGTCAGCGCGCGGCTGCAGGCTTCGAGCCCGGCGAAGCCGGCCGCGAAGTAGCTGCTGGCGGGCAGGCAGTCCTGCGGCGCGCGCTTGCTGGCCGCGGTGCCGCCCTGCGCGGCGAGCGGGACGGCGAACGCGATGGCCACGGCGAACGGAACGGCACGGCGGATTCGGGGCATGAACAACCTCTGCGGCGCAACGGGGGGGGCGGGTGGAGGCGGGCATTGTCGCCGATCAGCGGCCCGGCCTGTCGATCGGCTTCCCGGTGAGCGGGCGCAACCGCGTCGACGCGGGCCCGCTACGCCGCCGCCCGCCGACTATTGGGCGGCCGACTATTGGGCGGCCGTGTATTGGCAGCCGCGCCGAGCGCGCCGGCCCCCTTCACATGCCCCAGAGCTTGACCTCGGGCTCGAGGTAGACGCCGAACTGCGACTGCACGCGCCGCCGCACCTCCTCCATCAGCTGCAGGAAGTCCGCGCACCTGCCGCCGCCGGTGTTCACGAAGTAGTTGGCGTGCACGCCGCTGACCTCGATGCCGCCGACGGCGAGCGTCTTGCAGCCGGCCGCCTCGATCAGCCGCCCCGCGGAGTCGCCCGGCGGATTCTTGAACACGCAGCCGACGCTGCGCTGCGCGACCGGCTGCGTCGCGTTGCGCCGCCGCAGCGAGTCCGAGAAGCGCTGGAAGATCGCGTTGGGGTCGTCCTCGTAGAGGTCCCACGTCGCCTGCAGCACGATGCGGTCGCCGAGGCCGCCGTCGCGGTAGTGCGGCTGCAGCACCTGGCGCGGCAGCACGGCGACCTCGCCGCCCGGTTCGACGACGGTGATCGACACCAGGTGCTCGAAGGTCTCGCCGTCGCGCGTGCCCGCGTTCATCGCGACCGCGCCGCCGACCTGTGCCGGGATGCCGGTGAGCTTCTCGAGGCCCGCGAGGCCGACCTCCTTGGTCGAACGCAGCAGGCTCGCGAGCGTCACGCCGGCGCCGGCGCTGATGCGCGTGCCGTCGCGGACCATGCGGTTGTGCCCGCCGAGGAACAGCACGGCGCCGCGGACGCCCTCGTCGGCGATCAGCACGTTGCTGCCGCCGCCGAGCACGCGCAGCGGCACGTCGTTCTGGCGGCAGACGCGCACGCACTGCGCGACGTCCTCCTCGGCTAACGGCTCGAGGAACCACTCGGCCGGGCCGCCGACGCGCAGGTGCGTCAGCCCCGCCAGCGACACGTTGCGCCGCACGGCACCGCGCATCGTGCGCAGCGCCAGGTTCAGGTCACAGGGTGGCAAGGATCGCCTCCATGGCCTTGTCGACGTCGCCGGCGCCGAGCATGAGCACGACGTCGTCGTTGCCGCGCAATTCGGCGACGCGGGCCGGCAGCTGCTCGACGCTGCCGGCGGCTTCGCTGCAGCCGCCGCGCGCGCGGATCGCGCGCACGAGGTCGCCGGCGCAGATCCGGGCCTTCATCTCGGCGCTCTCGCGCGCGCCGTAGATGTCGGCGACGAGCGACTGCTCGGCGCGCGCCAGGACCTCCGCGAACTGCGGCAGCAGCACGAGCGTGCGCTGGTGCTGGTGCGGCTGGAACGCGACCAGCATGCGGCGGCCCGGGAAGCGGCGCCGCGCCGTCTCGAGCACGGCGTTGATCTCGGCCGGATGGTGCGCGTAGTCGTTGACCAGCACGCCGCCGTTGGGGCCCGCGTGCACCTCGAAGCGGCGCCGCACGCCTTCGAACGCAGCGAGCCCCGCGCAGGCGCGCGGCAGGTCGGCGCCGGCCACGTGCGCGAGGCCGAGCGCGAACAGCGCGTTGTGCATGTTGTGGCGGCCCGACAGCGACAGCTGCACGCGCGGCAGGCGTTGGCCGCGCACGACCGGCGTGAACGACCAGCGGCCGCCGTGCTCGCGCACGTCGATCGCGCGGATGTCGGCCCATAGCCCGGCGCCGACGGTCAGGATGCGCACGTCGCCGCGCAGGCTGCTGAGCACGCCGCGCGGCACCGACTCCTCGACCAGCGCGGTGCCGTCGGGCCGGATGCGGCCGAGGTAGCCCGCGAACGCGTCGACGAGTTCCTCCGTCGACGGGTAGCAGTCGAAGTGGTCGCGGTCGACGTTCAGGATCGCGGCGCCGAACGGCCGCAGGTTGTGGAAGCTGCGGTTGAACTCGCAGGCTTCGACGACGAACTCGGGGCCCGCGCCGCCGTGGCCGTTGCCGCCGAACTGCGGCACGTCGCCGCCGATCAGGTAGGACGGATCGAGCCCCGCTGCGCGCAGCGCGGCCACCGTCAGCGACGTCGTCGTCGTCTTGCCGTGCGTGCCGGCGATCGCCAGCGTGCGGCGGCCTTCGCTGAGCCGGCCCACCGCTTCGGCGTAGAGCAGCGACGTGAAGCCGCGGCGCACGCACTCGAGCACCTCGGCGTCCGCGTTCGGCACCGCTGCCGAGCGGATCACGTAGCCGTCGGCGCCGGCGATGCGCTGCGGCTGACAGCCGGTCCAGACCTCGACGCCGAGCCGGCGCAGCTCCGCGCAGGTGGCGCCCTCCTGGGCGTCGCTGCCGGAGACCTCGTTGCCGCCGCCGGCGAGCAGCCGCGCGAGGCCGCTCATGCCGGCGCCGGCGATGCCGACCAGGTGGAAGCGCTGGCTCGCGAAACTCAACGGAGGCCTCCGTGCCGTTGCATGTCGTCCAAGATCGTCGCCGTCGGGTCCGCCTGCGACAACCGCCGCGCGGCCTCGCCCATCGCCCGCAGCCGCCGCGGATCCCCGAGCAGCGCGTCGACGACGGCCGTCAGCCGCGCCGCGTCGAGCTGGTGTTCCTCGACGACGATCGCCGCGCCGGCGCCGGCGAGCAGCCGCGCGTTGTGCAGCTGCTGGCGGTCCTTGTGGTGCGGGTACGGGACGATGATAGCGGGCCGGCCGGCCGCCATCAGCTCCGCGACCGTCGTGCCGCCGCCGCGGCAGATGACTAGATCGGCGGCGCCGAGCATGCGGTCCATGTCCATCGCGACCGCGCGCACGAGCGCGGTCGCGATCGCGTCGAACGCCGCGTAGCGCCGCCGCAGTTCGGCGTCGCGCTGCAGCCCGGCGAGGTGCAGCACCTGCACGGGGCGCCGCAGCGCGCCGAGCGCGTCGGGCACCAGATCGTTGAGCCGCTGCGCGCCCTGGCTGCCGCCGGTCACGAGCACGACCGGCAGGTCCGGCGCGAGGCCGAGCGCCGCGCGCGCGCGCGCACCGTCGACGCAGTAGAGCTCGGGCCGCAGCGGCGTGCCGGTCACCACCGCGCGATCGCGCGCCGACGCCGGCCCGGGCAGGCCGAGGTAGAGGCGCTGCGCGAACGGCAGCAGCCAGCGGTTGGTGCGGCCGGCGACGGCGTTCTGCTCGAGCAGGAACAATGGCTTCCCGAGCCAGCGCGCCGCGAGCCCGACCGGCAGCGAGGCGCGGCCGCCGGTGCTGACGACGCAATCGACGCGCTGCTCGGTCATCAGCGCGCGCGCGCGCAGCGTCGCGCGCAGCAGCCACCACGGCAGCCGCAGTCTGCCGCCGGCTCGCTGCGGCAGGCCGAGCGCTTCGACCGCGCCGACCTCGCGGTCGAGGAACTCGCGCTCGACGTCGCGCCCTTCGGTCAGCAGCAGCGGCGCGTGGCCGCGCTCGCGCAGGGCCCGCGCGAGCACCAGCGCCGGCATCAGGTGGCCCCCGGTGCCGCCGCTGACCAGGCAGACGCGTGCGACCATCGCCGCTTCAGTCCGGCAGGCGGATGATCTGGCCGATGCGCAACCGCGTCGGGTCGACCGACGGGTTCAGGGTCTTGATGTCGTCGACGCGCTTGCTCGAGCCGAAGTAGCGCACCGCGAGCCCTTCGAGGGTGTCGCCCTTCTCGATGGTGTGCGTGCGGCCCGTGGCCTTCGCCGCGGGCTTGTCGCCGGGCTTGCCGTCGGGCTTGGCAGCGGGTTTGTCGCCGCTCTTGCCGGCTGCCTTCGTCCGGTCGGCGCCCTTGTCGGCAGCCTTGTCAGGCTTGTCGGCGGACTTGTCGGCGGACTTGTCGGCGGGCGGCGCGTTCTTGTTGCGCAGCGCCTCGATCTCGGCCGCCGTCGGCAGCGCCAGCGCCTTGCCGACGCGCATCTTCTCGGGCGTGATGCCGGGGTTCAGCTGCACCAGCAACGGCACCAGCCGCACGTCGCCGAGGCCCTTGGCGATGCCTTCGAGCGTGTCGCCGGCGATGATCTTGTGCGAGCCGCGCCCTTCGGGCTTCGGCGCCGCGGGTTCGGCCCGGGCCGGGGCCTGCGGAGCGGCGCCCTTGCTGCCGTCGCGCTCGGCGCCGCCCTTCTGCTTGTCGCCCCGGCCGCCGTCGCCGCCGCCGTTCTCGGCCGACGGCCCGTTCTCGGGCCGCGGCGCATTGGCGAGCAGGTCGCGCAGCGGGATGTCACCGTTCGACGGCGACACCGAGCCGGCCGACGACTTCGGCGCCGTCGCGTTCCGCTGGCCGCTCTCGCCGGCTGCCGCGGGCTCTCCCCACAGGGCCACGCCCAGGATCAGGAAGATCACGAGACAGAGAACATAGAGGCCGTACTTCTCGAGTTGGCCCATCACACCCTCCCAGGTTTCACAGAAGTGCTCGGAATCGCGCCGCCCAGGTCGGTCCGCGCGGCGTTGCCGATCAGACCGACTGCGCAGAGACAGAAGAACAGACTCGTACCACCGGTGCTGACGAACGGCAGGTCGATGCCCTTGGCCGGCGCCCACCCGCTGACCACGAGTAGGTTGACCGACGCCTGCATCAGGAGCATCAACGCGAAGCCGCAGACCAGCAAGCGAAGGAACGGATCGCCGATCCTACACACGAGGCGGTAGCACATCACGCCCAACACGGTGTAGAGCGACAGAACGAGCAGCGAACCGACGAAACCCAGTTCCTCGGCCACCACCGCGAACACGAAGTCGTTCTCGGCCTCGGGTACGAAGCCCATCTTCATCCAGCCCTCGCCGAGGCCGCGCCCGAACGGCCCGCCCGACGCGATCGCGACCAGCGACTGGCCTACCTGCGAGCGCGGCGACACGTTCATGAAGCCGAGCAGCCGGTCGCTGACGTAGTCGTGCCGCAGCGCCATCGCGATCATGCCGCACAGTCCGAGCGCGCACCACGGCGCGAAGTGCAGCACGCGCACGCCGGCGCACAGCGCCATGCACGCGACCAGGCTCGCGGCGATCAGCGCACTGCCGTGGTCCGGCTGCAGCAGCAGCGCGCCGATCAGCACGGCGGCGGCCAGCATCGGCGGCAGGAAGCCGCGGCGGAACGTGCGCACGTCGCGGCCGGCCTTGGCCAGCAGGTGCGCGGTCAGCACGACGAGGCAGAAGCGCGCGCCCTCGACCGGCTGGAACTGGTAGTGGCCGAGCTGGATCCAGCGGTAGGCGCCGTTCCACGGCTGCGCGACGAACCGCGTCGCGTAGCACAGCAGCACGGCGACCGCGAACCCCGGCAGCGCGAGCCGGCGCACGAGCGGCATCGGCAGCATCGCCATGACGAAGAAGCCGATCATGCCGACCAGCAGCTCGATGCCCTGGCGCTTCATCGCCAGCATCGGTCCGATGCGGCCGTCGGAGCCGACGATCGACACCGCCATCACGAGCCCGAGGCAGCACAGCCCGACGACGGCGAGCATCAGCCAGTCGAGTTCGCGCACGTGCGGCTGCCGGTCGTGGCTCCTTGTGCTCATCGGACCTTGAACAGCGCGAGGCTGCACAGCGCCAGCAGCGCGGACACGACCCAGGTGCGCACGACCAGCCGCGTCTCCGGCATGCCCTGGAACTGGAAGTGATGGTGCAACGGCGCGCAGCGGAAGATGCGCTTGCCGCGCAGCCGGAACGACGCGACCTGCAGCACGACCGACAGCGCCTCGACGACGAACACGCCGCCGACGACGAACAGCACGAGTTCGGTGCGCGAGACGACGGCGACGTAGCCGAGCGCGCCGCCGAGGCCGAGGCTGCCGACGTCGCCCATGAACACGAGCGCCGGCGCCGCGTTGAACCACAGGAAGCCGAGCGCGCCGCCGACCAGCGCACCCATCATGACGGTCGCCTCGCTGGCGCCCGGCACGTGCTGCACGAGCAGGTACTGCGACAGCTCGGCGTGCCCGACGAAGTAGGTGATGCCCGCGTAGGCGAGCGCCGACGTGACGATGCAGCCGGTCGCGAGGCCGTCGAGGCCGTCGGTCAGGTTCACGGCGTTCGCCGCGCCGGTCATCACGACGACCGCGATCAGCAGGAACGGCACGCCGAGAGCCCAGGTCAGGTCGACGGCGATGTCCTTGAAGAACGGCACGTACAGGTGCGGCCCGCCGGCGGCGTGCTCGAGGCCGGCCGGGCCCAGCAGCCACGCGCCGACCAGCAGCGCGAGCACGCTGAGCGCGCCCTGCTTCTCGGCCTTGCTGATGCCGCGCTTGTTGCTGTTGTGCAGCTTGACCCAGTCGTCCCAGAAGCCGACCGCCGCGAAGCCGGCGACCAGCACGATGCCGGGCCACGAGAACCGGTTCGGGCCGTCGAAGCGCAGCCAGCACAGGCTCGCCAACAGGATGCTGCCGACCACGAACATGCCGCCCATCGTCGGCGTGCCGCGCTTGTGCTGGTGCAGTTGCTCGAGCGTCTTGCTGCCGGTGCCGTCGATGCGCTCGCCGATGCCCTGCCGCGACAGCCACGCGATCGCGCGCGGTCCGAACACGACCGCGAGCAGGAACGCCGTGATCGCCGCAGCGGCGGCGCGCACGGTCACGTAGCCGAGCAGACGCGCGGCGTCGTCCGGCAGCAACCACGGTGCGAGCCAGTGCAGCATCGGGGCTCAGTGCGCTCCCGCCGCAGGGTTCGGTTCGCCGGTCCGCGCGCCGAGCGCGTGCAGCAGGCCGTCGACGAGCCGGTCGAGGCCGACACGCCGCGACGCCTTGCACAAGACGCGGTCGCCGGCGCGCAGCTGCTGCAGCAGCCAGCCCTGCGCGTCGCCGATGCCGTCGAGGCACATGACCGCGCCGGCGGGCATGCCGGCCGCGAGCGCGCCGTCGGCGATCGGCCGCGCGCCGGCGCCGACCACGCACAGCGCGTCGATGCCGGCGCGGTGCGTCTCGGCGCCGAGCGTGCGGTGCAGCGCCGTGCTGTCGGCGCCGAGTTCGAGCATCTCGCCGAACACGACGACGCGGCGGCCGGGACCGGGCGTGCCCGCGATCGCGAGCACGCCGGCGCGCGCCGACGCCGGGTTCATGTTGTAGGTGTCGTCGAACACCGTGATGCCGGCCGCGCACTTCGGCTCGAGCCGCCGCGCTGCCGGCGGCACGTCGCTGAGCGACTGCAGCGCCTGGTCCTCGGGCACGCCGAGCTCGGCGGCGGCCGCGAGCACGAACAGCGCGTTGTAGACGTTGTGCGTGCCGAGGCGCGGCAGCGTCACCGTGCGTTCGCCCTGCAGCCGGAACGACGTACCGAACGCATGGAACTGCACGTCGGTCGCGAACCAGTCCGCCGCGTGATCGATGCGCACGAACTGCACGCGCGCGCGCGTGACGGCCGCCATCTCGCGGCATTGCACGTCGTCGCCGTTCAGGATGCAGAGGCCGTCGTCGCCGAGGCCCGCGGGCAGCAGCGACTTCTCGCGCGCCACGCCGGCGACCGAGCCGAGGCCCTGCAGGTGCGCCGCCGCGACGCAGGTCACGATCGCGATGTCGGGCCGCGCGATCGCCGTCAGCGTGCCGATCTCGCCGGGGGCGCTGGTGCCGATCTCGACGACCGCGGCGCGCGTCTCGGGCCG
>Ga0207670_10001606_pt1 | contig 11781 bp, 8 predicted proteins | sample KBSS23HmetaG_FD_184339 | JGI IMG/M metagenome (GOLD analysis project Ga0207670, IMG submission 184339) | Switchgrass rhizosphere microbial communities from Kellogg Biological Station, Michigan, USA - KBS S2-3H metaG (SPAdes) (version 2) | ecosystem: Host-associated > Plants > Roots > Rhizosphere... | reverse complement strand
GAGATGGCGTTCGACACGACGCTCGCCGTGAGCGCGTCGGTGCGCGAGGTGCTCATCACGCTGGCCGAGGCGATCGTCCTCGTCATCCTCACGATATTCATCTTCCTCCAGAGCTGGCGCACGACGGTCATCCCGGCGATCACGATCCCGGTCTCGCTGGTCGGCACGTTCGCGTTCGTGAAGCTCTTCGGCTTCTCGATCAACACGCTCACGCTCTTCGGCCTCACGCTGGCGACGGGGCTCGTGGTCGACGACGCGATCGTCGTCATCGAGAACATCTCGCGGTTCATGGAGGAGAAGCGGATGGCGGCGCGCTCCGCCGCGTCCGCCGGGATGGCGGAGGTCACGAGCGCGGTCATCGCCACGTCGCTCGTCCTCGTCGCGGTGTTCGTGCCGGTCGCGTTCTTCCCGGGGACGACGGGGAAGATCTACCAGCAGTTCTCGCTCACGATCGCCTTCAGCATCTCGCTCTCCGCGTTCAACGCGATCACGCTTACCCCGGCGCTCTCGGCGCGCCTCCTCCGCGTCACGCACGACGCCGACAAGATCTGGCTGTTCCGCGGCTTCGATCGCGGTCTCCTCGCGGTGCGCCGCGCCTTCGGGTGGCTGCTCGCGCTCTCGCTCCGCCGCCGCGGGCCGGTGCTCGCCCTGTTCCTCGCGGTGCTCGGCGCGACGGGGTGGGTGTTCAAGTCGGTGCCGGTGGGCTTCGTCCCGGACGAGGACCAGGGCTACTTCATCGTCCTCACGCAGGGGCCGGAGGGGACGAGCCTCGGGTACACGTCCGACGTCATCGCGCAGATCGAGGCGATGCTCCAGAAGGTCCCGGAGATCCGCGGCTGCTTCTCCGTCCCGGGTTTCTCGCTCATCGGATCCGGGTCGAACAAGGGGGCGATCTTCTGCTCGCTCGTCCCGTGGGAGGAGCGCGCGAAGCCGGGGAGCGACGTCGGGGGGGTGATCGCGCGGATCAACCCGGCGCTCCAGGGCGTGGGCGGCGCGCTCGCGTTCGCCGTCGCGCCGCCGGCGCTCCAGGGCGTCGGCAACTTCGGCGGCTTCCAGTTCGAGCTCGAGGACCAGACCGCCGATCCGTCGATCGAGCGGCTCGCCGCGGCGACGGGCGCGCTCATGCAGGCAGGGAACGCGTCACCGGCGCTCCGCCGCGTCTTCAGCGCGTTCACGGCGAACGACCCGCAGGTCGTCGTCGAGATCGACCGCGAGAAGGCGAAGGCGCTCGACGTCTCGCTCGACGAGCTCTTCGCGACGATGCAGATCTACCTCGGGTCGCAGTACGTGAACGACTTCGTCTTCGGGACGAGGACGTACCGCGTCTACGTGCAGGCCGACCGCGAGTTCCGCTCGAAGCCGAAGGACATCGAGTCGCTCTACGTCCGCTCGCGCGGCGGGCAGATGGTCGTCATGTCCGAGCTCGTCAAGCTGACGAGCACGACGACCGCGCAGACGATCAACCACTACAACCTCTTCCGCTCGACCGAGGTGCAGGGGACGCCCGCGCCCGGGTACAGCTCCGGCGAGGCGCTCCTCGCGATGGAGGCGGTGGCGAAGAAGGCGCTCCCGCCGGGGATGTCGTTCGAGTGGTCCGGGATCTCGCTCGAGCAGCTCGAGTCGGGCGGGCAGACCGTCTTCATCTTCCTCCTCGGCCTCGTCTTCGTCTTCCTGGTGCTCGCCGCGCAGTACGAGAGCTTCGTCCTCCCGTTCATCATCATCCTGTCGGTGCCGGTGGCGCTCCTCGGCGCGCTCCTCCTGCAGTGGGCGCGCGGCTACGCGAACGACGTCTTCTGCCAGATCGGGCTCGTCATGCTCATCGGCCTCGCGAGCAAGAACGCGATCCTCATCGTCGAGTTCGCGAAGGAGCTCCGCGAGCAGGGGCACTCGATCGTCGACGCCGCGCAGCGCGCGGCCGAGACCCGCCTCCGCCCGATCCTGATGACGTCGCTCGCGTTCCTCCTCGGCGTCGTCCCGCTCCTCTTCGCGAAGGGGGCGGGGGCGGGGAGCCGGCACTCGCTCGGGACGGCCGTCTTCGGCGGGATGCTCGCGGCGACGGTCCTGAACCTCTTCTTCATCCCCACGCTCTACGTCTTCATCGAGACGCTCCGCGAGCGGCGGAAGGTCCGCGCCGGCGAGCCCGCGGTCGACGACGATGTCGCTCCGCCCGAGGGCGCCCCCGCGGAGTAACTGCGGCTTCGTCCCCTGACGTCTACACGGCCCCAGCCAAAGTCTCCCCCATCGCGCACGCAGGCGGCGAAGCCGCCGAGTACGCGATATGGGGGAGACCGCGGGCGCGGAGCCGCCGTAGGCGGCGAGCACCCGCGAGTGGGGGCACCACTCTCAACCTCTCAAACCTTCTTATCAGCGGTATCAGCGATGAACGCGGAGCTTGCCCTGGCTCTGGTGGCCGCCGATGAGGCGCTGCGTGAACCACCAGCGGTGGCCTTCGCAATCCTCGGCCTCGTAGCTGCGGTTCGTCCCCCAATCGTCGCCGTAGTCCTTCGTCTCGGGCTCCATGACGATCGACGCGCCGGCATTGCGCGCGCGCGCGCAGTGCTCGTCGACGTCGTCGACGTAGATCATGAGGTACTGGGTGTTGGCGCCTTGGAGGGCGCGCGGGCTCTTCTTGTACGAGCCTCGCGTGGCGGACCCGACCATGATCACGCCTTCGCCGAAGACAAGCTCGGAATGAAGGATGCCGCCTCCGTCGCTTTCGACGCGGAGGCGCGTCTCGAAGCCAAATGCACGACAAAGCCAGTCGACGGCTTTATCGGCGTCTTCATAGAAAACGCCGGCGGATATCCGCGGCCAACCCGCAGGGGGACTCTTATGCATGGCTCACCTCGTGCTGGGGGTATGTAAGTTCTGGTGCCGAAGCGCCGGAGCGACGGGTTCTTGAGCGTTGAAACGAAAATAGTCAAGGGGAAGGTCAGCTATTGTCAAGGCGCGGCCGTTCGAGGCGCGAGCGGAGGTCGCGAGGCGCGCCGATCGCGTCGCACCACGCGGCAAAATCCGCGATCGGGAGCCCGCGCCAGCGCAGATCGTCGAGCGATTCGCGGAGCGGGACGTCCTCGACGAGCGTCGCGAGGCGCCGGTAGAGGCGCGCGTTCTCCAGCTCTGCGGAGAGGACCGCCGCGAGCGACTCGGCGCCTCGGACCGAGACGCTCCAGTCGGCGGCGCGCTGCGGGATGGCGTCGATGCTCCCGTACGCGCGGAGGAGCGCAGCCGCGGTCTTCTCGCCGAAGCCGCGGAGCCCGGGGATCCCATCCGCAGTGTCGCCGACGAGCGCGAGGTAGTCGGGGACGTGAGCGGGCGCGATGCCGCGCGCGGCGAGGAGCGCCGCTTCGTCGATGACCTTCCGTCGCATGCGGTCGACCTGCACCACGTGATCGCCGCGGAGGCACTGCCCGAGGTCCTTGTCCGGCGTGAGGATCCGCACCTGCTCGACGGCGTCGCGGAAGCGCGCGGCTGCGGTGGCCAGCGCGTCGTCGGCCTCCCACGCCTTCATCGACCACGTGACGACCCCGATCGCGCGCATCGCGTCTTCGACCGCGTCGAACTGCGCGAGGATCTCCTCCGGGACGCCGGCGTCGGTCTTGTATCCGTCGAAGAGGTCGTTCCGGAACGAGCGGATGGGGTTGTCGAACGCGACCGCGACGTGCGTCACGCGCTCGTCCGGATCGTCGAGGAGCCCCAGCATCGACCATACGACGCCGACCGTGGCCTTGCGGTCGCGCCCCGCCGGGTCGGTGTGCCCCGGACGCTTCGAGAAATGAGCGCGAAAGAGCTCGTACGTGCCGTCGACGAGATGAAGGCGCACGCTACGCTCCACTGTCCGTCCGCATGGTCGGTGACGCATTCTGCATCAGGTGCAGTGTGGACGGCGTCCCCTTCATGATGCGCGTGACGGTGATCGAAAATCGCGCGCGACGCAATGCGTGATCGCCCGAGCGCCCACCTCGTGGCGGTCAGCGCGCGAGATACGACGTGAGCGACGGGGGGTCGTTCGCTGCGGCGCGCGCGTCTTCAATCCGGATTTCGCCGGCTTGCACGCGGTCGGCGAGGCAGCGCTCGAGCGAGAGCTGCCCCTCGCGCCGCCCGGATTGGAGCGCGGTGACGATCTGCGCCGTCTTGCCGTCACGGATGAGGCTCGCGACCGCGTGGGTCACGCGGAGCACCTCGAGCGCCGGGACGCGCCCCGCGCCGCGCGCGCGCGGGAGGAGGCGCTGCCCGATCACGGCGCGGAGCGAGTCGGCGAGCTGGACGCGGATCTGCGTCTGCCGCCCCGCCGGGTACGTGTCGACGATCCGCTCGATCGCCGAGGCGGCCGATCGGCTGTGGATCGACGCGAGGACGAGGTGCCCCGTCTCGGCCGCGGTGAGGGCGAGCGCGATGCTCTCCGGATCGCGCATCTCGCCGACGATGAGGACGTCCGGATCCTGGCGGAGCGCGTCGCGGAGGCCGGACGCGAAATCGGGCGTGTCGCGCCCGACCTGGCGGCGGCGCACGAGCGACCTTTCGCCGGGCGCGAGGCCGTACTCGATCGGATCTTCGAGCGTCACGAGGACGATCGACCGCCGCCGCAGCGCTTCCTGCGCGAGGGCGGCGAGGGTCGTCGACTTCCCCGAGCCCGTCGCGCCGGCGACGAGGACGAGGCCGTCGGCGAGCATCGCGATGTCGTCGATCGCCACCGGCATGTTCAGCGACGCGAGCGACGGCGCCGCGCGCGGGAGGAGGCGCACCGCGGCGGCGAGCCCGTCCGCGGCGGCGTAGACGTGGAGGCGGAGGCGACCGACGCCGGGCGCGTCGAGGGCGAGCTCGATCGAACGGCCGCGTGCGAGCTCGTCGCGATCCGCGCCGCGGAGCGGGAGCGCGCTCGCGAGGTCGACCGGCGCGACGTCGTCGAGAGCGACGAGCGCGCCGTCGACGCGCGCCGCGGGGATCTCGCCGTCGGCCAGGTGGAGGTCGCTCGCGCGCGCCGCCGCCGCGCGCGTGACGAGCGCGAGGAGCGGGTCCGCTGGAGAGAGCGCCGGGCGGTGCGGCTCCGGCGGCGCCGCGTCGGGCTCGCGCGCCGCCTCGCCCGCGTGGCTCGTCGTGTCCGCGCCGCTCTCGGGCGGCGCCGCGCGCAGAGGTCGCGCGATCGGGACCGCGTCGTGCGACGCCGGGCTCCGCGTGCGCCCCGAGGCGCGGAGGAGGACCGCCGCGGGCGCGCCGTTCACCAGCGTCAGCGTCACGTGGAACGTCCCGAGCGATCCCGCGTCGTACGGCGCGTCGACGCGCCCCTGCGCGCGGAGCGCCGTTTCGCGCTCGGGCGAGAGGATCTCCCCGAGGAGATCGCGGAGCGTCTCCTCGGAGATCTTCGGGATCGAGAGGCGCTTCGGCGCGCCGTGGGCGAGCATCGCGGGCTCGCGGTCGGCGGCGAGGCGAAGCTCGTTGGCCCCCTGCTGGACGAGGATCGAGAGGATGCTGTCGATGCGCGCCACGTCTCGGGGACCAACCTACCCGAGAATCGCGTATTCCGGGTTGCTCAGCGGAACGCGGCGAGCACGGCGAGCGACACGGCGAGGCCGGGGATCGTGACGGCGGCGCCGACGGCCGCGAAGCGGAGCGGCGAAACGTCCACCTTCATGCGCCGGAGCTCCTCGAACCAGAGGAGGCCGGCGAGCGATCCCATCGGGAGGAGGCGAGGGCCGATGTCGCCGCCGATGAGCGCGGCCAGCGTGTCGGCGTGGCCGGCATGGGGGACGTGCTCGAGCGCGAGCATGTTGATGATCGACATCGGGTGGTTGTTGACCACCGCCGACCCGATCGCCGACACGACGGCCACGGCGTGCGGGCCGCCGCGCTCGTAGATGACCGCGAGCTGCTGCACGATCCCGGCGTTCCGCAGGCCGACGCCGAGGAGCGACACGCCGACGAGGAAGCCGAGGATGTTCCACGAGACGCCGCTCGCGACGATCGCCCGCGGCGACGCGGTCCCGTGCGCGCGCCCGAGGGCGAGCGCCGCCACCGCTCCCGCGAGCGCGACTGACCACACCGGTCCGCCCGCGTACGCGACGATCGGATACGCGAGCATCACGCCGAGGACGAGGCAGAGCGCGTGGATCTGCGCGCGCGTCGCGCGGACAAGCGGCGCTTCGCCGGCCACGTCGCCGTCGGGGGTCAGCGCGCGGCGGAAGACGACGCGCAACACGGCGTAGCCCGTGGCCCACCCGGCGGCGGCGACCGGGATCATCCGCGCGGCGTACTCGTTGAAATCGATCCCGCCGTACGCCGCGACGATCATGTTCATCGGGTTCGAGACGACGAGCGGCGCGACGCCCGCGGCCATGAAGACCGCGAGCGCGAACGTCGGGACGAGCTCGGGCCGCTCCGGGTGGCGACGGCGGATCACCGCGACGACGAGCGGGGTCAAGAGGAGGATCGCCGAGTCGTTGTTCAAGATCGCCGCGGTCGCCGCGCCGAGGAGATAGACGAACGTGAAGAGGCGCGTGAGCCGCCCGCCGCTCCAGCGCTCGACGACCGCCGCGAGCCACGTCATGAGCCCCGTCCGCTGCGCGACCGCCGTGGTCACCATGATCGAGGCCACCGCGACGAGCGGCCGCCACATCATCACCGCCGTTCCGACCAGGTCCCGATGATCCACCAGACCGGTGAGCAGCATGACCAGGACCCCGAGCGTCGACGCGGCGCCCGGCCCCACGCGGAACGTCGGTCCGACGCGTGGTCTCGCGACCACGAGGCCGACGGTCAGCGCGACGCCGAAGAACGCCTGGGCCTGGAGCATGCGGACGTTCAACGCGAGATTCGTGCCATTTTTCGGCAATCTCCTGCGCGTTCGCGTTTCAGAGCAGCATCGGGCTACGTCCGACGGGCTCCCAGGGCGAGGCCGATGGCCGCCCACGCGGCGCACACCACGGCCATTCCGATCGTCAGCGCGGGCACCGGGATCCCCTCGAAGCTCGCGGCGGCGAGCGCATCGCCGCCGCGGTAGACGAACGTGTCGATGAACGTCTTCGCCTTGTACTTGTCCTCCGGCTGCACGACGGTGAAGAGGACCTCGCGCGCCGGCTTCGTCAGCGCGAAGTCGAGCGCCCGCCGCGTGACCTGGCATACGACGAGGACGGCGAGCGCCGGCGCGACGCGGAGCGAGACGAAGCACACGAGCGTGAGCGCCGGAAGGGCCGCGAGCGCCGCGCCCACGCCGATGAACGGGAGGGTGCGCCCGACGACGAAGAGCTGGAGGATCAGCGTGAGGACGTTCACCGCCAGGTCCATCCGCGCGAACAGCGCGGCGCGCGCCGCCGTATCGGCGAAGCTCGACTTCACGATCCGCGCTTGCTCGAAGTAGAGCGCCGTCGACGTGAACGTGAAGAGCGCGAGGTACGCGCAGATCCCGAGGAAGTAGCGGCTCGTGAGCGCCGTCCGGATCCACCCGAGCGCGCCGCCGCCCGGCGCGTTCGCGTCGCCGGCGCCGACCCCGGGGCCGTGGTGCGCGCGGTGCCTCTGCGCGAGCGCCGCGACGCGGCCGACGCACCGCGCGGCGCACTCGAGGAGCGCGGCGGCGACCAGAAGCCCGGCGGCGGTCCCGACGTGCTCGACGAGGGCCACCGCGGCGATCGATCCGACGATCGCGCCGACCGTGCCGCCCGCGCCGACGACCGCGAAGACGCGGATCCCCTCCTCGCGCGTGAAGATGTCGGACATGAATCCCCACGCCAGCGAGAGCGCGAAGAGGTTCACCACGCTGGCCCACACGAAGAACGCGCGCGCCGCGCCCGGGCTCGGGGCGTCGCCGCGAAGGACGACGTAGAACGCGACGAGCGTGACGAGGAAGAACCGGTAGACGTGGACGAGCGATCGCCGCCGCGGGACGCGCGAGACGAGCGCCGAGAGCGCCGGGGTCCCCGCGAGCGTGACGCCGAGCGTGAAGAGGAAGAGGCGCGGGAGGTCGCGCGTGCTCCCGAGGACGCCCATCGCGTCGCGGAGCGGACGGAGGACGTACCAGCTCGCGAGGACGAAGAAGAAGAGCGCGAACGAAGCGCCGACGATCGGCCGTTCGTGCGGCTCGATCGCGGACGCGGGGGGCCGCTTCACCCGGTCATCCCGGCGCTTTCTCGCCAGCGGCGAAGGAGCTCCGCTTCGCGCTCGAGCGAGATCCCGGGGCGCGGCTTCGCGCGGCGCTCCTCCGGCTCGCGGTTCCACCACGCGAGCGCGTCCCGCGTGGTCTCCGTGACGGGCCGGAAGCGGAGCCCCTTCGCGATCGCGCGCGCGCACGACACGCGGCCGAACCCCGACTCGTCGCCGTCGGGATCGATCGACAGCGGGAAATGCTCCCACCCCGCGGCGTCGTTCTTCTCGAGCCACGCATGCGGGATCCAGATCGGGCGAGCGCCGCCGCCCACGGCCGCGCGGACGTCGTCGAGGATCGCCCCGATCCGCGGCGCCTGCGGGCCCACCGCGTTGTACGTCCCGACGTGGCGCTCCTCGATCGCCGTCACGATCCACGCGCCGACGTCGCGGACGTCGATGAGCTGCATCGGGTCGTCGGGTTTGCCGGGCGCGATCATCGTGCCGCCGTGCGCCACCCGGAGGGGCCAGTACATGAAGCGGTCCGTCGGGTCGCCGGGGCCGACGAGGACGCCGGCGCGAACGCTCGTCGTCCGCCCCGGCATCGTCTCCTCCGCGGCCTGCTCGGCGAGCGCTTTGAGCGGTCCGTACGTCTTTTCGTCGATCGACTTGATGTCCGCGAGCTTCAGTCCGGGTGGGAGCGTGAGGACCGGCGACCCTTCGTGGAGCGGCGCTTTCTCGAGCTTGTAGACGGAGATCGTCGAGAAGTAGACGTAGTGCCCCACGCGATCGCGGAGGAGCTCGGCGGCGCGACGCACGAGCGTCGGCCCCGGCGCCCAGGTGTCGACCACCGCGTCCCAGTCGCGCCCTGCGAGGCGGTCGAGCTGCGTGATCCGATCGCCGAGGATCGTCTCGACGCCGGGGAAGAGCCCGGGCGCGGTCTTCCCTCGATTGAAGAGCGTCACGGTGTGTCCGCGCTGGAGCGCCGCTTCGACGATCGGCGGCCCCGCGTATCCGGTCCCGCCGAGGACCAGGATCCGCTTCGGCGCGGGTCTCGCGCGCGCCGGCGCGTGCGCGTCGGCAGTCTGCGCGACGCGAGGTGTCGGCGACGCGCCGCGCGGCGCGCACCCGAAGAGCGCGGCGGTCCCGAAGGTGGCTTTCAAAAACGTCCGGCGATCGATCGGCATCACGGCGAGAACACCGGTCGAGCGGAAAAGTTTTTTTCGAAGGCGTCGTTGTACCCTGCCGCTCATGTGCGCATCGCGTTCATGGGGAGTGACGGTCGCGGCGCTGGTCTTCGCGACCCCGGCGGCCGGCGCCGGCCGCGTCACCGTGACGTACGAAGAGGCGATCACCCGCGCGCGCGCCGTCGCGCCGGATCTCGTCGCGGCGCGGGCGCGCGAAGGGATCGCGCGCGCCGAGGTGGGGATCGCCGGGCTCGCGCCGAATCCGACGATCCTCGCCGGGACATCGACGCAGGCGGCGAGGCTCAGCGCCGGCGCGTCGATCCCGCTCCTCGTCTTCGGGCAGCGCGGCGCGGCGGCCGCGGCGAGCGAGGCGGAGCTCCAGACGGTGAGGGTGGAGAGCGACGTGACGTGGAACGACGTCCGCGCCGCGACCGAGCGCGCGTACGTGCGCGTGTGGCTCGCCGAGAGCACCGCGGCGGCGCGCGCCGGCGCCGCCGATCTCGTGCGGCGTCTCGAGGCGGCGGTCGCGGGGCGCGTCGAGGTGGGCGCGGCGCCGCAGCTCGAGGGGCTCCGCGTCCACGCCGAGCGCCTCCGCGCCGACGCGGAGGCACAAGAGGCCGCGCAGCTCGTCGCCGGCGCGTCGGGCGAGCTCGCGCGGTGGATCGGCGTCGCCGACGCGGCGGACGTTCACGCGGCGGACGAGCCGCCCGTGCCGAAGGCCGCGCCCCCGCTCGCGGCGCTCGAGAGCCGGATCGACGGGAACCCGTCGGTGCGCCGTGAAGGGGCAGACGCGCGCGCCGCGCAGGCGCGCCGCGATCGCGAGCGCGCGTTGGTCCGGCCCGCGCTCACGCTCGACGTCGGCGCGGACATCGGCGACCCGACGCTCCCGACGACGAACTACCGCGCGCAGCTCGGGATCGAGGTCCCGCTGTGGCATCAACGCGGCTATTACGTCGAGCGCGAGACGGCGGCGGAGCACGCCGCGCGGAGCCGCGGGGCCGCGGAGCGCGCGCACGCGCACGCCGATCTGATCGTGGCCTACCGCAGCTTCGAGGCGAGCTCGACGCTGGTGAAGACGCTGGCCGAGGGGGTCGTCCCGGCGTCGGAGGCGGCTGCGGTCGCGACCGAGGAGTCGTACTCGCTCGGCCACGCGCCGCTCGTCAGCGTCCTCGACGCCGAGCGATCGCGGATCGACGCGCGCCTCTCGCTCCTCGAGGCGCGCGCGTCGCGCGCCCTCAGCTGGATCGACGTCGAACACGCCGTCGGGGCGCCGTGAGCGGGCTCGCGTTGCGTCGCGCCGCGGCGCTCGCGGCGGCGACGGCGATCGCCGGGTGCAAGGCGCACACCGAGGAGCCGGAGGCGACGCCGGCGGTCACGGTGCACTGCGTCTCGCCAGAGCTCCGCGCGATCGACGAGGTGGTGTCGCTCCGTGGCCGGCTCGAGCCGCCGCCGGGCGGCGATCTGCCGGTCGCGTCGCAGGTCCCGGGGCGCATCGTGCACGTCGCGGTGCACGAAGGGCAGCGGATCGCGAAGGGGGATCTCGTCGCGAGCGTCGACGACGCGCCGTCGCGCGACGCGCTCCACCAGGCGGAGGCGTCGCTCGTCCAGGCCAAGGCCAGCGAGGTGAACGCGACCGCGACGCTCGAGCGCGCGAAGATGCTCGTCGCGCGCGGGATCGCGGCGAAGCAGGAGCTCGACGACGCGGTCGCGCGCGCGGAGGCGGCGCGCGGCGGCGTCACGTCGGCGCAGGCGTCGATCGATCTGGCGCGGCGGACGCTCGGTCGCGTGCAGGTGGTCTCGAGCTTCGAGGGGGTCGTGACGCGGATTTGGCGCGGCCCGGGCGCGCTCGTCGACGGGACCGCCGGGACGCCGATTCTGCAGCTCGCGGCGGCGGGGGCGGTGGAGTTCGTCGCCGACGCGATCGACCGCGAGCTCGCGCAGATCGGCGAGGGGAACGACGCACACGGCGAGCTCTCGATCGGAGGCCTCGCGTTCGACGCCAAGGTGCGCGCGCGCGCGACCGCGCTCGACCCGGCGACCGGTCTCGGCACCGTCCGCCTCTCGTTGAACGACCCGGCGTTGCCCGCGCCGATCGGCGCGTTCGGCCGCGTCGTCATCACGACCCGGCACCGCGAAGGGGTCGTGACCCTCCCTGCGTCGGCGCTGCGCGGCGCGGTCGCCGACGGCGCGGAGGTGTGCGTCTGCAAAGGTGACAAGGCGAAGCTCGTCTCCGTGAAGGTCGGCTGGCGCGACGACACGTCGTTCGAGGTCGTCTCGGGGCTCGAGCCGGCCGACAAGGTCGCGGTCGATCACGTCCTCGGGCTCGACGACGACACGGCGATCGTCGAGGCGAAATGAAGGTCCTCGAGCTCCTCCGCCGCCGCGCGGTGGTCGTGTGGCTCGCGACGGCGTTCCCCGTCCTCTTCGGCGTATGGTCGGCGCTACGGATGCCGAGCGGGATCTACCCGGAGGTGGAGTTCCCGCGGATCGTCGTCGTCGCGCGGACGGGCGGCGCGTTTTC
>Ga0207670_10001603_pt1 | contig 11785 bp, 10 predicted proteins | sample KBSS23HmetaG_FD_184339 | JGI IMG/M metagenome (GOLD analysis project Ga0207670, IMG submission 184339) | Switchgrass rhizosphere microbial communities from Kellogg Biological Station, Michigan, USA - KBS S2-3H metaG (SPAdes) (version 2) | ecosystem: Host-associated > Plants > Roots >... | reverse complement strand
CGAGGACGGGAGGTCGTAGATCGAGGCGGCGGCGTAGTGGCCGGCCCGGAACTTCTCGAAGAGCGGCGTCTCGTACACGCGCTGGTTCCAGCCGCGGAAGAGGAACGGGCCGACCTCGCCGGGGAGGCGGAGGTGCGCGTGCACCGCGGCGGCGCGCACCTTGGCTCGGTACTTCACTGCGTCGAAGTGGACGTCGGGACGCCCGGCGAGATAGTCGCGCGCCACCGCGCGAGCGCGCCGGTTGTTGACGCGAAGCGAGCGGAGCGCGCCGAGGACGCGGAGCGCGCGCTGCGGCGGGAGGACGCGGAGCGCCGCGCGGATGAGCGCCCCCTCCTCTTCCCGGTGCTCGGGGTGCGCGTCGCGCCCGGTCGCGAGGAGACCCGTGACGATCTGCGCCATGTTGAAATGGTTGATCCCCGCCGCGAGGGTGCGGGCGTAGAGGCGCCGGTAGTTGCCGAGGATGTACTCGTGCAGGAACTCGATCGACACCGACTGGCCGCGCGCGTCGCCGTAGAACTCGCGCTGCCCGGTGCACGAGAAGCACGCGTTGATGAACATCACCAGGTCTTCGCGCGCGACGCGCTCGGCGCGGCTGCCGGGCGACGGGGACGCGCCGTGCGCTTGAACGGAGGGGACGTCGGACGGGGCCATGGAGAAGAAAACCGTCCGGGGAATGGCGGCGCGATCAGCTATTTCAGCTTCATAGGCTGCGTTCGGAAATCACGCCAGAGTCCCACGGACGGCGATCGCCATGATGCGCCGCCCGCCGGACCTGCGCAATCCTCGCGGTCGTCCCTGCCGTTGTTGAGGACGTTGCCGCCACTTTGCAGTCTTGGGATGATCGTTTCGTTGTGACGCAGCGACGCTCGCGCCGAGAGCTCGTCATGACGCACATGACATGGCGGGCGAGGTGAGCGCCGAACGAGCTCTAAGAGCCGCTTTCAGCGCACACGCGGTACTCTAGGTGCACGACAGAGAAGGGGCCTCGCATTGAAGGAGTGGACGATGCTCAAACGAGGCAGGAGGGATGGTGGGGAGCATGCAGCGTGCGAGACGAAGCCCCTCGTCGCGATCGTGAGGAACACGCTGACGACCGGCGCCATGACGATCGCGGTTGCCTTCGGCTGCACGAATTCGGATAGCGGCGACGTGAGCCTCGCGCCGCCCGATCCAGGCGGGACCTTTGGCATCGAGGTGACGGTGAGCGTGATCGGATCGGGACGTGTGACGGGTGCACCCGCGTCGATTGACTGCCCGACGCGCTGCTTCGCGACACTCCTCTTCGAGACAGGATCGCCTTCGGCCAAGTCCGGCATGCAGTTGACTGCTGCGCCGTCGAATGGTTGGGCGTTCGGCGGCTGGACGTTCGACGCGGCGCAGGTGCAAGGGCGCGCACGCACGGGCGAAACATGCCAGCCGTACACGCGCCCCGCGATCGTGCCATCGGCCGATCGCATGAACCCATCGCTGACGCTCGCGGCCGGTGAGGCGCCGGGCATGCCGCCCGCCGGCAAGGAGGGGACGTGCGGCGGACCGAGCAACCTCCCCCTCGCGTACCAGGTCACGGCCACGTTCACGAGAGGGTCCGACATCGCGGACGCCGGGCAGGACGCGGGCGAAGACGCGGGCCCGCCCGAGGGCGACCTCCTCTACGATCGCCCGCAGGCCGGTGCGGTGGGCCGCCAAATCTTCGAGCACTACGGTGTTCTCTATTGGCAGTGGGACCTCGCTGGGCAATCTGCGATCTCGAGCGGGGCGACGGCCGCGCCGGCGCGCGACGAGCTCGTCCTCCCCGGGCCGCAGATCACCGCGTTCGACGTGACGCAGGTGCTCCTCTACGGGACGAGCGGCGCGCTTGCTGTCACAGAGCTCGCCCTCGGGTCGACGTTCACCGCCACCCTGCCCTCGCCGTCGCCGTGTGCTTCGCTCGCCAGCGACCTCGTCTACGCGTACTGTCGCACGGCCGACGAGATCGTCCGCTGGACACGGGGCGGCACCGGGCCCGTGGTCATTGCGAGCAAGCTCCCGCCGGGAAACGACATCGCGGTCGATGCGACGGATATTGCGTACTCCGACGTCGCGGGAGGCAGCGTGTACGCGATTCCACTCGCCAGCGTGCCCGATGGTGGCTTCCCCTCGCTGACGACACTCGCGAGTCGGCAAACACAACCAACGCACGTGCAGTTGAGTGGCGCTTACGCGGTGTGGCTCACGACGAACGGCGGCGACATCGTCACACTGAAGCAGGTGGCACGCGGCGGCGGCGCGACCGTCACGTCGCTGGTCACGCAGACGGGGATCCGCGACTTCGCCCTCTACGGGGCCGGGGCGAACGCCACGATCTACTTCACCGTGGTCCCCTCCTCCGCGCGCGGCGCCGCGTCGATACTGCGCGTCCCGATGCTTGGCGGGACGGCGGTCCCCGTGAAGACGGGCCTCTACGCGCCGGGTGGCATCGCGGTCGACGAGTCGTACGTCTACTGGACGAACGGCGATGCAAAGGTCTTCCGCACGCCTAGGTTCTGAGACCACAGTCCCTCGCGAACGCATACTTCGCCACCACAGCTCTCGGGCGTCGCCAAGGTGACGGATCTCAAGCGCACCCACCTGGCGATGAGGCCGCGAAGCCGGTGACGCGGCCGCCGCGCGGCGCCGCGGTCAGCGGTACGGAGGCGTCGCGGCGAGTCGCTGCGCCTCGGCGCGGAGCGCTTGATCGGCCCATGCATTCTGCACCGGCTGCTGGAAGCCGCACATGTTGCAGAGCGCCGTCGTGTTCGAACCGAGCGGAATGCACGGTATGAAGAAGAGCGTGAACCAGTTCGAGAAGCGCACGTAGGTGAAGTAGGCGTTCTGCCGGCAACCAGGGCAGGCGTGCATCAATTGTCCCATCGTGCGGCGATTACGCCGTGAGCCGAAGATGATGAGCATGGGGCGTGGATTCGACGATAGAGACGATGCGCGCGCCGAGCCACAAGAACATGACGGCGCGCCGGGACGCGGGCCTCCACGGGCGCTGTGACGCGTGGAGCTCGACTCCGACGGGTGACGCGGCGGGCCGGCGGCCGCAGGCGCGAGAACCTTTCCGCTCCGCCGTTGTCCAACCGACCTGCCATGCCGATCCATCGCCCCGGCCGCCGCCTGATGCACGCCATCCGCCTCCCGTTCGCGAAGCGCCGCGCCGTGGGGGGCGCGAGGCGCGACGTCCAGGCGAGGCTCTCGCTGACCAGCATGATCGACCTCCTCGTCGTCACGGTCGTCTTCCTGCTGATGCTCTTCAGCGCGTCCAGCGAGCCGGCGATCAGGCGGCGGGCCCAGCTCCCGTGGGCCGAGCACACGCTCGACATGATCGACGCGCCGATCGTCTCGGTGGGCAGCGACGGCCTCCGCGTCGACGGCGCGCCTGCCGGAGCCGCGCGGGCCCTCGGAGGTGCGGAGGGCGCGCGCCGCATCGACGAGGTCTTCGACCTCCTCGCGGCGAAGCGCGTGATGTGGAAGATGGTCCGACCCGATCGCGATTTCCCGGGCGTGGTCGTGCTCCAGATCGACCAGGACGTCCCCGCGTCGATCGTGAAGAGCGTCTTCCATACCGCCGTCCTCGCCGGCTATCCGCACGTCAGCTTCATGACGATGCAGCTCCCGCGCGCGGCGCGCTGAGCCGCGGCGCCGCCACACGCGGCGCGCCCGGCTGCGCGGTGCGTCTGCCCGAACAGACTGTACCGTCGTCGCACTCGACGAGGTGTGCATGGCGGGGACGCTGGGAAGGCCCACAGTAGGCGCCACGATGCGCGTTCCGATCTACCATGTCGACGCTTTCACCGACCGCAGGTTTCGCGGGAACCCCGCGGCCGTCATGCTCCTGTCGCGCTTCCTGGACGATGCCATTCTCCAGGCGGTCGCAGCGGAGAACAATCTCGCCGAGACCGCCTTTCTCGTCCGAGAGGGCAGCGCATGGCGCCTGCGCTGGTTCACGCCGAAGGTCGAGGTGCCGTTTTGCGGCCACGCGACGCTCGCGAGTGCGTGGGTGGTCACGCACCGAATCGACCCGACGCGCGATCGCGTGGCGTTCGACACGGCGAGCGGGATCTTGACGGTGACACGGGGCGGCGACGGGAGGTTCCTCATGGACTTTCCTGCGCGCGACGTCACGAGCGTGGCGTCGCCGCCGGCGAGCCTCGCGGCGGCCCTGGGCGTTCGTCCCTTGGACGTCCTGCACGACGGGTACAACTACGTTGCCGTCCTGGACGGCGCGACGATGGTGCGCCGCCTCACGCCCGATCTGAGAGCCGTGGCCGCGCTGGACGGCGCCGTAGGCGTCATCGTCACGGCGGAGGGAGACGACGGTTACGATTGCGTCAGCCGCTACTTCGCGCCCGCGAAGGGGATCGACGAGGACCCGGTCACCGGGGGCGCGCACTGCGCGCTCACGCCGCTCTGGTCGAAGCGCCTCGGCAAGAAAGAGCTACGCGCCTACCAGGCCTCCGCTCGCGGCGGCGAGATCGTCTGCCGCGCCGCGGGCGAACGCGTCGAGCTCGAGGGGGCGTGCACGTTCTACATGGAGGGCGAAGCCGAGGTCGCGTGAGCGTATACCTCGCTGCGCGCGCATCTTCTCCGTCGCGGTGAGCGGCGCGCCGCGGAGCGTCCTCCGCGACGGCCGGCGTGGGCGTAGGGATAAACCGTCTTCTGCGCCGTCTCGGAGAACGACGTTACGTCGATCGCGTCGGTGCACTCGAGGAAGATCTGGGTGGTCGGGAGGAGCACGCGGGGCGCTCTCTTCGGCGTCGACTTGCCGCCCGGCGGCGGCTCCCACGCCACGATGGTGTGGTTCCAGGTCGGGTAGAAGAGGCCGACGCGATCGACGCCCAGCTTGCGCGCGAGGAACGATGTGAGCGCGCTGATCTCGTCGCACTCGGCGGTCGCCGACGGGTCCTCGAACGTGGCCAATCCGCCTTTCGACCACTGGGACCAGATCCGCTTCGATGAGGGCTCCTGGTTCGTGATCGCCCAGCGAAGACGCCAGAAGCCGCCGTCGCGCGTCGCTTCGAAGATGGTCCGCAGGCGCGCGAAGTCGCGGACGAGCCGCGGATCCTTCCCGTCGAGCGCGTGACCTGCGGCTACGGCCGCGAGCTCCGCCTCGATCATCGCGGGATCGAGCGCGTCGATGCGCGACGCGAGCTCGGCGACGAACGCGCGGAAGGACATCGGCTCGATGACGTTCGCCGGCGAGAGCATAGGCGGACAGCGCGTCGCGGCCGTCGCGGGAGCCGGCGCACGGGCGGCCGGCGGCGAGCCCGATGAAGGGAGCTCCGGCGCCGCTCGGGCACCATCGCCGGCGGGGACCGGGGTGCCGGTCGCGTGCGAGCACGCGATCGGCGTGAGCAGCACCATAACGAGGAGCGGCCGCATCCGGATGAAACAACCTTCGATGGCCATTCTTTGGCGCGCAGGATGTCTGCTGCGCGCGGCGGCGCCCAAGATGCAGTTCGTGACCCGCATGGCCGTTCTTCTTTCGGCCGTGCACGTTGCGCTCATCTCCGTTGGCGCTAGGACGATTTCGGATGGTCGCCGCGTGTGCGCGAGCGACGGAGGTCAAGGGCCTGTGGAAAACGAGCTGCAAATGAGTTCCTCACAATCACGGCTCACCTCCTCTCTCGGGTCGGTGGATGGCCAGTTGGCTCGAGCCCGGCACGTCGCGACGGTGTTTGTATCGAAGAAATTCGCTCCGCGCCGCGCGCTATCGGGAGGCATTCGCCATCTCGTCGCCGCCGCGGTCCTCGCCGGGTGCGCGCACGCGCCGATCGCGCCGATCGCGCCGGTCGCTCACGTCGAGGCGGTGCTGCGCGCCGACGACGGGCTCGCGTGTGAGGCCTACGTGGTCGCGCAGCACGAGCCGGTCACGGACGTGTTCCTGTGGATGGGCGGTACGGGCACCGGCACGAGCGCGCGCTTGCCTGACGACCTCGCCGAATTCGTGCGGTCGCGCGCGGTCGCGTTCGTGACGTTCGACAAGCCCGGCGTCCACGCGACGTTCGGCGATCCGGCGTCGGTGCGGATCGACGACGGCCCATTTCAGCGACACACGCAGGGCACGCTGATCGCGTGCGCGAAACGAGCGCTCGCGCTCGCGCGGCAGCGCTTTGGCCCCGCGGTCCGCGTGCACCTACACGGCCACTCGGAGGGCGCGCTGATCGCGCTATACGTCCTCGACGAGCTCGGTCCGGCCGATGCGGCCCATGTGTCGTCGCTCGTGCTGTCCGGGCTGCCACTCGAGCCGTTCGACGAGCTCGTGCGGCGTCAGGTGGCCGGCCACCCGGTGCTCGCTCGGGCCATCGCGGCGTGCGACTGGGTGGCGATGCGCCCGACCGGCGTGTCGTGCGCGTATCTGCGCGACGCCGGCGCGCGTCCGTCCGGCCGCGCGATGTTCGAACGGTTCGCGACCCGCGCGCCCGCCGCGCGCTTCATCGTGTTCGCGGGCAGCGACGACACGAACACGCCCGCGCGGTTTGTGCACGACCTCGAGGCATGGAACGCGCGCGACGGTCACCTCGCGCTCGACGTCCATGACTACGAGGGCGCCCATCACGGCACCGCTGCGAGTCGCCGCGAGATGGCCGAAGTCCTGGCCGGTATGCTCGCGCGCTGACGACCAGCGGACCGCTGCGCTCGATTTCCAGGTGCGCGTACGACGTTCACGACGACCGAGTCCCGTGGTGGTGAGGAACCCATCCACAGCTCGTTTCCCGCGGGGTGAGCGTGGCATGGACGGTCAACCAGAGTATCGCGTCGGGCTCGGCGATTCTCCAGTGACGTGCGAGCCGGAGCGCGCGAGGGTCCCGGCATGGCGGAGCTCCTGGTGGCGATGATCGGCGCGCTGTTCGCCGGGTTTCGGCCTCGCGCGAGCCTTGTCGCCGATTATCCACCACTGGGAAGCCCTCGGCAAGTCAGAGGCAGTATCGAAGCTGCGGCGCAATGACCGGCTCAGACGGGGTTCATCACACGGTCTTTGAGAAAGCGTTCCACCGAAATGACTCCGCTGTCACGTCGCGCGTCGATCGACGCGTACGAAAAGACCCGGCACGCATGGGGCACAACGCGCAGCGACTGAGCAGAACGTCAGTAACCTCTCCAGCATCGGTGTCCCCTCCAGCATCGGTGTGTAGAGGCGCCCGCCCGGCCATGGCACGCAAGAGGCGGAGGAAATCCGATGCCCACGCGCCGCCATGGTTCGCCGTTCGATCGCCCGCGGTGGACGGAGCAAGACGCCCGCGAGGCGCTCGACGCGCCGGCGCGCTCGGGGCAGTCGATCGCCGCATTCGCCGCCGAGCACGGTCTCGATCCGCAGCGCCTCTACGCGTGGCGTCGCCGGCTCGGCAACGCCGAGTCTATCCGATTGTGGTGGCAAGAATGCGTTCGCGAGGGGGCCTGTGGAACCGCCGAGTGCCGCGGGTCGTCGCACTTCCACGGGTCTGCGGCCTGCACCACTGGTATTCGAGAGCGGCGTAGACGTCGCGCTAATCGCATCGCCATCGCTCGATCATCGCGTTGTCGTGACCGGCCGTGCGCGCGTCAGCACGTGCCGGTGGGCTTGCACGTACCTCAATCTCACGCCTTCGAACGACACCCTGGTCGGCAGGCAGGGAACCCCGGTCTCGCCCTGCCACCCATGACGGGTACTTCACCACGACAACCTGGTTTCGGCCGCTGGCGGTTGGTTAATTTGACTCGATCGGGCCGCTCTGTTCGCATCGTGGCACCTCGCGGCCGCGTCCAGAGAGCAAGCCACGAAGGAGTGCGGCCATCGTGCAGCGGCGAGCTCAGGACGAGCCACGACGGCCTGGATAGCTCCAACCATCGGCAAGGCTCACCATGAAATGTCCTCAATGCGGCCGGCCCCTCGTCGCGACGACGGCGTCGAGCGTTGCGGTCGCGACTGCGAGCACGAAGGCGATCGCGCCCGCGGCGGCGGCGCCGGCGTCCCCGGTGTCGGTGCTGCAATGTCCGAGCTGCCGCAGGCTCTTTCATTTCACCGAGGCGTTGAAGGCCGCCGCCGCGATCGACACCATCTCCAACTTCGCTCGCCGCCGCGTCCTCGGGAGGAGCGCATACACGCATATGCTTTCGCATGGGAGCGTCTGGACCGATCTGAACGCGTCCCGCAAGCTGAGCGCCAATTCCGAAATTCGGCGACTCTCGAAGGCGAACCTCTCGACGCTGAGGAAGAAGTTGCAGCGTCTGAATCAGGCCGAGATCGACTTCGCCCACAATTTTCTGAAATGCACGTTCTACGCCACGCACACGACCAGGGCCGACGTTATCCATCCCGAGACACGAATGGCCACCCTCTACTCGCGGCAAGCGCTCGAGGCAAAGGGGATCTCGTTCCCGCTCGAGAATAGCCCAAAAGAAGACATCGCGATGCTCGGCAATGACGACTTCGTCTTTTTCTCCTTGATGCTGGAAGGCGCCATAGGCAAGCCGAGCAGCCGGTTCGGCGGGAGACTACTCAGCTTCGACCTGCGATTGCCCGCCTTCCAGAACGCATTCATGAGCCTCGTCGAGATGCGGTTCGCGACGACTCCACATACGGATCGACACATCACGACCGTAGGTTTTCCGCACAAGGAATTCTCGAAGCGGCGCCTGCCGCCCCTATGCATCGTCTTTCACGGTGCCGATGTCATCCCCGGCCTGCTGTTCTCGATCCTCCTGGACCTTCGTTGGGAGCACATGCCGGCGCCGGTCCGAGGTGAGCTCCTCGCCACGCGCTCGCCGATGCAGCTCGACCGTCTCATCAATGGCCTCTACCGGCCCGAATTCAAGGTGCCGAAACGGCTCGTGACGACGCTATTCAGGATGGAGACGGTGCGGGATGCGCCGAAGCCGCCGAAAGTCCCGGACGGACTGCCGCTCAAGTCGAAGCTGTGAATCAGCGAGCATCGAGTCGGCGTGCGCGACCGGCAGCGTTCGACCTGCAATGCAACCTGTTTCCGTATTTCGCTCGAGCGAGAACGCTTGAAGACGATCACCCGCTCCACTCGCGAGCGTGACCTCCACCACCGGCGCTCGCAGCGACCATCGCCAGCAGGAGCTCCGCCATGGCAGGAGCCTCGCGCGTTGCGGCTCGCACGTCACCGGAGAATCGCCGAGCCCGACGCGATACTCTGGTTGACAGCTGCCAATGAGTTCGTCACCACGACAGGTGACGCTGAAGCTCGATCGGAGCGTCCATCCAGGGGCTATCGGCGCCGCAGGCGCTCCCGCAGGACTTCTATTCGACGCGATCCAATTTCGTCCTCTTGCTCCTTGGGAACCCTGCCGATACGTCGCCGACCGGGGGGCCGAAGACCGCCACCACCGATCCCGGCAAGGTCGTTTCACTTGCTCGCCGTGCCGGTCTCGCCCCCTCACGTCGCCGACGGCGGCGTCGACGCCGGCCCGTACGACAGCGGCAAACGCGACGCATCCGACGCCGGTCCGGGGTGAGAGCCTCGAGAGACGCGCGCCGCGCAGGCGCGTCAGCAGCCCTGGCAGGTGCAGGCGCCCTGCGATTTGCAGATCGACGCGCACGTCGGGGCGTCGGGCTCGTCGGCGCTCCCCGTCTTTCCGCCGTAGACCGTGGCGCACTGCGAGCTCGTGCCGCAGTCCCAGACCAGCTTGCATCCTCCGCCGCCGGGCGGAGGCGTGCTCGCCTTGCCCGGGTGCACCAGCGGTAACGCGGCGATCGACTTCGTGATGCTCGCGGGCGTCGCGTCGCCGAGCGTGATCCCTTGCCCGGTGAGGTTGTTCTTCACCTCGGTGAACGTCGCCGGGTCGTTCAAGAAGCCGCTCGCGAACGCGCCCCACGCAGGGGGCGAGCCGGTCTCGAGGGTGCTCAGGTCCCCCGCGAGCGCGGCGTCGAGGACGCCGATCAGCGCGGTGTTGCCGGTCGAAGCGGTCTTGGGATCGCTGTAGCACCAGGTGTTGGCGGGAGGGGGCGCGGCGCCGCCCGGGCAGATCATCTGGCTCGCGATCGTCGTCACGGGGTCGATGTCGATCGTGAGATCGGAGCCGTCCGCGACGAGATCCTGGGGAATCTCGGAGAGCATCGTCAGCGTCTGCGCCGCGTCGCTCGCGGCGATGAAGTACGGAAATCCCTTCGTCGTCGCCGTGACCGCGTCGACCTCGACGGTGTAGCTGTAGCTCCCGTCGGCCGCCGTGGTCGTCTCGGTCGCGAGGCCGCTCGACGACGAAGAAACGTAGCGAATCCAATGACCCGCGTTCGGCCCCTGCGGACCGAGGATCCCGACGTAGGCGCCGGCGAGCGGCGCGCGCACGTGGGCGCCGGTGGCGACCTTCCCTCGGATGACCACCACACGGGGGCCGGTCGACGACGTATCCACGCACGCGCCCGTGAGCGCGGCGCACACCACGAGCACCCTCGCGACGTTCCACCCCATGCTTCATTCTGGCGCGTCCGCGATCCCGCGGCCACCTCTTCTCAGCGCTCGCGCTCGTTTCGTGCGAGGGCGCGGGCGCCGTCGAGGAGCGGATCTCCCCGGTGGACGTAGTCGTCGTACGTGTAGCTCGATGGATGTCGGGCGCGAGCGCCGGCACGTGCGTCGGGTAGAGGCGGAGGATCCAGAAGCAGCTTTCTTCGCCCGCGCACGGCTTCGCGTAGTCGTGGAGCCCGGTCGCGAAGCCGATGGTCAGCTTCGAGTTCGGCAGCGCGAGGCACCCGCCTTCGGCCCAGAATCGGACGCGGTCGCCGACCGGCTCTCCGACGACGACGACCTTGTCGCCGCCGTGCTTCTTCACGAGCGCGACGTCGACGAGGCCCGCCGAGAATGGCGCCGGCGCTCGTCGCGCTCGCGTCCGGCTGCGCGAGCGCTCCCCCGCCGCGATCGCGCATCGCCGAGGTGCCGATCCGCACCCAAGAGGAGATGGACAACACTCCGTTCGAGCCCGCGCCGATCCGGACCAACAAGTTCGCGTGCGTGGTGCCCGATCCCGATCCGATGGCGTGCGCCGCCAGGAATCAGGTCGTCTATCAGGTGCCGCCGATGCGAAGCGGCATCTTCATCGGCGGTCTCGGACGTTTCTCTCCGATGCTCCAGTGAGCGTCGACCGCGCACGGAGCACCGCGTCGTGGCGATGCAGCATGCGGCAGAGATTTCATATTGCATCCATAACATGATGGGTCCGAAATTTTTTTCGGGTGGTCTCCGAGGAGAGCTGCTCCTCCTCTCGACGCCGTTGAACGAACCGCGGTGGACGGCCGGTAGCCAGAGTATCGCTCCGACGTCGGCGAGATTCTGCGAGACTGTGGTCGGACCGAGCCGAGCGCGCGAGTTGCCTCGCGCGCTCGCGTTTCGCCATCACCTCTCGAGCTTGCGCCGAGCCGGCCTTACAGGCACTGGTGGCCCCTCGGGGTCGAGCCGATGCAGATTCCCCATGTGCCTGTCGACGTACACGTCTGGTCGCCCGAGCAGCCACATCCGCCGGAGAACGCGCAGCAGCTCCGGCTCTGGCCCGGCGTGCAGGGCGTCGTGTACGAGAGCGCACACGAGCCGCCCGATGCGTTCACCCAGTTTTGCTGAATGAGGTAGTCACGCGCGCCGAGCCTCACGTTCGCGTGAGCGCCGTTGGCGGTCGTGTACTGGGCCCCGAACGTCCACGCGCACATGTCGGCGTTCTCGTCGAAGCCGGGAGGCGTGTACCAGGCATTCAAGTCGGGATCGGTCACCGATTCATCGAGCTCGTGCGCGATGATCGACGCCATGCCGTCGGCACCCGCGTTGCCGTTGGGCCC
>Ga0207670_10001600_pt1 | contig 11799 bp, 9 predicted proteins | sample KBSS23HmetaG_FD_184339 | JGI IMG/M metagenome (GOLD analysis project Ga0207670, IMG submission 184339) | Switchgrass rhizosphere microbial communities from Kellogg Biological Station, Michigan, USA - KBS S2-3H metaG (SPAdes) (version 2) | ecosystem: Host-associated > Plants > Roots > Rhizosphere... | reverse complement strand
TACGCCTGCTGAATGCGCTGCAAGCTTCAGGTATTGCGCACGGCGACCTGCAGCACGGCAACATCATCGTCGAGCATGGTCAGTTGCGTCTGGTCGATCACGATGGAATTTTTGTTCCGAAGATGACCGGCTGGTCCGCCAGCGAAGTCGGACATCAACACTACCAGCACCCGCAAAGAGACGCGCAACACTTTGACGAAAAACTCGATCGTTTTTCGTCACTGGTGATTTACCTGTCGCTGCTCGCATTGGCGGAGCAACCGGGTTTGTGGCAGGAGTATCATGACGAGAACCTGCTCTTCACAAAAGCTGATTTCGCGAACCCTGACTCGTCGCCGCTCTTCCAGAAGATAAGGGAGATTGGACCAGAGCACGCGCGGCTCACGGACGCTCTCGCCGCCGCGGCCGCTGGACCACCGGACGCTGTCCCTTGCCTGCTTGATTTGGTGAAGACAAGAACCACTTTGCCGGCGTGGATGACTGCGCCTGCCGACCTCGACACGAAGACCAGGACGAGAGAGGTCGCAGCGACGGCGCTTCCACCTGACAGCAGAACCATTCGCTGGATCCCGTGGCAGGACAAGAGTCGCTCATCGAGAACGGTTCCGGCTACTCCGGCGTCGTCGACTGTGCAGACACTTTTCGGCGGTTCGCCCGCAGCACCGATAATCGTCAAAGATCCGCAGGACGTTCTGCGCAACACGTTCACCTTTTCGAAAGAATTTTTAAGAAGGTACTTTCTGGCGTGGTACTGGGGCGCTTACCTGCTGCTCAAGTTTGTAGGCTTTGGGTTTTTCCTATCGCTGTTTGTTGGTCTGTTCTGCCTGGCGCTTGCGTGTCTGACCTTTGGTGTAGTGAAGGCAATCGAAGAATCGCGTAAGCCTATGCGCTCGAATCTGCCTGCGTGGCAGCAGGCGGGAATCTCGGCGCCTCCGCCGCCTCCCGATCCGCAAACACTCTCCTGGAACGTGCAACCGCCCCCTCCATCCACGTCACCGGCAATCCTCGCCACCGATCCGTTCGTGGGAAATCTTGTGCTCGGTATCTTTCACCTTGAGAACTGTCACTGGGTCGACCGCATCTCCCTCAAGAACCGCGTCGGCTTCGGCTCAGTCGCCGAGGCCCAATCCCACGGCTTCAAACCCTGCCGCATCTGCTCACCGGTTACGTGAACTAGTTTCACGCACGGTTCTTAAAATTACAGCTAATTAGGAGGCGGAATGCCTAAGTCCATGCAGATCTTTCTTGCGAGTCGCTTTTTGATTTCTCGATGACGCGGAATAGTTGTGTAGGAACCATTCGCTGGATTGCGATACACAGTATGTCGGCTGCCCTCACGAACGAAGAGACAGTTATGTGAGTTGAGGTGCCGGATGAGGTCGGCTCGTTTCATATTTGATAAGGAACTCAGGCCGCGCGCAAGATCAGTGTCTCGCGAGTTATTTTCCCGTTACTCGAAAAGTTCTTTTCAAATTGTTCGCGATTGGAAGTGAGGATTAGCTCGATCGCCTCGCTGAGATTTTCGCGGGCTTCTTCAAGAGTCTCTCCTTGAGTGTTGGCGCCCGGAAGTTCCGCCACATATCCGATGAAACCGCCTTCCTCCACCTCTTCAAAGATTGCGGTTAGTGTGAGTTCGGTCATGCTGTGATATTACATCTGACTTCGCTGCCGCATCAATTCCACATGGGAGATGCTAAGCCACCGCCGACTGTCTAATAGAATTAAGTATGTCTACGATCCCGTCGGCTCGACGGTTATCAAAGACTCCGTCCAGACCAGAGGTGCTGTGATCAGTGAAGGGTGGTTCATAAAGGAGGTCGGCTTCCATAACTCCGTTTCTGGTCAGGTAGTCAACAACAAGATCGATAAAACGGATTTGATTGGCTGTCAAAGTTTTGTCTTCAAGATAGTTACGAAAGGCTCGCTTCGCAGCCTGCCGATCAAGTCCAATCATCTTCCGGATAAATAAGCCTAGCTGCTCTTGTTTTCCATAGGCTTGTTCAAAAACCTCCTTAGTCCCAACTTCACCTGACTCAAAAAGAATACGTTCCAGTTCACTGATATCACTACCAGTGATTGGAATATTCCTTTTCAATTTTTGAAGGGCAATGTGGTTTTCATGTTCCTTCAAGAAGCTCAACACTTTCTTCCTGTATTGATCTATGTTCACGGCAGAGGGCGGCGCGCTATAACCGCCAATTACGATCGGCCCCAACTGATCTTCAAAATCTGTATAAATTAACCTTCGCTGTTTCTTATCGATGAACTTCACAAGATCTCGAAGTCTTTTGCGAATGTCTTCCAGCATCGGTAACGTGATATCTGCCCAGTACTCATCCTGCTGCAGATCAAGAATCAAATCGAATTGATCGTTGACCATCGGTATGGTTCGCTTCTCTTCCAGTCTGCCGGCAATCTCTTTGACTTGATCGCGTAGTTTAGTGAACGATAAGTCCTTAGTAAGCACTGCCAACTGAAGTTTGAGCATTATCAAATCAAACCGCTTTGCAGTCTCGTCTTCTGGATCCAGCTCGTTCGGCAATCCTGCCAGAACGAATTCAAGCTCTTCAAACTCCCCGGGATTCAGTTCTTCCCAGACAGCGGGTTCCCGAAACTTCTCAACAGCCTCGCGGTGAGGGCGAACAACGAAGTTTTCGACGTTCATCGCTTCAATCTGCCGCCTCAAAGTTTCAGAGAGCTCGACGTCCAGTTCGCGCAGAGAACCATCACCATCAGCAATATGGCGAAACTTCTCAAGCAATCCTACGCGAGCGCGAAATATTTTCGTGCTCAGAGATTCCTGTGATGAACCCTCAACGCCTTTCGCGTCCTGTTTGAAGAATTCCAAATTCTCGCAAAAATCGAAAATGTAGAAGAACTGCTTATCTTCCCCGGGCCCGAACAGCTCTGGGCGAAGTCGCGTGCCTCGACCAATCATTTGAAAGAATTTTGTCTTGGACCGGACGATCTTGAAGAACACAAGGTTAACTATTTCAGGTATGTCGATTCCGGTATCGAGCATGTCAACCGAAATGGCGATCTGCGGAAGCTTTGCAGGAGTCGAGAAGTTGTCGAGGATGTTCTGAGAGTAAGGTTCGTAGTTATCGATTACGCGTGCGAAGTTTCCTCTGTGATTAGGATGGTTCTTATCGAATCGTTCCTGAATATAAATAGCATGTTTGTGATTCTTGGCGAAGATTAATGTCTTGCCGAGAACATCGCCACCGGCAACCTTCTGCCCTCGTTGCAGCAAAGTTTCCAGCACTTTGTCCACCGTGTCAGCGTTGAATAACCACTTGTTTAGGGCCGCGGCATCTACGGAGTCGGGAACGTCCTCCTTGGCTTCATCCCATTCAATCGCGTCCCACTCTTCTTTCTCTTCTTCACTTAGATCGTCGTACTTGATTCCTCCTCGCAAAAACTTGAGCGGCACTTCGACCGGTGCGTAGGGTACTAGATAGCCGTCGGCCACCGCTTGATCGAGATCGTAAGAATAAGTCGGCACGCCTTTTTCAAGATCAAAGAGCGAATAGGTATTTTTGTCGACTTCATCTTTAGGCGTAGCAGTCAGTCCTACGAGTAGTGAGTCGAAATACTCAAAAATCGCTCGATACTTTTGATAGACCGATCGATGCGCCTCATCGATTATCACCAAATCGAAATGTCCGACGCCGAAGCGACGCATGCCGTCTTCGACTTCATTAATCTGACCCATCATCGTTGGATAGGTTGAGACGTAGACACGACTGTCGGTGAACTTCTCAGTCACGAGGTTAACGGGATTGGAATCAGGCAGATGTTGCTTGAATGCGTTGCAAGCCTGTCTGACCAAGGCTACTCGATCTGCAAGAAAGAGCACGCGTTTGACCCAGTTGCATCTTTGAAGTAATTCGCAGAGCGCTATTACGGTTCTTGTCTTGCCGGCACCGGTTGCCATGACAACCAGTGACTTGCGCTGCACCTTCGCAAAATGCTCTGTCACCGCGCGGATAGATTCTTCCTGGTAGTAACGCTCGACGATCGCCTGGTTGATTGGTTCAGTAGCGAGGTTCTTGCGTTTCTCACGACGCTGAATCAGCAACTCGAGCTCGTCGGGTTTGTAAAAGCCCTGCACTTCACGTGGTGGATAATTCTGATCATCCCAAAACCATGTCTTGTAGCCATTTGTGTAGAAGATCAACGGACGCTGCTTGAATTTGGCTTCGAGGCAGTCAGCGTACAGCTTTGCTTGTTGACGACCGATGCGCGAATCCTTTTTGGTACGTTTTGCTTCGACAACTCCGAGCGGTAAGCCGTCCTTTCCCCACAGCACGTAATCGACAAAGCCTTCGCCTTTTTCGTTGGGCATTCCCGTGACCGGGTATTCGCGATCTTCTCGCTTGTCGAGTGGCCAGCCAGCTTCACGCAATAATAGATCGATGAAGTAGTCGCGAGTTTCGGCTTCTGAGTAATCATGGTCGTCGGGAATTTTCTCGTTCTGTTTCTTTGCCGCGGCAATTTGCTCGCGCAGAAGAGCGATCTGAGTATCGGTGTCGGCAAGTGCTTTGGTCTTGTCGGCCAGTTCTCGATCGCGCTCGCGCAACTGTTCTTCGAGTGTTTTTAGTTGATCGAGTGTCTTTGAGGAAACGGAAACTTGTCTGGCAGGAACTTGTTGTTCGTTCCACTGAATGTCTTTGTATTGAACCGGTGAATGGCGCGTGTACATTCGGGCGAGCCAGTAGAGAAAATGAAACAATTCTTTTGTAGCTCTTAGCGCATCACGTTCAGTAATTGGCTTTCGGCTATGAACGGCAAGGTTACCAATTTCTTTAATCGTCTTGACCTTCAGAAAGAGATCGCTGGTGAGGTTTTGCTTGAAAGTCGGTTCGTAGATGAGGGCGCTCAGATTATCGTCGTAAGGTCGCTTCAGTTCCGGATCATGTTCGTACAACCAGTGAATCGCGAGTTCGAGCGTACGCCGCGCATAGAAACAACAACTCCGAGCATCCGAGCGCGCCAGCGATTCAACTTTGATAGCTGATTCCTGAAGCTCAGGCCATTCAGATTTTAAGAAACTGAAGTTCGACATATGCTTGGACTTGTTTTGCCGTATCGGACATCACAACTCACCTCTGAAGGCACGGTGCTGGAGCGAAGCAAAAAGCGCGTCCAGTTCCGCCAACGACGCTCGCTGTGCGTCCTTCAGCTTCTCCACTGCTTCCACTCGGCGGGCAAATTCTCGCTGCAAGTTGATTGGGGGAACTGGAACTTGAAGTCCACGCAGCCGTCCCATACTGATGCGAACTCGCGTTTGTCCGAGCATCAAAGCTTGGGCCATTCGCTCGGTGGCCGTTTGGTTTAGCAAGCTACAAATAAAAGCCGCGTTTGCCACGTGTTCGTTCGAGCGAAGCTGAACGCAATCGGCCTTGTTAAGAGCTACAGGCAGCCAGTTTGGTTGAATACAGGCTCGGAGATTTGGATCACCCAAAGTTCCGACAAGTACATCACCCGGAAGGCACTCATGCTTTTTGAGTCTCGCAAAATGATCTTCAGAAACGTACGCCACGTCGTCATCGATGAATTCTCCAACACCGATGTTTTGGAGTCGAACAACACGGACGCCCGTTCCTGTGTAATGCTCAGTCTTAAGGTTTGAACCAAACGGCCCGTCGGAAAACTTGACCGCGAGGTCGCCTATGGCTTTCAAAGGCCATCCTTTCGGATTAATAGCAGGGTCGCCGAACAGGTCGAGGAAGATGAATTGCGTGAGGGAGTCGAGCTGGGCAAGGGTGGTGCGGCGCTTGGCTCGCAGCGCCTCCGCCCTATCAAGAAGATCCGCAATCCGTCGCTGCTCCGCCAGTGGTGGCAGGGGAATTTCGACACGTGAGACTGTTGCTTTAGAAACCTCCTTGAAGGTTGCTCCATTTCCCAAACTTTCAAGAAATGATCGATTAGTTCGCAGCCACCAGTAAAGGAACTTCGGTTCAGTGCGCTCCCGGTTTGGAACGAAGCTCTTGAATCCCTGGTTGGTCGCCATTGGCACGGTGTTAACCGCGACGTATCCGATCGGCGCCCGCGAGCTGAACAAAACAGAACCGGCGGGCAAAATCGTTGCTGCGCAGTTTTCCAACCCTGCACGAGTTAGTTTTCTCGGTGTATCGGATATGTATGCGCCGTCGAGTTCGTTGAGGTCTTTCGGTGTCGCCCAGCATACATCGCCGTTCCAATACGAACCGACGGAAGTGCGGGGCGTCGCACCTGAAACAATCTCCGCACACTCATCTAAACGCGCAGTAGTCCAGTCCGATTTCACTTCAGCATCTCCTCCAATTCCTTCATACCCTGCTGAATCTCGGCCTCCAGTTGGTTGAGACTTTTCAGAATTTCGCGGGGCGGACGGTGCACGACTTCTTCATGGACAACTTCCTTGTACCGATTGAGCGACAGGTCGTAGCCCCGTGCCGCAATATCGGCCTTGGACACGCTAAACGATTGTTCGGTCCGCTTGCGCGCCAGCTCGCCATTGCGTTTCACCGCTTGAAGCGAGCGCCAGCGCACAAGCACGTCGGGCAAGTTATTCTTCGCGTGTTCTTCGTCAGTAAGCACCGCGCTCGGAACAGGGCCTAGTTTTTCGTCCACCAACAATGGCGTGCGCTTGTCGTCGAGACTCCAACCGTCGGCGTCCACATCGTAAAACCACACGTGGTCCGTTCCGCCGGAGTTGGTTTTGGTGAAGATTAGAATGGCAGTCGAGACACCGGCGTAAGGCTTGAACACGCCGCCAGGCAAGGAAATGACGGCATCGAGCTTTTGCTCCTCGACGAGAATCTTACGCAGCATCTTGTGCGCGTTCGACGATCCGAATAATACACCTTCCGGCACGATCACTGCCCCACGTCCGCCTGGCTTAAGCAATCGGAGAAATAAAGCGAGAAAGAGCAGTTCTGTTTTCTTCGTCTTCACCACTCGCTGGAGATCTTTGGCGGTGTTTTCGTAATCCAGGGATCCCGCGAACGGTGGATTCGCGAGAACGAGTGTGTATTGCTCTTCGTCACCCGCATGTTCTTCGGCAAGCGAGTCTTTGTAACGAATGTTCGGGTTTTCAACGCCGTGCAGCAGCATGTTCATGCTGCCGATGCGCAGCATGGTCGAATCAAAATCAAAACCATTAAAGAGCTTTTCATTGAAGTGATGGCGCAGCTTGTCGTCAGTGAAAATCTCCGGGTGATGCTCGCGAAGGTACTCGCCAGCAGCAACTAGAAATCCGGAAGTGCCGCATGCCGGATCGCAGATGATGTCCTTCGGAGTTGGAGCCACCATCTCGACCATCAATCGTATAATGTGACGCGGAGTGCGAAACTGCCCGTTCTGTCCAGCCGTGGCAATCTTGCTAAGCATGTACTCGTAAAGATCGCCCTTGGTATCTCGATCCTCCATCGGGATCTTGTCGATCATATCGACGACTTTGGCCAACAATCCAGCATTCGGAATCGTGAACCTCGCATCCTTCATGTGATGCTGGTAGGTCGAATCTTCACGTCCACTCTTCAACTCCTTAATGAATGGAAACACCTTCTCCGACACAATGCTGTACATCTCGCCCGGCGCTTCATTCTTAAACCTCGACCAGCGCAGTGCCTGCTGCTTCGTGCTGAAGATCGGATTCTCAATCGGTTTCTTGAGACGATTCGCCTTCGCCTCTTGCGCTGTATGAAGCTCATCCAACCGCTTGATGAAAAGCAGGTAAGTGATCTGCTCAATTACTTCGAGCGGATTACTTATGCCACCCGACCAAAACGCATCCCACAAACGGTCTACTTTCGATCTGAGTTCTCCTGTGATCATTTTAAGAAAGGCCTTTGTCTTTCATAGTGAGAATTGCTAGAAACGTTTTCATTAGCTTCACTCAATTAGTGGTTTGGTTTGCACGTAAGTGCTCTGCAAAAGATGATCGGACGCAGTGGCTTGCCTGGTAGATGTTGCAGAGGCGGTTGAAAGCGCACGAGTGACGCGCCCTATGCGGTCACGCTATTTTGCCTTAGTTGATAACCGTTGACTAGCCTCAGCAGCAATGTGCGGCACCGCCAGGGTTAGAGGTCTGAATTGTTCGCATCGACTGTCGGCTGAGCGCTGAGCAAACTGAACAAAGTTATGCGTGGGAGTGGTCTGCAATGAGCGTGCCTCATCATTTTGTAGCATTTCGACGATGCATGCTGAAAAATGCTGCTCGCTGGCGAGCAGATGAGTGAAAGAAAGCAGCTAATTCCTGGGGAACTCTCAGTGGAAATTCGGATCGTCCACTTGAACACCCTCTAAAGCGCTGGCTCGGTTCAGTTCCAGATCCGCGCTGACAAGACTTAAAATCGACGGATTCTGTGAATTCTGTACTAACAGGTCTCTTACTTCGAGTGCTGAAGCCAGTTGAACCGCATCGTAGGCTCGAAGATTATACTTCAGAGCAAGATCTACTGCCGCTTCAATAATTTCGGCAGTTATATTAACCACAAGAAAGCTGGCACAGTCCTGCCTTGCGTCACGCGCTAATTGATCGCGATCCTGCTGCGTGAGATCTCCTATACTGAAACGGCGCGTTAAAGCAGCAATCACCTCAACTTCTGCTAATTGTGAAATGTAGATTCGGTGTTGCTCATCATCGAGAAGAGTACGCACCCAATGTGTTCCAGTTTCGGCAACATAGGCTTTTGCCAGAGCGCTACTGTCAAAGAAGTAGTCTGCCACTACCGCCGATCCTCTATGAGCGTCTCCGAGATTGGTTTACCTTTTATTTGTATTGGTGGGTGTCTTGGCTGTGATCGCCTCTGAGGCAAAGTCGAAGCATCATTCCTACTCACTGCTATACTGTTGATCCCTTTTGCTAAATCAGGCCTGTCAGAGGATAGCCAGAGTCTGACCAGCCCCCGCTTTACTTCGTCCCATTTCTCACGGGGCAATTCCTTAACAGCTTGTACAATTTCTTCAACTGTAGACATAAGCTTAACCTCGCACCTTATTCTAACTTCTTAGAAGGCTGCGAGGAAATGTCTTGACGGGGTCACTGCCACATTGTGTCAACCGGTTAAGGTTCGGGACACAGATGTGTGACAGTCGGGATTTATAGTTTGTGCATGGGTATCGATGAGGAGGTGGAGGGGAAGCTGCAGCTGTTCATGCAGCAGTCGGAATTCGCAACTGAGGGTGCGGTGATTACCGATCTCGATGGCACCGCGGTGCATGAGTATCAGGGCAAGATATCAATTCCCAAAGAGGTCGAACTCGGTTTGATGCATCACTACGAGAGTGGCCGCCCGTTGATATTAAATTCGTTGCGGTTCCCGCTTTCTGTGATTCGGACCTTTGGACAGGACTGGTACAAACTCTCAAATTCTCCCATCCCGACGGTGACGTTGAACGGAAGCCTGATGGGATTTGTGGAGAAGACGGAAGAAGGCGAACTTGCATTTCGAGAAGCAGCCGCTTTTCCCTTAACCAGAGCCGAGATTGTCGAGGCGCTCGAAGGAGTGCAAGGATTGCTCGCCGGAGGGATCAAAAACATCCTTGTCTTTTACTATCCGCGCGATTGGCGTGTCGGCGAAGTAATTTGGACACCGGTGCCGGAAAACATCATTCCGATAAAGGAGAAGTACCGCAGCGCGTCGGCCGTTACCGCGATTGAGTTTTCGAAACTGCAAGATCAAATGCTGGTTGAAGACATCTGCATGATCTTTCTTCTCATCGACGCGCCGGAAGATCAGTTGATGGCTTATCAACACACGAAGCGCAGCAACTTCTTCACTCATAAGGGCGTTGACAAACTGTTCGGCGCGCGAACGATGGCGGAGTTGTTGAAGTGCGACATGAACGATTGCCTCGGCGCCGGAGATGCTGAGCTCGACACGTTTCTTTCGGGTGTAGGACTGGCAGTGATCGTGGGCAGTAATCAACTCAGTTTTCGTGGTTTGGTTGAAACTATCAAACTCGACAATTCAATGGAGCTCGGAGCGTTGCTCTTCCGCGCCGCAGAACTCGCCACACACAAAACTCATGGATGAAACGCCAGAACGACCTGTAACGATTCGTCACTACCGGCAACTGGCGAACGAAATCATCGAAAAACACTTTGGCAAGCCGCCGCAAAGAATTGTCTACAGGCGCTCGGGCCGGACGAATTATGTTTTCGTCGTCAATCACGTCGAGGGACAGTTTGTCGTGCGCATCAGTCCGGATCTGAACCGGATCGAGGCGTTCAAGAAAGAGCTTTGGGCCACTCAGACAGTGCGCGAGGCGGGCGTCCCGAGCACCGAAGTGCTGATTGTGGACCAGGACGAAGATTCCGAGCCGTACATGATTACGCGTCGCGTCACCGGTTCGGAAGCGACGCATCATCCGAAGCGCGAGCGCATCATTCACGAGATGGGCAACTACGCGAGCGTCATCAACTCAATTCCAACGAAGGGTTTTGGCGCACACTTCGATTGGACCCACAACGGATTCAACCGACGCACCTGGGCTGACTATCTCGAGAATGAGTGGGAGTTCGAGAAAAGATTGCAGTTATTCACCGCGCATAAAATTCTTTCGCAACGAGCAGTGACGAAATTGCGCAAGACGATTGACGAAATCAGAACGCTGCGGATTAAGCCGTCTCTGAGTCATGCCGATCTGCGTTTGAAGAATGTGATGGTCGATGACGACGGAGAAATTGTGGCGATTATAGATTGGGAAGAGTGTCTGTCGACGATCGCGCCGCAGTTTGAACTCTCGATCTCATTACACGACCTCTCCATCGACGAGAAGCACTTGTTTATCGATGGCTACGGATTGGACAGTGAAGCGATGGCGCCGATGGCAGACTTGATAAGAGCCTTCAACATCATCAACTATTCAGACGCTATCGAGCGCGCGGTTGAAGTCAGAGACCACAAGATGCTGGCGGAGTTCAAGCTACGACTCAACGGAGGTCTTGATTTGTATTCACATTGCTAACCACTAAGACACAAGGGCACAAAATGATTTGTGTTAAGTTGAGCGCGGGCGCGAGTGTTTGATGTGACGCCAGATCCACCAGGTAACGAAAAGCACGCCGGCGATGCCGATCAGAAAGTCGAAACGATGGAACCACGTCTTTAACGTGTCATCCTTGTCCCACTGCTCGCCCAGCTTCTGGCCCACATACGCCAGTCCCAAACACCACGGCAGCGATCCAGCAAATGTGTAGATCACAAAACGAAGGAGATTCATGCGCGCCACGCCCGCGGGAAACGCAATGAACGTGCGAATCGCAGGCAACAACCGGCTGACGAACACTATCACTTCACCATGCTTCGCAAACCAACGATCAGCGATGTCGAGATCGTGTCGTGAGAGAAGTATGTAGCGCCCGTACTTCTCGATAAAAGGTCGTCCGCCGTACATCCCCACCCAGTACGCGACCAATGATCCGAGCACGCATCCAACCGCGCCCGCGACACCGACCCACCAAAGATTCAACTCGCCGCGCGACACGAGATAACCCGAAAAGGGCATGATGATCTCTGAAGGGAGTGGTATGCAGGCTGACTCGATCGCCATCAAAAGAACAATGCCCGCATAACCCATCTTGGAAATTGTCGCCACAATAAAGGTGGAAAGTATGCCAATGATTTTTGCAACCATATTGAGTTACCGATCGGACCAGCCGTGCTGGCCGATTAGCGGTACAAAAGCACAACCTCCATGATCCTCTTCTTTACGTCCTTGCTCGGTTTTAATGACACGAATCAGTCGTTGACTCTCGCGCGACTCACCCACAGGCACCACCAGACGGCCACCCATCTTGAGCTG
>Ga0207670_10001599_pt1 | contig 11799 bp, 10 predicted proteins | sample KBSS23HmetaG_FD_184339 | JGI IMG/M metagenome (GOLD analysis project Ga0207670, IMG submission 184339) | Switchgrass rhizosphere microbial communities from Kellogg Biological Station, Michigan, USA - KBS S2-3H metaG (SPAdes) (version 2) | ecosystem: Host-associated > Plants > Roots >... | reverse complement strand
CGCTCGAAGCGTGGGCTTCGTCTTGACGAGGGCCTGACCGTTTCGCCGACGCCTCGCGTGCTCGGCTGGGGAGCTCGAGGGGAGCGGCCGCGCTCCCCTCGAAACTAGGACGACCGGAGCTCGAGGGAGCGGCCGCGCTCCCCTCGAAACAGACTAACGGCGCGCAGCGCGGCGGTCGTCGAGGCGCTTCGCGATCGCGCGGCGATCGAGCGTGTTCAGCACGCGGTTCCGGTCGAGCCCGGCCCGCCGCGCGACGAAGACGCCGAGCGGCATGTCGTGGAGGCCGCGCGGCGCGTGCGCGTCGGGGTTCACCGCGAAGTACGCCCCGCACGCCGCGGCCTTCCGCGCGAGCGGCGGCGCGAGGTCGAGGCGGTGCGCGTTGCAGTTGATCTCGAGGTACGTGTCGTTCGCCGCGGCGGCGCTCGCCACGCGCTCGAGGTCGAACGCGTACCCCTTCTTGCCGAGCAGGAGGCGGCCGGTGGGGTGGCCGAGCATCGTCACGAGCGGGTGGCTCACCGCGCGCACGAGCCGCGCGGTCATCTCGTCGGCGGGCATGTTGAAGCGGCTGTGCACGCTGGCGATGACGAAATCGAGCTTCTCGAGGATCTCGTCCTCGATGTCGAGCGACCCGTCGGGGAGGATGTCCACCTCGACGCCGTGGAAGATCCCGACCTCCGGCGCCTCGGCGCGGGCCTCCTCGATCTCCTTCATCTGCTCGATGAGGCGGGCGCCGTCGAGGCCGTTCGCGTAGCTCGCCGCGCGGGAGTGGTCGCTGATCCCGACCCAGTCGAGCCCCACGTGCGACGCGGCGCGCGCCATCTCCACGATCGACGCGGTGCCGTCGCTCCACGACGTGTGGACGTGGAAGACGCCGCGGAGCGCGTGCCGCTCGATGAGCTCCGGCACGTTCGGGACCGGGCCGACGCGGAGATCGGGGGGGACGAACGATAGGCCGAGCGCCGCGTAGACCTCTTCTTCGGACTCCGAGCGCCGCGCGACCGCCGCGACGCCGCCCGCGCTCTCGGCGCGGTCCTCGAGCCACTGCACGTGCGCCGCGTCGCCGGTCCGCTCGATGAGCTCGAGGGTCCAGTCTTCGGGCGGCACGATCCGCAGGCGCACCGCGCCGCGGCCCTGCATCGTCACGTGCACCTCGGTGTCGCTCGTCGTCATGTCGCGGACGAGGAGCTCGTCGTCCGCCTCCTCGATGAGGCGGCGCACGTCGGAGACGGTCAGCCCCTCGACGAGCATCTCGAGCTCGTTGACGACCTCGAGGCCGCGGCGCGTCTCGCCGACGACCGCGATCCGGGTCGCGCCCGCCTCGCTCAGCGTGGCGACGAGGAGCTCGGCGGCCACGTGCGCGACGGCGAGGAGCATCGCTTCGTCCGCGGGGTCGCGCCGGAGCGCCGCGAGGGTCTTCTCTTGCTTCTTCGCGCCGAAGCCGGAGAGGTACCCGAGGAAGCCCTCGTCGCACGCGTACGCGAGCTCGGCCGGCGACGTGATGCAGGCGCGCTCCCACAGGAGGCGGACCGTCTTGACCCCGAGCCCTGGGACGCGGAGGAGGTCGAGGAGCCCGGCCGGTGTCGCCGCGCGCGCCCGCTCGAGCGCCGGGAAGGTGCCCGTCGCGAGGAGGTCGGGGACCTTCTGGGCGATCGCCTTGCCTACGCCGGGGACCGTCGCGAGCCGCCCCTCCGCGACGATCGCGGCGAGCGGCCGATCGAGGCCGCGCACCTCCTCCGCGAAGGACCGATAGGCCCGCGTCTTGAACGGGTTCTCTCCGACGAGCTCGAGCCTGTCCGCCAGCTCCTCGAACACCTCGGCGACACGCGAGTTGTCCACACACCATCGCTAACACACGGTGCCGGCCGCGGACAGCGCGAGCTCCGCGTCGATCGAGCGGGGGCGCGCAGGTGGCGGCACGTGCACGTGCGGCATGTGCTATCCAGCACGCGCGCGCGGCCTCCCCGCGGAGGTCCGCCGCAAAAGGCGCCGATGAACAGCCCCGCGATCCGAGAATTCACCGTCCCTCCGCACCTCGACGGCGCGCGCCTCGATCGCGCGGCCGCGGAGCTCGCGAGCGGCATGTCGCGCGCCCGTCTGAAGCGCGCGATCGACGCCGGCGCCGTGCGCGTGAACGGGCGCCGGCGCGCGAAGGGGGAGACCGTCGCGCAGGGCGACGTCATCGCGATCGACACGTCGCAGATCGCCGAGCCCGACGGGCCGGCGGTCGCGACGCCCGACGCGCCGCTCACCGTGCGATTCGAGGGGGAAGGGGTCCTCGTCGTCGAGAAGCCGGCCGGGCAGGCGACGGCGCCGCTCCTCTCCGGCGAGACCGGCGCGCTCGCGAACGCGCTCGTCGGCCGTTACCCGGAGCTCGCCGGGGTCGGCTACTCGCCGCGCGAGCCGGGGCTCGTCCACCGCCTCGACACGGACACGTCGGGGCTCGTCCTCGTGGCGCGGAGCGCCTCCGCGTTCGCGACGCTCCGCGACGCGCTCAAGGCGGATTTCATCGAGAAGCGCTACCTCCTCGTGTGCGCGTCGGACGGCCTCCCCGACCGCGGGACGATCGAGATCCCGATCGCGAACCACCCGAAGGACCAGCGTCGCGTCTATCCGTGCATCCACCCGCGTGACGTGATGCGTTACGCGCCACGTCCGGCGACGACGCGGTACGAGGTGCTCCGCCGCGCCGGCGCGTGGGCGATCGTCGAGGCGACGATCGCGCGCGCGCTCCGCCACCAGATCCGCGCGCATTTTGCGGCGATCGGCCACCCGCTCGCCGCCGATGTCCTGTACGGCGCGGAGCCGATCCCGGCGATCGGCCGCCACGCGCTCCACGCGTCGCGGATCGCGTACGACGGGGCCCCGGGCGTCGCAGCGTTCGACGTCGCGTCGGAGCTCCCGGCCCCCCTCGCGTCGCTCCTCGCGTGACCGCGGTGGAAGCGGCGGCGCGCGGCGGACGTTCTTCGCGGCGGGGGTGACATCGACGGGGCGGTGAAACTTGACCGCGTTCGTCCCCGCCGTTACGGAGGCAGTCCGCGATATGCCCTGGTTTCACGACGCCGCGCCGCTCTCGCCGAGGCCGCGCCATCGAGTCGCGGGGCTCGCGGGGGCCGCGGCGCTCGTGTCCGCGGCTTTTGGCGTTTCGCCTCCGGAGCCGGACATCCAGGGGGTCGCGCTCGCCCTGGGCGAGGCGATCCACGGCGCGGTGCAGCCCGAGGACGTCCGGTGGGAGCCGCCTTCGGGCGTGGTCGTGGACTACCTCGTCGGCCGCCGCGCGATTTTCCTCGGTGGCGACGCCAAGGGGGCGCCGCGTGACGTGTATCGCGCGCGCGTCCGCCTCACGCCGGAGGGGCGCCCGCTCGACGTCGCTGGTGTGCACGACCTCACGTCGACGCCGCTCGGCGATGATCACGCGCTCGTCGTCGACGGCGACCGCGCGGCGTTCGCGACGTTCGCGTACGGCCAGGAGCAGAGCGTGAGCGCGCTCGATCTCGCGGGCGAAGGGCTCGCGCCGCGAGCACGACCGATCACGCGATGAGCTTCCTCACGAACGTGCAGGAGACGGGCGCGGGGCGCGGCGTCGGGCGGATCGACGTGACGCTCGACCCGCCGGCGAAGCGCGTCGGCCTCGCGCTGGCCGGCCCCGAGCTCCGGATCGATCGCCTCGACGACGACGGCGTCTCGCACGGCGCGATCGATCTCGCGCGCGGCGACGTGGTCCGCGGCGGACCGGGGCTTCGCGCCGAGGCGGTGCGCCACCTGCCGAAGCGCTTCGTCTTCTGGGCCGTCGACACCGTGCGGGCGATCCCGTGGATCGGCCCCACGCCGATCGCGTGGCTCGAGGAGAAGGTGTTCGCGCTGCGCGACGCGGCGAAGCAGACCGCGTTCAAGCTGCACGGCGCCGACGAGACCGAGACGCTCGCCGCCGCCGGCGGTGGAGCCGTCCGCGAGGGCGACGCAACGGCGCTCCTCGATACGTCGCAGGCGTCCGCCGACGCATCGGAGTGGCCGCCGCCGCCGATGCCGTCGATCTGGTCGAAGCCGGAGCCGGGCGAGGGGGTGTGGCAAGCGCCGAAGATGCCGTGGATGAAGCGGATCGCGCCCGGCGCGCCGCCGCCTTTCTACCGCACCTTCGTGCGTCCCGACGCCGAGCGCCCGTACGCGACGGTCCTCCTCGTCGCGATGGACACCCGCCAGGTCGATCTCCAGATGGAGGCGGGGACGGAGGACCCGAAGCCGCTCACCGGCGGGCACGGGCCGGGGCGTTTACCGCGCGATCCCGACGTGGCGAGCCGCGTCGTCGCCGCGTTCAACGGCGCGTTCAAGACCGAGCACGGCAACTACGGGATGATGGTGAAGCGGCGCGTCCTCTTGCCGCCGCAGCCCGGCGCGGCCACGGTGGTGGTCCTCGCGGATGGGCGCGCGGGCTTCGGGACGTGGGGGACGACGCCGGCGATCGGCGGGCTCCGCGGGATCGCCGATCACGACATCGTCTCGTTCCGCCAGAACCTCGACCCGCTGATCGACCGCGGCGAGATCAACCCGACGAAGCGCGCCCTCTGGGGGTACACGCTCCCCGGCAACGGCACGCAGACCGAGCGGAGCGGCGTGTGCGCGACGTCGTCGGGCCACGTCGTGTACGCGTGGGGCCAGGACGTGAGCGCGACGGTCCTCGCGCGCGCGATGAAAATGGCCGGGTGCGAGTACGGGATGCACCTCGACATGAACCCGCACCACACCGGGTTCATCTTCACGGCGATCGACGACATCCGGGCGAGGAAGTACCGCTCCGAGCTCCTCACCACCGAGATGGAGATCTCTCCGGATCGGTACATCGAGTACGCGCCGAAGGACTTCTTCTACCTCCTCCTCCGGGAGGAGGTGCCGCCGGCGCTCGCCGACGGGAGCGGCGCGCGCGCCGCGTGGGAGCCGGATCCGGGCGCGCAGCCCGCGCCGACGTGGCTCGCCGGGGTGTGGCGCGCGAAGGCGGGCGACGTCGAGCTCGTCGATGTCGAGGCGTCGCGCGCCGGCTTCCGCATCCGCGCGGGGACGGGCGAGCCCGACGCGAAGACGGGGACGAGCCCGGTCACCGAGCTGGCGAAGGACGACGCGCAGCGCGTCCTCTTCGCGGTCGGACTCGGCGTCGCGTCGGAGAAGCATCCGCGCGGCCTCGCGACCGCGGGGCGCATGGTGATGCCGGTCCGCGGCGCCGCCGGATCGGCGGTGCTCGTCGCGTCGGCCGACGGCGCGCTCTCGATCGCGAGGACCGACGAGCTCGGGCCGCTCGGGACGAACGTCGATGTCGCAGAGCTACCGCTCCTCTTCGACGGCAGCGAGCCGGGGCACCCTCCGCCGGTCGCGGCGCGCGGGCCGCGCGCCGCCCTCGGGATCACGCCGAGTGGCCGCGTCGTCGTCGCCCGCGGCACGGTCGATCACGACGCCGCGCTCGCGGAGGCGCTCCGCGCCGCCGGGTGCGCCCGCGCGGTGCTCCTCGATCGCGGCGTCCGCTCATCCGACACGTTCGATCGCGCCGGGACGGCGTCCGCACCGCGCGCGAGGTACGACGAGTCCGTCCTCTACGCGGTCGCGCGCCCGATGAAACCGCGCGCCTTCCGCTTCGACGTGCAGCCGCCGGCGACCGCGCAGGCTCCTTAGGTGGGTGTGCTGCATAGCACACCCACACAGCCTCGCTCGCGACTCGGCTAGCGGCCGCTTCGCGGGCCGCGTCCAGGACCGAGCAGAGCGCCCCTACCACTCCACCGGGGGTTGCGGCCCCGGGACGATTCCGGCGATGTCCGGATCTTCGGTCGCCGAGCCCTCGCCGGGCTTGTCCTTCGGGATCGATCGCTTTTGGTAGCGGCGCGCTTCCTTCTCGCGCTGCTTCTCCTGCCGATTCTTTTCTTTCTGTCGCTTGCTGAACGTCTCCGGCAATGCAGAGCCTCTCTCCCGCCGAGGTCGGCGAAAAAAGCGCCAGTCTACCGGTTACGCTCGCGCGAGACGACAGACCAGGCAGATGGGGACGAAATCATTCTGGACTGGACGCGGCCACGATGTGGCCGCTAGGCCGCATCCTTGCGGATCGCCGAGCGGAGGAGCTCGACCGCGCGCGCGTGGAGCTGGGAGACGCGGGGCTCGCTGACCCCGAGCTCGGCCGCGATTTCTTTGAGCTGCGCGCCGTGGAAGTAGTGCGACGTGATGATGTGACGCTCACGTTGCGGGAGCCGGTCCATCGCCTCCGCGAGCGCGCGCCGATCGTAGCTCGCTTCGACCTGCTCGAGCGGCGTGCGCGAGTCGGTGTTGACGAAATTCAGCCCCGACATCCCGCCCGGGAGGTCGTCGAAGCCGAGGACGGCGGAGCGAGCCGACGGCGGCGGGAGCGAGCCGCGCGCGTTCTGCGCCGTCACCTTGCTGCGCGCGCGGCGCGTCAGCCAGTCCTGGTTCCGGAGCTCGTCGACGATCGCGCCACGGATGCGAATACGCGCGTACCACTCGAACGTCGGCCCGCGGTCCTCGCCATTCCGGCGGAGCGAGTCGATGAGCCCGAACGCCCCCGCCGCCACGAGGTCCTCGCGGAGCACGTTCGGAGGGAGCTTTCCCATGAACCGCGCCACCACTTGGTGGACCAGCGGCATGTACGTCTGGATCTCCTCCGTCGTTGGCGCGTGGCGGGCAGAGGCAACGGTTTTTGCGGGCTTCATGGGCGTCGGCTCCTTCGGCCTTCGTTCAGGTCCTTGCGTGGACCGTGCCAAGGATGACCGACCTCAGATTTCGAGATGTTGCGCGTCGCGGCCGACGATTCGGGGTGATGCAGGTCGCTTTTGACCCAGTCGAGTTCGACCTCAGAGCTGGCCTTCCAGCGGCGAGGTGGTCCGCACAGACCCCCCCTCGGGCGGTGCGGAGGGCGCGGCAGGTGCGGCCGACTCTGACGGGCTCGGTGCGGCGGAGGGGAGTGGCGTGGGAGTCGTCTGTGGAGGGGCGCTCTCCTGCGCCCCCGGTGTCGTCCCGTCCATCGACGGCGCGGGCTGCGGCGGGCCGGCGGCCTTCACCTCGTCGCTCACGTCGCTCGTCCCTTCGTCGGCGTCGGCGTTCGGCTTGTCGTAACGCGGCGGCTCGCCGGGCTTCGAGTAGTCGACCCAATACGCGGGGCCCGGGCGGGCGTCGAGGTGGACGAACGTGCTGTTCGGGTAGTAGCCGACGCCGACGTTGCGGAGCGTCCGGCAGTAGTCGCGGAGCACCTCGTTCGGGACGCCGACCACGCGGAAATCGATCGCGTGTCCGATGTTGTGGTTCGAGTGCGCCGTGTGCTGCGTCGACGTGTACGGCCGAAAACCGCTGATCACTTCGAGCTTACGGCTGCCGAAGTGATCGGACACCAGGGCGACCAGGGCCATGAGGCGCGGCTCGATCGGGTGCGTCTGGTTCCCCGCGCTGCGGAGCATCCGCTCGAAGACCTTCGTCGCGGTGGGTGATACGTGGCCGCGCCGGTCGCTCACGCGCACCGAGAAATCCTCGCTCGTCGCCAGGCGGGCGGCGTGGATCACCCCCGGCGTGCGCGCGCGCATCGCGTACGTGGGCGGCTTCTGCGGCGCCTTGCCCTTCGCCGCGCTGGGAGCTCCTGTGTGCGCCCCCTGGACCCCAGGGATGGTGAGCGTATCGCCCACCTTGAGGTGGCGTGGATCGCGGAGGTGGTTCGTCTCCATGATCGCTTTCACCGTGACGTGATAACGGCGCGCGATCGCGTCGAGTGTATGCCCGCGCGCGATGACGTGCGTCACGTCGGCGCGTGCCTCGCCCGCGCCGGCGAGGAGGAGCGCGGCGCACAGAACCCCGGAGGCCTTTGGCAGAGACGCCGTTCGCACCATGGCGCGACGGGTCCATATCACGACTCAAGCGGGGATCCACCTAGCGGCCGCGTCCAGAAACCAGCCGCGCGGTCGTTTTTTGACGCCGCGTCGAGCGGAGTGACACACTTCACGTTGGTCTTCTATCCGGGAGAGGCGTCGGGAATGGCCGAAGGGAAGCACCTCGTCGGCGTCGATATCGGAGCGAGCTCCGTGAAGGTCGTGCAGCTCAAGGAGTCACGCAAGAGGTACAGCGTGACGAAGTACGCCTATTCCCCGCTGCCTCCGCAGACGATCGTCGATGGCCACGTGATGAGCGCCGGCGTCGTGACCGAGACGCTCCAGCGCGTCTTCCGCGACAACAAGATCTCGCAGCGCGACGTCGCGATCGGCGTGTACGGGCAGTCGGTCATCGTCCGTAAGATCACCGTGCCGATGATGACGGCCGAGGAGCTCGACGAGCAGATCTCGTGGGAGGCCGAGCAGCACATCCCGTTCGACATCAAGGTGATGTCGATCGACTACGAGGTGCTCCGCCGCCGCCCCGAGGCCGGGCAGATGGACCTCCTGCTCGTCGCGGCGAAGAAGGACGAGATCAACGACTACGCGAGCATCGTCCGCGAGGCGAAGCTGAAACCGGTGGTCGTCGACATCAACGCGTTCACCGTGCAGAACATCTTCGAGCACACGACCGGGCTCCCGCAGGACTCGACCGTCGCGCTCTTGAACGTCGGCGCGGCGGTGAGCGGGCTCAACATCATCTCCCGCGGGATCAGCGCGTTCACGCGCGAGATCGCCAACGCCGGGAACTCGGTGACCGAGGAGATCCAGCGCCAGCTCTCGGCGCCGTTCGACCAGGCGGAGGCGTACAAGATCGCCGCGTCGATGAACCCGAGCAGCGTCCCGCCGCAGGTGCACCAGGCGATCGGCCAGGCGTGCGAGGCGCTCGCCGGCGAGATCCAGCGCTCGCTCGATTTCTACCTGGCCACGAGCGGCGAGGCGGAGATCAGCCGAATCTACATGTGCGGCGGGAGCGCGTACCTCGGGTCGCTCGCGCAGGCGCTCGAGAAGCGCGCGCGCGTGCCGGTGACGCTGTTCGATCCGACGGCGAGCCTCACGATCGAGCCGCGCGCGGTGAACGAGCAGGACCTCCGCTCGCGCGCCGCGCAGCTCGTCGTCGCGATCGGGCTCGCCCTCCGCACCGATCGGGAGCGCCGCGCATGATCCGGATCAACCTGCTCCCGCAGAAGCGCGAGGCTGCGCGAAGAGCCGCGGTGGAGGGCGGTCAGACGTGGATGCTCGCCGTCCTCGGCGCGGTGCTCGTCGAGATCATCGTCCTCGTCCTCTTCCACACGTCGAAGCAGGACGAGCTCAAAGAAGCGAACCTGCACAACCAGAAGGTCCGCGCGCAGATCGAGGAGATCAAGCAGCAGATCGCCAACCACGACGAGATCAAGGCGCAGCTCAAGGAGCTCCGTGATCGCGAGGAGGCAATCGCGAAGCTCCAGGCGGCGCGCACCGGCCCCACGGCGACGCTCCTCGAGCTCTCGCGCGTGCTCACGGCGGGGCGCGGCCCGACGACCGATCGCGACCGGCTCCAGCAGCTCAAACGCGACAACCCGTCCGCCGTGCCGAACCCTTCGTGGGACTCGCGGCGCCTCTGGCTCACGTCGTACCAGGAGGCGGATCGCGTCGTGAAGCTCGGCGGGCAAGCGCGCGACGGCGAGGACGTCTCGGAGTTCCTCCGGCGCCTCACGCTGAGCGACTTCTTCTACGACGTGAAGCTCCTCCCCGCGACGAAGTCGGTGGACACGCAGACGAAGCTCGAGCTCGTGAAGTTCGAGCTGAGCGCGAAGGTGAGGTACTGACGTGGCCGCCGCGCCGAGCAGCCTCGGCAAGCTCTCGACCCCGGCGCGCGTCGGGCTCGGCGGCGGCCTGGTCGCCCTCTTCGCGCTCGCGTACTGGCTCGTCTTCTACGTCGACGTGTCGAGCAAGATCTCGTCGGCGAAGGTGCAAGGGACGCAGCTCGAGACCGAGCTCGGCACGCAGAAGCAGGCGCAGGCGAGCTACTTCGCCGATCACGCCGAGCTCCTCGTCCGCCAGCAAAGGCAGCCGGAGCTCAACAAAGCGCTCCCCGCCGACACCGAGGCCGCCGCGTTCCTCTCGTCGCTCCAGCAGGTGTCGAACGTGAGCGGCCTCGATCTCCTCGGCTGGCAGCCGATCGACGAGAAGGCCGAGACGTTCTACGTGAAGGTGCCGATGAAACTCGAGCTCTCGGGCCGGTTTCAGCAGGTCGCCAAGTTCTCGTACGAGGTCGGCAAGCTCGAACGGATCATCAACCTCGAGGACATCGAGATCACCGATCCGAAGCTCGTCGGCGACGAGATCCGCTTGAAGGCGCGATTCCTCGCGACGACGTTCCACGTCCCGCACCCGGCGCCCGCGGCCGCGTCGGCGAAGCCCGGACAGCCGCAGGCCCCCGCGCCGGCGCCGACGGGAGGACCGCGATGATCGCGCCGTCGAGCGCCCGATTCCGGATCGCGATCGCCGCCTTGTCGCTCGCGATCGCCGCGTGCAGCGACAAGATCGTGACGTCGAGCCCCGTCCCGCCGCCGCCGCCTTCGCGCGCCGCGCAGCTCGGAGCGCCGGACGCGGGGCCGCCGCCGATGAAGGTGTCGGCGATGGACTTCGGCGAGAACGATTTCGTCGAAAGCGATCGCAACCGCGATCCGTTCCGGAGCTTCGCCGGGATGTTCGCCGAGCAGAGCAAGAAGCCGACGGTGAACCAGCGCGCCGTCGTCCTCGCGCAGTATTCGATCGACGAGCTGAAGCTCGTCGCGATCGTGCTCTCCGCCGACTATCCGCGCGCGATGCTCGTCGATCCCGGCGGCAAGGGGTGGGTGGTGAAGCGCGGCGATTTCATCGGCCGGCCCGACGTCGTGCACACCGGCGGGAGCAACGGCGCCGACTACCAGCTCAATTGGCGCGTCGAGCGCGTGCGCCAGGGGGAGCTCGTCCTCCAGCGCGAAGACCCTGCGCAGCCCGGCATTCCGCCGGCGACGCGCGTCATCCCGCTCCACACGGAGCCGGAGGCGAACCTGACGCTTCGCTGACGTCCCCTACTTCTTTTGGCCCTACTTCTTTTGGCGCGCCTGGACCGCGTCGACGATCGCGCGGACGCGGGTCGCCTTCGGGCTGTGCGGGTAGTCGCGGAAGAAGTCGTCGGCTTGCGCGAGCGCCGCCGCGTCGTCGCCCTTCCGCGCGAGCGCCTCGATGCGGAGGACGCGCGCGTCGATCCCGAGGAGCCCGGGGCGATCGCCGAAGTCGCGGTCGTAGACGTCGAGCAGCGCGAGCGCCTTCGCGCCGTCGCCTTTGTCGAGCGCGGCGCGGGCGGCGTCGATCTCCGCCCCCTCGTCGGGGGCCTTTCCGCTCCGCGCCGTCGCGCGCCCGCCGGGCACCACCCCCGACGCGAGCGCCGCGGCGCCGCCGCCGTCGAGCGCGGCGAGGATCGAGAGGGGGGACGAGCGATCGCGCGCGCCGATCGGCTGCGCGGTGACGGTGAGCATCGGGAGCGGCGGGAGCGCGGTCGCGCTCGCCGTCGCACGCGTCACCGGCGACGTCTTCTCCGGCGGATCGTCGGGCTCGTCGCCGCCCGCGATGTTCTTGACGCTCGATCGCGCGAAGCCGAGGAACACGAAGACGAAGCCGATCGCGATCGCGACGAGCGCGACGGGGCTGATCGATCGCGACGCCGCCTTCGGGTTCGCCACGTGGATCGGAGCGCCCGGCGCGTTGCCGAGCGATGGCATCGACGACGCGAGCGCCGATGGGGTCGTCTGCGCCGGCGACGCGGCCTCTGCCGGCGACGTGGGCGAGACTTCGGACCCTGGCGGCGCGGACGGCGACTGCGTCGACGAGGCTGAAGCAGCGAGAGCGGGCGCGGCCTCGGGCTCTTTGG
>Ga0207670_10001597_pt1 | contig 11812 bp, 8 predicted proteins | sample KBSS23HmetaG_FD_184339 | JGI IMG/M metagenome (GOLD analysis project Ga0207670, IMG submission 184339) | Switchgrass rhizosphere microbial communities from Kellogg Biological Station, Michigan, USA - KBS S2-3H metaG (SPAdes) (version 2) | ecosystem: Host-associated > Plants > Roots > Rhizosphere... | reverse complement strand
TGGCCGTGCGATCGCCCTCGACGAAGACCGCGTCGACCCACTCCGCGACGTTGCCGGCGAGGTCGTGCACCCCTTCGGGCGTGACGTCTTGCTTCGCGGTGGAGATCGGAAGGAGCGACACCGTCTCGGGGCAGTCGGGGCTGATCGGGAGGCGGCCGTCGCGCGGGATGTTGACCTCGCCGCAGCGCGGCATCGCGTCCCCCCACGGGAACTTCCGGTTGTCGCGCCCGCGCGCCGCGGCCTCCCATTCGTTCTCGGTGGGGAGGCGCTTGCCGAGAGCGGCGCAATACATGTGCGCGCCGAACCAGGTGACTTGCACGACGGGCAATCGCTCCGAGCCAGGTTTCACCCGGAACTCGTAGCCCTGCTCGGCGGTCCCCTTCGGCACGTATTCGATTCCGCTGAACGGCGGCTTGAGGTCGATCAAGAATTGGCCCGTCGGTCCGAGCTCGTCGTTGAGGCGAACGAAGCGCGGGATATGGAGATCTTCGTCATCGACGACGTGGAGCACCCCGCGCTGCACATTGAGCGCTTTCGCCATCTCGGCGTTGGTGACCTCGTGAACGTCCAAGAGGAACGGCGCGATCCTAACCCGCTCCGCCGGGACTTGCCTATAGACCACGGGGCGCTCGCACGTCGCGCCCATCTCGACGCATATCTGGTCGGCTTCTTTGAGCGTCGCGCCGACCGTGATCGTGCCGACGTCGATCCACGCCATCTCCTCGGGAGCCGGCGGGAGCCGGGGGCTCCGATCGAGCCACGCGCGGACGGCGAAGACAGTCGCCGCGCCGGCGGCCGCGCACGCGAGCGCCGCCCAGAGCGGTGGACGCCGCCGCCGCGGCAGAGAGCGCGGGACCGGCGCGGCGTGGGTCGACGCTTCGCCGATCTCCTGCGACGTCTGGAGCGAGATGATCGGCGTGGGCGGCGCCGTCCCGAGGCCGGTCTCGCGGAGCGCGCGGAGCACCGCGGCCCCGTCGGCGTACCGCTCCTCGGGGTTTCGCGCGAGCATTCGCGCGGTGATCTCGCGGAGGCGAGGCGAGACGCGCTCCCACGCTTGGCCGGAGAGTGAAGGCCCGCCCAGCATCGTCGCCTTCAGCACGGCGCGCGGTGTCGGCCCGCGGAACGGGCGCTCTCCGGTCACGAGCTCGTACACGACGACGCCGAGCGCGAAGATGTCGACGCGCGCGTCGAGCGGATTCGCCCCGCACTGCTCCGGCGCCATGTACCCCGGCGTGCCGGCGTAGGCGGCGATGCTCGCGCCGTCGACGGCGACGACCTTCGACGAGCGGACCTCGACGTCGGCCGCCCTCGTCGTGTGGCGCGCGAGCCCGAAGTCGACGAGCTTCACCCCGCCTTGCGTGGTGAGCATGATGTTCTCGGGCTTGAGATCGCGGTGGACGACGCCGTTCGCGTGGAGCTCGGCGAGCCCCTCGGCGACCTGCGTCGCGATCGCCACGACCTCGCCGGCGCTGGAGACGTGCTCGGCCATCCACGCGCGGAGCGTCACGCCGCGCACGAACTCCATCGCGACGAAGAGGAAGCCGTCGTGCTCGCCGACGTCGTACACGCGGCCGATCCGCTCGTGCTCGACGCGCGCCGCGAGGCGGGCCTCGCGGAGGAGGCGCGTGTGGTGCGCGGTCTCTTCGTGCCCTTCGCCCGCGTCGAGGACCTTCAACGCGACGACGCGGCTCAGGAGCGAGTCCGACGCGGCGTAGACCGTCCCCATGCCGCCGCGCCCGAGGCAGCTATTGATGACGTAGCGCCCGGACATGCCCCAGCGCGTGCCGGCAGCGGCCGCGGCCGGCGGGCGGCGAGGTGGCGCGTGCGCGATCGCTCGAAGGAGATCTTCGACGTCGCTCTCGTCGCCGGAGTCGTCGCTCGACGACGTGAGGGGCGCCGAGTCGTTCGAGTTCGTGGAAACCATCCGTGTCATCGCGGTGCAAGCATTCCGTGGCGAATCGCACTTCGAGTCAGGTTTTCGCGGATCAATCGATATCGTTCGCGAAGGCGGGCGGACTCGCGGGCGGTCGCGCGCTCCGAGGCCGAATCTCCGAGCGAAGTGATGGCGAGGTCTCTCCAGGTGAGTCGTCGATCGACGCGGAGGACGAGGAGCTCGAGGTCCTCCGGGGCGAGGCTGCTTCGTAGCGCGCCGACGGAGCTCCGGATCGCCGAGGTGCGATACGGCTGGGTGACCATCGGATCGGGGAGGGGGAACGTCGGCTTCGCCGAGCTCGTCGGCCCGACGCGGCGCTGGCCCACCATTTCCCGGTAGCGAGCGAGCTCGCGCCGGGCGATCGCGTACGTCCAGGTGCGGAGCGGGAACCCCCACTCGAAGCGCGGTAGATAGAGGCGGATCCTCTCCCCGACGCCCGCGTAGACGTCGCGGGCTGCTGGGATGTCTTCGAGGATCCCTGCGAGAAAGCCGAAGAGCTCGGCCCCGTACAAGTGGAGCGCCGCGGTGGTGGCGCGCGCGACGTGACCCGAGGCGACCAGGGCTCGGACCGCCGGCTCGGACGGGGGCGCCGGCGCTTCGACGTGGTGAGCGCAAATCGCCGGACCCGGTCGCAGCGTGCACGCCTGGAGGTTGTGGGGAAGCGTTGGCGGCAACTTTTCGTCTCCCATCGAATGCTTTCGCATGATGGACCCAAACGTGCCGTCGATGTGAATCGGGGGACCGTCGATCCCCTCCGTTTTCGCCCTTTTTCGGGCCGGTCGCTGCGTTTTCCTAGTGAGGCATCAGTCCCGCTTCGCGGGCCCGGGCGGCGAGGCGCTCGCGAATGAGCTGAAACCGCTTTCGAAGGCGCGCGGCCTCGCGCTTTCGCTCTTCATCCGTGCAGGTCTCCGGCTGCTCGACGAAGGCCAGCGCGATCTCGTCCCACGCGAGATCGCGGTCCACACGGAGGACGAGGAGCGTCCGATCTTCGACCGGGAGCTCGTTGCGGAGCCGGACGAGCTCGGCGAATTTCTCCGACCGCAGCGCCGAGCGCGTCTCGGTCCGGACGGCCGCCACGACCCCTTCGAGGTCGGAGATCGACCCGAGGCCCTCCCGGCGGCGCGCGCCGCGCCGGAATCGCTCGATCTCGTTTCGCGCGATGACATACGTCCACGTGCGCAGCGAGCATCGCCACTGGAACATGCCGAGCGATCGCCATAGGCGCTCGCTCGTGGACGCGAAGACTTCGTCGGCGTCCGCGTCGTTGCCCAGAACGCCCGAAAGGAAGCCGAGCACCTCCGGGCCGAGGCTCCGCAGCGTTTGCGTTACGGCCTGCGTGGCGTTCCCCGATGCGAGGAGCTCCCGCACTCTCTCGTCGAGACCCGCGCTGTGGCTGCTGCACTCTCCGTTAGCCATCCTGCACCTCGAAGAGCACCGCATAAGAGTTTTACTATCGAAGATGCACCGTGGTCCAGAGCCCGCGCCGATTCGCCGTCATCCCGGCTCCGCCGGATCGATGAGCGTCATGTCCATTTCAGCCTCCTCGATGTCGAAAGGTGTCGAACGCCGCGCCGGCGACTCCGCGGCGGCGCCCGTGAGAACGAACGAGTCGTGGTCGCCGCGTCGTCCAGGTGCAGCGCGGGCGCGCGCTCGACTCTCATCTCGCTCCGTCGCGCATGCCGTCACCCTCATTCGTGGTGCCGGCATGCGCGAGGAGCGCCGGGGCCTTTGCCCTCGGTCCATCGGGTCGTGTCTGGCTAAATTTCCACGTCGATCGCTCGGCCGGGGGAGGCCCTCACGAGCGACGTGGACCGTGTTCGTTTATATTTCGTTATGGGAGACCCGTTGGCTAGCTCATTGTGAATTCGACGAGCGCGATCCGCGCATTTTTGTCGCACCTCGTACGCGTCAACCGCGCGGAAAAGCCTCAACCGGCGAGGTGGAAGTACGTCCGGACGCGCGTCCAGAGGCGCGCCTTCGCCACTTCGGCGTCGGCGGGCGCGGGCTTCGCCGTCCCGGCGAGCGCGAGGTGCCGCATCGCGAGGAGATCGGCGATCGCGCGCGCGACCTCTGGATGGACGTCGAGGACGCGCCGCATGCTCGCGACGCCGATCTCGTAGAGGACCGACTCGCTGATCGCGACGCACGTCGCCTGTCGCGGATCGCCCGTGAGGAGCGACATCTCGCCGAAGCAGTCGCCCGCGCGCAGCGTCGCGAGCTCTGCGCCGCCTTCGCGCCCCGCGGCGGCGAAGCCGTCCGCGCCCAGAACGGTGACGCGGACGCTCCCGTCCTCGATGACGAAGAGCGAATCACCGGGCTCCCCCTCGCGGAGGATCGTCTCGGCCGGCGCGAAGCGTCGCCGCGCCATCGCTCGCGCGAGGAGGCGTCGGTCGTCGTCGGCGAGCGGCGCGAAGATCGCGACGCGCGCGAGCGCGGCGAGGCGCTCTTCGAGCTCGATCGGATCCTCGCCGCCCGCGTCGCGCCTAGGGCACGGCCCTTCGAGCCCGCTCCGCTCCGCCGCGTACCAGACGCGCGCGCGGACGGCCCCTTCGATCGCCGTCTCGCGCGCGATGTCCTCCACCCAGTAGACGAGCGCGTACTTCACCTGCGCGGCGCCGAACCCCATCGGCGTGCACGAGGGTGGAGGTTCGCTCTTCACGCCGGGGACGTCGCGCGCGGCAGCGACCATCGCCTTCTCCACTTCGCCCGGCGAGTGCCGGTGATGGAACGCGATCTCGATCGACGCGCGGCGCGCGCGCGTCGGGCGTGAGAGGTTCAAGACCTGGTTCGACAGGAGCTGCGCGTTCGGGACGATCGCCGTGTCGCCGTCGCGCGTGACGATCGACGACGACCGCCAGTTGATCTGCGCGATCCGTCCGACGTGCTGGCCCCACTGGATCCAGTCGCCGAGCGCGAACGTGCCGTCCACCTGGAGGACGAGGCCCGCCACGACGTTCGTGAGCATCCCCTGGAGCGCCAGACCGAGGATCGCCGTGGCCACGGCGGACGTCGTGATCACCGAGAGCGGGTTGATCCCGCCGGAGTGGAGGACGCCGAGGAGGACGAGGACGAAGCCGATCGCCTGCGACAGATCGCGCGTGATCGTCGGGACCTTCGTCCGCCCGAGGACGATGTCGAAGACGACCATGCTCGCGACGCCGGTCACGCCGCCGATCACGAAGAGCAGGTTCAAGAGGTGGATCGCCGCGGACGCCGCCTTCGCGCCGAGCAGCCCCACGCCGGTCGCGACGAGGTGGAGGATCGGCGCCGCGCCGAGGAGCATCGCGCTCAGACGCCCGCGATGACGACGCGCCGGAGGCAGGAGCCGCCGCAGGAAGAGCACGGCGACGAACGCGCCGATCATCACGAAGAGACCGGTCCACGTGAGCTCGAGGTGCGAGAGGCGCGCCCACAGCTCCATGGCGCTTCGTATCACGAAGGCGCGCGGTGATGATCAGCGGCGCCGCGTCGCCGCCGCGCCGTCTGGCCCGATCACCGCCGCTGCCGGCGCCGCCTCGCGATCGCGCCGAGGCCGACGAGCAGGATCGCGCCGGACGATCCCACGGGCGGCGTCGACTGCGTGCAGCCGTGGCTCGCGGGGGCCGGCATGTCGCGCGGTCGCGGCGGGTCCGTCGTCGCGGTGCCGAGCGGGCCGCCCCCGTCGGCCTCGATGCACCCGAGGAGGCTCGATCGGACGCCGGACCACGACCCCGAGCACACCGCGCCGCTCGCCTTAGCGCTGCACTCCATCGCGCCGCGGACGTCGCAGAAGCCGCGGAGGAGCGGCGCGAACGTCGCGCCGTCGTCGGTCGATGCGCCGAGCATGAAGTCCGCGCCGCCGTGGACGCACGCGTAGAGCGTTCCGCCGTCGACGGCGAGGCACTGGATCGGGACGGACGCGCGCTGCGAAAAGACGAGGTCGTCGGTCGATGCGGCGAGGAGCCCGTCGAGCCACCCGCCGACGTAGATCCGGCTGCCGTCGGGCGCTAGCGCGGCGCCGAGGAGCGGACCCTTCGCCGTGAGCGCGACGTCGAAGTGCTCGCCGTCGTCGTTGGTCACGAGGAGACGGCTCGGCGCGGTCTGCGCGGGCGATTGCGGCGTGAGCGGGGAGCGCCCGGTCCGCATGTAGACGCGCCCGGGGCGGTTCGGATCGACCGCGTCGACGACGGCGAGCGTCTCGACCGCGGGATCGAGCGGCACCGCGTATTCGTTCCACACCAGCCCGTCGCTGTGAGAGACGAGGAGCACCGCAGAGCGGACGTCCCCCTTGTCGCGGACGCCGGAGACGTACACCGCGTGCGGGTCGCTCTTCGAGAGGCGGATCGTCGAGGTGAGCACCGCCGCGTCGATCGGCTGCCCGTACGGCGACCAGTGCGCGCCGTCGTCGGTGGAGATCGCGAGGCGCGAGTCGTACCGGTTCGTGCTGGTCGAGCCGCTCGCGACGCCCGCGAAATTCGACGTGAGCGCGATCGCGGTGTGCGGGTCGTCGGGGCGCACGGCAACGTCGATGACCACCTGTCCGGCGAGCGGGCTCTCGGCGTGCATCCAGCCGCATCCCGCGTCGGGCGACACGGAGAGCCCATCGAACGTCGCCACGAGGAGGGAGCCCGACGCGGTCAGAGCGAGCTTCGGATCTTCGGTGAGCCCTCCGTAACCGATCGCCGCACCGCACACCCACTGGAAGCTCGCGCCCGCGTCGTGCGACAGGAGAACGCCGAACGTCGTTCGTACCGCGAGCGTCGCCGAGCGCCCCGGCATGACGACGAGTTGGGTCGCGTTCGGGTATCGGCTGTCGGCCCGGGCCGTGCTCGACGCGAGGCAGCACGCGACGAGGCAGGCGGCGCCGGCGACACCGGCAAATGACCGGACGAATGGCTCCAGCATGGACACGCGGCAGACCTCCTAGCGGCTGCGCAGCAACCGCGCCCAGGACTCGGTGGGTGCGCTCTCACGCGGCGCGGGCGCAAAACAGGAGGCGAGCGGCTCGCCTGCCGCGTCGGCTTGCGGCGGCGTCGAGACCAGTAGTCGACCTTCGACTCGATGTGTCGTGTCCTTCCCGGACACGACACTTGCCTCCGCCGGATACGAAGGCGCAGGGGCGTACACTCGGACTTCTTCGGAGCCCGAGCGTAGGAGCTCTGTCCAACTTGCGTGATTCGGCGTAACGCGCAACCCGATTTCGTTCTTTCTTTGGTAATCGATGCGCGCCGCCGAGCGCTGGTCGCGCGTTGCGCGCGCTTGGGTTCCCAGACTAAACTGAGCGTCGGATGGTCGTGCCCCACGCCGCCTCCCTGCTCCTCCCCGGCGCGCTCCTGGCGGAGAAGTACCGGATTGAGCGAGAGCTAGGACGCGGCGGGATGGGCATCGTGTACCTTGCCCGCCATGTCGCGCTCGATCAGAGCGTGGCGATCAAGGTCCTCGTAGGCCGCGGAGCCGAAGACGCGACGAGATTTCTCCGCGAGGCGCGCGCCGCCGCGAAGCTCGGGAGCGAGCATGTCGCGCGCGTGACCGACGTGGGCGCGGCCGAAGGGATCGGTCCCTACATGGTCATGGAGTATCTGGTCGGCTCGGACCTCGGGCAGGTCCTGGCGACCGGCGGCCCACTCTCCCTCATCGCGGCGGTCGACGCGATCGTCGAGGCGGCCGAGGCCCTCGCCGAGGCGCACGCCTCCGGGATCGTTCACCGCGATCTGAAGCCGGCGAATCTCTTCTTGGCGCGCCGCTCCGACGGGACGGAGGTCATCAAGATCCTCGATTTCGGAATCTCGAAGATCACCGAGCTCACCGACGCCACGCCGGTGCTCACGCAGACGCGCGCGCTCATGGGATCGCCGTACTACATGGCGCCCGAGCAGCTCCGGTCGGCGCGCGACGTCGACGGGCGCGCCGACGTCTGGTCACTCGGTGTCGCTCTGTACGAGCTCCTGTCCGGACGGCGGCCGTTCCAGGGCGCTACGATGGGCGCCGTGTTCGCGCGGGTGCTCGAGACGTCGCCGCCGCCGCTCTCCCGCGAGCGCGCCGACGTGCCCGTCGAAGTCTCGGACGCGGTCGACCGGTGCCTCCAGCGCGATCCGAACGAGCGCTTCCAGCACATGGGCGAGCTCGCGCTCACTCTCGCGCCGTTCGGATCGGCGCGCGCGCACGCCGCGGCCGGGCGCGCGTGCTCGTTCCCCACGTTCCCGGGGAGGCCGGCATCGATCCCTGCGGGCGCGGCCGACAGCCGCGCGTCGTCGAGGCAGCTGCCGGAAACGCTGAGCGAGCGGCGCAGCGTGCGCCTCGGCCCTCTCCGGATCGCCGCGCTCGGCGCGCTCGTGATCGGCGTGGGTGTCGCGCTCGTCGGCATCGGCTTTGCGCTCGCGCGCCGTGGTCAGAGCGCCGGGCGCGCGAACCCGTCGCCGCCCGTGGCGGCGCTGCGCGCCGCATCGGCGCCCGTCACGACCGCCGAGCCCGCGGTCACCCCGCTGTCCAGCGACGAGACCGCCGTCACACCGGTCGCTCCGTCGTCCATCGCTGGAAGCGTGAGCGCGCCGTCGGCGTCCGCGCCATCCACCGACGCTGCGCCGCCACGAGCTTCGGTGTCCCGCCCGCGCCCCCGCAAGGCGGCCGGCGTCGCACCCTCCTCCGCGCCCAGCGCCCTCGACCTGGATCGCCGACGATGACGCCGCGCCGCGCGATCCTACGAGCCGTCGTCGCATGCGTCGTCGTGGCCGCGCCCGCCGCCGCGCAGCCGTCGGCCGCCGACAAGGCGCAGGCCGACGCGCTCTTCCGCGACGGGCGCGCGCTGATGAACGATGGGAAGCTCGCGCTCGCGTGCGGGAAGTTCGCCGAGAGCCAGCGGCTCGATCCCGCGCCCGGGACGCTCGTCAACCTCGCCCTCTGCCACGAGGGCGACGGGAAGACGGCGAGCGCGTGGGCCGAGTTCAATGAGGTGATCGAGCGCCCCGGCGACGATCCGGCGCGCGTCCCGTTCGCGCGGACGCACGCGCAGGCGCTCGAGAAGCAGCTCTCGCGCGTGCGCATCGAGGTGGACCGGCCGGCGCCGGACGAGGTCGTCGCGATCGACGGGCGCCCCCACGGACGCGACGCCTGGGGCTCGGCGCTCCCCGTCGATCCCGGCGATCACGTCGTCGAGGTCTCGGCGCCGCGCAAGGCGGCGTGGCGGCGCGTGGTCACGGTGGGGCGCGGCCCTTTGACGATCGACGTGCGCGTCCCCGCGCTCGACGACGCGCCCGCGGCGAGCGCGCCTCCCGCGCCGGCGGCGCGTGAGACGCCGGCCGCCCCGCTCCGGCGCGCCTCCCCCGCGTCGAGCGGCCGGAGGACGATCGGCATCGTCACCGGCGCGGTGGGGATCGCGGCGATCGGCGTCGGGACGTACTTCGGCCTCCGCACGCTCTCGAAGAAGAGCGACGCCGACGCGCTCTGTCCGACGAACCGGTGCGCCGGCGATCCGCGCGTGGCACCGCTCGACGACGCGGCGCGATCCTCGGCGCTCGCTTCCACGATCGCGCTCGGCGCAGGCGCGGTGGCGGTCGCCGCGGGCGTCTACATCGTCTTGTCGGCGCCGTCGGGGGAGAGCACGGCGCGGATCACGATCGCACCGGCGATCGCGCGTGACGGTGGCGGCGCGTCGCTCGGCGGGCGATTCTGAGCGCCATGCGCCGCCCGCTCTTCCTCTCCGCCGTCCTTGCCGTCGCGAGCGGATGCGCGCTCGTCGCGGGGCTCAAGGATCGCGAGCCGCCGGACGTCGAAGCCGGCACCGCGGACGCGGCCGCCGGCGATGAGCGAGACGAGGCGGCCGTTCCCGAGGCGGCGCCCGACGTCCCCGACGTGCCGATCCCCGACGCGGGCCCCCCGCGCGACGCGAAGGCCGACGGGAGCGACGGCGGCGTGATCTGCGGCCCGACCCTGGCGTCGCCCGGCGTCGCGTGTGGAGCGTCCGCCGTGTGTCCCGCGTCGGAGGGGTGCTGCCGCGACGGCGGTGCGTGCGGCGACATCGTGACGTGTCCGGGGACCCACCTCTCGTGCGATGGGCCGGAGGACTGCGCCAGCGACAACGCGTGCTGCGGGAGCAGCACGGCGTCGCTCGGCATCACGGTGTGCTCGCAGTCGTGCGGCGTCACGATCTGCCACACGAGCTGCGATTGTCCCGACGCCGCGCCCGCCTGCTGCCCGTACGCAGGCGAGCCGCGCTACCGCCGCTGCATGCCGGCGTGCAACTAGCCACCGGTCTCTTGCTCTTTGCCGCGGCCCTTCTGGGGTCCGCGGACGCGCGCGCCCAAGGCGACGACGGTGCGCGCCGGTATTTTTATCATGGGTACGACTACGGGAGCCAATCGCTCTTCAATCCCATTTACGTGATCCTGAACCGCGGCTTCGACGTCCTCCAGCTCCGGCCGGATCAGCGGAATATCTACGCGCAGGACTACAAACTCAACGTCAAGAACGTTCTCGGCAACATGGCCGATCCCTTTTCCGCGATATCCGATCGCGGGTGGGGGCGATTTCTCCGCGAAGAGATATTCCCATTGAGCTATACGCGCGGCAGCGCGCGCTGGGTCCCGAACTACGGCCTCCATCTCATCGGCGGCGGCTCGACGTACACGGCGCTCCGCGAGTGGTACGAGGCGCACGACGCGCCGCGCCCGTTCGCCGCTGCGTTCTCCGCGGCCACGCTCTACACCGCCGCGCTCGTCAACGAGTCGCTCGAGAACAACGGCACGGTGGGGTTCAACACCGACTGCCTCGCCGATCTGTACGTCTTCGACCTCGCCGGGATCCTCCTCTTCAGCATCGACGGCGTGAACGACTTCTTCAGCCACACGCTCATCGTCTCCGACTGGTCGCTCCAGCCCGTCTTCACCGCGCCGAACGGCGACCTCCACAACCAAGGGAACTACTACGCGGCCAAATGGCCGATCCCGTTCTACGACCGCCTCCGCCTCTTCGGCTACATGGGCTTCTCGAGCCTCGGCGGGCTATCGATGAAGATCACCGACGAGCTCTCGCTCTCCGCCGGCGGCGGAGCCAAGGTCGAGCGCATCGCCAGCGTCGTCGCGGTCACGGGCGATCTCGTCACGCTCCGCGCGAGCGGCGCGCTCTTCCTCGATCGGAACGAGTCGCTCCTCGCGTCGGTCCAGGTCGCCGACGTGCAGGACTACTTCGTCCACGTCAACGTGTACCCCAACGCGTTCGTCCACACCGATCCCGGGGTCGGCTTCTTCGCCGTCGTCAGCAAAGACGCGCGCTGGATGGCCGGGATATCGATGACGCGATCGCTCGGCTTCGGCCTCGGAGGCGGCACGCTCCGCTAGGCTATTGGATGCCGCACATCACGCCCACCGGCTTGCCGGCGGCGTAGATCGATTGGATCTCGTCGGGTGACAGCGCGCGCGTCCACACCGCGACGTCGTCGACGGCCGCGAGCGGCGAGAACATCGAGTCGCCGATGTACAGGACGTTCGCGATCGGGTCGGGCGGGGTCCAGGGCGTCGTCGTCGACGACGTCAGCGTGCCGTTGAGCGTGATGCGGAAGCTCGGCGGCGACGACGACCACGTCGCGACGAGGTGGTTGAACCCGCTGCTCCACGCCCCCTTGCCGGCGGATGGCGGCAGCACGGCGTCGACGGAGTTGTCGATGTCGATATCGAGATAGACGCCGAGGACGCCGTCGGGCTCGCAGTCCATGTAGATGCCCTCGTCGATGCTGAAAAAGTCGTGCTCGCGGCTGCACGGAAGCTCCCACGTGGACGAGTCGACCCACATCGAGATCGTCCCATCCTTCGCCGAGATCCTCGCCCCGGACTTCGCGTCGTAATCGAGCTCGGGCGCCCCGTCGGAGAAGGCGTACGCCTGGCCGAACTTGCCGGTCACGAAACCCCC
>Ga0207670_10001596_pt1 | contig 11822 bp, 12 predicted proteins | sample KBSS23HmetaG_FD_184339 | JGI IMG/M metagenome (GOLD analysis project Ga0207670, IMG submission 184339) | Switchgrass rhizosphere microbial communities from Kellogg Biological Station, Michigan, USA - KBS S2-3H metaG (SPAdes) (version 2) | ecosystem: Host-associated > Plants > Roots >... | reverse complement strand
CGAGCCGCTGATGATCGTCGGCAAAAAGGCTTTGCCGGCGAAGGACCTCAAGGAGCTGATCGCCTGGCTCAAGGCCAATCCCGACAAGGCCTCGATCGGCATTCCGGCGGTTGGCGGCACCGGTCAGCTCGCCGGCCTGTCGTTCCTGAACGAGATCGGCACCAAGGCCCAGTTCATTCCGTATCGCGGCAACGGTCCGGCGCTGCAGGATCTGGTCGCCGGCCAGATCGATTTGCAGATCGAGCCGGCGTCGAACTTCTTCGCGCAGGCCAAGGCTGGTGCGATCAAGCCCTACGCCATCACGGCGAAGAGCCGCAGCACCGCAGCCGGCGACATTCCGACCACCGACGAGGCGGGATTGCCGAGCTTCCATGCCTCGCTCTGGTACGGGCTGTGGGCGCCGAAGGATACGCCGAAGGAGATCATCGCGCGGCTGAACACGGCAATGCTCGAAGCGCTGGCGCACGAGGAGACCCGCAAGCGCTTCGCTGATCTCGGCATCGACACGCCGCCGCGCGAGCAGCAGACGCCGGACGCGTTGCGTGCCTTCCAGAAGACGGAAGCCGACAAGTGGTGGCCGATCATCAAGGCTGCCAACATCAAAGGCCAATGAGATCGGCGGGGAGGGTGGGATGAGGCGTATCTTCATCGCGGCACTTGCGGTCTCGGCCGCGGTTTTGGCCGCGGCCGGCAGCGCGCAGGCGCAGACCTTTCCGTCAAAGCCGATCACCGTCGTCATTCCGCTCGCGGCGGGTGGCGCGGTGGACACCAATGTCCGCATCATGCTCGAGTCGATGCGGGCCACGCTCGGCCAGCCGATCCTGGTCGAGAACAACGGCGGCGCCGGCGGCGTCACCGGCATCAACCGCGTCGCACGCGCCGCGCCCGACGGCTACACGATCAGCGTCGGCACCTGGGGCACCCACGTCGTCAACGCCTTCGTCTATTCGACGCCCTACGACCTGGCACAGGATTTCGAGCCGGTGGCGCTGCTGCCGAGCGTGCCGCACTGGTTCATCGCGCGGAAAAACCTGCCGCCGCAGGATTTCAAGGAGTTCATCGCCTATCTGAAAGAAAACAGCGGCAAGGTCACCGCCGCTTCGGTCGGCGCCGGCGGCAGCTCGGCCGTTTGCGGCTACTATTTCGGCAAGGCCACCGGCACCAGCTCGACGCTGGTGCCCTATCGCGGCGGCGCGCCGGCCTTGCAGGATATCGTCGCCGGCAATGTCGACATGATGTGCGACCTTGCCGCCAATTCGCTCGGCCAGGTTCGGGCCGGCACCATCAAGGCCTATGCGGTGACGTCGAAAAAGCGATGGTTCGCCGCGCCGGAATTGCCGACCGCCAACGAGGCCGGTGTGCCCGGTCTCGATCTCAGCAATTGGCTCGGCGCTTATGCGCCCAAGGGCACGCCGAAGGACATCGTCGCCAAGCTGAGCAATGCGTTTTCCGTCGCCATGGCCGATCCGGCGGTGCGCCAGCGGATCGCCGATCAGGGCATGGAGGTGCCGCCGCCCGAGCAGCAGACCCCGGAAGGCTTCGCGGTGTATTTGAAATCCGAGATGGACAAATGGGGCGCGATCATCCGCGAGTCCGGCATCAAGGCGCAATGAAACCCGTGGAGCATGACGTGAAAGCATTGTCTTTCGTCGCACTGATTTTCGTTGCTGGCGCAATCGCCGGCGCACAGGCGCAGACCTATCCATCTCGTCCCATTACGCTGATCGCGCCGACCAGCCCGGGTGGACCGCCCGACACCATCGGACGCATTTTGGCCGAGCACATGAAGGTGACGCTTGGTCAGCCGGTCATTGTCGAGAACGTGACTGGGGCAGGCGGCAGCATCGGCGTGACGCGTGTCGCGCGCTCGGCGCCGGACGGCTACACCGTCAGCATCGGCCACTTGAACACGCATGTCTTCACCGGCGCGGTCTACAATCTTTCGTTCGATCTGTTGAAGGACTTGGCGCCGGTGACGATGCTGACGTCGGCGCCGATGTTGTTCGTGGCGCGAAAGGATTTCCCGCCGAACAATCTGAAAGAGCTGGTCGCCTGGATGAAGGAGCGCCCGAAGGGCGCCACCTTCGGTTCGGTCGGCCTCGGCAGTCCCGGCAAGGTCTGGGCCACCGATTTAGGGAATAAGATCGGCATTGAATTTCAGTTCGTGCCCTACCGCGGCGCTGCGGCCAGCATCCAGGATCTGATCGCCGGCCAGATCGATCTCGCCTGCGTCGAGGCCTCCAACATCATGGCGCACCTGCACGGCGGCAAGATGAAGGCCTATGCGGTGCTGGACAAAAGCCGCTGGTCGGTGGCGCCCGAAGTGCCCACCATCGACGAAGCTGGCGCGCCGGGTTTCTACATGACGTTCTGGCACGGCCTCTGGGTGCCGAGCGGTACGCCGCCGGATGTGCTTGCCAAGCTCAACGCGGCGGCCGTCGACGCGTTGGCGGACCCGCAGGTGCGGGCGCGTCTGGCGCAAGCCGGGCAGAACATCGTGCCGCGCGAGCAACAGACGCCGGATGCTTTGGTGGCGCATCACAAGGCTGAAATCGAAAAGTGGTGGCCGATCATCAGGGCGGCAGGCATCAAGCCGGAGTGAACGGTGCGGCACTCTGCCCCGCGGCCTTCGCTGTTGTTTTAAGCGATTGGACAACAATACTGACTTTTCGCCCCTGACCCGCGCCGCCATTGTTGCGTTGGGGTAGCGGCGGGACATTCTGGGAAGTGTCATGAGAAAAGTCTCGATTGTTGCGGTTGTTGCGCTTGCGCTGGGGTTAGCCGGGGCGCAGGCCCAAACCTATCCGTCGAAGCCGATCAACCTCATCGTGCCGTTCCCGGCAGGGGGCCCGACCGACACGATTGCGCGGATCATCAGCGACCATATGAAAGACACGCTCGGCCAATCGATTTTGGTTGAGACCGTGACCGGCGCCGGCGCCACCATCGGCGTCGGCCGCGTGGTCAATGCGCCGCCGGACGGCTACACGCTCATCGTCGGCAATTGGTCGAGCAACGTCGGCTCGCCGGCGCTCTATCCGGTGTCGTGGCACGTCGTGAACGATCTGGAGGCGATTGCGCGGCTGCCGGTGTCGTCGCTAATGATCGTGGGCAAGGAAGCGCTGCCGGCCAAGAACGCCACGGAGTTGATCGCCTGGCTGAAAGCCAATCCCGATAAGGCGTCGGCGGCGAGCGTTGGCGCTGGCTCCGGCGCGCATGTCTGCGGTCTCTATTTCGGCGAGAAGACCGGCACCAAATTCCAGTTCGTGTTTTATCGCGGCGGCGCGCCGGCGATGCAGGACATGCTGGCCGGCACCATCGACATCATGTGCGCCGAGGCATCGCAGACCTTGGCGCATGTCACCGCGGGCAAGATGAAGGCCTTCGCGGTGATGGGACGCAAGCGCTACGCGGGACTGCCCGAGGTGCCGACCATGGAGGAGATGGGCATCTCCGGAATGGACATATCGTTCTGGCACGGCCTGTGGGCGCCGAAGGGAACGCCCAAGGACATCGTCGACAAGCTCAACGGCGCGGTGGTCAAGGCGCTCGCCGATTCGGCCGTGCAGAAGCGCGTTGCGGCGCTGGGCATGAGCATCCCGGACAAGGCCGAGTTGACCCCGAAGGCGCTGCACGATTTCCACCAGGCCGAAATCGACAAGTGGTGGCCGATCATCCGGTCGTACGGCATCAAGGTGCAATAGCGGGACGCGACCCCCACCCCGCCGCCTTTCGCGCGGTCGGACGCCGTGTCATGCTTGCTTCACCAGTTGAGGGGAAGCGCATGAAATCTCGGCTGCTGTGTTTTCTGGTGGCGCTCGGCGCAATGCTCGGCTGCGCCTTCGGTGTGCAGGCGCAATCATTTCCGTCGAAACCGGTGACGCTGGTCGTGCCGTTCCCGGCCGGCGGCATCACCGACATCGTCGCCCGCATGGTCGGCGACCATATGAAGGCATCGCTCGGCCAGCCGGTGATCGTGGAGAATGTCGCCGGCGCCGGCGGCACCATCGGCGTCACCCGGGTGTTCCGCTCGCCGGCCGACGGTTACACCATCGTCATCGGCCAATGGAGCTCGCATGTCGGCGCGGCGGCGATGTATCCGCTGCCGTTCGACTATCTCAAGGATTTCGAGCCGATCTCCATACTGTCGATCGGCCCGCTGTGGATCATCGCGCGCAAGGATTTCCCCGCCAAGGACACCAAAGAGTTGATCGCCTGGCTGAAGGCCAATCCCAACAAGGCGACCGGCGGCACCATCGGCATCGGGAGCGCGATCCACATGTGCCTGATCTATTTCGCCGACAAGACCGGCACGACCATGCAGTACGTGCCCTACCGGGGCGCGGCGCCGATGCTGCAGGACGTGCTTGCCGGCCAGATCGATCTGTCATGTCCCGAGGCCGGCCAGACACTGTCGCAATACCGCGCCGGCAACTTCAAGGCCTACGCGGTGCTGACCGAGAAGCGCTGGTTCGCCGCGCCCGACGTGCCGACCATGGATGAGATCGGCGTGCCCGGGGTTCACTTCCCGTTCTGGCACGGCTTGTGGGCGCCGAAAGGCACGCCGAAGGATGTCATCGCCAAGCTCAACGCCGCGGTGGTCGACTCGCTCGCCGATCCGGCCACGCGTCAGCGCCTGACCGAGTTCGGCCACGAGGTTGCGCCGCGCAACATGCAGACGCCCGAAGGGCTCTATGCAACGCACAAGGCGGACGTCGAGAAGTGGGGGCCGATCATCAAGTCGGCCAACATCAAGCTGCAATAGACCTGACTCAACCGGCTGGCCGGAGCCGTTCCATGACGAGACTGCTGTTTGCGCTTGCGTTCGCCATGCTCGCCGGTATCGCGGGTGCGCGCGCGCAGGGTTTTCCGTCGAAGCAGGTCACCATGATCGTGCCGTTCCCGGCCGGCGGCGGCTCCGACATCCTGGCGCGCGTCGTGGCCGAGCGCATGCGGGTGTCGCTCGGCCAGCCGGTGATCGTCGAGAACGTCGGCGGCGCCGGCGGCACGATCGGGACCGCGCGGGTCGCGCGCGCGGCGCCGGACGGCTATACGATCGGATTCGGCCAATGGACCTCCCATGTCGGGTCCGGCGCGCTGTTTCCAATCACGTTCGATCTGCTGAAGGATCTGACCCCGGTCGCGCAGCTCACCACGGCGAAGCTGTGGCTGGTCGGCCGGGGCGATCTGCCGCCCAACAATCTCAAGGAGCTGATCGCCTGGCTCAAGGCCAATCCGGACAAGGCCACCGCCGCCACGATCGGCGCCGGCAGCGGCACCCAGCTCTGCCTGATCTATTTGCAGCAGAACACCGGCACCCAGTTTCAGCTCGTGCCCTATCGCGGCACCGCGCCGATCTTCACCGACCTGCTGGCGGGCCATGTCGATCTGACCTGTCCGGAGGCCGGGCAGACGCTGGCGCTTTACCGCAGCGGCAAGATCAAGGCCTATGCGGTGATGGACGAGACGCGCTGGTTCGCGGCGCCCGACGTGCCGACCACCGACGAGGCCGGCGCGCCCGGGCTGCACATGACGTTCTGGTACGGATTGTGGGCGCCGGCCGGAACGCCGCGCGACATCATCGCCAAGCTCAACGCCGCGGTGGTCGAGACGTTCGCCGATCCCGGCGTGCGGGCGCGCCTCACCGAAGAGGGCCACGTGATCCCGACCCGCGAGCAGCTGACGCCGGAGGCGCTTGGCGCGCACCACAAGGCCGAAATCGAGAAGTGGTGGCCGATGATCAAGGCCGCTGGCATCAAGATTCAGTAATCAAACGTCATGTTCGAAAAACGCTCCTGGACGCCGGCGCTGTACGAGCGCGGCGTCCAGGAGAAACACCTGATTACTGGGGATAATCCGAACCGAAACGCGAAGCCACACGCAACGACGCCACTGTCACTTGCACGCGGCACTACCCTCACGCGCGGACGTTACGACACACTCAATCGCGGCACTCAATCACGGCTTGGCGGAAACTTGCCGTTGTGCACCAGGGCGGCGGTCAGGCCGCCGACGCCGGCGATCGCTACTCCGACCAGCATCGCCAGGGCGAGCCGGCCGCTGCCGCTGCCGCCGAACGGCGCCAGCGTATCGGCCCGCGCGATGCCGATCGACACCGCCGTGAACGCAACCGCCACCGACAAAACCAGCGTCGCGGTCAACATGAGCAACGGCACATCGGCAAAGGTGTGACGTCTATGAGCCCGTTCGATCAATTCTTTGGTCATGGTCGTAAACCCGCGCGCGAATCAGCTTGGTCATGAATATGGCGGGTGAGTCGGGCGCGGTTCCGGCCGGACTAAGGCGGCGGTTTTGGCGAACCGCGGCGGATGTGTGGCGTATGGTTAACGGAAGGTTAAGTTTGCTATCTTTGTCCCGGGAAGTGGCGGGAATGACACAGGCCGCGCCCCGGGGAGGAAACATGAGGAAAATCGCGGGCCCGATGGTGGGCGTGGGCGTCGCAGTCGTGCTCGCCCTGGCGAGCGGTTTGGCGATCGCCCAATCCGGCTACCCCGACAAGCCGATCCGCATCCTGGTCGGCTTCTCCGCCGGCGTCGCGCCCGACGTCACCTCGCGGCTGTTCGGCGACAAGTGGAACGAGACCTGGGCCAAGGGCGTCGCGGTGGAGAATGTCACCGGCGCCGGCGGCAATCTGGCGGTTGCGCAGGTCGCCAAGTCCGCCCCCGACGGCTACACGCTGGCGATGGGCGGCAACGCCTCGCTCGTGATCAATCCGAACCTGATGGACAAGGTCGGCTACGACCCGGTCAAGGATTTCACCTACATCACCCAGGTGTTCATCGTGCCGAACCTCCTGGTGGTGCCGAACGATGTCCCCGCCAAGGACATCAAGGAGCTGATCGCGCTCGCCAAGGCCAGGCCGGACTATTTCGTCGCCGGCCACGCCGGCGTCGGCACCTCGCAGCATCTCGGCGCCGAGCTGTTCATGTCGATGACCGGCGTCAGAATTCAGCAGGTGCCGTATCGCGGCACCACCCAGGTGCTGCCCGACCTGCTCGGCGGGCGGCTCAACATCTTCTTCGGCAATATTTCCAACGTGCTGCCGCTGGTGCGCGAGGGCAAGCTGCGCGCCTTCGCCATCACCTCGCGCAAGCGTTCGCCGGAAATCCCCGAGCTGCCGACCATGGAGGAGCTGGGCTTTCCCGGCTACGAGGCCACCGCGTGGTTTGGCATGATGGGGCCGGCCGGGTTGCCGCAGCCGATCGTCGACAGGATCCACGCCGAGACGACCAAGGTCATGGCGCAGCCCGACGTCCGCAAAAAACTGGAAAGCCTGGGCCTGCAACTGGTCGGCAACACGCCCGCTCAGTTTCTTCAGATCGTGAAAGACGAACTGCCGATGTGGGGCAAGGTGATCAGGGACGCCGGCATCAAGGCGGCGCAATAAAAATGCTCGAACGAGTCAAATAGCCGCGAAGCCGCGGCGGGGAGGGACCGATGATCCGAACCTGGCTTGCCGCACTGATGGCGGCGCTGATCGCCACGGCCGCCGCGGCGCAGGGTTCATATCCCGACAAGCCGGTGCGCTTCATCGTCGGCTTCACCGCCGGCAGCGCGACCGACATCACGGCGCGGCTGTTCGCGCAGAAATTCCAGGAGGCGTGGAACGTCCCGGTGACGGTGGAAAACGTGCCGGGCGCGGGCGGCAGCGTCGGCGGCGACCGCGTGGCGAAAGCAGCGCCGGACGGCACCACCTTCTATTGGGGCGCGAACGGCGCGCTGACCATCAATCCGACGCTGATGGCCAGCCAGACCTACGACGTCGAGCGCGACCTTGCCCCGGTGGCGCGTCTTCTGGTGATGCCGAGCATTCTCGCGGTCAACAACGACGTGCCGGCCAAAAGCTTTGCCGAGTTCGTCGCGCTCGCCAAGGCGCAGCCGGGCAAGCTGTCCTACGCATCGCCCGGCGTCGGCACCCCGCAGCACATCGCTGGCGAATTGCTCAAGCGGCAGGCCGGCATCGATGTCACCCACGTGCCCTACCGCGGCGCTGTGTTCACCGACGTGATCGGCGGCCGCGTCACCATGACGTTGCAGAACATGGGCTCGATCCTGCCGGTGGTGCGCCAGGGCCAGTTGCGCGGGCTCGCGGTCACCTCGCTGAGCCGCACGCCGATCATGCCGGACCTGCCGACGCTCGCGGAATCCGGCCTGCCGGGCTTCGAGGCGATCTCCTGGTTCGGGCTGATGGCGCCGGCCGGTACGCCCGCGCCGATCATCACCAAGGTCTATCAGCAGGCCGCCAAGATCGCGATGGAGCCGGAGATGAAAGCCAAGCTCGCGCAGCTCGGCCTTGACGCCACCAGTGATCCGCCGGAGGCGGTCGCCAAGATCATCAAGGCGGATATCGCCAAATGGGCGAAGGTGATCAAGGACGCCAATATCAAGGCGGCGGACTAGCGGGGCTCTGACGCGCGACTTGCTCTCTTCACCCTCCCCTGCAGGCCTGCAGGGGGAGGGTCGCGAGCCATAAGCGCGTTTACGCGTGTGTTTGACGCGCTACGGCGAGCGGGGTGGGATGACCTTCATGCCCGGCCCAACGCTACATCAGGATTTACCGGGTCAAGTAATTCCAGCCGTACAGGACAAGCACAACGACGGCGCACAGTCCCAATTCCCACAAAAAGTACTTGGCGCGATAACGCGGCCACCACCACTCCCACGACTTAAGCTTGTCGGGTATGCCTCGCATGGGGGCTGGCTCTAATTTACTGCGCCGCGACCATCGTGCCGGCGGGTTGCCAGTCCATGGCGACATGGCCGGGCTGGGCCTCGACGCGGGAGAGCCAGTCGCGCACCGCCGGAAAACCCGCGAGGTTGTAATCGCACTGATGCGCCAGGTGGGTGTAGGCGTAGAGCGCGATGTCGGCGATGGAATAGCGGTCGGCGGCGAAGAAGCGCCGCGTCGCCAGATGCTTCTCCATCACGCCAAGGGCGCGGTAGCCCTCTTCCATCCAGTCTTCCAGCGCGTGGCTTTGCAGGTCGCGGCCGCCCTTGACCAGCGCCAGCCAAAAATAGGCGGCGCCGAGATTGGGCTCCAGGCTGTGCTGCTCAAAGAACATCCATTGCAGCATCTCGGCGCGTTCGGCGCGGTCCTCCGGCATCAGCGGCGTGCGGCCGGCGATGTACCAGAGGATGGCGTTCGACTCGGCGATGTAATTGCCGGGCGTCACCTCCAGCACCGGCACATGGCCGCTTGGATTCATCTTGAGAAATTCAGGCGTGCGGGTCTCGCCCTGCAGGATGTCGATCTCGACCAGCTCATGCGCGATGTCGAGTTGCGCGAGCGCGAGCCGCACCTTGTACGAATTACCCGAGCGGCGCATGGAATAGAGCTTGTACATGCATCCTCCCCCGTTCCGCTGCCGATAAAAGATCAAAGCGCGGCGATTGCAAGGCCGGGCCATGACGATCGCATGAAAAGGATAAATGCGTGCGCTGCAACATGCGATTAAAAAAATTTCACTCTCTCGCAATGCCGGCGCGGAATTTCTTTTCCGATTGAATCAAATAAGGCGAACGGTCATTCCGCCGCGACGCGGTGGGCGCGGGCGTATTCCAGCAAGGCGTCGTCGCCCACCGGCTGGATCGGCGTGAAGTCGCGGTGCGCGATCCATGCCTCACGGGTGAACTTGGTGATGTGGTTGGAGCAGGCGCAGAACGTCACGTAGACGATCTTGCGCGGGTAGGGCGTGATGTTGGGCGGCGAGGCGTGCACCAAGTTGCCGTGGAACATCAGCACCGAGCCGGGCTTGCCGGTCGGCGCCACGATGCCCTGGCCGTGGGCGGTTTCGGCGTCGCGGCAGAGCCGCGTTACGGTCTCCTTGTCGAGCGTCCACAGCGGATAGGACGTGGTGAGCTTGTCATGGCCGGCCTCGAACACCCCCTGCTTGTGGCTGCCGGGAATGAGCAGCAACGGGCCGTTGATCGGCATCACCTCGTCGAGAAACACCGCGATATTCATGGCGCGCGCCTGCGGCATGCCGTCGTCGCGCGCCCAGGTGCCGTAATCCTGGTGCCATTGCCAGACGTCGCCCTCGAAGGCGGCCTTGGCGTTGAGCTTGAACTGATGGACGTAGACGTCCTCGCTGAAATACTGCCTCAGCGGACCGACCAGCCGCGGATGGCTCACCAGCAGGCGGAACACCTCGCTGAAGGTGTGGGCCGCGAAGGCGGTGCGCGGCGCCCCGGTTTTTTCGCGCCAGACCTCCTGGCGGTCGGCCTTGAGGATTTGCTCGCCCTCGATGCGGAGCAGCGCGATCTCCTCCTCCGCGAAGCAGTTCGGCAGGAAGACGTAGCCCTTGTCGTCGAACGCTTTGAGTTGCTCGGATGAAAGCTGCATCGCTCGATCTCCGGCTTTCGTTGTCGCTACTTGGCGGGTGAGGCCAGCGGCTGGCCCTTCTCCACCACGTAGACGGCGCTGAGCTTGACGCCCTTGTCGGTCGCGCCTTCGTTGTGGATGGCGCGGTCCGGAACGGTCAGCGCCTCGCCGGCCTTAAAAATCTTGTCGGGCTGGCCGTCCGGCGCGAGCCAGAACTCGCCCTCGACGACCTGCGCCATGACGACGCCCGGGTGCGAATGGCGGCCGGCCTTGAAGCCCGGCGCGATTTCCACGGTCGCGTAGATCACCTCGAGATTGGTGCCGGGAACGTCGGCCTTCTGCAGGATGGTGCGTTTTACCGGCGATGGTTGCAGTGGCGCCTGCTGCGCTTGCGGCGCGGTCGAACCGAGCAGAACGAGAAATGCGATTGTTGCAATTGTTTTCAACATTGCGTCCTCCCTGGAGGAAAGAATTATAGGCCGATGCCGGATAGGTTCAATCGACCGCCGGTTCCCTTTATTCCGCAACGACGCCCGCCGTCTTGATCACTGCCGCCCATTTGGCGACTTCGCCGGGCAGCCAGGCCGCGAGTTCCGCAGGGGTTCGCAGCGCCAAGGTCATGCCCTGCGCGGCGATGGCCTTGGTCGCGGCATCGGTCGTCAGCCCGGCAGCCACCGCGCGATAAAATCGCTCAACGATCGCAGCCGGTGTTTGCGCCGGAGCAAACAGCGCGAACCAGGCGTCGGCCTCGACGCCGGGGACGCCTGCTTCCGCGAGCGTCGGCAGATCCGGCAGCCGTGGCGAGCGCTTGGCGCTTGCAACGGCGAGCGCGCGGACCGCGCCGGTGTCGATATGGCTGATGACGCTCGGCAAGGTCGCGAAGGTGAGATCGATCCGGCCGGCGAGAAGCTCGGTGGTCATCGGCGCCGAGCCGCGGAACGGGATGTGCTGCAATTCCACGCCGGCCCTGGTCTTGAACAATTCCGCCGCCAGATGCGAGGCCGAGCCGACGCCGGTCGAGGCGTAGTTCAGCCCGCCCGGAGATTTCTTGGCGAGCGATATGAGCGCACCGACATCGCTGGCCGCGAGCCCGGGCCGCACCACCAGCACATGCGGAATGTCGGCGATCCCGGCGACGGCGGAAAAATCCTTCACGGCGTCATAGGGGCAGTTCTTCAACAGGCTCTGGTTGGTGGCGTGGGTCTGGTTGGTGCCGAGAATGAGGGTGTGGCCGTCCGGCTCGGCGTGTTGCACGGCGACGCTGCCGATCACGCCGGCGCCGCCGCCGCGATTGTCGACCGTCATCGGCTGGCCGAGCGTGCTGCCGACCGATTGCGCGATCAGCCGCGCGGTGACGTCAACCGGCCCGCCGGCCGGGTAGGGCACCACGATGGTGATGGGGCGGCTCGGAAAGCTCTGCGCCTGGGCGCCGCGCACGGCAACAAGCCCGATCATCGCGCCCAAAGCCGTCCGCCGAGTC
>Ga0207670_10001594_pt1 | contig 11831 bp, 9 predicted proteins | sample KBSS23HmetaG_FD_184339 | JGI IMG/M metagenome (GOLD analysis project Ga0207670, IMG submission 184339) | Switchgrass rhizosphere microbial communities from Kellogg Biological Station, Michigan, USA - KBS S2-3H metaG (SPAdes) (version 2) | ecosystem: Host-associated > Plants > Roots > Rhizosphere... | reverse complement strand
TCGTGGGCGAGGCGAACGCGATGTCGTACGGGTTGGCACCGTTCCCGACCGAGAACTGCTTCACCAGTCCGAACGTCGAGCCGTCCAGGACCTCGATGTTGTCGGCGCCGAAGCGGTTGACCACGTAGACGCGGCCGTTGTACCAGCGCACGCGAGCGTCGGAGTGGACGCTCGCCACGTCACAGCTCGGCGAGCGCGTGGCCACGTCCACGGAGCTGAACGAGCCGGTGGAGAAGTCGGACTCTACGACGTAGGCGCGTGCGGCGCGGGTTGGGCTCGCCGCGAACAGCGCGGCCAGGGAAAGGCACATGAGCGCGACGGCGATGCGGTGGCAAGAAGTCACGGCGTCCTCCGTTGTAGGTCGAGTGAAAGGCAAACGAAGATCATGCGGCCCGGGAGCGGGAACCCGGCCACGTCCTCCACGAGCTCATCGCCGAGGTTCCGGCCCTCCACGAGCAGGCCGAGCCCGTGGAAACTCCGTCCGAGCGATGCACCCACGAGCGTGCGCGACGCCGCGATGCGGAAGTTGGCGCGGTCCAGGTACGTGTGGCCGAGGTACTCGACGTCGCTCGCGAGCTTCCAGCCGCCGCCGCGCCATGCGAGCCGGAGGTACGACTCGCGCGCCGCGCGCTGCGGCAGCGTGCGACCGTGATAGAACGCGATCGGCGAGCGATCGGTGGCCGAGAGCCAGGCGGTGGAGCCCGTGAGCTCGAGCCCGCCGTAGCCGAGCTGCGCCTCGGTCTCCTCGCCGAAGAGCCGCGCCGCGGCCACGTTCACCGGACGGGCGCCGCGCGGGTTGCTGCGTTCGTAGAGGATCATGTCCTCCACGTGCGAGGCGTGATGCGACCAGCTCGTGCTCCAGCGCAGTCGCTCCCACGCTCCGGTCCACGCCACGCCGGCGTCCCAGTTCTCCCCGCGCTCGGGCACGAGCGTGGGGTTCCCCATGGTCGAGCCGTCCATGCCGAACAGCTCGCCGAACTCCGGCGCTCGCGCGGAGCGCGACCAGTTGCCCTTGAGCTCGAGGCCGTGCGTGACCCCGAGCCGCGCGCCGAGCTGCGGCGAGACCAGCGTGCGCTCGGTGGACTGTTCGCGGAGGGTACCCGTCGAGCGCGTGTCGAGGATCGTCTCGCGCTGGCGGTCCCAGCGGCTCGAGGCGTGGACGAGCACGCGATCGGCGAGCCCGTGGAGGTCGACGGAGCTCCAGGCCGAGAGCGTCGCGCGGTGGCTGGGCGGTGGATCGGGAAGCCCGGCGGTGGGTGCGGCCGGGCGGGCCGTCTCGCCGCGCACCGCGCCGCCCACGCGTAGCGCCAGCGCGCTCCAGCCCCCCGGGCTCGAGAGCTCGGCGCTCGCGGTGCCGTCGTCGAAGCGCTCGTGCGTGTCCACGCGCCCGTAGCCCAGCTCGCCGTTGGAGTCGCGCAGCCCGGAGTGCTCGCGCGCGAAGCTCCCGGAGAGCTGGAGCGCCGGTGCGCTCCTGCCACGCGAGAGCCGTAGGTCGCTCGCCGCCACCGTGCGGTCCTCGGCGTATCGCGCGGTGGGCGCCGGTGTCGCGCCCGGCCCCGGCACACCCTGGCCCCTCCTGAAGTATTCGACGTGCGCGTTGGCCTGGAGTTGGTCGCCCGGGGCATAGCCGCCCCGCACCAGTGCCGAGACGGCATCGAAGCCCGCGTTCACCCGGCGCGCGATGGTGTCGTCCGAGGGCTCGAGCGGCGTGCCGTTGTCGTCCTCGTAGCGGTAGTCGCCGTCGCTCCCCTGCCAGCCGCCGTGCGCGAGCAGCGACCACGCGCGGCGGTGGGCGCCGAACGTGCCCTGGGCCTCCCCGGTTCCGAACGAACCCGCCGCGAGCCGCAGCGCTCGCTCGCTCGCGCCCGGCTGCGTGACCAGGTTCACCGCGCCGCCCGGCGTGGGCGTGGCGAGGGAAACGGGTGCGGCCCCGCGATAGACCTCCACCGCCTCGATGGCCGTGGCCGGCAGCATGGCGAGGTCCACGACGCCGTGCGCGGCCGAGGTGAGCGGCACGCCGTCCAGCAGCACGGTGACGTGCCCCGGCGGCGCGCCGCGGAGCGACATCGTCGAGAACGCTCCCATGCCGCCGTACTGCGTGACGCGCACGCCCGCGGCCTCGACCAGCGCGTCGTCGATCGACGACAGCGCGTGCAGGTCGGGCCGGAGCCCGAGCACCGTGACGAACGCGGTGGGCGCGCGTCGCTGGGCGCGAGCGAGCGCGGCGTCGACGTTCACGGGCGGCATCACGACGACGGGTGCAGGCAGCGTCGTGCGTGGCTCGACGAACGATTGCGCGACGACCGCTCCGGCACGGGGAGGCGAGCCCGTGGAGTCGCGCACAGCCGCGGTGTCGATCGCGGGCGCGACCGGCGAGGCGAAAGCCGAGCCGTTCAGGAGGAATGCCGTCAGGTACTCGATCATGGCGTCGTTCGCGCTCTCGATCGAAAGCCCCGGCGCTCGGGACACGAGCGCCGGGGCTGACGGACATCCTGCCCAGCGCGCCTGTCACTCGAGGCGTCGGGTTCATGGCTGCCGGGCAGGTTTCCTGACTGAGGGCTTCCGAAGGACGCTTCGGTGCGCGTCCACCTTCCCGGGTCCTCCGGTGGCGAACGGACGCGCATCACCCATCACAGTGGCGGGACCGCGCGGGATTCTCACCCGCTTCCCTTTTCCCCCGCGGCGTGCGGGGCACCTGGCAGATGTCGCTCGGGAACATGACGCGCGACGCGCCGGCCGTCAAACTCAATCCGCCAGCGCGCGCCCCCGAGTCTCGACGACGAACGGCACCAGCAGCAGCCCGGCGAGCGGCACCGCGCCCACCCAGAACAGCACGCGCAGCTCGGTCTCGAGTGCGGCCGTGCCCCGGCTCGCGAGGCTGCCGACGAGGATCGGTCCCACCGCGGCGACGATGCGGCCGACGTTGTAGCAGAAGCCCGCGCCGGTGCCGCGGAGCCGCGTCGGGAACAGCTCGGGCAGGTAATAGGTGAAGCTCCCGAACACGCCGAACACGGTGAGCCCGATGAAGAAGAACATGTAGAGCCGCGTGTGGCCCGCGAGCGGCAGGCCGAACGTGCTCATCACCGCGATGCCTGAAGCCAGGTAGTAGAGCGCGTACATCGGCTTGCGGCCGAGCCTCTTCGCGAACGGCACCGTGGCGAGCGTGCCGATGAGGCCGCCGAGGTTGAACATGTTCGTGGCCAGCGCCTTCCACGCCTCGCTCAACGTGCGCGCCGCGGTCGGCTCGAGCGCGCGCGCGCTCGCCTCGGCGGCGGCGAGCCCGGTGGCCACGAGCGGGATGAACGCGTTGCAACTCCACCAGGTGATCAGCGCCACGATCGACATGGAGAGCGCGGAGAGCACGGCGGCGCGGTGCTCGGGCGTGAACAGCTCGCGGAGCCTTGGCGGCGTGGTACTGCGCCCGTGCGTCTTCCAACGCTCGGGTTCGCGCACCGACATCCTCACCAGCAGCGCCACCACGGCCGGCAGGAGCCCGGTGAGGAACACGAACCGCCACGCGGTCTCGGGGCTCGCGTTCATGTGCACGCCCTGGATCTGCCAGGTCACGAAGGTGGCGAGGAAGAGCCCGAGCGGCCCTGAGCTGTACAGGAGTGCGCCCGCCTCGACGCGGCGATGGTCGGGCACGACCTCGGCCACCATCGCGGCACCCGCCGCCCACTCGCCGCCGATCCCGAGGCTCGAGATGAAGCGGAAGAGCGCGAGGGTTCCGAGGTTCGGCGCCAGCGCGCATGCGGCGGTGCCGAGCGAGTAGAGGAGCATGGTGAGGAGCAACGTGCGGGTGCGGCCGATGCGATCGGCGACGCGCCCGAACACGATGCCGCCCATCGCCCAGCCCACGAGCAGCAGCGACGTGAGCAGGCCGGTCCAGTGGAGCGTGGCGGCTTTCGCTGCCGGCGTGCCGAGCTCGAGGCCCAGCAGCGTGGGCACGCAGTTCGGGGCGACGTAGTTGAAGAGCAGGCCATCGAAGACGTCGAAGCCCCAGCCCAACCAGGCGGCGAACAGCACCGTCCACTGGTAGCCGTCCATGTCCAGCAGGCCGCGGCGCGCGGCCGCTTGCGGCACGTTCAAGCGTTCCCTCCCTGGCTCGCGTCGCACGCTAGCATCGCGGCGCACGCTAGCATCGCGGCGCCGCGATCGCGAAGCCTCACGCGCCGTCCACGAGCCGCCGCGCGCGCGCGAACACCGCCCGCCACATCGCGAGCGTGAGCTTCCCCGTCTGCGTGTTCTGCCGGCTGGGGTGGAAGCTCGCGAGCAGCGTCACGCCGTCCGGCAGCAGTGCTTCCGCGCCGTGCGCGAAGCGCGGGCGCTCGCGCGCCGGCAGCCGCTCCCACCAGCCGCTCGCCCGGAGCCACGCCTCGTGGCCGATGCGGCCGAGCGCGAGCGCGACCCTCGCGCGCGAGAGCAGCCGCAGCTCACCAGAGAGATACGGCCGGCAGCGATCCAGCTCCGCCGGCGTGGGCTTGTTCCCCGGCGGCGCACAGCGGCCGGCGGCGGTGATCCAGCAGTCGCTGAGCCGCTGGCCGTCGTCGCGCGACGCGCTCTCCGGCTGCGACGCGAAGCCTTCGCGGTGGAGCACGGCGTAGAGCCAGTCGCCGCTCGCGTCCCCGGTGAACATGCGGCCGGTGCGGTTGGAGCCGTGAGCGCCCGGGGCGAGCCCCACGATCACCAGCCGCGCGCGTGGATCGCCGAACCCGGGCACGGGCTTTCCCCAGTACTCCTGATCGATGTACGCGCGCCGCTTCTCGCGCGCCACCTGCTCGCAGTGCGCACGCAGCCGCGGGCAGCGCTCGCACGCGATCACGTCGCGGGTCACGGCGGCCAGCGACGTCCACCGCGTCCCCTTCACCTGCTTCCCAGCCACGCCACGCGGCGCACGACCGAGCCGTTCGCGTCGGTGAGCCGCGCCCAGTAGAACCCGGGCCGGACACGCGTGCCGTCGTCGGAGCGTCCGTCCCACACCGCCACCGGCGCTTCGCCGTCGAGCGCACGTGCCCATATCCGGCGTCCGTTCAAGTCGAGCAGCATCAGCGTGGAGACCCCGCTCACGCGCGTCGCCGCGAAGCGGACGCTCGTGGCTCCCGGGTTGGGCGCGGCATCGAGCGTCGCCGCGCACGCGCCCGAGGTGAGCCCCGGACAGCCGCCCGAGAGCTTGAGCAGCGTGAAGTCCCCCGCGGCGAGCGACAGCTCCACGCGACGGCCCTGCGCGGTGGGCGTGCTCGGCCAGGGGTCCCACCCACCGGCGTCGGCGAAGTGCTCGACCTTCCGCTCGCCCACGAGGTCGAGCGTGATCGCCTGCGCCGCCGACGAGTCGCGATTGGCGACGAACAGGTGCGGCGTGCCCGCGGCGTCGGCGAAGATGCCCAGCGTGGCGCGGCCGGCGACCGCGGCCACGAGCGAATCGGCCGTGAACGCCGTGCCGCCGATGGGCGTGCCGCCGCTGTGCTCGGTCGTGAGCCAGGCGAGCCCCGCGAGCTCCTCGCCCAGCGGTCTCACGCGCAGGTTGAGCGTGCGCACCTGGTCGTAGTGAGACGTCCTCTCGCCGGTCGCGTAGCGGATCATGCCCTCCCCCCAGTGCTCGATCGAGTCGGGGACGGGCGTCCAGTACGTGAAGTAGCCGATGCCGCGGCAGCCGTACGAGAGCCACTGCGCCACCTGCCAGCGCAGCAGCGCGTCGTCGACCTCGCGGTAGGTGCCGTGCCGGATCACGAGCAGGATCCCCCAGAACGGCAGGCCGTACTCGCGCGCCACCTGCGCCGTGCCGGCGACGTTCTCGATGAACTGGCCGCGGTCACGCGTGACGAGGTGGTCGTAGTGGTCGGTGCTCAGCACCGCGGGCTGGACCTGGCTCGCGTACGCACGCAGGTAGGCGATCCACGCGTCGTGGGTCGCGAAGGGACCTGCCCGTCCGAGCAGGTTGTTCCACCCCGGGTGCGCCGGGTCGTGCGCGCGCAGCAGCCGGAACCACTCGGCGAGCTGCGGGAAGGTCTCGAGCCTCGGCTCGTCGCCGAGGTAGTAGCCCAGGAATGCCGGGTCGTCCTTGTACGCGCCGACGATGCGGTCGAGCAGTGGGTAGGTGGAAGGATCGTTCTCGTGCACCTGATCGAGCCTCAGGTCGAGCAGCAGGTTGCGCACGCCCACAGGCCTCGTGCAGTCGAGCCGCTCGAGGTTGATGGGCTCCGAGCCGGGGTCGTTCTGCGGCAGCACGGTGGCGTTGAGCCCGGCGTTCGCCAGCTCGGCATAGCGCGCGGGCGTCGTCGAATCCACGGGCGGCGACACCCAGCCGAACAGCGTGAATGGCGACAGCGACGCGGTGCCCGGGTTCGATATCGTCCTCGCCGGCAGCGCCGGCGCCACGCCGTAGCCGCGATCGCCCGCGGCGGTGGCCGCGGCGAGCAGCACGATCACGCTCGTCGACACCAGGAAGCTCGCCACCGAATGCATTCTCCGAGTGCTTGAAAGACCCGCGCCGACTCCCTAACCTGCCGCGGTGCTCGAACGATTACGGGGCCTCATCCTCGGCGGCCGCAAGAACCTCTTCGATCCGAGGATCCATCACCAGCTCGCGCTGATCGCGTTCTTCGCCTGGGTGGGGCTCGGCTCCGACGGACTCTCGTCCTCCTCCTACGGCCCCGAGGAGGCGTTCCTCACCCTCGGCACGCACACGCACCTGGCACTGTACCTGACCGTCGCCACGGTGCTCACCGTGTTCCTGATCAGCGCTTCCTACACGCAGATCATCGAGTTGTTCCCGACCGGCGGCGGCGGCTACCTGGTGGCGACCAAGCTGCTGGGCACCACGGCGGGCGTGGTCTCCGGCGGCGCGCTGGTCGTGGACTACGTGCTGACGATCGCCATCTCGGTGGCCTCCGGCGTGGAGGCGCTGTCCTCGTTCCTGCCGCTCGGGCTCGCGCCGCTCAAGGTGCCGGCCGAGATCCTCGTCGTCGGCGGGCTCACGGCGCTGAACCTGCGCGGCGTCAAGGAATCCGTGTCCGTGCTGATGCCGATCTTCGTGGCGTTCGTGATCAGCCATTTCGCGCTGATCCTGTACGGCATCCTCACGCACCTCGGCCAGTTCGGGCCCATGGTCGCCACCACGCTCAACGACACGCGCGAGGCGGCCGGCGAGCTGGGCAAGTTCGGCGTGATGGCGCTGTTCCTGAAAGCGTTCTCGCTCGGCGGCGGCACGTTCACCGGGATCGAGGCCGTCTCCAACAGTACGGCGATCCTGCGCGAGCCCCGCGTCGAGACCGGCAAGCGCACCATGGCGTACATGGCAGGCTCGCTGTCGTTCACCGCCGGCGGCATCCTGCTCTGCTACCTCATGAACGGCGTCACCGCCGAGCCCGGACGCACGCTCAACGCGTCGCTGTGGTCGCTGCTCACGAAGGACTGGGCGATCGCGGGCATCCCGATCGGCCTCGCACTCGTGGTGTTCACGCTGATCGCGGAGGGCGCGCTGCTGTTCGTGGCCGCGCAGACCGGCTTCGTGGCCGGGCCCGCGACGCTGGCCGCCATGGCGGTGGACCAGTGGGTGCCGAAGCGCTTCGCGCACCTCTCCGAGCGGCTCGTGACCCAGAACGGCATCATCACCATGGGCCTCGCCGCGATCGCGGTGCTCGTCTACTCCGCCGGCGCCGTGAAGCTGCTCGTCGTCATGTACTCGATCAACGTGTTCCTCACGTTCACGCTCTCGCAGCTCGGCATGGTGCGCCACTGGTGGGCGGTCCGGCACACCGAGACGCACTGGCGCCGGCGGTTCCTGCTCGCGGGTCTCGGCACGCTGGTGACGGCCGGCATCCTCGTCGTGACGTCGGTGATCAAGTTCCGCCAGGGCGGCTGGGTGACGCTCGCCGTGACCGGCGCGTTCATCCTGTTGTGCACGGCGGTGCGCGCGCACTACCAGCGCGTGCGCGGCGTGCTCAAGAGCCTGGACGACGTGCTCTCGGACCTGCCCATGCCGGAGCGAGACAGTGCGCCCGAGCTGGCGCCCGAGGGCCCGACGGCGGTGGTGCTGGTGGAGTCGTACGCCGGCTTGGGCATCCACACGCTGCTCACGGTCCAGCGCATGTTCCCGCGCCACTTCAAGAACCTCGTGTTCGTTTCGGTCGGCCTCGTGGATTCGGGCCAGTTCAAGGGCACCGAGAGCGTGCGCTCGCTCGAGGAGAAGGTGCGCCGCGACCTCGAGCAGTACGTCGAGCTGGCGCAGCGCATGGGCTTCTACGCCGAGTACCGCTTCACCGTGGGCACCGACCTGATCGAGGAGCTGGAGCAGATCTGCCACGACCTGCAGAAGGAGTTCCGGCGCTCGATCGTGTTCGCCGGCCAGCTCGTGTTCCAGCGCGAGACCGTGTTCACGCGCACGCTGCACCACGAGACCGCGTTCAGCATCCAGCGCCGGCTGCAGTTCGCCGGCATCCAGGTCATCATCCTGCCCATCCGCGTGTGGCAGAAGCAGCGGCTGGCCTAGGGGTTACGGCCGCCACCTCGAGGAGACCCACATGTACCCGATCGACCTGAGCGGCAAGCACGCGCTCGTGCTGGGCGTGGCGAACCACCGGAGCCTGGCGTGGGCGATCGCGCAGTCGCTCCACAAGGCGGGCGCGTCGCTGTGCCTCACGTACGCCGGCGAGCGGCTGCAGAAGGGCGTGGAGGAGCTCGCCGCGACGATCCCGGGGACGCTCGTGCTGCCGTGCGACGTGAGCGACGACGCGCAGATCGATGCGGTCGCGAAGGCGCTCGGTCCCAAGTGGGGCTCGATCGAGATGCTCGTTCATGGCGTGGCGTTCGCGAACAAGGAGGATCTCGAAGGCTCGTTCGTGGCCACGTCGCGCGAGGGCTTCCGCACCGCGCTCGAGGTGAGCGCCTACTCGCTCGTGAACGTGACGCACCGCGTGCTGCCGCTGCTCGAGAAGCAGGGCGGCGCGATCGTGTCGCTCACCTACCTCGCCGCTGAGCGCGCGGTGCCGAGCTACAACGTCATGGGCAGCGCCAAGGCGGTGCTCGAGCAGGCCACGCGCCAGATGGCGTACGAGCTGGGGCCGAAGAACATCCGCGTGAACGCGGTGAGCGCGGGCCCGGTGAGCACGCTCGCCGCGCGCGGCATCAAGGGCTTCGTCGGCATGCACAAGGACCACGCCGAGCGCGCCGCGTTGAAGCGCAACATCACGCAGGAGGAGGTCGGCAAGGCGGCGCTGTTCCTGCTCAGCGACCTCTCGAGCGGCGTGACGGGCGAAGTGCTCTACGTGGACGCGGGGTATCGGATCATGGGGGTGTGACGCTGGGCACCCGCGCGCGCCGGGCTCTCCCGCCCCGCCCGCCGACGCCGACCGGATCACGTTCTCCAAAGGCCGCCTCACAGCCAGAGGTCGAAGCCGAAACGTAGTTCCCAGGTGGTTAGCTTGGGCCGCCCGGAATCGCCGTTGGCATCCAAGTGGTCGTAGCGCCCCTCGATGCGCAAGGCCCCGTGGTTCTCGCGTACGACGTGCCGCAAGCCGATCCCGCCCCCGAACCGCGTGGATGAATGCGTCGTCGTGGCGGCGTCCTCGCGGTAGGCCCCGATTCCCACGTTGGCGAAGGGCGACCAGTGCCACTCGGGCCGGAACACGTGTTGGTAGCTCGCCATGGCCACGAAGAGCGATAGCGAAGAACCGGCTTCATCGAGCAGGAACCAGCCGGAGTCGAGCGTGACGTCGCGCGTATGGCGCTCGTTGCCCAAAGCCAGCCGAAGGCCGGGCTCGTACGTGAACGCGTTCGACGGCCACGCCACGACGGTCGTGGTTCCTTCGCCCTCGGCGCCGCTGGTGATGTAGGCAATGCCGAGCTGGGTGCCGAGGCTCCACGAGGCGGCGGCCGCGCGTGAGGTGTCGAATAGCAGTGCGAGCAGGACGGGAGCGATCCATCTGGACACGTGGCGGCCCTCCGAGCGACATTCACCTGGACACGTCGCTCACCCTCACAGAATCGCCATGGCACCGCAACGCGTTTCACCTTCACGACCGAGACTGCTGAAGCGCGGATCGGGCCTTCTTGTAGCCCTGCTCGCGCTGTCGTGCTCCAAGACGCCCGTCAGCCCCAACGTCGCATCCTGGCGGGCACTGCCCGGTCACGTCGAGTCGTTCCGGGATCCAGGCTTCCGCGGCGGCCGTCAGTGTTGGGTCTACCTCCCGCCATCGTACCAATGGAGCAGCGACCGTTACCCGGTGCTCTATGCCACCGACGGAGAGGCCGTGTTCGACGGCAGCGGCGAGATCCACGCCAACCGCATCTGCGAGGACCTCATCCGGCAGGGCGAGATACGGCCCATCATCATCGTTGCGATCGACAACGCTTCCCCGGGTCAGCGATTCTGGGAGCTGGCGCCGTGGTTCGATGGTGAATACTACTTTCAGGGCGGTGGCGGACGGCAGTTCCTCCAAGCGATCCGCGACACGCTCAAGCCCTCGATCGATCGCCACTTCCGCACCTTGACCGATCCGGCGAACACAGCCATCACGGGTGTCTCGCTGGGCGGTGAGTTCGCGGCCTATGCGGGGTTCGCGCATCCCGAGACGTTCGGGAACGTGGCGGCGTTCTCTCCCTCGTACTGGCTCGACAGAGACCACATCGCGGTGTTCGCCGACACAATGAACCGTGTCCATCCGCTGCCCCTCGTCATCCGGCGCTTCTACCAGGACACGGGCACAAAGGGTGACAACTACATCGGGGACATGGAGCGGCGACTGCAGACCTACGGCTTCCTGGGCGGGTACAGCTTCCTCTCCGTCACGATCAGGGATGCGGGGCACAACTACGGCGCCTGGGCCCACCGCTACCCAGAGATGCTGAAGTTCCTGTTCCCGCCGGAGTGACAGAGCCCCTCGCCCAGCGAGCGTCATGTCGTCGCACCCGCCGGGCGCGACGCGATGCTCGCGGTGGCCGCCACCGGTATCGCCTTGCGCCCGAGTCGTGCCCCGAACCACCTGAGTGCGCCCTTCACGCGTTCCTCGAGCGGCGCGTCGGCCATGTCGCGGCAGCGCTCCACGGCGATGCGGCACTCGGCCTCGCGCCAGCCCAGCTCACGCAGCCAGGGGATGACCTCGAGCTGGTGGGGTTGCAGCCGTGACGCCTCCGCCGCCTTCGCCTTCTCCGCCTTCGCCCGCTCCTTCGCTGCCTTCGCGGCCGCTCTCGCCGCCCTCGCCTCCTCGCGCTTCCGCTTCATGAACCCGGCGCCGTACGTCTGCTCGGCCGTGTGCTGGTTGTGGCCGGGGCAGCGGAGCCGGAGGTTGTCCACGGTGGCCTCGCCGCCACGGGCGAACTCCTGCACGTGGTCGAACTGGAGGTCGCGACGGGCTTCGCAGCGCCGGCCGGATTCACTCGTGTAGGGTGCACTGACCGCCGTCTCGCTTCCACACGGCGCGCCTCACGTCGTTCGCGATGTGGCGCGAGCCCGGCTGGGTCGGGCACCCGCGCTTACGTGGCCTGGCGCACGCCCCGAAGCGAACGCGCTCGAGCTTCTCGATCAAGAGCTTGATCGCGCGGTCGTAAACCTCGGCAAGATCACTGGACTTGACCTGATGGCCGAGCAGGTCCTGCGCGTAGCGGAAGCGCTCGTCGGCCTCCCGGCTGCGCGTGAACTGGACGGCGTAGGACTCCGAGGAGAGCGGAGTGACGCGGTCAGAGGAGCGCGACGGTGGCGCGCCGGCGCCCATAACCTCTTGCGAATCCGTGTTGCGAAGGTGCCCCGGGGCACCCTCCGCGCACGTCGGCGCCACCAGCGCCGGGACATCGAGCCGCGGCGAGCGCTCCGCGAGGAGGCGCTCGATCGCCTCCTT
>Ga0207670_10001587_pt1 | contig 11884 bp, 11 predicted proteins | sample KBSS23HmetaG_FD_184339 | JGI IMG/M metagenome (GOLD analysis project Ga0207670, IMG submission 184339) | Switchgrass rhizosphere microbial communities from Kellogg Biological Station, Michigan, USA - KBS S2-3H metaG (SPAdes) (version 2) | ecosystem: Host-associated > Plants > Roots >... | reverse complement strand
AAGGGCGAGAAGGGCGGCGCCGCGGAGACGGTCGGGAAGCCCGCGACCGGCGAGGGGCACCACTGAGGGCGTTGCCGGTGGCTCACGTTCGCTCCCGCACGCTTTCGGAGGTCACCACGGCGGCGGTCGTCGCGCTCGCGGCGCTCGCCGGCGCGTGCGACAAGCCGAAGCCCCCTCCCCCCGAGGAGAAGACGGCACCGACGCCGGTCGCGACCGCGACCGGGACGCCCAAGGAGCGCGCGCAGTCGATCTACACGACGCGCTGCGCGCTGTGCCACGGGCAGAACGGCCGCGGAGACGGGCCGTCGTCGGCGATGCTGCAGCCGCGACCGCGCGACTACACCGACAAGACGTGGCAGAAGGTCGTCGACGACGACCAGATCCGCCGGATCATCGTGAAGGGCGGGGCCGCGGTCGGAAAGAGCGCGGCGATGCCGGAGAGCCCCGACCTCGTCGACAAGCCGGACGTCGTGACCGAGCTGGTCCTGATCATCCGCGGCTTCGGCGGCGCGGGCGCAAAGTAGATCCTCCCCGAAGGCGTCCCCTAGGACGGCGGAGGGGCCGGAGCGGAGACGCGCTCGGCGCGCACCTCGACGGGGTGCTCGCGCGCGGCCACGACGTGGGTCGCGAGCGAGCGATCGGCGCGGCCGGAGATGAGCCGTGCGCCGCGCTGGTACGTGAAGTACGACCACGCCCACTCGATCATGACCATGAGTCGGTTCCGGAAGCCGACGAGGTACCAGAGGTGGACGACGAGCCACGCGAGCCACGCGATGAAGCCGCTCAGATGGAGCTTGCCGGTCTCGGCGACGGCGCGCGACCGGCCGATCGTCGCCATCGTCCCCTTGTCGAAATAGCTGAAGGTGCCGCGCGGCTCGCCGCGGAGCGTGCGGACGATCGCCTTCGCGACGAAGCGCGCCTCCTGCATCGCGACGGGGCTCAGCCCGGGGAGCGCGTTCCCATCGTCGTCCTTCATCAACGCCATGTCGCCGATCGCGAAGACCTCGGGATGGCCGGGGATCGACGCGTCGCGCTCGACGATGACGCGCCCGTGCCTGTCGGTGGCGACGCCGAGCTTCGCGTTCAGGCGCGTCGGGCGCACCCCCGCGGCCCAGACCACCGCGCCCGCCACGAGCGATTCGCCGCCGAACGACACGACGAGGCGGCCGTCGGAATGCTGCGCCTGCCCGGCCGCGCGATCCTCCGCCACGCGGCCGTCGTCTTCGATCCGCGTGACGCGCGTGCCGGTGCGGATCTCGACGCCGAGCTCGCGGAGCTGCTTCGCCGCCTTCTCCGACAGGTCCTTCGGGAACGACGCGAGCACGCGATCGCCGGCTTCGAGCAGGAGGACGCGCGTGGACCGCGGATCGATCCGCCGGAAATCGCGCGAGAGGACGTGGAGCGAGAGCTCGCGGAGGGCGCCTGCGAGCTCGACGCCGGTGGGGCCGCCGCCGATCACGACGAACGTGAGGAGGCTCTTCGCGCGCTCCCGCGCCGCGTCGTCGTCGACCATGGCGAGCTCCCGCTCCGCGAGCTCGAACGCGAGGAGGACGCGGCGGCGGATCTCGAGCGCGTCCTCGATGCACTTCAGGCCGAGCGCGCGATCCTCCCACTCGGGGTGGCCGAAGTAGTCGCTCTTCATCCCGGTCGCGAGGATCAGGAAGTCGTACGCCACCTGGCCGACGTCGGTGATCACATGACGCGCTTCGTAGTCGACGGACTCGACCTCCTCGAGGAGGACGGTCGCGTTCTTCTGGCGCGCGAGGACGCCGCGGATCGGCGCGCTGATGTCCGCCGGCGACAGGCCGGCCATCGCGACCTGATAGAGGAGCGGCTGGAACAGGTGGTGGTTCCGGCGGTCGATCACGATCACGTCGACCGGCGCGTGCGCGAGCGCCTGCGCGGCGGTGAGCCCGCCGAAACCACCCCCGACGATGACGACCCGAGGCCGCGCGCGTCGTTCCATGGGCGTGTATTTAGGGTCGCGCGTCCTCCGCGTACAGCGCGGCCAAGAGCCCGCTGTGCCGCTCCGTCACGACTTTGCGCCTCACCTTGAGCGTCGGCGTGAGCTCGCCCCCCTCGATCGTGAAGTCGCTCGGGAGGACACGGAACCGCTTCACCGTCTCGAACGACGAGAGCTTCTTGTTCACCGCGTCGACCTCGCTGGCCACCCGCGCGCGCACCTCGGGATCGGCCGCGAGCGCCGCCATGTCGGCGGAGCGCCCCTTCTCCTCGGCGAAGCGCGCCACGGTCTCGGCGTTGAGCGTGAGGAGCGCGACGAGGTACGGGCGTTTGTCACCGTGGACCATCGCCTGGCTGATCCACGGCGACTGCTTGAGGAGGTTCTCGATGTTCTGCGGCGCGACGTTCTTCCCGGCGGCGGTGACGATGATGTCTTTCTTGCGGTCGGTGATCCTGAGGAAGCCGCCGGGCTCGATGACACCGATGTCGCCCGAGTGGAACCAGCCGTCCTCGTCGATCACCTCACGCGTCGCATCGTCCCTGTGCCAGTAGCCGCGCATCACGTTCGGCCCGCGGATGAGGACCTCGCCGTCGGCGGCGATCTTCACCTCGACGCCGGGGATCGGCCGGCCGACGCTCCCGAAGCGGTAGCCGGCGACGTGCCCCATCGTGGCCGAGGCGCACGTCTCGGTGAGACCGTACCCCTCGAGGACGGCCACGCCGGCGCCGAAGAACCACTCCGTCAGCTCCTTCGCGAGCGGCGCGCCGCCCGAGATGACGAAGCGCAGCCTGCGGCCGAAGCGCGCGCGAATCTTCGAGAGGACGAGCCGGTCGGCGACGCGGCGCTGCGCGCGCAGGCGGCGGGGGACGCGCGCTTCTTGCTCGTTCGCCCGCGCGACCTTACGGCCGACGTCCACCGCCCACGCGAAGATCCGCCTCTTCGCCGGGCTCTCGGCGGCGATGCGCTCGTTCGCGCCGGCGAAGATCTTCTCGTAGAGGCGCGGCACGCCGCCGAGGAACGTGGGATCGATCTCGAACGCGTTGTCCATCACCTTCGCGATCGACTCGGCGAACGACGTGACGTATCCGGCGCGGAGCTGCATCGCCACGAGCCCCTTCGCGAAGATGTGCGCCATCGGCAGGAAGAGGAGCTGCTCGTCGTGCGGCCCCACGGCGTACAGGCGGTTGAACGACGCGGTGATGAACGCGTAGTTGTCGTGCGTCAGCATCACCCCCTTGGGGTGGCCGGTCGTCCCCGACGTGTACATGATCGTGGCGAGGTCGCTCGAGGCGACGGACTTCACGCGCGCCTCCAGTTCTTCCACGCGCGCGCTTTCGGCGAGGCGCTTCGTCCCTTCAAAGACCGCGGCGGCGAACGTGACGGTCTTCGCCGCGACCGCCGCGGGCGCGTCGGACGCCGCGCCGTCGAAGAGGACCACCCACTCGAGCTGCGCCGCGGCGGCGGGGCTCGCCTGGAGGATCCGCGCGACGAGCGCCGCGTTCTCCGCGAAGAGGACGCGCGCCCCCGAGTCCTCGACGATGTACGAGGCCTGATCGCCGATGAGCGTGTGGTAGATCGGTACGGTCACCGCGCGCGCGATGTTCACGCCGACGTCGGCGACGAGCCACTCCTCGCGCGTGCTCCCCATGATCGCGACGCGGTCGCCGGGCTTCATCCCGCGGGCGACGAGCGCCGCGGCGAGCGCGTGGGATCGCTCACCCCACTCGCCCCACGTGAGCGACTCCCATACGCCGCTGCGCTTCGTGCGCAGCGCGGGGCGCCGCGCGCCGTCGACGATCTGCCGTCGGAAGAGCGAGACCAGCGTTTCTTCAGAATCCAAATTGAATCCCCAGCTCGGGTTGCAGCGACGGGACCAGAGGACCGCTCCCGAACGCGAGGTTACCTTTGATCGGCGTGAACATCAGCGCGGCGCGCGGACTGCCGAGCGCGATCCGCACGCCGCCGCCGAGCGTGGCGAAGCCGGGGCCACCGACGACCCACGCTTGCACCGTCTTGGTCGGCGGGTTCGCGCCGGTCTCGCTCACCGGGACGTCGACGCTCGCCGTGAACTGCGACGCCCCGGCGCCGACGAGGATGTACGGCGCGAACTTCTGGAGGAGCGCGTCCTTCCCGACGAGGTACGTCCCGCGGACCTCGGCGTGGAACGGGAGGATCGGCTTCCCATCCTGCTGCGCGGCGTCCCCCGGATAGCCGCGGAGGACGACGCCGGCGCGGAGGCCGAGGAGGAAGTTGGCGCTGAGCGCGTAGTCGAGCGAGAGCCAGATCCGGAGGTTGGCCGGCGCGACGCCGCCGTTCACCGATCCCGCGCGCCCGGGCTGGAGGAGGCCGTTCTCGAGGTTCTTGTCGCGGCGCGGGTAGTCGGTGCCGCTCGGGTTCGTGCAGTAATAGCCGCCGTCGTTGATCGGGATCGCCGTCTTGTTGTTGAGGAGGCAGACGTCCTGCCCCGAGCTCAGGAGCGTGAAGTCGATGCTCCCGCCGACGCCGAAGAAAAGCTTCGGGGCCTTGGCCTTCTCGTCGGGCGACGTGCACTTGCCGGCGCGGCAGTCGCCGCTCTTGCACTCGCTGTTCTCGTCGCACGACTCGCCTTCGAGCTTCGACCCGCCGCTCGCCGCCGCCGCGCCGTCGCCCCCCTTCGTCTCGCACGGGAATCCAGGGGGGCAGTCGGACGTGTCGCCGCACTGCGCGGGCGGCGGCTGATCGGGGTTGTGCGGCGCCTCGCCGTCGAGCTTTTGCTTGATCGGGACGCGGTACGTGTTGTTCCGGTCGCCCGACGTCGCGACCGGATCGTTCTTGTCGTTGAACCCCTGGAGGTAATAGACGACCTGCCCCTCGAGGACGTCGGCGCACGGCACCTCGCCGCCCCACCCCTTCCCCATCTTCCGGAGCTCGAGGGCCTTGAAGTCGGTCATCCCGACCGCCTTATAACGAAGCATCACCTTCGTGAGCGTCTCGACCCCGGCGTACTCGACGTAGACCGGCACCGGCGTCTGCACGCGCTGCTCGTTCGCCGGCGTGTGGACGAAGTCGCCGGTGGGGAGCCCGCCGGACGCCGCCTGCACCCCCGCGCCGCCGCTGGCCAGCCCGGCCTTCCGGCGCGCCTGCTCGAACGCCGCGTCGAGCTCCTTCGTCTTCACGTCCGGATCGAGCGCGACGTTGGGATCGATCTTCAGCGCGTCGGCGAAGCTCTGGACGCACCGCTCCTTGTCGCTCTTCCCCATGAAGACGACGCCGAGATCGCGCCGGAGGACCGCGCGAAACGCGGGGCCGCACTTGTTCTCGCCGCAGAGCGCGATCGCCTTGTTCAACTTGTCCGCGGCCTTGTCGAACTCCGTGGCGAGGTAGTCGTCCTCCATCGCCTTCTTGTCGAGCGCGCGAGCCTGCGCCTCGGCGCCGCGCTGCGCCGATGCCGGGAGCGCGGCGAGCGCCGCGACGATCGCGAACGAAGCGGCGACAAGCGTGGAAAATCGTTTCTCCACACTATTGCAGATACAACGAAACGGCCGCTTCGTGGCGGAAAAGCCGAACGGCGGCGTTGCCGGCGCTGGCGCTACGGGGTACCCGAAGCCGAGCCTGCCTCGGTCCGAATGAACTGCACGCGGCGATTCAGCGCACGGTTCTCTGCTGTGGTGTTCGGAACGAGCGGTTGGGTCAGGCCGTAGCCCTTCGACGTGAGGCGCGCGCCGTCGATCCCATGGTCGACGAGGTACTTGCGGACGCTCGCCGCCCGCGCGTCGGAGAGCTTCAAGTTGTACGCGGCCCCGCCCACGTTGTCGGTGTGTCCCTGGACCTCGAGCTTCATCGTCGGGAACTGACGGAGGACGTCGGCCACGGCGTCGAGCGTCGGGAAGCTCTCGGGGCGGATCGTCGCCTTGTTGAACTCGAAGTGGATCTGCTGCGAGATCCGGATCTCCTTCGCCGTGACCACGATGAGCCCCGGGCAGCCGGGGCGCGGACCGCCGGGCTGGCCGGGGGTATTCGGGCAGAAGTCGTCGACGTCGAGGACCGTGTCCTGATCGTTGTCGGGATCGGGGCAGCCGTCGGCGTCGTCGAACGCGTCGAGGTCCTCGGCCTTGACCGGGCACTTGTCGGCCGCGTCGACGATCCCGTCGAGATCGTTGTCCACCTCGGGGCAACCGTCGTCGTCGAGGTATCCGTCGAGGTCCTCCGGGACGAGCGGGCACTGGTCGCGCGAGTCCGGGACCTTGTCGTCGTCGGTGTCCGGGTCGTCGGGGCAGCCGTCCTCGTCCTGGTACCCGTTCCACGTCTCCGGGCCGTCGGGGCACTTGTCCTCGCCGTCGAGGTACCCATCGCCGTCGCGGTCCCCCGCGCGTCGCTCCGCGCAGCGATCGGCCGGGCTCAGCATCAGCGCCGCCTTCGCGTTCGGCTCGGCGATGAGGAGGTGGCCCTCGGCGTCGGAGAGCGACCCCTGATCGAGATCCACCGCGGCGAAGCGGAGGTGGGCGCGGGCCGTCGCGAGCTCGCGCGGCGCGCAGCGGATCGCGCCGTTGCGCTCGGCGGTCGCGACGACCCCCTGGAGCCCTTCGACACGCCCACGCACGACCGCCCCCTTCGCGCAGCCGAGGAGCGTGCACGCGAGCGCGACGCACGCGACGAGCCCCAGCACCGAGAGCAGGCGCCGCGCGGCCGGTGGACGGTGCCGCGTCCCGCGTCCTCTCACAAATGCCCCGCGGCGCGCCTCGCGGCTTGCGCCAGCTCGATCGCCTTCTGCGCGTACTCCTCCGCCGTCTCGGCGAACGCGGCGCCGTCGGAGTAGTTGGCCTCGCTGGCTTCGACCTGCGCCTCGTCGAGGTGCGCCTTCGCGTAGTAGTACTCGTACGGCGCGAGCTGCTCCGCCCCGTTCTCGCGCGCCTCTTCGAGGCGCGCCGCCGCCGTGTTCACCGTGACCGCGTAGTGAACACCGCCGCAGCCCATGCTCGGGAGGGCGAAAACCGCCAGCGCGACGAGGGTCCCGAAGGCGCGCATCGAATTCGTGCCACGCTAACGCCGCCGCGGAATCCCGGTCAACTGCCGCGTCTCGTCGGCCCGAGCGCGGGCGAATTTTGCGCCGTTTCGGGAGACGAGGATACCACCGCGATCCGCTCGAGCGCGGCGCGGACGCGGGCCGGGAGCGGTGCGGGGCGGCGGGTCGCGCGATCGACGAAGACGTGCACGAAGTGCCCCTGGGCACGCGCGGAGGCGCCGTCGCGCGCGAAGATCGCGACCTCGTAGCGCACGCTCGAGCCCCCGAGGCGCGCGACGCGCAGCCCCCCGTCGAGCTCGTCGGGGAACGCGACCGGCGCGAAGTAGTTGCAGCCCGACTCGACGCAGAGGCCGATGACGTCGCCGGCCGCGATGTCGAGCCCCCCTTCGCCGATGAGGTAGCGGTTGATGACGGTGTCGAAGTACGCGTAGTAGACGGCGTTGTTGACGTGGCCGTAGATGTCGTTGTCCATCCAGCGCGTCGACAGCGGCGAGACGTGGCGGTAGCGATCGCGCGTCTCGGGGGTCTTCCGCTCCGCGGCGGGTTTCGTGGTCACCGGCCCCTCCGTCACCAGCACGTCATCGCGCCGCGGAAGAGCGCGCGCATGCCATCTTCGTCCACGTTCATCGGCGCGTTGTCGACGAGGCGCTTCTGGACGATCGCGCCGCGCGCCAGCGACTCGACGTCGGCGTCTCCATAGCCGACGCCGCTCACGCCGTTCGGGATCCCGGTCGCGCGCATCAGCCCGGCGAGCACGCCAGCGAGCGCCTCTCCCGCGTCGCCGGCGTGGCCCGCGCGCGCGCCGCGGACGTCGGCGCCGAGCATCGCGGCGGCTTCGAGGTGGCGGTCCGGCGACGTCTCGGCGGTGGCGCGGAAGACGCTCGGCGCGCCGACGACGACCGAGATCCCGTGCGGGACGAGCGCCTCGTCGTCGGGGTACCCGGCGCAGCGGAACGAGCGGACGAGCCCCGCGACCGAATACGACATCGCGTGCGGGAGGTGGACACCGGCGTTCCCGAACGCGATCCCGGCGAGCGTCGCCGCCCACGAGAGCGCGTGGCGCGCATCCGCGTCCGATGCGTCGGCGACGGCGCGGACGAGGCTCTTCCCCGCGACGCGGAGCGCCTCGCGGCTCCCGACGTCGCTCCACGGGTTCCGCCCCTGACTCATCGGACGCGCCGACGCGTCGCTCGGCGCGGGGCGCGCGGCGAACGGGCGAGCGGTGAACGACTCGAGCGCGTGGCACAGGACGTCGAAGCCGCTCGCCGCGACGACCATCGACGGGAGCGTCGCGGTGCACGTCGGATCGACCAGCGCGTGCGTCGGGCGGAGCGCTCGCGACGCGATCCCGGTCTTCGCGCGGAGCTCGAGGTAGTCGAAGACGGCGATCCCGGTGCACTCGCTCCCCGTCCCGCACGTGGTGGGGCACGCGATGTGCGGCGGGAGCGGTCCGGGGACGGGCTTCCCCGCGCCGATCGGCGCGTTCACGTACGTCAGGAGATCGGCGGGGTACGTCGCGTAGAGCAGCGCCGCTTTGCACGTGTCGATCGCCGACCCGCCGCCCACCGAGACGTAGCCGTCGAACGCCCCGTCCTTCGCGAACCGGGCAGCATCGAGGAACGAGCGATCCGTCGGCTCGACGTGCACCCGATCGTAGAGCACGGCGTCGATCCCGGCGGCCCGCGCCGATCGGATCACGGCGTCGACGTGCGCGGTCTGCGCGAGGCGGCGATCCGTCATGACGAGCGCGCGCCGGCACCCGGCCGCGCGGAGGTGCGCGCCCGCTTCGGCGAGGACCCCTGGACCGAACGTCACCGCCGACGCGTCGACGCGGAACGCCGCGTCGCCCCCCTCCACCTCGGCGTAACCGTGCCAGCAGCTCATCGCCGCATGGGAGCAGAGAACGAGCGCGCGCGCGACGTCAGAACGTCGCGACCGCACCGACGTGGAAGCTCACCTCGCGCACGTGCCCGCGCTCGTCGCGGTCGGAAAAGCCCCAGAGCTCCGTCGACCCCTTGAGGCGCAGGTTCGGATCGACGGCGAACGACGAACCGAGCGTCAGCCGCCCCACCGAGCTCTCCTGCTCGAGCGGCGAACCGACGAGGACGTTCCCGACGCGGAGCATCCCGTCGACGCGCACGACGACGTCGACTCTGTCGCCGAGCGGATGCTCGATCTCGGCATACGCGCCGTGCTTGGCGAAGAAGTCGCCGCGGTTCGCCGGGACGGCGTATTTGAATCGCGTCGGGTCGGACGTGTCGAAGTCCTGCCGCCGGACGAGGTACTCGAAGCGGACGCTGGTGCGGACGACGCGCAGGCTCACGTCGCCGCCGAGGATCGTGTAGCGGAGGTCGTTGGCGGGGTCGAACGTGCCGTGCATCGCGCTCCCGCCGGCGGTCAGATCGGTGACGCTCGAGAGCTTCGCCGTCACCGCGAGGCGCGCGCCGGCGGTCGGCCGCCCGTTGTTGTCGACGTAGTACGCGCTCCCGGAGCGCGACTGCGTGAAGTCGAGGTCGTCCGCGTCGCGCTGCGCCTTGAAGCCGCTCACGAGGTAGACCGCGTAGTCGAGCTGCGCGCCCTGACCGAACCAGTGCGTGCCGTCGATCTCGACGCCGTTGTCCGGGAACGGGCTCGGGAGGACCCCCATGTTCCACTCGCGCATCCGCAGCATGCGACCCATGTCGTACGGGAGCGGTTTGTCGCTCAGGCGATGGTTCGCCGGGTCGTGCCGGAGGTTGTACGCGCCGAAGCTCGGGCTCATGCGGCCGAGGCGGAAGTTGAGCTCGTCGACGACGCGGAGGTCGACGTACGCCATGTCGGCCTCGAAGCCGTGGCACCCGTAGCAGACCTTCACGTTGGCCGAGAGGTGGTCGTTCAGATCGACCGCGAGCTTGAGCGACGCCTCGGCGGTGAAGCCGTCGAACGAGATCGCGCTGCCGTTCGCGCCGCGCTGCGACGGGACGAGGTGGTAGTCGACCTGCGCCGATCCGGCGAACGTCCGATCGACGGCGAGGGCCTCGCCGCTCCGGGATACGAGGGCCGCGAGCGCGGCGGCGAAGAAGACGACGACCGCGAGCGCGTGCCTCACTTCGGCGCCTCCGGCGCGGCCTTCGCTGCGCGCTGGTGCTCGACCAGGACGTGCAGGAAGCGGAGGATCGCCTCGGCGTCGCGCTCGGAGATCCCGCTCGCGGGCTGCCGCCGCATCCGCGTGACGTAGCGGACCCACGCGGCGTCGTTGTCGATCCCGCTCTGGAGGGGACGATCGAGGGTGTGGCACTTCGAGCAGCGGAGCGCGAAGACGGCGTAGTCCTCGCGGAGCTCGGGCGAGAGCCGATCGACGTCGACGGCGTTTGCGTCGCGCCCGGTGATGCACCCGCCGGCGAGCGGCGAGAGCGTGAACGCGCCGGCGAGGACCGCGATCGAGACGGCCCGCGCGACATCCCGCGCTCCCCTCCCCCGGCCCCGTCGCGTCATTCGTCGTCGTCCCCTCGCGCGCCTTCGTTGATCCAGCGCTCGACCCGATCGATGTCCCCGTCGGACCACGCCGGCCCGTCGCGCGGCATCCGCGCGCCCAACGGATACGTCCCTTTCAGCTTTTGGTACAACTTCGAGTCGTCGGCGTTCCCCGGGATGACGATGTTGGAACGCGTCGTGTTTCCCCCGCGGCGGAGCGCGCCGAGCGTCGCGAGGTCGAGGCCGATCTGATCGAGCCCCGTGTGCGACGACTCCGTGGAGTAGTGGCAGGCTTTGCAGCCGTGGCCGCTGGGATCGGTCGACGAGCGGTTCATGAGCGGGCGGATCTGATCGCGGAAGCTGACCGGCGGCGGCGCGTCCGCGCCGGCATCCGCCATGGCGGCCTCCTCGTCCGCCTTCGAGCCGACGGTCGGCTCGAACGCGGTGCAGCCCGCGAGCGCGACGCACAACGCGGCGATCGAGCGCGGCCGCGCGCACCGCGCCCGGTCTTCCGCCGTCATGGCTCTGCGAACGTCAGCGTGATCCTGGCGGTGGCGGCGCCGGTGTCGGCGCTCGGCATCCGCCCGCCGACGACGCGCGACTCGACGCAGCGGCGGAGGACGGGCGACGCGGTGCCGGGGCTGATCGACGCGCGGGCGACGCGGAGATCGTCGATGTCGAGGACGAGCGTCACCGCGCTCGGGTGCGGGGTCCGCTCGGCGCGCGCCGCGGCGACGAAGCACGCGCCGAGGTCGGCGCGGGCGAGCACCGCGTTCACGTCGCGCGGGCTCACGTGGTCCACCTGGACCTGCAGCACGTCGAGGCGCGCCTTTCCCGGATCGAACGCCGGCGCCGCCTGCGGCGGAGCGACGGGCGCGCGCGGCGCGGGATGGCTCGTGACGGCGGCCGCGGCGATCGGCGGCGCGGGCGGAGGCTCGGGCGCCGCGGGCGGCGACGCCGGCACGGAGACCTCTCGCGCCGCGGACGACGGCGCAGGCGGCGCGAGCTCCACCGCCGGCGCCGCGGGCGTATACGCGGCGAGCGGCGCGGCCCGCGGGCCGTGCCTTTGCGGCGGGCGATCCACCGCGACGAGCGCGCGCACGGCGCTCTCCGTGGAGACGGACGCGCCCTCGATCGGGGCCGGCGACGGCGCGATCGGCGCGATCGCGACCATGACGCCCCGCGCGTCGTCGCTCGCGGCGATCGGCCCTGCGAGCACCGGCCCATCGATCGTATCCGCGGCGGTCGCCGTGCTCGCCGCGAGCTGCACGACGCCCGGCTCGTCACTCATCCCGCGCGGCGGCACGTCGGGGTGCGCCGTGCGCGCGAGCACGAAGACGCACGCGGCGAGCGCCGTCGTGAAGAGCGCGGCGACCGGAGCGAGGCGGCGCGCCGGCGGCTCCGGCGCGTCCGGGACGAGCGTCGGCATCGACGGCACCGGATCGGTGAGCCTGTACGCCGACACG
>Ga0207670_10001582_pt1 | contig 11926 bp, 11 predicted proteins | sample KBSS23HmetaG_FD_184339 | JGI IMG/M metagenome (GOLD analysis project Ga0207670, IMG submission 184339) | Switchgrass rhizosphere microbial communities from Kellogg Biological Station, Michigan, USA - KBS S2-3H metaG (SPAdes) (version 2) | ecosystem: Host-associated > Plants > Roots >... | reverse complement strand
GCGCGGTGGGTCCGGACAGCACGGTCGCGCCTTCCTTGAAGGTGACGGTGCCCACCGTGACCGGCGAGCCGCTGCTCGTCACGGTGGCGGTGAAGGTCACGCTGTCGCCCGTGAAGGCGGGGTTGGCGGAGGACGTGACCACGGTAGTGGTCGCCGCGTCCCCGCTCGTGGTGAAGGTCAGGCACCAGCCGCCCAGGCTGCCCGTGCCGCCCAGGTTGTCGTCGACCACGAGCAGGCTCCACGTCCCGTTGGGATCGATGCCGTTGTAGACCGAAGCCAGCGTGGCCGTGCCGAAGGGGGCGGTCGCCGCGAAGGTCGAGGCGACGCGCGGCTACGGCGGCGAGGTCATCCTCACCGAAGAGAACCTCCTCGACGTCGCGCGCGCGATCGAGCGCGACCGGCGGATGACGTTCGTCCACCCGTTCGACGACCTCGACGTGATCGCCGGCCACGCCACCGCGGGGCTCGAGATCCTGGACGACGTCCCCGACGTGGACGTCGTGGTCGTCCCCGTCGGTGGAGGAGGGCTCATCAGCGGCGTGGCGGCGGCCGTCAAGCTCCGGCGCCCGGAGGCGCGCGTCGTCGGCGTGGAGCCGGAGACGGCGGACGTCGTTTCGCAGAGCCTCGCGCGCGGCGAACCGCTCCACGTCGCGTACCCCAAGACGATCGCCGACGGCCTCGCGGCGCCGTTCACCGGCGCGCACAACCTCCGGCACGTGAAGGCGTTCGTCGACGAGGTCGTGCGCGTCACCGACGACGACATCGTGCGCTCGCTCCGCCTCGTCATGGAACGGTGCAAGCTCGCGGCGGAGCCGTCGGGCGCCGCCGCGTTCGCCGCGCTCCTCGCCGGCGCCGCGAAGGTGCCGGCCGGCGCGCGCGTCGTCTGCGTCGTCAGCGGCGGCAACGTGGACCGGGAGGTCTTGAAGCGGATCTTGTAACGGCGGCGCGTCGCATTCTTGCGATCCGGCGGGCGCCGCCGCGCGTACGGCGGTCCATGAAAGACGACCGGTTGCGCTTCGACCTCGCCTCTCGTGGAGCGTTGCTCTTCTCCATCGGCATGGTGACGGGCCTATGGAGCGCGCTCGCGCTCTCCGGAAAGGTCAAGGTCGGCATCCCTCACCTCGCGCTGTCCGCGCACCTGAACGGCCTCCTCGGCGGCCTCTGGATGATCGCGGTCGCTTTCACGCTCCCGTTCCTCTCGTACGGCGAGCAGGCCAAGCGGCGCCTCTCGCTCGCCGTCACGGTCCCGTCGTACGGCAACTGGCTCGTGACCCTCGTCGCGTCGTTCCTCGGCGTCCGCGGGCTCGACTACAACGGCGACCACGCGAACGACGCCATCGCGGTGCTCCTTCAGAGCGTCGTCGTCCTGCCGACGCTCGGCGCGTGCGCGGCGTGGAGCTGGGGCTTCCTCCGGAGGTCCGCGTCGCCCGGCGACGCGTAAGGGACGCGAAGTCACGTCAGGAGTGGTCGTCAGAACGCGCCGCCGATCGACCACGGCATCACCGCGGCCGGCGCGACGGTCGCCGCACCGTTCACGCTCGACGCCGCCGGCTCGGCGGCGGGCGAATGGAAGACGAGCGGGACAGCGGCCCCGATCAGGCTCCCGACGACGACCCCGGTGATGACATCGGTCAGGTAGTGCTTGTCCGCGGCGATCCGGAGGTAGCCAGCCGTGGTCGCCGCGGTGAGACCCGCGCCCCACACGACGGGGGCGAGGCGGTAGTTGCGCATCGTCGCCACCGTACCGCTCGACGTCGCGAGCGCGAACGCGAGCGTCGTGTGCCCGGAGAAGAACGAGAGGTTGTCGTCGGCCGGGTTGTCCGTCGCGGCGTGCGACCCGTTCGGCTCGCGCGGGAGGAAGTGGACGAACGGACGCTCGCGCCCGAACGCGAACTTGGCAATCTGGTTGACGCTCGCAGCGATGACCGTCGCCTCGGTGATGACGAGCGCGTCCGCGGGGGCGCCGCGGATCGCGCCGTCGTGAGCGGCCGCGGCGGCGGTCAGGCCGAACCCGGCCGCGGGCGTGACGGCGAACGCCACAACCGAGCTCGCGACGTCGGCGCCGCGCGTCTCACGCCACACGAGCTGCCGGCGGACCCACCCGTCGTATGGGTTGAGCGCGTCCGTCCCGTCGGCGGTGCGGTAGCACCATCGGCACGTCTCGGGGGCGAGATCGGCCTTGTAGAGCTCCGACGCGACGAGCCACAACGCGCCCATCGACGTCACGACGAGGTCCGTGGCCGTGTCGTACGAGAGCGCGCGGACCCGGTTCGCGTCGTCGGCGCGCGCCGGGCCGCCGGCAGCGATGATGAACGCGGCTACGATCGTCGCGGTCGTCGCGGGGAGGCGCACCCGAAGAATGTAGTATTTCGCGCGTCAGCTCGCCCAGCGGAGGAGACCCGCGCGATGCCCCGTGGATCGGCCGACGGCGAACGCGCCGCTCAACGCGAACGCCGCGAGCGCCGTGACCACCAGCGAGCGGAGCAGGGCCCCTCGATCGGCAAAGTGGAACGTGCGCGGGCGCGGTGGGGCGATCCGTTTATCCAGCGCGCGCGCCCCGCCCACGATGGCGCGCTCGCCAGCCCCGGCGCCGGCCCCGCGATCCGCGCCGTCGTGGCGCGTGACCGACGAGTGGAACGACACGGCGAAGACGACCGCCTCCGACGTGACGCGCACCTGCCCCCACGACACGCCGAGATCGAGCGCGTCGAGCGGCTCGAGGGTCTTCGGGAGCCGGAACGCGTGACTGAGGGTGTCGCTGAAGCTCCAGACGAGGTCGGTCTTCGCGAGCTCGTTGTTCACCTTCGCGGCGATCGACTCGTCGAGGATCGTCGGCAGCGCGGTGAGGTCCGTCTCCTCGACCATCAGCCTGAACGCGAGCGCGTCGTGCCCATCTCGCTTCTCGATCTCCGGACGCACGACGGCGACGAGCGATCGGATCGCGGCCGGGATGGACGCGCCGAGGACCGGCCACCTTACGGTCGCACTGCAGACGACGCGCATCCCGGCGCCGGCGACGAGCGACACGTCGCGGATCTCCTCGATCGTGAGCGTCCCCTCCTTGCCGATATGGATCGTCACCGGCGTGCACTGCGCGAGCAGCGTCGCCAGATCATCCCTGGAAAGAATCGCCTCGACCCACATGACCGAGAATGTGTGCGATTGGCGTGCCATCGCCGCAGCGATGCGGCCTGCGCGCGCGATCATCGATCGCCGGGCGGAGCCGCGCGCGCCGGCTCGGCTCGGCCGCCTGTGGCGTATCGCCTCATGTGCCAGAAAACGTCGCGCCGGCGCGCGGCCGCCCGCTTCGGCCGCACGGCGCAGCCGGTGCGAGACGCGCTAAGCTCCAGGTCATGCCCCGCGCTCGTCGCGAGCCCCGATGAACGACGACGCGCGGGTGGCGACCGCTTCGCTCCTCGAGCCTCCGACGCTGCGCGTACGCGCCGCCACGATCGAGGTGCAGCGCGGACCGGACGCGGGGCGGAGCCTCCGGATCGATCGACCGACGTTCCTCGTCGGGACGGGCGAGGACTCGGACCTCCGTCTCACCGACGTCACGGTGTCGCGCCGCCACCTCGCGCTGTCGCTGACGAAGTCGGGGGTCGAGCTCCGCGACGAAGGGAGCCGGAACGGGACGACCGTCGGCGGTCTGCGCGTCGGCCACGCGACGCTCCTCAACGACGCCGTCGTGCAGGTCGGGACCACGAGCCTCTTCGTTCGGATCGATCCGATCCCTCTCGAGCTCCCGCTCAGCACCGACGCGCGCTTCGGCGACGCGATCGGCTTCGCGCCGGCGATGCGCCACCTCTTCGCGCTGCTCGAGCGGGCAGCGCGATCCGACGTCACGGTGCTCCTCGAGGGGGAGAGCGGCGTCGGCAAGGAGGTCCTCGCGCGCGCCGTCCACCGCGAGTCGTCGCGCAAGGACGGGCCGTGGGTCGCGGTCGATTGCGGTGCGATCCCACCGACGCTCATCGAGAGCGAGCTCTTCGGCCACGAGCGCGGCGCGTTCACGGGGGCGAACGCGAGCCGCCGAGGCGTCTTCGAGCAGGCGCACGGCGGGACGCTCTTCCTCGACGAGGTCGGCGAGCTCTCGGTCGAGCTCCAGCCGAAGCTCCTGCGCGTCCTCGAGCAGCGCGAGGTGCGCCCGCTCGGCGGCCGCGCGCCGCGCCCCGTCGACGTCCGCGTCATCGCCGCGACGAACCGGCGCCTCGCGGAGGCGGCGCACAAGGGCGAGTTCCGGCGCGACCTCTTCTACCGCCTCGCCGTCGCTCGCGCGACCATCCCGCCGCTCCGCGAACGGCGCGAGGACATCGCGCCGCTCACGCGCTCGTTCCTCGCGGCCGCGACGAGGAACGCGGACGCGCAGGTATCGGCCGACCTCCTCGCGCTCCTCGAGGCGTACGCATGGCCGGGGAACGTCCGCGAGCTACGGAACGTGATCGAGCGGTACGCGCTCCTCGGCGTGCGCGATCCACGCGGCCTCTTCGACGGCGAGCTCGCGCCGGCCGAAGGCCCGGACGAGGATCTCTCGCATCTGCCGTATCACGAGGCGCGGCGCAGGGTCCTCGATCGGTTCGAAGCGTCGTATCTACCGAAGGTCCTCGAACGCGCGGGCGGCGCCGTGGCGCGCGCCGCCGAGATGGCGCAGGTCGCGCGCCCCAGCTTTTACCGGATGCTCGACCGGATCCGCCCGGGCGGCGGCGACGACGACTGACGTCAATCGCAGAATCGCATCACGCATTCTTCCTCGATGCACGTCCAGTGCGCGCAACCGCTCCCGGCCTCGCACCCGGCCATGCACAGCGTGGGGAGGACCCCTCGACAGTCGCGGTCGGTCGTACACGGCTCCGGGCGGATGCCTTCCACGGCGGAACCGTCGGGCCCGGCGTCGCCCCCCTGATCCGTCGGGCTCGCGCAACGAAGCCCGGCCACGCCGCACGCCACGGCGATCGCGAGCCCGAGGCGCGTGAGACGCCCCCGTGAACCATGAATCGCGTGAAGCATGGGAGGCTCCTTTGTGATCGTGCCCCCTCCACGCAACGTAGGGACGTTTGGAGAGCGCGCTACGTGAGCGGGAAGGAGCCGGCCCGCGGAGCTGAACGATCGGCCCACGCCGTCTCGGCTCGGCGCATGTCGCGAGCGCGCGACTTTGTCACCCGGCGGGAGACAAGCGGTGCCGCGCCGCGCCCGTAAAGCTCGAAATTCCCGGCATTTCATCGCGGCCCGCGCCTTGCTCATCTCCACCGGCGATGGCGACGCAGGCAGGTGTTCGGTGAGACGCGCATTCCACGCCGCCGCGGCGATGACCCGGATCACGTGGCTCGCCGCCGGCATGACCACGGCGCTCGTCCTGGCGACGGCGGTCGTGCGGCAAGCGCGCGCCGACCGCGGCGGCGACGAGACCCGCTTCGCGCGCGCGGGTGACATCGTCGACGTGTCTCGCGCGATCGGCGACACGAGCGGCGTCGCGGCTGGTGCGCGAAGCGGCTTTGCCGGCGTGCGGCTCGCCGCTCTCCGGATCACCGAGCTGGGCCACGTGCATCTCGGGGGCGACGCGGTGCTCGCCGGCCACGCCGGGGACGACGGGCACCCTTCGAGCGACCGAGGCTCGACGCGCACCTGCGCCGTCTACGCGAAAGAGCCGGCCGCTCCGGCGACGAGCAGCCGCGCTGCCGTCCGCGCCGAGCCCAAAGCGCGAAAGAGGTGATTGTCACTCCCGGCCTAGCCGGCGCTACGTGCCCGACCTTCGACGAGCCCTTTCGGCGGTCGCGCGCGGCGGCTCGTACGAGCGGGACAGCGTCTCGTACGTCCGGATCTTGGTCTCGATCAGCTCGAGGTTCTGCCGGAGCTCGTCGAGGCGCGCGACGACGTCGTCGCGGTGCGCGCTGAGGAGCGCGAGCCGATCGCCGGCCGTCGAGTCGCCGCGCCACACGAGGCGCGCATAGTCGCGCATTCGGCGGATCGGCATTCCGGTGGCGTGGAGGCGGCGCAAGAACGATATCCAGCGCACCTCTGCGGGTCCGTAGCGCCGGTGCCCGTTCGCGGCGCGCGGAATACGGATGAGACCGGCGCGCTCGTAATACCGGAGCGTGTGAGCCGAGACTCCTGTCTGGACGGAGACCTCGCGGATCGACCACGCATCGCTCATACCTTCACGGTAGTCCTTCGAGCGCACTCGAAGTCAAGCGAGCGGAGGAGCGCGGCGAATCGTCCTTTCGGGCCCTTGACTTAGAGCGCGCTCGAAGACTTAGCGTGTCGTGCCACGGGAGAACCACATGAAGACACGAAAGCTCGGTACGTTCGACGTCTCCGCGCTCGGCCTCGGCTGCATGGGGATGAGCGAGTTCTACGGCGCAACCGATGAGGCGGAGTCGATCGCGACGATCCATCGCGCGCTCGAGCGTGGCGTGACGCTGCTCGACACGGCGGACATGTACGGCCCATTCACGAACGAGGTGCTCGTCGGCAAGGCCATCGCGGGGAAGCGCGAGAGCGTCTTCCTCGCCACGAAATGCGGGATCGTTCGCGACGCGGAGAACAAGGCCGTGCGGCGGATCGACGGGTCGCCGGCCTACATCAAGGCGGCGTGCGACGCGAGCCTCGAGCGCCTCCGCGTCGACGTGATCGACCTCTACCAGCTCCATCGCGTCGATCCCGCGACGCCGATCGAGGAGAGCGTCGGCGCGCTCGGCGATCTCGTCCGCGCGGGCAAGGTGCGCGGCATCGGCCTCTCCGAGGCGAGCGCGGCCACGCTGCGGCGCGCCCACGCCGTGCACCCGCTCACGTCGGTGCAATCGGAATACTCGCTCTGGACGCGCGACCCGGAGGACGGCGTCCTCGACGCGTGCCGGGAGCTCGGGATCGGCTTCTTGGCGTACAGCCCGCTCGGCCGCGGCTTCCTGACCGGGCAGATCAAGCGCTTCGAGGACTTCGCGCCGGACGACTTCCGAAGGCAATCGCCGCGGTTCCAGGGGGACAACTTCCAGAAGAACCTGGACCTGGTCGCGCGCGTCTCCGAGATCGCCGCCGCGAAACGGTGCACGCCGTCGCAGCTCGCCCTCGCGTGGGTGCTCGCGCGCGCGCCGTTCGTCGTCCCCATCCCCGGCACGAAGCGGCGCAAATACCTGGACGAGAACCTCGGCGCGCTCGACGTCGCGCTCGACGCGGGTGACCTGGCTCGGATCGACGCGGCGATGCCGCGCGGTGCCGTCGCCGGGCAGCGCTACGCCGCGCAAGCGATGACCTCCGTCGACCGCTGAGAAATCGGCCGGCGCCGTGTAGCATGGCGCCGCCGATCGATGAGCGCCCGCGCAACCACGAGCGAGACGAGTGACGCGCCGGGGCGCCTCCGGCGCATCCTGGGCGTCGGCTTCGGGCTCGCCGTCATCGTCGGGAGCACGCTCGGCGTCGGGATCCTGAGGACGCCCGGACTCGTCGCGGGACAGCTCCCGGGCGGCGGCGCGATCCTCGCCGTCTGGCTCGCCGGCGGCCTCTACACGCTCCTCGGATCGATCTGCCTAACCGAGCTCGGGACGGCGGTGCCCCAGGCCGGCGGGTATTACGTCTACGCCCGCCGCGCGTTCGGCGACGCGGTGGGCTTCGCGGTCGGATGGACCGACTGGCTCACGTACTGCGCCGTCCTCGGGTACGTGTCGATCGGCTTCAGCGAGTTCGTCGTGAAGCTGATTCCCGAGCTCGCGTCCGCCGTGACGCCGGTCGCGGCCGTCGCGCTGGTCGGCTTCGTCGCGGTGCAGTGGGCGGGAGTGCGCGTGAGCAGCCGCTTCCAGGAGGTGACGACCGCGCTGAAATGCGCGGCGTTCCTCGCGCTCGTCGCGGCGAGCTTCGTCTCGCATCGTAAGCCGCCCTCGGAGGCCGTCGCCGCTGCGGCGGGCGCGACGCCACCGGCGATGACGCTGACCGGGCTCATCGTCGCGCTCCAGGCGGTCGTCATCACGTACGGAGGATGGCAGAGCGCGCTCTACTTCACCGAAGAAGACGAGGACCCGGACCGGAACCTGCCGCGGTCGATGATCGGCGGCGTGCTCGGCGTCATCGTCATGTACCTCCTCGTGAACGCGGCGCTCCTCGCCACGCTGCCGCTCCGCGAGCTCGCCAGCTCCACGCTCCCCGCGGCCGACGCGGCGCGCGCGATCGTCGGCGCGCGCGGCGGGCAGATCATCACCGCGCTCTCGGCGATCTCGCTCCTCGCGCTCCTCAACGCGATCATGATGATCGGGACGCGGATCCTCTTCGCGCTCGGGCGCGATGGGCTCCTCTTTCGCGGCGCCGCGCGGGTCAACGCGCGCGGCACGCCCGACGTCGCGACGCTCGTCACGACCGGCGTCGCCCTCTTGCTGATCGTCACCGGGACGTTCCAGCGCCTCGTCGCGATCGTGTCGTTCTTCCTGGCGGCGAACTACTGCGTCTCGTGCCTCGCGCTCGTCGTCCTCCGCCGCCGCGAGCCGGACCTCGCGCGCCCGTTCCGCGCGTGGGGCTATCCGTGGTCCGCGGTGGTCGTCGCGATCGGCGCGGTCCTCTTCCTCGCCGGCGTCCTCATCGGCGACACGCGGAGCGGCGTCGCCGCGCTCGCGCTCCTCGGCGCCGGCCTCGTCGGTCGCCGCGTCCTGTTCCGGCGCGCGGCGTCTATTTGACGACGACGACGTCGACCGAGCAGACCGAGTTGATGCAGCGGAGCGGCTGGCTCCCTCCGTTGCAGCAGTCGCCGTCGACGCTGCATCGATCGCCGTCGAGCGCGCAGCTCGCCGACGGCGCCGCCGCGCAGACGAACGCGCCCGCGTCCGCGCCGGCCGACGCGCAGTAGCCGCCGCAGCACTCGGTGCCCGACGCGCACCCGGCCCCGTCGCCCTTGCACGGCTCGAGCGCCCAGTAGCCGCGCATGTTGAACGTGGTGAGCGACTGCCCCGGAAGGTGGAACGCGGGGTGGCTCGGGTCGACCCCGGGGGTGACGTTCTGGTCGATCGCCGCGACCCAGAGCTGCTTCACGCCCACACCCTCGCCGCCGAACGAGACCGGGTTCGTGATCTCGTTGCCGTACGTGCGCCGCGAGTGGAAGACGACCCAGTATTTCCCGCCCGACGCGACCGGCGCGAACGTCGGCTCGAAGTCGAGGTGCCGATCGCGGTTCCCCGGGGCCGCAAACGGGTACGTGTCGCCGTCGAGCGCCGCGAGCTTCACCTCGGGACCGCCGCCGGCCACCGGCGCCATGTAGAGGTCGCCGGGCAGCCCCTGCGTGGACCCGAACGACGCCCCCTCCGATCCGTAGTTCGGCCCGCGCTGGTAGAGCACGTATTTGTGATCGGGCGTCACCGTCGGGTACTGGATGTATTTCTTGCTCGCGACCGTGCCCGACGCGACGACCAGGTGATCGTTGGTCGCCTTGTGGTTCACAGGATCCCAATCCATCGCCCGGAGATCGCCGGGGCCGCCGGTCGCGTAGACGAGGACCTTGTTGTCGGGCGAGAACGCCGGCGTGAAGAGCTTCTTCCCCTCGAGGCCGGTGTTCGGGATCGGCTGGCCGGTGGTCGCGTCGAACGCGCCGGTGGCGTTCGCGAACGGGATCGGGTCCGGCGAGAAGTTCTGGGGCATGAAGTTCTGCACCATCACCTTGCCGTCGGCCGAGAGCGCGGCGAGCGAGAACGCCGATCCGCCGGTCGTTACTTCGTCGCCCGCCCACGACACCGACTTGCCGACGAAGTCGTACGAGACCGACGTCTGATCGATGTCGTTCGGGTCCGTGTCCGACCAGTGCCCGGCGCTCGCGAGGATCCGCTGGCCGTTCGCCGACACGGTGTGGCACGATACGCATTTCCCCTTCGCCGGCGGGACGAGGTCCACCGCGGCGAAGAGATCGTCCGGGCTCGTCGCGCCGGGGGTGATCCGCATGACGCGTCCGGTGTCGATCGCCCAGTAGTAGATGGTCCCGCGCATCGACCCGGGCGCGATCGTCCAGTGCTGATCGGTGAGCACCGTCGCGGCGCCGGCGGCGCCGCCCGCGAGGCGCGCGACCTTCACCTCCGCGTCGCCCGTCGTCGAGTCGACGAAGCGCGTCCAGTCCTGCGCCGCCGACGTGAATCGCTGGCTCGGCGCGGGGCCGAACGACTCGATGTCGTAGTACGCGCTCGTGACGTGCACGTAGACGATGTCGGCGTCGCTGCCGCCGATCCACTGGAGCTCCGGCCCATTGAGCCCGCGCGGGAAGACGGTCTTGTCGTAGGGGTACGCCCACTTCACGGCGCCGTCCGGCGTGGTCGCGCCGCGGAGCTTCGTCTGGACCCCGGTGTCGGCGCCGCCCCCCGCGACCCGGATCGCGTGGAGCTTGACGTCGAGCGTCGCCGTGCCGGTCTTCCCCTGCGCCGACGCCGTGACGGTCAGCTCGCCCCCCTGGAGGCCGCTCGCCGTGAAGACGCCGCCCGCGTTCATCGCGCCGACCTGCGGCGCCGAGTCGCTCCACGTGAGCGCGCCCTCGACCGGCCCCGTGGTCCCATCTTCGTACGTGGCGACGACGGTGAACTCCTGCGTCGGCGGCGCCTGCCCGTCCTCGACGGTGATCGCCGCGCGCGACGGCGTGACGGTGAGCGCCGCGATCGCCCGCGTGCCCGGCGGCGGCGACGAGCTGTCGCCGAACGACGGATCCGGCCCGTCGGCGAAGTCCCCGCCGTCGGTCGCTCCGGTCGACGAATCATCGCCGCCGTCTCCGCCGCGCGGGAAGACGCTCGTATCGCTCGAACCGCACGCCGCGGCGAGCACCAAGACCCCCAAAAACCCGGACGTGATCGCAAAGAGAGAAACGCGCATGGACGGTCCTTGGTGTAGCGCGTTTGCGGCGCTCGGCGATGATTTCGAAACCCGATTTACGACGCCGCGAGGGTCAAAAGAATGACGGGCGACCGCCGTTCCACCCTGGCTGGACGGGGAGTGACGCGGTTGCTCTCCGGTTCAACGTCGGGGGAGCCGCGTCTTCCGTCTCACCCCTTGATGCGCTTGTTCTCCGGGTCGTAGAACGGCCGGATCGACGCGATCGCCGGATAGAGCTTCGCGCCGATCTCGACCTCCCATGTCCCACCATCGAGATACGCCTGCGTGATCGGCTCGCCGGCGTCGATCATCGCGAGACCGACCGCCCCACCGAGCGTGAAGCCGTACGACGCTGCACGGATGTAGCCGAGCGCCTTCCCGTTCCGCCGCACCGGCTCGGCATGGAACATGAGCGGCTCGGGATCTTTCACGAGGACCTGGACAATCCGCCGCGTGAGCGGCCCGTTGGCCTTCCTGGCGAGGACCGCGTCGCGTCCGACGAAGCCGCCGGGCTTCTTCAGGTCGACGGCGAAGCCGAGCCCCGCCTCGAGCACCGAGTCGGTGTTGTCGATGTCGTGCCCGTAGTCGCGGTACCCCTTTTCCATGCGCAGGCTCGCGAGCGCCTTCAGCCCGGCGTGGCGAAGCCCCACGCGCTTCCCCGCCTCGACGATCCGGTCGTAGACGTGCACCGCTTGCTCGGTGGGGATGTAGAGCTCGTACCCGAGCTCACCGAGGTACGTGATCCGTACGCACAGCGCACGCGCGAAACCGATGTCGATCTCGCGCGCGGTGCGGAACGGGAACACGTCGTTCGAGAGATCGCAGGTGGTGATCGACTGGAGGAGCTCGCGCGAGCGCGGCCCCTGAACGTTGATCTGCGCGAGGCCGGAGGTGACGTCGGTGACGAAGGCGTGGGCGTGCGCGTCGGCGGCGATGTGGCGGCGCATCCACGTCTCGACGTGCCGATGCGCCGTGTCCGACGCGACGACCATGAAGCGCTCGTCGTCGAGCTTCGTCACGGTGAGATCCGCCTCGAGCGTCCCGCCGCGATTGAGCCACTGCGTGTACGTGATCATGCCGCTCGGCCCGTCCACGTGGTTCGCCGAGATCG
>Ga0207670_10001575_pt1 | contig 11941 bp, 7 predicted proteins | sample KBSS23HmetaG_FD_184339 | JGI IMG/M metagenome (GOLD analysis project Ga0207670, IMG submission 184339) | Switchgrass rhizosphere microbial communities from Kellogg Biological Station, Michigan, USA - KBS S2-3H metaG (SPAdes) (version 2) | ecosystem: Host-associated > Plants > Roots > Rhizosphere... | reverse complement strand
AATTTCCTGGAGCAGGAAATCAAGGGTTTTGCCGACTGGCTCTACACTGTTGAGCGTCTGCTCAAACTGTATCATATGCGAGTCCAACCTGACTATTTCTTCCGTAATATCACCTCGATCCGCATACACTGCCAACTCTTGATGGAGTCTCGGGAGGTCGGGAATTTCGGATACCAGAAGCTTCTCCACACGAAGCTTCATCCGGGTATACGTCTCCTGGGCCAGCGACGGGCTACGCCCGGCAACGAGAGTCTTATATCTCCTGATCGTTTCAATCCGTGCGCGCATGTCCTCCGCCAACGCCTTCCCTTCTCCTGCCCGCATCGCAGCGAGGTCAGTCAGGGCCTGGCTGGCTACGCGTTGAACAACTTTGGCCAGCTTCGGATCTTCCGCTGGCTGATCCGAAACCGATACGACATCACGGAGTCCGGATATGAGCGCAAGGTCAATGGAACCGCTCAGCTTCAGCGAGTTCTTGAGGGTACGGAGAGCTTGATAGTACTGTTTCGCGAGGGCTTGGTCAAGGTTGACACTTCCTGCCCGGCCTTTGCCGCCTTGAAGGGACACCGTGATGTCAATGCGTCCACGGGCACAGCGTTGTTGGATGGCCTTCTTGAAGGAGTCTTCCAAGTGGCTCAACGGTCGAGGAAGGCGGCAGCTGATCTCCAGAAAACGATGGTTGACAGATCGTATTTCAACTGTCACGGACCCGTCCTGCCAGGGAGTTTGTCGGCGGCCGAATCCGGTCATGCTACGAATCATTGGGAACCTTTTTCCTTCCATGTACAGTGCCGGTAGATCGGACAGGTATGGCACTGAGGTTTCCTGGCGAGGCAGACATAGCGGCCATGTAACAGCAAGCGCTGTGAAATGGATGTCCACTGGGGGCGCGGTATGAGTTGCTGCAGGTCCTGCTCGACACGATCTGGATCGTCCGATTGGGTCAGGCAGAGCCGTTTCGCCACCCGTTTCACATGGGTATCGACAACGATACTAGGCTGGCCGAAGGCGTTTCCGAGGATCACGTTCGCTGTCTTCCTACCGACTCCCGGTAAGGTAATCAACTCATCCATCGTCTGCGGGATCTGTTCACCGAAACACTCGGTAACGATTTTGCCGCAGGCGACAAGATGCTTCGCTTTGCTCTTAAAGAAACCGGTGGAACGAATGATCGCTTCGAGTTCAGGGAGCTTGGCCGCTGCGAGGTCTGCCGGCTGTCGATATCGCCGAAAGAGTGCTGGAGTCACCTGATTGACTCGCTGGTCGGTACATTGGGCGGAGAGGATCGTGGCGACGAGTAGTTCCCAAGGAGAGCGGTGGTCGAGTTCCATGTTCGGGGTTTTCATCGAACGTTGAAGCGTCTTGGCAATCTCCCGGACACGTTTTTGATGATCAGGTGATGCCAGGGCTTTCGTCGTCATTGCTGGTACCACATGGCGCGATTGTGCAACCGGTTAAGGGCGAGATGCAAGGGAGGTTGCCGAGGGTGTCGATTTCTCAAAAGCAGTACCTGTCGGGACGAGCACAGCTAGCCGTTCTTCAAGATGCTGGATCAGCGGGGACAAGGTCTCAGGATGGAAAGCCGAAATCCCGATTGCACCGTAGCGCCGACAGAGGATATCCGCCTGCCCGGGCGGCAGTAGGTCACATTTGTTGAAGACCAGAACCTGTGGGAGCAGATCGAGCGTGAGACTTTGAAGCACGGCATCGACGGATGCGATATGGGCATCCAGATCTTTCGTCCCGGCATCGACGACATGGAGAAGGAGGTCGGCATCGCGAAGTTCACCCAATGTCGTCCGGAAGGCTGCAAGCAGATCTTTGGGTAGGTCACGAATAAACCCCACCGTATCGGTGAGGATCACCTCACGGCCCTGGGGGAAACGCAATCTGCGGCTTGTCGTGTCGAGCGTCTCAAAGACGCGTGGAGCCGTACTCACCTGACTCCTCGTCAGAATATTGAGCAACGTTGACTTACCGGCATTCGTATAACCCACCATAGACAGGATCGGGAATTCCTTCCGGATGCGGCGGGATCTCCGTTGGTCTTGATGGCGCGCGAAGCTTTCGACCTCCCGTTCCAGATGATCGATACGTTCTCTGATCCGGCGACGATCCGTTTCGAGCTTTGTTTCTCCCGGACCCCTGCTGCCAATACCGCCGCCCAAGCGTGAGAGACTCGTTCCCTTGCCGGAGAGACGGGGGAGCAGATAACGAAGTTGGGCTAACTCAACCTGCACCTTACCCTCTCGGCTATGCGCCCGCTGTGCAAAAATATCGAGAATCAACTGAGTCCGGTCGATGACTGTGAGGTCGGTGATCTCTGCAATCGCGCGTACCTGCGCGGGAGCCAAATCTTGATCGAAGATCAAAAGATCAGCGCCTTTTTGCATAGCCTGCACTAGCACATCTTTGAGCTTGCCGCTGCCCAATTGAAATCTGGCATGCCCGCTCTGTGTGCGTTGCACTAAACGGTCAATCACGGTGAGGTCCGCGGAAGAAGCCAGTTCCGCCAATTCGGCGAGGTGCTCTTCCTGTTCGCTCTTGCTCTTGGGTGATGCGCTCACGAGTATGGCTGTCTGGCCCTGAGCCATGCTGTGTGACCCACCCTGCCGTTGGAGGTCTGCCTCCAGCTCATGGATGAATGTTTCGAAACTCACCGTGCATTGATGCGTCAACGCAGGCTTCATGACGGTGTACAGCTGCCCCTGCGGGCTTGGCGGGTTGAGATGGGCGAGAGAAAGCAATCCCGGTTCGCCCTGTGGCGTCACTGCCAGGATCCCGATCAGATCAAGCCGGAGGAGGCCCAACAGGGTGAGATCTTCTTGGCTGATTGCCTGTTCCTTCACCTGTGAACGGATCAGCCTCAGGCCCCGCAATGATCGTGGGCTTGCCCGATAGGCAGCCAGAATAGTCGGTGAAGGTTCGGTGCCTGCGCCGACAAGAACATCCTGCACTGCCCCACGCCGGTTAATGACCAGTCCGATGGGACGGCGTATCTCATGCGTAAACTGTGCGAGGGTTCTTGCCGCTTCAAGTGAGAGGACTTGATCCACAGGCACGCGACGGCGATACAGCCGCTCAAGCATGGCGAGCTGGCCGGCTCGGAGACCAAGGACCTGTCCATGGATGTCTGGAATGTGCGTCGTTTCCTTATCGTTGATTGAAGCCCGGTCGGATAAACCTCATGAACAAGACAGTGAGGCTTGTGCATCGATTTCCAATGTGCCACTGAACCCCGCCTGAAGTGAATGTCTCCCGGCTGCCGCAATCATCGCAGCATTGTCCGTACAATAAGCCAGGGGGGGAAGGCTCAAGTAGATGGATTCGGATGCGGCTCGTTGCTCGAGCAATGTTCGTAACCGGGAATTGGCGGATACCCCTCCGACGACTGCCAGGGCATGAACCCCGGTGGATCGAACGGCAGCAAAAGCTTTTTCAACCAAAATCGTGACAATAGCCTCCTGGTAGCTTGCTGCTAGATCGGCAAGTCGCTCCACCTGAGATAGCTCAGACATTACTTGAAGTCTATAGAGCAAAGATGTCTTTAAACCACTGAAACTGAAATCAAGGCTCCCCTTCTTGAGATGGGAACGTGGAAAGGCGATGGCTTCAGGATTTCCTTGCCTGGCTAAACGATCGATCGCTGGTCCCCCTGGGTATCCCAATTGGAGCAACTGAGCGCCCTTATCAAAGGCTTCTCCTGCTGCATCGTCTCTAGTAGCACCCAGGAGTCGGCAATGGCGATCAGGCTGTTTGTAATAGAGATGGGTATGACCACCCGAGACAACCAGTACCACGCTGGGTAATGGAAATGCTGGATCCTTTAACCAGGCAGAGGCGATGTGACCTTCAAGATGGCTGACCCCTACGACCGGAATGTTCAAGGCATAGCCAAGAGCCTTTGCATAACTGACTCCGACCAGAAGGGCTCCGGCTAAGCCGGGGCCCTGGGTGACGGCGATCCCGGTCAGTTCCGTCCATGCAAGACCGGCCTGTCTCATGGCCTCAGCGGAGACTGCTTCAATCGATTCAATATGGGCGCGGGAGGCAAGTTCGGGAACGATGCCGCCAAATCGTTGGTGGACATCGTGTTGCGAGGTAATCACGTTCGAAAGAACTGCGCCGTCTGTAGCAAGCACCGATGCGGCTGTCTCATCGCAGGACGTCTCGATACCAAGGATTGGTCCCGATACCCAGGTTGAAGTCGCTGGTGCAGTCGTCATGATCGATTGTGGAGCGACTAAATGACACAGCCCTTGCGGCCTACCGGCGCCACAAGGGCTGTGTCGAACTCTATGCGATTACGTCGGCAGCTGTTAGGCTGGAACATTAGACGCCAGCCATCGCCTCCTGCTCGATAAATACGGGAGCGCCGTCGCGAAGCACCACACGGATCTTGCGGCATTCCTTGAATCGTCCCCTAATCATTTCTTCAGAGAGGGGGTCGCCGATTGCGCGCTGAATCGTTCTGCGCATCGGTCTGGCTCCGTAGAGCGGTTCATAGCCTTCTTTGATCAACCACTGCTTGACGTCATCCTCGACTTCAATCTCCACGCCTTTTTCGACGAGACGAAGGTTGAGTTCAGCCAGGAGAATGTCGAGGATACTATAGAGATGGGTCTTGTCCAGTTGATGGAAGACCACCACTTCGTCAATCCGGTTCAAGAACTCGGGGCTGAACGAGCGACGCAGCTCTCCCAACACTTCTTCCTTCTTATGGCGCTCCTGATCGCCTTCCGTGCTCTGGAATCCGAGCGAGACACCCTTCTGAATCATCTTGGTCCCGATATTGGAGGTCATGATGATGACGCAATTCTTAAAGTCGACCTTTCGTCCCAGGCTGTCCGTCAGGACTCCATCGTCTAATACCTGCAGCAGGATATTGAACACATCGGGATGGGCCTTTTCGATCTCATCAAACAGAACCACTGAATAGGGTCTTCGCCTGACCCGCTCAGTCAACTGGCCGCCTTCTTCATATCCCACATACCCCGGCGGGGCTCCGAATAGTCTAGAACTGGTGAACTTTTCCTGATACTCCGACATGTCGATGCGGATAAGCGAGTCCTCACTGTTGAAAAGGAACTCGGCTAACGTCCTTGCCAGTTCGGTTTTCCCTACCCCGGTCGGTCCCAGGAAGATAAAGGAGCCGATAGGCTTTCGTGCTTCCTTGAGCCCTGCGCGTGATCGTCTGATGGCCCGGGCCACAGCGGAGATCGCTTCGTTCTGTCCAACGACGCGTTTATGGAGGAATTCCTCCATGCGGAGCAGTTTGTTGGATTCTTCCTCTTCGAGCTTGAAGAGCGGAATACCCGTCATCTTGGAGACGACATAAGCGACATCCTCTTTCCCAATCGTCGGCTTGTTCTTTTCCTGGTTCTTCTTCCACTCTCGTTTGGACTCATCGAGGAGCTTGCGCAGCCGCTCTTCTTCCTCGCGATGGCGGACAGCTTCCTCAAAATTCTGCATCGAGATGGCCAGTTCTTTTTCACGGGAGACCTTTTTCAGCTCTTGTTCCATCGCTTTCAGGTCGGATGGCAGGGCGTACGTCTGCAATTTGGCCCGTGACCCCGTCTCATCGATCAAATCGATGGCCTTGTCAGGGAGGAACCGGTCGCTAATGTACCGATCGGACAACTTGACCGCTTCGAGAATGGCCTCTTCTGAGATTTCAACGCCGTGGTGTTCTTCATAGCGATCGCGAAGCCCTTGGATGATCAGCACAGTTTCATCGTTGCTTGGAGGCTGGACGTGAATCGGTTGGAACCGTCGCTTCAGGGCGCCATCTTTCTCAATATGCTTCCGGTACTCATCGAGAGTCGTAGCGCCGATACATTGAATCTCCCCGCGCGATAACGCGGGCTTCAGCATGTTCGATGCATCGATCGATCCTTCTGCCGCTCCCGCTCCCACCAGGGTATGGAGTTCATCGATGAAGATGATGATATTTCCTGCCTGCGTGATTTCCTTCATCACGACCTTCAGTCGTTCCTCGAACTGGCCACGATACTTCGTTCCAGCAACCAATGAGCCGAGGTCGAGCGCAATGACGCGTCGTGAGAGAAGATTGTCCGGCACTTCGGACTGGATGATCCGTTGGGCAAGGCCTTCCACGATGGCGGTCTTACCGACACCAGCTTCTCCGATCAACACTGGATTGTTTTTCGAGCGGCGGCTCAGGATCTGCAGGACCCGCTCGATTTCATCGGCCCGGCCGATGACGGGGTCCAGCTGTCCTGCCTGAGCAAGCTGTGTCAGGTCACGACCGAACTCATCGAGTGCGGGGGTATTGCTCTTCCGGTCACGCTCGCGTGGAGCGGACTTCCGCAGAAAGGTCACGGTCAATTGTCTGGCAGTTAAGAGATTGGCCCCCAAACTCCGGAGAATTTTCCCACCGATCCCCTCTTCTTCCCGGAGCAGGCCTAACAAGAGATGTTCACTACCGATATGATTGTGTCCAAGAAGACGGGCTTCTTCGACCCCATATTCAATGACCTTCTTGACTCGAGGGCTGAAGGGGATCTCCCCAAAAGTCATCGTCGTGCCCCCTCCCGGCAAATTCCGTTCGATTTCCAAACGGACTTGCTCAGTCGACAGGCCCATCTTTTTCAAAATCATCAGGGCGATCCCGTCTGATTCACGGAGAATGGCCAAGACTAGGTGCTCGGTTCCGAGATAGTCGTTTTGGTGACGCTCTGCCTCTTCCCGCGCAAGGATGATGATCTTCCGACCCTTATCCGTGAATCGCTCGAACATCCTGCCTCCTTCTAGGTGGGCCTATAACGGGGTCCATTCGCGCAAGCCTATCAAAAACCTGCCTAATTCTAACTAGAAGGGGTTTCTGTGTCAAGGCTACTTGACATTCAAACAGAACGTCTGTTTCGTGAAACGTGAAAGGTATTTTGCGTAGGACTAAGGATGTCGTACCCGCGTATTCGCCTCGCGGCAAAATCGTCATGACTCATAAGGACGATTCGTTGACTTCAAAAGAACCCTACCGATACAATTTCGACATTTTCCACTGGTATCTCACAAGCGCGCTGACAGGGTTGTGCCAATGAAAAGCAAGTGCATAGGGATTCTGACTAAGCCGAAGTTCTCAGAAGTCAAGGACACATTGCACAATGTTGTCACGTGGCTCCGGGCGCGTAGCATCGATGTGATGTTGGATACGACATCGGCGCATCTCCTTGGTGAGCAAGGGGGCTCGCAGGAAAATCTGCTGGCGAGCAAAGCGGATGTGCTTCTGGTTTTAGGCGGCGATGGGACCATGCTCAATGCTGCGCGACTTGCCGGGGAACGAGGCATTCCCATCCTGGGAGTCAACATGGGGGGGTTGGGCTTCTTGACGGAAGTGAGGCCGGAGAACCTCTATCCCTCGCTCGAACGGGTATTTGCCAATGATTTTGTCCTCGATGAACGGCTCATGCTACGGACACGTATCCATCGGCGCGGAGAGACGGTCGCACAAGGGATCGTGTTGAACGATGTCGTGATCAGCAAGGGCACGGTTGCCCGTATGATTGGATTGAAGATTGCCATTCACGGACGTTTCGTGACCAATTTACGCGGCGACGGATTGATCGTCAGCAGCCCGACGGGATCGACCGCCTATTCGCTTTCAGCCGGAGGCCCCATCATCGATCCGGCAGTGCAGTCATTGATTCTCACGCCAATTTGCCCGCATACGCTGACGCATCGGCCATTGATCGTGCCTGGCAATGCGGAGATCGAAGTGACCCTGACCAGTAAAGATGATGGCTCGATGGCGACGCTTGACGGACAGGTGGGAGTGGCGATGACGCAGGGAGATACGGTTGTGATCCAGACCTCGGAGCATCGGACCAAATTGATCCGGTTCCCGGAGACCAACTACTACGACGTTCTCAGAGAAAAGCTCAAATGGGGGGATGGGTAGACTCGATCAACCCTATCATCTCCTGGTTGCTGGCATACTTAAACTCTCCGATACAATCGCTTTCACCCTTATGCGCCTTCTCCACCGCTTCGAGAGCTCGGAGACTCTTCACGTCCACCGGATGGCTCTTTCGATTTTTGAGGGTCGTCTTCAAATTATCGAGGACGGTTTTCGAGTCGTTGCCAGGCTGCTTGGTTGCCAGATACCGACAGACTACCTCTGCGCACCAATCCCCATCCCGCTTGGCGATTCCGACTAATCCTTCGCTCGCTTTCCTGGCCCAGCCTGCGAGAAACACTCCGTCAAGGATCTTGCCTGTCGTTTCGTCATAGGCCTGGAAGAGCGAATCATCCGGATCGTTCTCGGTCTTAGCGGGGTTCGTGACAAACATGCCGTTCTTGTACGGGAGTCCTACGGTTTCATCGACTTTATCACCAACGGCAAAGATGACAGAGTCGCAGGGGAACTCATAATACTGTTTCAGCCCGACGGCGGCCGTGTCGTTTCCCTTGGGCTCCAGCTTGTTCTCCTCCATCTCCAGCCCGCGCACCCGGTTGCTGCTGTCGACCAAAATGCGCTTGGGGGAAGCGAGAAACTTGAATCCCATCTTTGTGTCGCTGACCGCCGGCTCACATTTAGTAAATTCGCCGGTCAGTCCCTTTAAGACCTCGTCGGCATTCTGGCCGACCGCGGCAAGGCGATCCTTAATACGGGACACTTCAGTGGTAATGCCTGCCACATCCATGTTGGCGCAGACCATACGAATTTCTTTCGGATTGTACTTTCTCTCGGCCGGCCCGCGCCGCACAACTGCGGTGACCCGTTCGATTTTCTTGTAGCGAACCAGCCAATGGGCAATATCAACCATCACATCGCCGGCCCCGATGATGGCCACGTGCTTGCCCATCTCAAAGGAGCGATCGCCAAAACCGGGCAGGCGATTGAAATGGTAGACCACGTCTTTCGCATGAAAGACTCCCCTGGCCGAATCCCCTTCTACGCCGATAGCCTTGGTCCCTTGTGCGCCGATCGAAAACACAATTGCGCTGGCGCCAAGGTTTCGAATCTCATCGACTGTGAGGTCTTTGTCCTTGCCAATTGAGACATTGCCGAAATAGTGGACATGTGGTTGCTGAAGTAATTCCCAATACTGTTTCTTAAGCCCACCGCGAAGTTTCAGTTTTGCGGGAAAGATCCCGTATTCAGCCAACCCGCCGAATTTGATGTCCCGGTTCAGAATAATGATTTCATGACCGGCCTTCGCTAAGGTGCTCGCGACTGCCATGCCGGCTGGTCCGGCTCCAACCAGTAAAATCACATGCGAGTTCTTCGTGCTCATGCGCTGCTTCCTAGAAAAAGGTGAACGGGAAGTGACAGGAATCCCAACAGTTCCGCGGAACTTAGCATAGGGAATTTTGCGCTGTCAAAGCTGATTGGCTACTTTGGATGGAACTGAGCGCTCACGACTCTAATTGACCCGGCGCGATGGCGTTGCACCATCGTCACCGGGCCCTTAGCTGAATCGCGATGCTAGGCGGCCGTGGGTAAGCCCGGCAGCTTCTGGCAGCGCTTAAGATTAATCATTGCAAGAAGCTGGATGCGTCGTGCCCGGGAATGGGGTTCTCTGGCTCGGCGTCAGCTTCGCACACCATTCGATGGGCAGTTCCTGCACCCACCCGTTGTAGACCAGGGGGATAGGTAGGACGCCCTGACCGCCCTGGCCCAAGTTCCCGGTGGTCCTATCATCGTTCGGAGCAGTCTTGTTCGCAAGGAGCACCCAGCCAGCAATCACTGCATCATCTGCCTTGCCATCCCCATTCGGATCATAGTCCAAGACGATCAGTCGGTTAGCAAACTTGCTCGTGACATAGGCGTAGTACCCACCATTTGGGTTTTGTAAGGATCCGCTCTTTGCTCCAAAGTTCACCCCGTGGCAGCCCGGATCGCAGGCAAGCACCTTCACAACTTTGTTGGTGGTCGTATCCAGAATAGTAATGGTGCCACCCAACGTATTCCCCGTGATGACAAATTTGCCGTCCGGGCTCACCGGGGTTTGGATTGGCAATCCGCCGATCAAGCAAGGATGTCCTCCCAAAAGGGTCGCGGTGCAGGGAGGATCGTTGACCGTGCCAGTGGTCGAACCGGTGGATGGGTCATAGCCAAGAAGCACCGAGATGTTATCCCCGAATCTGCTAGGGGGAAGAGTATTCATGTTAACGACCGACAAATCGTGTCCGAGATAGTTCGACACATAGTAGAAACTCGAATTGGGCATCATGCCGACCGCAATCGACAGCGCTCCTGTTGGAAGCTTCGAGACTACTTTATCTTCATCGAAGTCGAACAGGGACGAGTCGCCAGTATTGGCGTTGGGCGTGGCCATTGTTGCACCGTCATGCCCCATCCAATGGGCATGGGGTTGCGTCGGCTTTGTGGGATGTGCCGGATCTTGCATCGAGATTACACGGTTTTTCGTGAGTAAACCGGTCACCGGGTTCCGGTTCAGTTCCATCACACCGTCTTCGCCATTGAGTCCGGTGTGGACTTGCTGGGTGTCCACCCGTGTCATGACATGAGCCGGATCATGTCCCACTTCGATCTCCTGCAAGAATTTTCCGGTCGCGCGCTCTAGAACGAACAGGCTCTTACCATGCCATTCCGTTTGATAGACTTGCTTCTGATTGTGGCTTGGCCACATGTTATGGCCGTTGTTCATATTCTGCTGAGGTAGCGCGATCTTTCTCTTGACCTCCCAATTGTTCGTCGTGGCGTCGACTTCCACCACGCTTATCGTTCCAGGAAATTTATCCGGTTTCACATTGGTCAACTCAAACTGGGTATCGACCCAGACTTCTCCGACCCCATTGATGGATGGTTTCTGTTGAGCTGGAATGACCTTACCATCATACCCTTGAGCGATAATCGCATCCCCTAACTTGGGTAAGTTGTCATCAGTGCCGACAAGACTTCCGCCGGAATATACGCGGACAGGCACATTCGGATAGGTCGGCTGATAGATGTTATGGGGATATGGAAGATTAGCCTTGGTATAGTCTTTCCAATTCGATGGATTGGTCACAATGAAGAAAGCACGCAGCAACCGAAGCGCTAGGTCTGACGCGCTGTCGAATGTGAGCGTCCCTTCCTTCGTAACTCCCAGCAAGGTGAGCTGTTTGCCAATGTCAAGTCCCGGTGTGTTTCCATTGTCAACGATCACGGCTCCGAGCATGTAGGGATGGAGCTTGCACACATAGACATACAAGCCAGGGGTCTTCAGTGTCACGTGATGATTATCCTGATTCGCCGCATCCTGGTCGATCAGTTCTCCCGATTTTGCGTTCGACGGCCAGAGCAGGCTTGTGACGGTATGACGGGCTTCGGCCACAGGCGTACCATTAATGTTTTGTAGAAAATCAATGCTAGTGCCTGGTGTAACAATGGCCAAGGAACGGGTCCCGGCAATATCTACCCCGGTATCGTACCAATACCCTGGGACATCAGTTACCTTAAAAGTCACATGGTTATTATTGTTTTCACTGGCGAGGCCAAGATCGCTCGCACCATAGAGAAACCCCATTGCAATGAGAAGAATTCGAAGGGTCTTCATCCTGCCTCCTTCCTTTCGAAAAAAGAAACTCATTGACCATTCCGATCAACATGGCGTTAGACGAATTCTCTTGTGTATGCCGGTAGACCTCCTTTCTCCCCTGTCTGCGGGCCCGCTACCTCTCGCCTCGCTCTTCACTCTTCTCCTCATCGGGTCGCCTTGCCCAGTCTTGCTCGATCAATTGCTGTGCCCGGACCCTGACGCGTTCGTCCTTATCTTCAAAGGCGAGGATGAATGGGTCGACCGCTCCGGGGGGAGCCGTCTGCGCCCAGGCCTCTAGGGCCCGAAGCCGGACGCGTACATTCGGCGAGTTGAGTTTTTGGACCATCGCTTCTGGCACAACCAAACCCGCTACTGGGTGTCCTGGCCCAGAAGATGGGACAGGCATCGCGTGGGGACTATCCCTTTCTTGG
>Ga0207670_10001572_pt1 | contig 11953 bp, 10 predicted proteins | sample KBSS23HmetaG_FD_184339 | JGI IMG/M metagenome (GOLD analysis project Ga0207670, IMG submission 184339) | Switchgrass rhizosphere microbial communities from Kellogg Biological Station, Michigan, USA - KBS S2-3H metaG (SPAdes) (version 2) | ecosystem: Host-associated > Plants > Roots >... | reverse complement strand
GTTTTGAGCTTGAGCGTGTCGAGCCCGACGTTCGGCTCGGTGACCGCAAAGCACGCCTTGTCTTGGCCCGCCATCAGCGGCGGAAGCATCCGCCTCTTCTGCTCATCGCTGCCGAACACCACGACCGGATTGAGCCCAAAGATGTTCATGTGCAGCGCCGAGGCGCCCGACAGCCCCGCCCCCGACTCGGCGATGGCCTGCATCATTAGCGCGGCTTCCGTCACTCCGAGACCGGCCCCGCCGTACTCCTGGGGGATGCAGACCCCAAGCCAGCCGGCATCGGCGAAGGCGCGATGAAAGTCGTCCGGGAACCCGCCGTCGCGGTCCTTGGCGAGCCAGTAATCGTCGCCGAAATGCGCACAGATTTTGTCAACCGCGGCGCGGATCGCCTCCTGTTCTGCGGAAAATGAGAAATCCATGGTCCCTGCCCCGCCGCGCCCGATTGTCGCCCATCGCTGCCCACAGCTGGGTCGGCGATCACACTCGTGCTAAAATTATAGGCATCATAACAACGAACCGCGGTCTTGCACGCGGCAGGAGGAGAAAACGGTCATGAAAAAAGTCACAGTCGCTCCCAAAGGGATGGGACTCAACGACTTCGTCGCGAAGGAAGAAGGCTTCTTCGAAGCCGAAGGTCTTGACGTCACGTTCGACTGGAAAACCTTCCGCGGCACCCAGTCGAGCTGGAAGGGCCTGAACTATCTGGAGCGGCCGCAGGACCAGCCCTACACCAAGGACAAAACGGAAGTGATCCAGGGCGCCTGTGTCTGGGGCTCGATCTGCAACGCCTCCGCCGGCATGGGCAAATTCGTGCCGGAAGCCTACGGCGATTCACCCTGGGCGATTTTCGTGCGGCCGGATTCGAATATCCGCGAGCCGAAGGATTTGAAGGACGTGCCGATCTCCGTCGGCATGCGCGCCGGCAGTCATTTCAACGTACCGTACCGGCTGGAAAAGTACCTGCCGCTGGCCAACATCAAGACGGTGAATACCGGCGGCTTCGGTGCCCGCCTCAAGGCGCTGCTCGACGGCGAGGTCGAGGCGGCGTCGCTGCTGCCGCCGCAGATCGCGATGGCCGAGCAGCTTGGGCTTCGCAAGATCATCGAAGACACCTTCCACACCTTGTGGTGGGTGCCGGAGGGCTTCGACCCGGAGCACACAAAAGCGTATCTGCGCGCGCTCGACCGCGCCGAGAAGGCAATGGACGCCAATCTCGCCAAGTATCTGCCGCTTTGGAAGCTTGCCGTACCGGCCGAGTTCGAGACCTACCACAAATGGGACTTCTCGAAGTTCGGGCGTGGCGAGCGTTTCGTCTATAAAACCATCCCACACTCGGAGTTCGACGAGGTGATGGATCAGGTGAAGCGCTGGAACCTCGACGACTTCCTCAAGGACAGGAGCTACGAGGGTCTCGCGGCGCGCTAACGCCGTTCAGTGCTGCATCGTTTGCCAAGCGGGCCCGCCGGGAGGTGGGCCCGTTCGCGTGAGCGAGCAAGACTATTCAACCACCGCGATGGCGTTGATCTCGATCAGATACTCCGGCGAGGTCATCTTGGTGATTTCGACCATGGTCGAGGCCGGCGCCGGCGCCTTGAAATACTCGCGCCGCACTTTGTGGATCTTGTCGAAGTGCTCCATGTTGCGAACGTAGACATCAACACGGCAAATGTCGTCCATGGAGCCGCCGGCGGCTTCCACGGCAGCCTTCACGTTCTGGCAAACCTGATGCGTCTGCGCCTCGATATCGCCGATTCCGGCGATGGTGCCGTCCGGCCGCCGCGACGTCATGCCGGAAATGAACACGATCCGCCCCCGCGCCTCGGTCACGGTCGCTTGGGAAAAATGACCGTTCGGCTTGCTGATCTTCTCTGAGCTGATTTGCTTCTTGGGCATGGCATCCTCGCTGATGGGCCGCTTGGCCGGAGTGTGGTTCAATGGCACCGTTGGCAGCAAGGGGCAGCTCCATCAAACCGCTCAACGAACTGACCGCGACCGAGATCATTGCAGCGATCGGCCAGGGGCAAACCACCTGCGAGGCCGTGGTGCGCGCCTGCCTTGAGCGCATCGCCGCGCGGGAGCCGGGGGTCCATGCCTGGGCGCATCTCGATCCCGAGGCGGCGCTCGCCGCCGCCCATGCCTTCGACAAGAACGGCAAGCCCGGGCCGCTCGCCGGCGTGCCGTTCGGCGTCAAGGACATCATCGACACCTTCGATATGCCGACCGAATGGGGCACGCCCATTCGCAAGGGCCGCCAGCCGGAACGCGACGCCGCTTGTGTGGCGCTGTCGCGCAAAGCCGGTGGCGTCCTCCTTGGCAAGACCGTCACCACCGAATTCGCCAACCTGCATCCCGGCCCGACCCGCAACCCGCACGACCTCACCCGCACACCGGCCGGCTCATCGAGCGGTTCGGCCGCCGCGGTCGCCGACTTCATGGTGCCGATCGCCATCGGCACTCAGACCACCGGTTCGACCATCCGCCCAGCTTCGTTCTGCGGCGTGTTCGGCTATCGCCCGACCTATGGCGAGCACCGCATGCATGGCGTTATGGAGGCATCGGGCTCGCTCGATACGCTCGGCATCCTGTCGCGCTCCGTTGCCGACATCGCGCTCTACCGCGATGTGCTGCTCGGCGTCCCGCCCGAGCCGATGCCTAAGATCGAGCGCCCGCACTTTGCGCTCTGCCGCAGCCACGTCTGGGACCAGTTCGAGCCGGTGACGCAGACACTGATCGAGAACGCCGCCTTCCGCCTGGCGCGCGCCGGCGCCCGTGTCACCGAATTCACCCTGCCCGTCGAGTTCGAACTGCTCAACGACGCGCATCGCGCCATCTCAAGCTTCGAGTTCGCCCGCACCTTCACATGGGAAATCGAGAACCACTGGAACGAGATCAGCGACACGTTGCGAGGCGGCCGGCTCCACGACGGCTTGACCGGAAGCTTTGAACGCTACATCGAGGCCAAAAAGCTTGCCGATGAATGCCGCCATCGCCTCGACGCGCTGCTGGGCGCCATCGACGTGTTGCTGACACCCGCGGCGTTCGGCGAAGCGCCGGTCGGCATGCCGGCCTTTGCCGGCGTGCCGCTGTACCAGATCTGGACCACGCTGCATGTGCCGGCCATTTCGATCCCGATCTTCAAGGGACCGGCCGGCATGCCAATCGGCGCACAGCTCATCGGCAAGCGCCACGACGACAGAAAGCTGTTCGCCTGCGCGCAGTGGGCCTTCGAAAAACTGACATAAGGACAGCGCCATGGTCTCGATGCCGAGTGAAGGCAATTGGCCGGTCACGTTTCCGGGCAATCTGCGCTGGAGCAACGCCACGCAGATCGTCAAAGGCATGGTGGCCTATGGCGCCGCCGCGATGGCGGAGGTCGATCTGATCGTGCAGCGGCTCAAGGCCCGCGCTGGCGATGCCGATCTCGACCGCGTATGGATGGAGGAATGGTCGAAAGAGGCCGACCGCGTCGCGAAAATCGGCGATGAGGCCGACGCCGCCGGAAACGCCATCACCGCCGGCAACCAGTACATGCGCGCCGGCAACTACTACTACAGCGCCGAACGCTTCGTCCCGCCGGGCGAGGAGAAGCTCGTGATCTATCGCAAGGCGCTGCGCTGCTACCAAGGCGCAATGGCGCGGCTGCATCCCGACATCGAGCGCGTCGAAGTGCCGTATGAGAGCCAGAGCCTTCCGGCCTGGTTCGTCAAAGGCCGCGGGCTCGGCAAGCGACCGACGGTGGTGCTGTTCGACGGCATGGACAACGCCAAGGAAATGAGCGTGATCTTCGCCGGGCTCGATTTCGCCAAGCGTGGCATCAACACGCTCGCAATCGACGGACCGGGCCAGTCCGAGTCGTTGCGGCTTCATAGCATTCCGACGCGGCACGACTACGAGGCCGCGGGTATCCCGGCATACGATTATGTTGCCTCACGCCCGGATGTCGACCCAAAGCGCATCGCCGTGATGGGTTACAGCTTCGGCGGCTATCATGCGCCGCGCATCTGCGCCTTTGACAAGCGCTATGCAGCTTGCATCTGCTTCGGCGCGATGCACTGGAACATCTACGACTTCGTCGCGGGCCATACTCCCACCGATCCTCGGAAGACCTCAGCGTCAACCTTCCAGTTCCGCTGGGTGGCGGGGGCGCCTGACAACGAAACCGCGCTGGAATGGGCCAAGAAATTCACGCTCGAAGGCGTGGCTGACAAGGTCGAATGCCCGATCCTGATCCTGCACGGCGAGAACGACCGCGTGGTGCCACTCTCCGAAGCAAAAAAACTCTACGAGCGTGTTGGCTCCAAGAACAAGACGCTGAAAATCTTCACCGAGGCCGAAGGCGGCGCCGAGCATTGCCAAGTTGACAACCGTCAACTCGGCGTCGACTTCATCGGCGACTGGCTGATGAAGTCCATGTAAGCTTGGCTGTGAGAATACTTGAGCCGCGAAGCGGCCGCCCAGGGAGAAAGTCATGCCGAGGCTCGTCCGTACGCTCGCCATCGCCTGCACCGTCTTGACCATCACACAAACCGCGTCAGCACAGAGCACCTATCCCGACAAGCCAATCCATTTCATCGTCGCCTTTGTGCCCGGCGGCGCGACGGATACTTTTGCGCGGCAGATTTCCAACGACCTGCAGGAGGCGCTTGGCCAGCCGATCGTCATCGAGAACCGCCCCGGCGCCGGCGGCTATCTGGCCTGGAACCACGTCGCCTCATCCGATCCGGACGGCTACACCCTGCTGCTGGCGGAAAACGCAGTCGCGATCAGTCAGGCGCTCTACAAGAAATCGAAGTCCAACTTCGATCCGATCACGCAGTACGACGCAGTCGCCGGCCTTGCAGCGTCGCCGTCGGCGCTGGTCGTCGCCAACAACGTGCCGGTCAAGACGGTGAAGGAGCTGCTCGCCTATTCGAAGACCGTGCCGCAGAAGATGAACTTCGCCTCCGCCGGCGTCGGCAGTGTCTCGCATCTCAACTTCGAGGTGTTCATGGACAAGACCGGCATGCAGGGCGTGCACGTGCCCTACAAGGGCGGCGGCCAGGCGATCGGCGACGTTATTGCGGGCCACGTGCCGATGACGATCACCTCGGTGCAGGCCGTCAAAGGCCTGGTTGAGAGCAGCAAGATGAGGGCGCTCGCCGTGACCAGCCCTGAACGCTCGCCAGCGCTGCCGGACGTGCCGACCATGCAGGAGGCCGGTGTGCCGGCGGCAGACGTCGAATTGCGCTTCTGGTTCGCGATCTTCGGGCCCAAGGGTTTGCCGGATGTGGTCAAGGCCAAACTCTCCCAGGCGATCACAAAAGTGATGACCAACCCGAAGGTTGCCGAGCGCCTCGCCAAGCTCGACATCACGCCAAACGTCATCTCCGGACCGGCGATGCATGCAAAGCTCGTCAGCGAGATCAAAAATTGGACCCGCTTTGTCGACGCCAAGGGCATCAAGGCGGAGTAGCCCTCGCAGCGCGGCGCTAGAGCATGATCCCGAAAAGTGGGAACCTGTTTTCGGATAAGATCATGCTCCAAGGGGTAAAGTGCCGCATCTGTGACGGTTAGCCGGCCCTCGACGGCAAAACCGGCCCGTGGTCGAATAGCCATGCCGGTCAAACCACGAGGGAACGATATGCGGCGCTTCATTCAGTGGTGCTCGGTCATCGGCCTTTTGCTGGGCGTGGTCCCGCCCGTCCAGGCGCAAAGCACCTATCCGGACCGGCCGGTCCGGTTCGTCGTCGCGTTCCCGCCGGGTGGTGCGACCGACACGTTCTTCCGTCAGATCTCCAACGAACTTCAAACCGCGCTCGGCCAGACCGTCGTGATCGAGAACAAGGGCGGCGCCGGCGGCTACATCGGCTGGCAGTATGTCGCAAGCGCCCCGCCCGACGGCTACACGGTCCTGGTCGCGGAGAACGCGCTCGGCATCAACCAGGCGCTGTTCAAGAAGCACCCATCCGGCTTCGACCCGCTGCGCGACTATGATGCGGTCGCCGCCATGGGCAGCACGCCCTTGGTGTGGACCGTCGCCAATAACGTCCCCGCCAACAACTTCAAAGAATTCGTGGCATGGTCAAAGACCGTGCCCGGCAAGTTCAACTACGGCCACGCCGGGCCCGGCAGCGTGTCGCATCTGACACCGGAAGTCGTTCTCGACGGCGCCGGCATGGAAGCGGTGCCGGTCCCGTTCAAGGGCGGCGGCCCGGCTGCAGCGGCAGTCGCCGGCGGATTCGTCGCCGTGGTCATGTCAGCCCTGCCGGTCGCCAAGGCCCAATACGAAGGCAAGCTCGTCAAAGCCATGGCCGTCACCAGTGAAAAGCGTTCGCCAGCGATGCCGGACGTGCCGACGCTGAAGGGCGACCTTGGCGTGAAGACCGCCGACGTCGCACTGGAATTCTGGTGGGGCCTCTTTGTTCCGAAAGGCACGCCGGAGCCGATCAGGGCTAGGCTGGAGAAGGCTATCCAGGACACCATGGCGAATCCCGCCGTGCGCGAACGGCTCGCCAAAGTGGATACCGATCCGTCGTTCGCGCCCGGGCCCGCGCTTCGGGTCAAGCTCGAGAACGAGATCAAGAACTGGTCGAAGTTCATCGACGCCAAAGGCATCAAGGTTGAGCAATAGATTGCTGGGAATGAGGCGGGCGTGAGCGAAGAGTACAGCTTCGTCGTCAACGGCCGTCCGATTTCCGTCAGCACCGACGGCACGGCGCCGCTGCTGTCCGTGCTGCGCGACGAGCTCAGCCTGCGCGGCTCCAAGTTCGGCTGCGGCACCGAGCAGTGCGGCGCCTGCATGGTCCTGATCGACGGCAAGCCGGAGTATTCCTGCTCGCGCGAGATATCAACCGTCGCCGGCAAAGCCGTCACCACCGTCGAGGGCCTGCCCAGTAACCGCGCGCTGCATCCGTTGCAGCAGACGTTGCTCGACGAGCAGGCCGGCCAGTGCGGCTATTGCCTGTCCGGCATCCTGATCTCGGCCGCGGCCTTGCTCGCCAAAAACCCGAGGCCGAGCCGCGCCGACATCATCGCGACACTCGATCCGCATCTCTGCCGCTGCGGCATCCACAACCGTGTGATCCGCGCAGTGCAAAAGGCTGGCGCCGCAATCGCTGAGGCGCAGCCGTGATTTCAAATGCGCTGCCACAGAGCCTGATCGATAATCCGATCCTATCGCAATGGATCGCGTTCGAGGAGAAAGGTCGCGTCCGCGTCGGCTCCGGCAAGGTTGAGATCGGCCAGGGCATCCTAACGTCGCTGACGCAGATCGCGGCGGAAGAGCTCGACCTGCGGCCGGAACAGATCAATCTCGTCTCCGGACAGACCGACGTCAGTCCAGCCGAGGGCTTCACTTCCGGCAGCTATTCGATCGCGGTCGGCGGCGCTTCCATTCGCCTGGTTTGCGCCGAGGTGCGCTCGCTGTTCCTCGATCGCCTCGCCGAGGTGTTGCGCTGTCCGCCCGGCGAACTTTCGGTGGAGGACGGCAAATTCCTGCGCGGCGGTAAGGACACCGGCCATGACTATTGGTCGGTCGCAGGCGAGATCACGCTCGACCGCCGCTTGACCGGCACGGCGCCGGTCAAGCGGCCATCGACTTACAAGATCGTCGGCAAGCACCTGCCCCGGCTCGACCTGCCGGCCAAAGTGGCAGGCGGCGGATTCATTCACGACATCGCACCCGAAAACACGTTGCACGCCCGGGTGCTGCGCCAGCCCTGGCGCGGCGCGCATCTGGCGGCACTCGACGAGAGCGCGGTGCGCAAAGCCGCCCGCACTCCGATCGACATCATCCATGAAGGCGAATTCATCGCTTTCACGGCGGAGAACGAACTCGCCGTGATGCGCGCGTCGGAAGCCGCCCGGACGCTCGCCAAGTGGCAGGGCGGCACGCCGCCGCCCGCCGATGTCGGCACGCCGGCCTGGCTGAAAGCGCAAATCTCGCGGGACAAGATCACCGACACCGGTAAGCCCGGCCGCGAGCCGGCCGGCCGCACGGTCGAGGCCTCTTATTCGCGGCCGTTCCTCACCTACGGCTCGATCGCCACATCCTGCGCGCTTGCCGAGTTCAACGACGGCTCGCTCAAGGTGTGGTCGCATTCGCAGGGCCCCGCGGTGTTGCGCGACTGGCTCGCCCGCGCGTTGGGCCTGCCCGCCGCACAGGTCAACGTCTTCCACCGCCAGGGCGCCGGCGCCTATGGCCACAACACCGCCGATGACGCCGCCTTCGACGCATCTTTCATCGCTATGTGCCAGCCGGGCCGTACCGTCCGCGTGCAGTGGTCGCGCGAGGACGAGTTCGCCGCGGCTCCGATCAGCACCGCGATGGCGATCACGCTCCGCGCTGTGCTCGGCGCCAACAACAAGCCCGCGGACTGGCAAATCGAAATCTGGAGCCTGCCCCACGCCCAGCGTCCCGGCATGAACGGCAATTCCAATCTTCTTGGCGCTTCGGCGCTGCCCAACGCGCCGCCGCTCAATCCGCTGAGCGACGTGCCCGACGAGCGTGGCGGCGGCGCCACCCGCAACGCAGTCGCGATCTACGACCTGCCGCGCCACCGGCTGATCCATCATCTGTTGCCCCAGGTTCCGATGCGTACCTCATCGCTGCGCGGGCTTGGCGCCTGGGCCAATGTGTTCGCCATCGAATCCTTCATCGACGAGCTATCCGAAATCGCCGGCGAAGACCCGGTCAGCTACCGGCTGGCGCTGCTCTCCGATCCTCGCGCCCGCCGCGTGGTGGAGACCGCGGCACGCATGAGCAACTGGTTCGAGCAGCGCAACCTGCCCGAAGGCCGCGCCCGCGGCTTCGGCTTTGCCCGCTACAAGAACATCGCCTCGTTCGCCGCCGTGGTGGTCGAGCTTGAAGTCAGCGAAGAGATCAGCCTGAAAAAGGTCTGGTGCGCCGCCGACGCCGGCTTGGTCATCGCGCCGGACGGTGCGAAGAACCAGCTCGAGGGCGGCATCATCCAGGGCGCAAGCTTCGTGATGCGCGAGCAGGTCCGTTTCGAGGACGGCAAGGTCGCCACTGCCACATGGGACGATTATCCGATCCTCCGCTTCAGCGACATTCCCGAAATCGAGATCGAACTGATCGACAATCCCAACGAGCCAACCCTTGGCCTCGGCGAAGCCTCGGTCGGCCCGACCGGGGCTGCAATCGGCAATGCGCTGGCCCGCGCATTGGGTAAGCGCATCCGCGATTTGCCGCTGACGCGGGAGCGGATCATGGCTACGCTGCTGTCCGAATAAGAAGACCGGGCAAGAACGACAGGGAGGTTTGCAATGACGTCTCTCGTGCGACGCGTTTCCGCGGCTGTGCTTCTACTCGCAGGCGCGATGGCTACCTCGACGATCGCCCCAGCGCAGGAATTGCAGGCCGGCAAGCCGATCCGCATCATCGTCGGCCTTGCCGCCGGCGGCGGCACCGACGTGATGGCGCGCCTAATCGCCCAGAAGATGGGCGAGAACATGAAAGCGACAGTCATTGTCGAGAACAAGGCCGGCGGCAACTTCATTCCGGCGCTGAAGGAATTGACCGGCTCGCCCGCGGACGGGCACACGCTGTTCTTCATCTCTACTTCGACCCTAATCACCCAGCCGCTGCACCCGGACTATCCGTTCGACCTGACCAAGCTCGCGCCGATCACCGAGGTCGCCACCGGCCCATTGATCATGGTGGTGAAGAATGAGCTCGGCGTGAAAACGCTGAAGGACTTCATCGATCTCGCCAAGAAGAATCCCGGCAAGCTCACCTTCGGCGCCGGCGGCGGCACCGGCTCGTCGCTCTATTTCGCAACCGAGCTGCTCAAGTCCAAAGCCGGTATCCAGATCAACATCGCCAACTACCGCGGCGCGGGTCCCGCCCTCAACGATCTGCTCGGCGGTCATATCGACGGCATGTTCGATGCCATGCCGGTGATGGCGCCGCAGGCCAAGGAGGGCAAGGTGACGCCGATCGCGGTCACCAGCGCCAAACGCTCGGCAGCGCTGCCCAATGTGCCGACCATCAAGGAGTCCGGCTTCCCGGATTACGAAATGTACGGCTGGTTCGGGATTCTCGCGCCGACCGGCACGCCTGCGCCGATTGCGCAGAAGCTCCGCGACGAGGTGGCGAAGGCCGTCGCCGACGCAGGCGTCGTCAAGACGCTCGGCGAACAGGGCATGGAGCCACTTGCAACCCAGCCCGCCGAATGGGGCAAGTATCTGGCGTCGGAACTGACCGTCTACACCAAGATCACCAGGGACGCCAACATCAAGCCGTAAAAGTTCAGGGGGAACGCGATGACTTTTCTTGGAGGACGGTTCGGATCGGCCGGCATCTTGCTCGGCGCCCTGGCTGCGCTGGCGCCGGCTCAAGCGCAGGATTTTTCGAGCCGGCCGATCCGCATGATCGTCGGGCTTGCGCCCGGCGGCGGCACCGACGTCCAGGCGCGCCTGGTGGCGCAGAAATTGGCGGAGAACATGAAGACGACCGTGGTCGTCGAAAACAAGCCGGGCGGCAACTTTATTCCCGCGGCCCGCGAACTTGCCGGCTCGCCGCCCGACGGGCACACGCTCTATTTCATATCGGCAAGCTCACTGATCACTCAGGCCGTTCATCCGGACTATCCGGTCGATCTTTTGAAGTTCACGCCGGTGACCGAGGTCTCCACCGGCCCGCTGATCCTGGTCGCGCGGAACGATCTCGGCGTCAAAACTGTGGGCGAGCTGATTGCACTCGCCAAAAGCAAGCCCGGCACGATCAAATTCGGGATGGGCGGCGGCACCGGCAGCTCATTGGGGCTCGCCACCGCGCTGTTCCAGACCAGCACCGGCACCAGCATCAGCATGGTGCCGTATCGCGGCTCGGCGCCGGCGCTCAACGATCTGCTTGGCGGCCACATCGATGTGATGTTCGACGCCATGCCGATGATGTCGGTGCAGGCCAAGGAGGGCAAAGTGACGCCGCTTGCGGTCACCGGCGCCAAGCGCTCGTCGACGCTGCCCGAGGTCGGTACGATGCGGGATTCCGGCCTGACCTACGAGCTCACCGGCTGGTACGGCATCCTGGCGCCGACCGGCACGCCGCCGGCTATCGTTCAGAAGCTGCGCGACGAGATTGTGAAGGCGGTGGCACCGCCAGACATCGTCAAGACGCTGGCGACGCAAGGTATGGAGCCCCGCGCCACGCAACCCGCCGACTTTGCGAAATACATGGCCTCAGAGTTCGCGCTCTACAAACAGATCGTAAAAGACGCGAACATCAAGCCGGAATAGCCTCACTTCCGGCGCCGGGTGCGAACTTCGATGAACCCGTCGGTCATCTGCACCTCGAAGCGCGACAGAAAGCTCATGCCGAGCAGGCCGTCGACGCCCGCTCCATAACTGTTCTCGTCGGTCTTCTGCACGACGACCGGGACATTTGCCGCCGCCAATTTGCCGAGCTGAACTTTGTCGGCCTTGGACAACTTGCCTTTGGCAAGTCCGTTCGCCGTTGACAGGGTGATGTCGATCGTGGCGGTCTGTGGGATTTTCGCGCGTTCCGCGAACCCTGATTTTACCGACACGTAGCTTGCGCCGGTATCGAGGATGAAGGTCCCACGAACGCCATTGACCTCCGCCTTGACGAGAACGACGTGCCGTTGCCCGCGCAGCGGATACCGCTCTTTCTGAAATTCCGTCGACGACGCGCAATTCCCCTGCTGTTCATAGTCCGCGATCATCTTTTGCGTCCGGCTGGTATCGCGACTGATCGGGTCAAACGCCACCCAAGTCATGATCGGCGACGCCGCCTCACAAAACCGGCCGAGCGCCGCGTAAGAGCTCGCCATGCGAACGAAAACGGTGCCCGATATGGTCTTCTTATCCTGCCCGTAGAGTTCGATCGCGTTCGCGAAGTCAGCCAGCGCACGCTCATGAACGCCGACGGCTTGCAGTCCGACCCCTCTCAGATAATGCGCATTGGTATTGTCCGGCGCGCGGCGGATGTACT
>Ga0207670_10001561_pt1 | contig 12063 bp, 10 predicted proteins | sample KBSS23HmetaG_FD_184339 | JGI IMG/M metagenome (GOLD analysis project Ga0207670, IMG submission 184339) | Switchgrass rhizosphere microbial communities from Kellogg Biological Station, Michigan, USA - KBS S2-3H metaG (SPAdes) (version 2) | ecosystem: Host-associated > Plants > Roots >... | reverse complement strand
GGCGACACCTTCCATCAGATCGCCGTCGGAGACGATCGCGTAAACGAAAGGGTCGATCAGCGGGAAATCTTTCGTGTTGAACTTCCGTGCGAGGTGGGCGGCGCCCATCGCCATGCCGACACCGTTGGCAAAGCCCTGGCCGAGCGGCCCGGTCGTGATCTCGATGCCAGGCGTGAGCCCGTACTCAGGATGGCCGGGCGTCTTCGAGCCCCACTGCCGGAAGTTTTTTATTTCTTCGAGAGGAAGATCGTAGCCGGTCAGGTGGAGCAACGAGTAGATCAACATCGAGCCGTGACCGGCCGAGAGCAGAAAGCGATCGCGATTGTCCCACTTTGGATTCCGCGGGTTGTGCCGCAGGAAACGTGTCCAAAGAACGTAAGCCATCGGCGCCGCGCCCAGGGGCAGTCCCGGATGGCCGGAGTTTGCTTTCTGGACGGCGTCGAGTGTTAACGCTCGGATGGTGTTGATGCAAAGTTGATCGAGTTCGGGATTGGAGTTTTCTTTCTGAACTGGCGCGCTCATTAGTTCTTTCCTGCTCCTATTGTCGAGAAAAGCTTTCACGCAAAGGCGCAAAGTAGCAAAGCTAAATTCGATGTCCGGCTTTGCCACTTTGCGCCCTTTGCGTGAAACTGTTTCAAGAATCATAAAGTCGTTCGTAGAGTTCTTCCTGTCGCGCGAGGCCGCGTTGGTATCGAGCGTGGCGCGACATGTCAGGCTCGTAAACCTGATCAATCGAAATTGAATCTTCCTCAAGGCTTGCTATTTTGCCCACGGCTTCCAGCGCAAGCAAGGCAGCACCGCGGATCGAGCTTTCGGCCGTGCCGCCGAATATTAACGGGCGCCCCAAAACATCCGCGATGATCTGTAGCCATACCGGAGACGAACGCAGCGCGTTGCCCGAGGCAACGATAGTCGCTTCAGGCGCGATCGGATCGAGGGCCCGAGCGATTAACGCGAATCGATATGCGATCGACTCGAGCGCCGCGCGAACGATCTCGGCCGGTTTGGTTCCTTGTCGTAATCCGAAGATGCCGCCGCGAGCGTCAGTTGACCAGCCTGTGCTTCGCTCACCGGACCAGAATGGCAACACCGTTAGGCCGTGTGCATCTGGTTCGAGCGCTGCTATTTCTCTAGCGTTGAAATTCAACGACTCACTTAGCCACTGTATGAGTCCGCCGCCGTCAGATAACGCGCCTCCTACAACGACACGCTTCTCGCAAACTCTATAACTCCACAACGCGGGCGAGAGCTCGTCTGGTGGTCCACCCGCAAACAACACTCGCATCGCGCCTGATGTGCCCACCATCAGTGCGACGTGGTCTCTCGTGCTGCAACCGGCGCCGATGTTATTAGCGGCGCCATCGCCAACGATCGTGATCAGTTGAGCTTCCGCCAGTGCCGGCCAGCGCGCGGCAAAGCCCTCCGTGAGCCGCGCATTTGGTTGGGCCTGGATTTCCGGCAAGGTGTCGGGCGAGATACCAAGCGCTTGCACGAAACCCTGATCCCACTCGCAATCTCGTTGATTGAACAGCCCTGTCGCAGACGCCATCGAGATCGACGCCGCCCGCTCTCCGAACAAGCGCAGGCAAAGATATTCGGCAAATCCAAGCCAACAACAAGTGTTATGGAATTTTTCGTTGTGCTCACTCTTGAGCCATGCGAGCTTTGCGGGCCAGTAACTCGGATGAAAGCGACAGCCTGTGCGCGCGTGTATCTCGAGCTCATCGAAATTCGAGTGCAGCGCTTTTGCGAATGGAGCGGCGCGTGTGTCAGCCCAGGTCAGGACTGGTGTAGTTGGTAGTCCGGCAGCGTCGATACCGATCAGGCTGTGCCAAAACGCGGAAATCGCGATGAACTCGATTGGCGCGCCGGAGTAAGAAGTGACTAACTCGTCGACTGTTTTTATCACTTCATCGACGAGTTGATTGGGATCGAACTCCGCAAAATCAGAAACTGTCGTAAACGCGCGGCGGCTGCGAGCTTGTGCACCGGGCACTTCGTGGCCGCGCTCGTCAAACAAGGCTGCCCGCACTCCCGACGTGCCAATATCGATGGCACAAACCTGCGGCTTACTTGACGGTCTTTCGGACGAACTTAACGAAGTCACGAATGTCCTCTTCCGTCGTATCGAACGACGCCATCAGTCGCACTTCAGAAATCTCTTCGTCCCAAACGTAGAAGAAATATTTCTTCTGCAACGCCGGTATGTACTTCCTTGGTATCACTGCGAAGACACCGTTTGTTTCAACGGGTTGAGTGATCTTCACCTGAGATAACTTGGCCAATTCGCCACCCAGGATCTGCGCCATTCGGTTAGCGTGTGTGGCGCCGCGCCGCCAGAGATTACCGGCAAGCAGCGCTTCAAACTGCGCCGCGATGAAGCGCATCTTCGACGGCAACTGCATGCCTTGCTTGCGGATGTATTTGAAGTCGGCGGCGAGTTCCCGGTCGAAGAAGATCACTGCTTCGCCGTACATCATTCCGTTTTTCGTGCCGCCGAATGACAGCACGTCCACGCCCGCTTCGGCCGTGATCTCTCTCAACGTGACGCCGAGACTCACCGCTGCGTTTGCAAGGCGAGCGCCGTCGACGTGCAGCAACATGCCGTTGTCGTGAGCGAAGCTGGCAAGTGTCTTCAGCTCTTTCTTCGTGTATACCGTGCCCATTTCGGTAGCTTGCGAGATACTGATCACACCAGGCTGCACGTGATGCTCGACGCCAATGCCGTACAACAATGGTTTGATTTGCTCGACTCGCAGTTTGCCGTCAGTAGTGGGCACCAGGACCAATTTACAGCCGGTGTAATTCTCGGGTGCGCCACACTCGTCAACATTCACGTGCGCGGTCTCGGCGCAAATAATTGTCTGGTACGACTTCAAAATGGCTTTCAAACCGAGCACGTTTGCGCCGGTGCCGCCGAAAACAAAGTACACCGCGATGTCGTTACCAAAGTGTTTTTGAAACTGCTTGATGGCGCGTGCGGTGATAGGGTCGTTGCCATAAGCGATGACGTGACCGTCGTTCGCCGCTTTGATGGCTTTGAGGATTTCCGGATGAACACCGGCGTTGTTGTCGCTGGCGAAGCTGCGTTTGCTCATACTTTGCCTGCCTTGAAGTCTCGCGCGATCTCGCGTGCTGCATTCGCGCCCGGCAAGCCGGTTATGCCGCCGCCGGGATGCGTGCCGGCGCCGCACAGGTAAAGACGTTTGAGCGGCGTTCGATACTGTGCATAACCAATCAACGGCCGGAACGTGAAGAATTGATCGAGCGACTGTTCGCCGTGGTGAATGTGTCCGCCACTCAGACCGTACGTTTCTTCAAGATCGCGCGGTGTGATTACCTGGCGAGCGACGATCGAATCGCGCAGCCCCGGAGCATACTTTTCCAACTGATCGATCACGTTGCCTGCAAACTCATCGCGGCGCGTTGTCCAATCGCCTTCCTTCAACTTGTAAGGCGCAAACTGCACGTGAATCGACATCACGTGTTTGCCTGCCGGCGCGAGCGAGGGATCGCTGATCGAGGGCACGGCGATGTCGAGATACGGCTCGGCGGAAAACTCGCCGTACTTCGAAGCGTCGAAGGCGCGCTCGAGGTAGTCGATCTCGGGACCGATGTGAATTCGGCCTGCAAGTTTCGATGTTGGATCGCCGCCGTTGATGCCGCTGAACTGCGGTAGTCTCTCGAGCGCGAGGTTGATCTTCGCTGCTACGCCCGGCGCGCGATAGTTGCGCATCTTCAAAAGGAAGTTCGGATCGAGATCGACCGGATCTACGAGGTTGAGAAATGTCGAGCGTGGATCGGCGTTCGACACCGCCACTCGCGATTCGATCTCTTCTCCCCCTTCGAGCACGACCTTAGGTGCGTCGCCATCAACTCCGGCAACGGCAGCAACATGAGCGCTGGTCCGTATCTCGACGCCGGCGGCCTTCGCCGCGTTCGCCAGCGCCGTAGATAGACCACCCATGCCGCCTTTTGCGTAAGCGGCAGGTCCGATCGCGTTTCCGTCCATCGCCGCTTGCCACAATAAACCAAGGCTCGTGCCCGCGGACCATGGACCAGCAAATGCTCCGTTGATTCCACGCGCAGCGACCGTCGCGCGTAACAGTTCCGTCTCAAACCATTCGCCGACGAGATCCGCAACCGCCATCGGCCCCCAACGCAGCAGTCGATACTCGTCCTTTTTGCCGAGACCACGAAACGCGAGTCCGACCTTGCCGAGTTGCCAGACGTCAGCCGCAGTCGGTTGATCGATCGAAGGCGGCGTCATCGAAATCAGCGGCGACAGCACGCGCCCGATGCGCGCAAAGCTGTTGGCAAACTCGGGATAACTCTTTGCGTCTTTACTTGAAAACTTTTCGATCTCGCTGACGGTGCGTGCGACGTCGTTGTAGACGCACAGTGAGCGACCGTCGGGGGAGAGTGCCAGCACGCGCGCTTCCGGCGTGATCATTTCGAACCCGAAGCGTGAGAGATTGAGATCCGCGGCGACCTGCGCGGAAAGCGGGCCTGCCGCATGGTCCAACGTCGAGCAACGAAAACCGGGATGCAGTTCTTCAGTTACAGCACCGCCGCCAACCACCTCACGACGCTCTAAGACAAGCGTCTTCAAGCCGCTCTTCGCAAGATAACACGCAGCCACCAAACCATTGTGGCCTCCGCCAATTATGATCGCGTCATAACTCATCCGTGTAAATCCGTGGCTAAAAATCCTTCAGCATTTGCAGCGCCGCGTTCCGACCAGGCGCGCCCATGATGCCGCCGCCAGGGTGCGTTGCCGAGCCGCACATGTACAGGTTCTTGATCGGCGTGCGATATTGCGCCCATCCGGGAGCCGGGCGCAAAAAGAAGAGTTGTTCGAGTGTTAGCTCGCCCTGAAAAATATTTCCTTCTGACAGGCCAAACTCGCGTTCGAGATCGAGTGGAGTCACCACCTGGCGATCGCGAATCAACTCTCGGATGTTGGGCGCGTGCTCGGCAATCGTGTCGATCACCGTGTCGCCAAACTCGTCGCGCTTCTCGTCCCAGCTTCCTTCTTTCAGGTTGTAAGGCGCGTATTGCACGAAGCACGACATCACGTGTTTGCCCGGCGGCGCGACCGAAGGATCGGTCAAGCTCGGAATCACCATGTCGATGTAAGGACGCCGCGAAAAACGTCCATACTTGGCTTCGTCGTAAGCGCGCTCCATGTAATCGACACTCGGCGAAATCGAGATCGCGCCGCGCAGGTGTGCACCCGGACCGGGCAACGATTTGAAATTCGGCAATCCGTCGAGCGCGAGATTCACTTTTCCTGACGAGCCGCGATACTTGTAGCGCTTGAGGTCCGTGCAGAAGTCGTCGGGCAAGTGTTCCTCGCCTATCATCTTCATGAACGTCAAACGCGGATCGACGCTCGAGGAGACAACATTAGCGTGGATCTCGTCGCCATTCTCGAGCACGACGCCCGTGGCGCGTCCGTTTTTTTGCAAAATTTTTGCAATCGAAGCCTGCGTGCGAATTTCGACTCCGGCTTCGCGCGCGGCGTCGCCAATCGCATTTGAGATCGCGCCCGTACCGCCGCGCGCAAACCCCCACGAACGAAACGCGCCGTCGATCTCGCCCATATAGTGATGCAGCAGCACGTAAGCAGTTCCCGGCGAGCGCACGCCGAGAAATGTGCCGATGATCCCTGAAGCTGACATCGTCGCTTTGAGCACGTCAGTCTCGAACCATTGATCGAGAAAGTCGACCGCGCTCATCGTCATCAACTGCACCTGGTTGTACTTGTCGTCGTTCGAGAGTTTTTGAAATCGGCGGCCGAGGAATGCGAGGTTCTTCCAACCCTTCGGATCGAGCGTCGTGGGGTCGGGGGGCGTCATGCTCATGATTGGCTTCACGAAGTGGGCCATCTCGATCATGGCTTTGCCGTATTCGTCGTAAGCTTCGGCGTCCAGTCGCGAATGACGAGCAATCTCGCGGCGTGTGCGCGCGTGATCATTGACGCGCCATAGATAATCGCCGTTGGGCATCGGCGTGAACGTGCCGTCGAGCGGAAGTATTTCGAGGCCGTGACGCGGCAGGTCGAGCTCGCGAATGATTTCCGGCCTCAGGAGCGAGACAACATACGAACAAACAGAAAACCGAAACCCCGGAAACACCTCCTCAGTTACCGCCGCGCCTCCCAGCACGTGACGCCTCTCCAGCACCAAAACCCTTTTCCCTGCGCGCGCAAGGTACGCGGCATTCACCAGACCGTTATGCCCGCCCCCGATCACGACGACGTCGTATTTGCTGTTCATACTGTCTTTTGGTTCCGGGATTTAAATGATCCCGGTGGTGAACATCACTACACTTTCAACTGCGGCGAGCGTTTCCTTCTCCACAACACCCAGCTTTCGGAGCAATCGCGCTCCGTCCAATACTCGCAACTGATGACAAAGCGCAACTGATTCCTGCGTTAACCCTCCCTCACCTTGAGGAATGGTAAGGCAAGAGGGTAAAGAGGCTCGTCTCAAATTGGTAGTGAGTGGAATTGAGAGAAAGGTCGTTGTGAATCTATTTATCGCATCATTCTGGAAGATCAAAACCGGACGAGTGCCTGCCTGTTCTGAGCCGCGTATTGGGTTAAGGTTCGCAAGCCAAATCTCTCCACGTTTGACCGTCATTGAGTGTCCTCTGTGGTCAGACGTTTTCCGTAATCCTCCATGCCCTGCTCCGCAAGCTCCTGGTCCTCGGCGGCGAAGCTCGCATAGCGTGTTTCCAGTTCTTCTTGATCTATTGCGACGTTACGGTCGAGTGAAAAGGCCCTTCGAATAATCTCAGAAGCAACTTCTCGTTTTTCAACCTCAGGCAGAAGATCGAACGATCTCAAAAGTTCTTGTCCACTGGTACTCATAACCTACTCCGTAATCGTGACGATTTTACGCGCCTTGCCGCAAGCGCGCTAGCATACTTATAATCGCTCGCCCTGACAAACACGTACCAGTTATTATCTGAATGATGCTGAACGCTGGGGTTCTCACATTCCAGGAGTTTGCCATGCGCGAGCCTTTGCCGCTGGCTACAGTTCACGACGCTGTGCTCGAGTTTCTGCGCGGGCGCACGGATGTTGTTGTGTTTGGCGCTACCGCGGTGAATGCCTATGTGCCTGAGCCGCGTATGACGCAGGACATTGATCTGATGTCTCCGCGCGCGGCGGAACTTGCAGAAGAATTGCGTGAGTATTTGGGTGAACGTTTCAAGATCGCTGTGCGCGTGCGCGTGATTGGCGGCGGGAAGGGTTATCGTGTGTTTCAGCTTCGGAAAGAGGGTAACCGGCACCTGGTGGATCTGCGTCCTGTGACGACGCTGCCGGCTTCGCAATACGTTGAAGGTGTTCTCGTTGTCTCGCCAGCCGAACTCATCGCATTGAAGGTCGCCTCATATCACATGCGTAAAGGCAAGGCGAAAGCGTTTTTAGACAGGCGCGATTTAGCTATGCTCTTTTTTGCATTTCCTGATTTAAAGAATGAAACAGGCCCTGTCGAGAGTTCGTTGAGGTCATTCGGCGTTTCTGAAGAGGTAATGAGCTCCTGGCGCGAGTTGGTCGCAGAGCAAATCGAAGAATCTACGGATGAAGACGAGTTTGAATCGTTTTCAAGTTAGCGCTTCCTAATAAATAACTGCATGCCTATCGGAACTGCTTTTCACGAACGGACGTTCCCGCTCTGCGAAAGTCTTAGCTATCGGGAGTGGTCTGGTTACTATGCGGTTAGCTCTTATGAACCGCATCATGAACACGAGTACAACGCGATTCGCAATGCCGCGGCGTTGATTGATATTTCGCCGCTGTTCAAGTACCGGCTTACTGGCAAAGATGCGACGCGACTTGTCGATCGCATCATCACGCGCGATATGCGCAAGGTGACGGTGGGCCAGGTGGTCTATACGCCGTGGTGTGACGAGCGCGGGAAGGTGATCGACGACGGGACGGTATCGCGTCTCGAGGAGAACACTTATCGCTGGACCGCCGCGGATCCGAGCCTGCGATGGTTTACGCAGAACGCCGCAGGCATGGACGTGCAGATCGAAGATATCTCCGAAAGCGTTTCCGCACTGGCTTTGCAGGGACCAACGTCAGGACGACTGCTCAAAAGTCTCGTTCAGGATGCCGATATTGCCAACCTCAAATACTTCCGCGTGACGAAAGGCAGTATCGCAGGCGTGCCGGTAGAGGTTTCGCGTACTGGTTACACGGGCGACCTCGGTTACGAGATCTGGATCGAGTCGGAGAAGGCAATCAAGGTGTGGGATGCATTGATGGACGCCGGTCGTGCGTTTGATATTCATCCCGCCGGCATGCTCGCGCTCGATGTGGCGCGCGTTGAAGCAGGATTGCTGCTGATCGACGTCGACTTCAACAGCAGTAAGAAAGCGCTGGTTGACGAACAGCGATACACGCCGTTCGAGATGGGTCTCGGACGGCTAGTGAATCTCGACAAGAACCGGTTTGTGGGCCAGGCGGCACTTATTGAAGAACAGAAACGCGGTCCGGCACGTGAGATTGTCGGTCTCGAGATTGACTGGCCGCAGGTGGAGAGTATTTACGAAGCAGTGGGTTTGCCGCCCGCTGTTTCACCAATGGCTTCGCGCGTCGCAGTGCCGGTGTTCAAGGAAGGTATTCAGGTTGGCAAGGCCACAACTACAACATGGTCGCCAACGTTGAAGAGGATGATCGCTCTCGCCACTGTGAGTCGGGGGCACACACGACCCGGAACACGTTTGCAGTTTGAGATCACAGTCGAAGCGGTCAGGCATCAGGTGCGCGCCACCGTTGTAAAGACGCCATTCTTCAATCCCAAACGCAAGACAGCAACGCCCATCACATAACCTATGGATTCCCAACTGAAGGAGATTGTCGATCAGTACGATTCAAAGCTTCCTCTCGACCAGGCCTCGACAATTCCTTCATCGTGGTACACCAACAAAGACTTTTTCTGGCATGAGCTCAAAACAGTCTTCTCGCGTTCATGGCAGCTTGCGGCGCGGCGCGATCAGGTAACTGAGCCCGGCAATTACGTTACGAGCGACATTGCCGGCGAGCCGATCGTCATCGTGCGTGGCAGTGATAACGTGCTACGCGCGTTCTTCAACGTCTGTCGCCATCACGCCGCGGCCGTGATGACCGAAGCCGAAGGTAAAGCCGCTCATCTTCGCTGTCCGTATCACGGCTGGACTTACTCGCTCGAAGGTGAGTTGAAAGGCACACCCGATTTCTCCGGTGTCTGTGATTTTGATCGCGCGGGCAACGGGCTCCTTCCGCTGGAAATGACCGAATGGGAAAACTGGATATTCGTCAACGTCGATCGCGATCCGGCGATCTCGTTGATCGAATTCCTGGGCGAGGACTTAGTCGCGCAAATGAGTGGGCTTCAGCTCACCGACCTTCATTGGTTCGAGCGGCGTCATTACCATTTCGATTGCAACTGGAAAGTCTTTGTCGACAACTATCTTGACGGTGGTTATCACGTGCCTTACCTGCACAAAGGTCTCGACAGCGTGCTCGACTACAGCAACTACATGATTGAAAACGGCACGCACCATTGTTTGCAGTGGAGCCCGATCGTAAGCGAGGGCGCCGAGGCGCAAACAGGCGCGGTCAGAAAAGGCGACCGCGCGCTCTACTACTGGATCTATCCAAACTTCATGATCAACTGGTACGACGGCGTGATGGACACCAACCTCGTGGTGCCGCGCGGCGTGGACCAGACTGAGGTCATCTTCGACTTCTACTTTCCGGATGTAATCAGCGAGCACGCACGAAGGCAGAACCATGCGAGCGTGGAAGTGGGCCAACGAATACAGGACGAGGACGTTGCGATCTGCAAGTCAGTTCAACGTGGCCTGAACTCGCGCGCGTACAACACAGGCCGGCTGTCAGTCCGACGCGAAGCCGGCGAGCATCTCTTCCATCGCTTGCTGCACGCAGACGTAAGCACAAAATAGCTAAGGAAAATTTCTCCCGCAAAGGCGCAAAGACGCAAAGATGAAAACTCACGGCCATCTGCTGCGCGTGCTTGGGGTAGGTTTCGGGCTCGCGGTAATTATTGGCAATACGATCGGGGCCGGAATCTTTCGAGCGCCGGGGCAGATCGCGGAACAGATACCTGCACCGGCGCCATTCCTACTCATCTGGCTCGTGGGAGGGCTTTACGCACTGCTCGGCGCGATTTCGCTCGCCGAGCTCGGCACGATGATTCCGCGCTCGGGCGGGCAATACGTCTTCTCACGCTACGCGCTGGGCGAGTACGCTGGATTCATTGTCGGCTGGAGCGACTGGATTTCTTCGTGCGGCTCGACGGCAGCCGTGGCTCTGGTGACTGGCATGTTTACCGGCGCGCTAATACCCGCGCTGGAGGGAAAAGCCACCGCAACAGCCGCGGCCGTGACAATCTTTTTCGCACTGCTGCAATGGCGTGGAATCGTTTGGGGCAGCAACATTCAAAACCTCACCAGCTTAGTGAAAGCGCTGGCTTTCTTTGCGTTGATCGTTGCGGCGTTTATCTTCGGCGGCAAAGGCTCGCTAACAAGTTCTGAAACTTACTCCACCTCCACCATTACGCTCACTGCCGTCATCGTTTCGCTTCAGGCCGCGATCTACACGTATGACGGTTGGGCCGGCGTGATCTACTTTTCCGAAGAAGTGAAACATTCGGGTCGAGACATACCGCGCGCGTTGTTAGGCGGTGTGCTGACAATCATGGCGATCTATGTGCTGGTTAACGTCGCATTGCTCTACGTTTTGCCGGTAAATCAAATAGCCGGTAAGGAGTTCGCCGCTGGTGAAGCAGCAAATGTGATCTTCGGTACACACGGCGACACGATCTTCCGTTGTCTGACTATCGCGTCGATGCTGAGCGGCATCAATGCCCTGCACCTGATGGCGACGCGCGTGATCTTCGCGATGAGCCGGGACGGACTATTCAGCAGCAGAGCAGCCGTGGTTAACGAAGGCGGCACGCCGAGCGTCTCACTTTTTCTGAGTGCGGCGGTGGCACTACTGTTCATAATATTCGGGCAGAGATTTGAACGCGTCATCACAGTACTGGCGTTTTTCTTCGTCGCTAATTACATCCTCTCGTTCATCTCACTCTTCGTCCTGCGACGGCGCGAACCGGACAAACCGCGGCCTTATCGAGCCTGGGGTTATCCAGTGACGCCGGCACTCGCTTTGATCGGGTCAGTATTGTTTCTCGCGGGCGCGATCTGGGCTGACACGAAAAACAGCGTGTACGCGTTGCTACTGTTGGCGGTGAGTTATCCGGTGTACCGATTCTTGAAGAAGCTTAGCTAATTATCTGGCAGCCTTCGTTGTCCACGTCGAGAATCCTAACTGTCGATTCGATTCTGCGCGCCTGGAAACAACTCGCGATTCGTGCGCCGATCGCTTCCTCGTTGCTATACACGAGGGCAACGATGCTTGGACCAGCACCGCTCAACGCGAGACCTAAAAGACCTTGCATGCGGGGCAATGCTAATGCCTCGGCGAGACCGGGTACGAGTGATTCTCGCTGAGGCTGGTGCAAGCGATCGTGCATTGCTTCCCAAAGCAGGTCGTAACGTTGCTGCGCGATAGCTGCCGTAAAGAGTGCGGTCCTTTGCAGGTTGTACACGGCGTCCTGGCGGCTGACGGTTTGTTGCAGCGCGGCGCGTGCGACGTGTGTCGGCAGTTGCGAATGCGGCGAAACGACGACGACTCGAATGTGCGCCGGCCACCGAAATCTTGCGGAGATGACCGCCCCATTGCTGCAAACACAACTCGCGAGAAAGCCTCCGTATAGCGAAGCGGCTACGTTATCCGGATGTCCTTCAAATTCGGTGGCGTACTCTTGAATGCGTTCATCAGGGATTTGATTACCCGTGATCAGTCCGCCGAGTTTGATTCCGGCGACGATGGCGGCGGCACTGCTGCCAAGCCCGCTCGCGAGCGGTATTTCGTTGTGGACCAACAACTCGACAGGCGGCAACATCGCCCCTTCGCGTAGCGTCGCAAACGACATCGCACGGTAAATGAGGTTCACCGCGTTGCGAGGCAGAGCTTCG
>Ga0207670_10001560_pt1 | contig 12072 bp, 10 predicted proteins | sample KBSS23HmetaG_FD_184339 | JGI IMG/M metagenome (GOLD analysis project Ga0207670, IMG submission 184339) | Switchgrass rhizosphere microbial communities from Kellogg Biological Station, Michigan, USA - KBS S2-3H metaG (SPAdes) (version 2) | ecosystem: Host-associated > Plants > Roots >... | reverse complement strand
GGGATTCTGGGCCAGGCCGACCAGACAGCCGGCACTGAGCCAGACGAACAGCAGGGTGGCGAGTTTGGTTTTCATTTCGTTGGTTAGGTTGACTGACCGACATTTTCCCATCGTTTGACCGCGTTGTTTTTGTTGCCGCAACATCCGCCCTCCCCCGTTGCGGGTTACGTCTCCGCAAAGATCCAGTTATTCGTCGAACTTCAGGTTGACATCGCGCAACGTCAATTCAATTGGCCGGGGTTGTTTCTCGACGTTGACCACCACGGATTTTTCGCGAATCTCGAGTACGCGGAGTTTCACTTTGCCACCTTCGACTTTGACTTCCTGTTCCTCCCCCGCCGCGAATGTAAGATTGTTAATCGTCGCGATTGGTCTGACACCTCCGGCAATGCCCGTGAGTTTAAGCAGACTGGAATAGTCGCGGGCAGGCGGCGGTTTGCCCGTATCATCGCGTTTGGTCCGGCGGATGGAACTGGGGAAAAACGGATCCTTGCCAGCGACACCTTCAGTGGCAAAGACCGATTGGGGGATTGTCACTTCTGCTGTGCGATTGGTGTTGGTCTCGGCGGCTACGACTTTGCATCCAATGAGAGCGAGCAAGATGATCGAGGCAAGGCGACTCAGGATGGAACGGCTAAGGAGGATGAGGCGAAGGGCAAAGGAGATTTTCACGAGCATGATGTTGTGTGATTACTTATCCGGTTTAATTAGCGCGACGATATCCATTCTGAAGGACAGGCTCTCGCTCGCTGCCGCAGCGTCCGGCCCAACGACGCTGTCCGACCCCGGTGCCAAAGAAAGATTCTGGACGCGAAAGTAAGGAAAACTGTTTTCAAAGTCAGCTAAAAACTTTCCGAAATCGTGATAAAAACCAGCGCCGCGCACGGTGAAAATTGCGGCCGGGTACGGGAATTGAGCCAGGACTCCAACCTCGCCTTTGACGGGACGCGTCACCTCGATGATTTTGACTTCGTGACCTGTCCGCGCCTTTTCAAGCAACAATATCGCCCAAGTGTAATGGTCCACTCCTGAAGCCATCGATTCCTCGACGGCTGTCAATTTGTCAACCGCAGCCGTTAATTGAGATTCCGCTTTGTCAGCCAGTTTGAGCAGATTTTTGGCCTTTTCGAGTCTGTCAACAGCGGCCCGAGTCCTTGCTTTGGTTTCTAGGAGTCCCTGCTTCCGGGTGGTAATGATACCATACCAAAGGCCCAAGGCGATAGCCAGGGTCACAGTGATCACCAGAGTCAGCCGGTCCCGTTTTTCTTTGGAAAGCCTGGGCATGGTCAGCGGGTAATTTCAGGAAAATCGCATCCGAGTGAGAATGTCGAGTAGCGTTTGGTGGGGTTGCTTGGATCGATCTGATCAGGCGAACGGGTGATCAACTGCGACTTGACTTGATTCGTTTTGAAATACGGGTAATTGTTGATTGCCTCTTGTAATTTGAAGACCCCATCGGTCGCACGCTTGCCAGGATCCTTGACTTCCTTGGAGGTGTCCTTGCCATCAAGTGTAAACATGACTTTCTCCCGGGAAGTGCCGGGTTTGCCGCGGCTGACAATGCCCACTGCATTCGTGGATGGTTTTACCCCTTCGCTAATCGCATAGGACTGAGCTGTCCTGAACGCTTTAATTTGAACATCGTCCACAGTCGCCATCACAAATTGGAGAGCGTTCAAGGGACTTGCCCAGAGAAAACGATTCGTGGCGAGTGACTGCAACGCGCCCCACTTGCGCTCGGCTTCAGCAGCCGCTTCCATATTCGACATGACTTTCTTGTAACCGGCCTCTAATTTTCGCCATTCAGATTCGTACCGGTCGACCTCGCTCGTGGCGGCCATCAATCGGACCTGCAGGTAAGCGCTCCAGACGGCCATCACACCCACAATGAAACCACCGATCCAGATTGCGCGCTTCACAGGATCCCGCCGGCGCAATTCGTCCGCCGCTTGTTGCTCCGCGAGGAGATTGATGCGAATGGGCATACGTTATTAGAGTGCCGCGAGGCCCGCCCCGATCGCCACGGCCAGTTGCGCGGCGATCTGGTCCACCTCACCCGCCTGCTGTGGCGAGAACGCCAGGGTCAAACCATTCGTCGGGTTCCAGTTCAAGCAGGGCACCATCAATTCGCTTTGCAGGATTTGAATGATATAATCCGAACGGGCCGATCCACCCGAAACAAAAACCTGGGTCACCGGCTTGTCCTGCTGGTGCTCGAAAAAATCAATTGACGCCCGCAACTCGCGGCCCAACGGTGCAAGCAATGTGACCATGACGGACTGAACCTCGTCGGGCAACCCTACTTTGATTCCTTCGGCTTCGGCATATCCGACGCCCAAGGCTTCCGCGATACCGTTAGTCAGTCTGTCCCCGCCAATCGCAACAACGCGGCTGAGCATCAGTTCGCCATTGAGGAGGATGCTGATTGATGTGTGCTTAAAACCAATGTCAACCAGCGCCGCCACCTCTTTGTTGAACACCTCCGGTACTGCCGATTCGAACGCGTTGGGGGGGCCAACGAGGGAGGGCACAATCTGTTCCAGGGTCAGCCCTGCGCCTTTCGCAGCGGCCTGCAGGTCGTCGATCAGTTGTTTTTTCGCGCCGCCGACTAGCGCCTTGCATTTTTGCCCCGCCTTGGGAGCCTCCGGCTTGGTGCCGGGGCGGGGTGGAATGATGAAGCAATCGAACACGTGATCGGGCAGGTCCTGCTGCAAATAGTTTTTGGCGTTAAATTTGAGCATCGTGCGCATGTCCGCCACGGGAATCATCGGTAATTCAGCGTGGCGAACCACCGAATCTCCCACGCCGACGGCAAGCACGACCTGTTTGGTTCGGCCGCCCAGTGCCAGGCTGACAGCGCTGAGATGTTCGCCGAGCAATTGTGGCGAAAGGCCTTTCTCATAGACCGGGGCGTCCTGCAAGACGTAGCCTAGAAGATTTAATCCGTCGCGCTTGCGTTGGAAATGGACAGCCTTGGTGGTGCGAGCACCCAAGTCGATTGATAAGATTTGTTCTAGCCGCTTTGCCTGGCTGCTAAGAAATGGCAACGCCATGAGTCGCTTGTATATGGTTCAATTTTCAATTGCAAGCACTACTCTATCAACTGTTCATTCCGCCTGGGTTCGCGCTCGGCAAGCAACTGTCGTGCTCGACGCTGGAGTTCTTCCAAAAAAAACTTGCACCAGTCCCGTTGCTTTGCCCAGCGACAACACTCCGACCACAACTGGTACAAAATCGTCCAACTTCAAGACACGTACCGCTGATCGTTGGATGCCGTAGGGAATTTGTGACCACTCGACGAACAGCTCCGTGCCAGCCCACGTGATGGAAAAGTTCCAGTCGACGGATATTCATTGGCTCCAACCGGCGTCAGTCCGTTATCAGTCGCGAACCGTCAGCGCAAGACCCAACGTGCTTGCCAAAGCGGCTGGCTTCCAGCATAAACGGGCCGCGTTCGATGTCCGGTGGACTCCAGCAATGGAGCCACCCGCAGTCCTTAAGCAAAAAGCCGGCGTCGAAGATGCTGGCAAGCGTTGGTAGTAACGGCCGGGACGATGGATTTTCTGCAAACCACGCCGGGTGTGCCGCTGGAAACTATTTATTATGAAAGTTGCGATCGTCGGGTTGGGTTATGTCGGGCTTCCGCTTTCGTTGCAATTCGCAAGCTCGGGAGTCGAAGTCGTCGGATTGGATATTGATCCGGTCAAAGTGGATGCCCTGAATCGTGGAGAGAGTTACATCAAACACATTCAAAGCGAGACCATCCGGGCTCAAATTGCAGCCGATACTTTTTCTGCTTCGACCGACTTCAAGAAGATCCAAACCGTGGAGGCGATCATCATCTGCGTTCCGACACCACTCAACAAGAACCGCGAGCCGGACATATCCTACATCATCAAGACGGGCGACGCGATTGCGCCGCACCTGAGGAAAGGCGTTCTGGTGGTTCTCGAGTCCACGACGTATCCGGGTACAACCGACGAAGATCTACGCGCGGTGTTGGAGTCGGGATCGGGGTTGATCGCAGGAAAAGATTTTCATTTGGCATTCTCACCCGAACGCGAAGACCCGGGCAATCCAGATAGCAAGGTCGCGCTAATCCCCAAAGTGGTTGGCGGCTACACCGCCGTCTGCCGCGACAAGGCGATGGCCGTCTACAGCCGGGCCATCAAGACAATTGTGCCCGTTTCTTCATGCCGTGCCGCCGAAGCGACCAAGCTGTTGGAAAACATCTTTCGCGGAGTCAACATTGCGCTGGTCAACGAACTCAAAGTGGTTTACGCGGCCATGGGCATCGATGTCTGGGAAGTGATCGCCGCGGCGCGGACCAAGCCATTTGGGTACATGGCGTTTTACCCCGGCCCAGGTTTGGGGGGCCATTGCATTCCGATCGATCCGTTTTATCTGACGTGGAAAGCGAGAGAATATGGGCAAAGCACCCGTTTCATCGAGTTGGCCGGCGAGGTCAATACCGCCATGCCCGAGCATGTAGTGCACCGTGCGACAGAAGCGCTGAACGCGCGGAAGAAGGCGGTCAACGGCAGTCGCGTGTTGATTGTAGGGTTGGCCTACAAGGCCGATGTGGACGATATGCGTGAGTCACCCACGTTCAAATTGTTGGACCTCCTGAAGGCGCGGGGTTCCCAAGTGGCGTATTACGACCCTTATGTCCCGGTCATCGGCCCGACGCGCGAACACGCCGAGTGGAAAGGGAAGAAATCGGTCAAATGGAATCGCAAATCGATCGCGGCGTTCGATCTGGTCTTGATCTCGACCGCGCACAAGTCGGTGAATTATCGGGAATTGGCCGATTGGGCTCAGCTGATCGTCGATACCCGCAATGCGATGGCGAGTGTCAAGACCAAGCCGGGACAAGTTTGGAAGGCCTGAGGGCCGAAACGCTCCTGTCAGTCTCAGAGGGATTCGGTGGTCCCAGTTGCCGGTCAGCATTGAATTACAAGTCGAGCTTCCTCCGCTCCCAAGAATGATAATGCAGCTCGGGGAATTTTGCGTCCCCGCCGCTGTGAAGACCGATTCCGCAAGTGGCCAAGGTCAGCGGTCCGGCAGTCGTGGCACTGTTGAGATGGCGCCGCCGAGCGCTTCGAAAACTATTTCAATTGAGGCTTGAAACTGCTAGACTGCGCTTGGCTCGACGAACCTGGAAACACACTGGCAGAGCGGCAAACGCGCGACTGGTTTCAACATGATTTCCTCAAATCAATGAGACATGACGAATCTTGCGGCCATACTGGCCTTTGTTGACGCCATACTGTGTTGCGGCCTGGCTATTGCCGTGTTACGGCTGCGGCCGCTCTCCTGGTCGCAGTGGTCGTTCATTGGCGGCATGCTGGCCCTGGGAGCGGAATCGTCGTTGAATGCGCTGAGCGTGCTGGCGACTTCGGCTGAAGACATTGCTCGATGGCAACGATTGCGTCTGCAAGTGTCGGCATTTCTTCCGGGATTCTGGTTGATTTTCAGTCTGTGTTATTCCAGGGGAAATTATCGTGAGTTCCTTCACCGGTGGCGGGCAACGTGGGTTGGCGCTTTTGTCATACCCGTCAGCATCGCGTTGGGGTTCGGAGACCAGGCGATCGCCAGTGTCATTCGATCGGCGGCGGGCTCCGGTTGGGCGCTCATTATGGGTTGGCCTGGCAAAGCCCTGAGTTTATCGGTTCTGCTGGGTGCGGTTCTAATCCTCATGAATCTGGAGCGGACCTTTCGCGCCTCGGTGGGCACCATGCGCTGGAGGATCAAATACCTGATGCTGGGTCTGGCGGTGCTTTTCGGAACCAAAATATATCTTACCAGCCAGGCGCTTCTCTACTCCGCGATTCGATTCCCACTCGTGACGGTCAGCGCGGCATCTGCGTTTGTCGCGTGCTCCTTGATTGCGATCTCGCTTTTCCGTTCGAGGCTTTCCGACGTGGACATCTACCCCTCGCACGCCGTGTTGCGCCATTCGCTTACGGCTCTTCTCGTCGGCAGCTATCTGCTGCTGGTCGGGATCCTGGCGAAGGCGGTGGCCGTTCTGGGCGGCAATGTTTCGCTCCCGATCGAAGCTCTGTTGGTGATGATCGGGCTGGTGGGTACGACCATGCTGGTACTGTCCGACCGGCTACGGCAGAAGACCCGGCGCTTCGTCAGCCGGCATTTCAGGCGACCGCTTTATGATTACCGCAAGGTTTGGTTAACCTTCACCGGGCGAACCACGTCCTTGATGGATGAAACTGATTTTTGCCGTGCCGTCGCAAAGCTCGTGGCGGAGAATTTCGAAGTGCTCTCCTCAACGATCTGGCTGGTGGACCAGGAGAAGGACAAACTGGCCTTCGCCGCTTCCACAGCGCTGTCCGAATCCAGTGCCTGCAATCTGGCAAACTCGCTGGAAAATATCCACGGGTTGATCGAAGCCATTCGGGCTCATCCGCATCCTGTCGATATCGACCTTTCCCACGAAACCTGGGTTGAGACTCTGAAACGATGCATCCCGGAGTACTTCCACCAAGGGGGTGGGCGTGTTTGTGTTCCGCTGATTTCCGGAGGCGAAGTCATCGGCTTGATCACGTTGGGTGACCGGATAAGCGGCGCGTCGTTCTCGACGGAGGACATGGACCTGCTCCGATGCATAGGCGACCAGGTGGCGGCCAGTTTGCGGAACATTAAACTCTCGCAAAGGCTCGTTCAGGCGAAAGAAATGGAGGCCTTTCAAACTATGTCCGCTTTTTTTGTTCATGACCTCAAGAATACCGCTTCGACCCTGTCGCTCATGCTGCAGAACATGTCGCTCCATTTTAAGGACCCTGCTTTTCAGGAAGACGCCGTCCGCGGGCTGTCCAAGAGCGTGACTCACTTGAACAACTTGATTAATGAACTAACGGTGTTGCGCCAGGGCCTTGAATTTAAGCCGCTCGACGCCGACTTGAATCAGGTGGTGGCGGCGGCGTTGGTTGGTTTGGATGGGACCGCGGATCTGCCACTGGTGAAGAATCTCTCGCCGCTGCCCAGGATTCCTCTGGACCCGGCACAAATGCAGAAAGTCGTGACCAATCTGATCATCAACGCCAAGGAAGCTGCGGCGAGTGGCGGCGAAATCCGTGTGGAGACCCTGCGCCGGAATGGCTGGGTCATTCTCTCGGTGGCAGACAATGGCTGTGGCATGAGCCCGGAATTCATCAGGCGCTCCCTGTTCAGGCCGTTCCAGTCGACCAAGAAAAAAGGGCTTGGCATTGGCATGTTCCACAGCAAGATGATCGTGGACGCTCATCGGGGCAGGATTGAAGTCGAAAGCGAAAAGGGCAAAGGAACGACCTTCCGCGTCTGGCTCCCCGTGCCGAATTTAAATGCATGAAACCGAAAGTTCTGATTGTGGACGACGACGAGGAGATCCGCTCCCAAATGAAGTGGGCGCTGCTCCAGGAGTACGACGTGTTGCTTGCCGAAGATCGGCCCAGCGCGGTCGCGGCGTTCGAAGAAAATCGGCCTTTGGTGGTCGTCCTGGACCTGGGACTGCCGCCGTCCCCGGGCGCGCCCGAAGAAGGAATGGCGGCTTTGGCGGAATTGCTCACCCTGGATAATCTGACCAAGGTTGTCATTGCCACCGGCCAGGCGGAAAAGGACAACGCGCTCCGCGCGGTAGGCCAGGGAGCCTACGACTTTATGTGCAAACCGATTCAAATGGAGGAGCTCAAAGCCATCCTGAACCGAGGTTTCCACGTCGCGCAACTGGAACGGGAGTATCGCGAAATGCGGCTGCGCTGGAGCGCGGAAGCTTTTGAGGGCATGCTCGGCAGCAGCCCGCCCATGCAGGAGGTCTTCACCGCCATCCGCAAGGTGGCGACCACCGATGCGCCGGTGATGATTCTGGGAGAGAGTGGGACGGGCAAGGAAATGGCCGCAGTGGCGATTCATCGGCGGAGCGCTCGAAAGGACCGCCCTTTCGTGGCGATAAATTGCGGTGCGATTCCGGAGACGCTTTTGGAAAGTGAACTGTTTGGCCACGAAAGGGGCGCTTTCACCGGCGCGCACGTCCAGCGCCAGGGCCGTGTCGAGTCGGCGTCGGGCGGAACGCTGTTTCTTGATGAAATCGGCGAGCTGCCACAGGCGCTGCAGGTGAAAATCCTGAGATTTCTTCAGGAGCATTACATCGAACGGATTGGGGGCAGGTCGAAGATTCAAGTGGATACGCGGGTGATCGCCGCCACGAACGTGGACCTTAAGAAGGCCATGAGCGAAGGAAAATTCCGGGAGGATTTGTTTTATCGATTGGCCGTGGTGACCGTTCGGTTACCTGCATTGCGCGAGCGGTTCAGCGACGTCCCGCTGCTCGCCAAAGCCTTTCTTCGCAAATCCGCAGTCCAAAACGGGCGTGCGGTGGAGGATTTCAACCCCAAGGCTCTCCGGGCACTTCAGCAGCATTTCTGGCCTGGTAATGTTCGCGAATTGGAAAATCGAATCAAAAGAGCGGTGATCATGGCGGAGGGTCGTTACGTCACTCCGGCGGACCTGGAATTGGGTGACGGCACCGAGGGAAATTTGCGCACCCTAAAAGAGGCCCGCGAATCTGTCGAACGCGAGCTGATTCAGCAGGCTCTGCAGCGACACGGCGGAAAGATCAGCCGGGCCGCTGAAGATCTGGGCATCAGCCGGCCCACCTTTTATGAGCTGATGGAAAAATTGAGCCTCGGCAAGCCAGGCCCGGAGAAGAAGGACACCTAAACGGGCGCGAAAACGGAACTGGCGTCGGCCGGGCGCGCTGATTGTTCAGAACTCCAGGCGGAACAGTGCAAATCCACGCAACGGCGGGAGATAGGCATCTGGCCGGTAAATGTCCGGGTATCTGTCAGCATTTGAAACCGCAAACGGATTAAAAGTCTGCAGCGGGTTGTCGCTCTTGACGAACCCTACCAGTGGGCCGCTGAACACAAACCGCCTCCCCACGATCCTGTCCGGCGGCTCCTCCGGGAATAGGCTTTTGGCCAGCTTTTCGCGCCAGGCGGCCGTCAGGCTATCCTCGTTGACCGTTTCGGTTTTGGCATTGCGCATGGTCGCGGGAACTTCGGATTTTTTGTCATCGGCCAGCGCTCCTGTAATCATCAGCGCCATCAGAATTCCAGTCATGTAGGCAATGGTTTTCATTTGTCACCTGTGGTAAAACCTCGTTCTCCCTCGCCTGAAAGTCAATGGTTCCGCCAAGAACCGCGTCGACCATGACACCCGGTAACTGGGTTCAGACTCCAGTGATTAAATGACAGTCAATTCGTAACCTTTGGTCTGGATCCGTTGAACCACGACCAGGTCCAAGGCAGCCACTCCCATCACACCGGCGATGCTTCGGGTGATCGTGAGTCTTTACCCACTTCCATTTCTTGTCGAATCTTCGGTAGGGAAGGATTCGCGAGGGCGGAGATATTGGCGAAACCACTGCGCTGCCAGCCGCGCAACCTCCTCCAGCGCTCCGGGCTCCTCGAACAAATGCGTGGCCCGTGGTACGATCGCCAGCTCCTTCCGGCCGGGTAGTTGGGCGTAAGCCCGGTCGTTCAACTCCAAAACCGCTTCGTCACATTCTCCGACGATCAGCAACGTTGGCGCCACCACGCGAGACAAGGCATCTCCAGCCAGATCAGGCCGTCCCCCGCGCGAAACGATCGCATCGATGCCCGACCCGAGAGAGGCTGCGGCGACCAGTGCCGCCGCACCTCCGGTGCTGGCCCCAAAGTAGCCCAACCCGGAGCCCCGGCCCTGGGGATGATTGGCCACCCACCGAGTGGCCGTCACCAACCTTTGGGACAGTAAACCGATATCGAAGCGCAAATGACCGGTTAACGCCTCTTCCGACTCCTCGTCGGGTGTGAGCAGATCAAACAACAGTGTGGCAATGCCCGCTTCGCGAAGCGTGCGTGCCACGAACCGGTTTCTTGGACTGTGCCTGCTGCTCCCGCTGCCGTGCACAAACAAAACCAGACCCACCGCGTTCCCTGGAATAACCAGTTCACCAGGGAGCGTTACGTCGCCCGAAGCGATCCGGATCTCCCAAGACCCCGATCGCTGCGTTGACTTTGGGTTGGTAGAGCCGGATCCGGCGGTTCCATCGGGCTGTGTCTTCATAGGAATAAGTTGCTTTCTAGCTTGCGACAGCTTTCGATCCACTCCGGTTTTTCCGCGCGGCAGTGTTCGCCGGAACGCAAGCGCGGAGCAACGTTGGCTACACGCTTCACGCCGCATCCGAACATTTCACCAGGGAGCGGGTGCGTGCAAGGCGCTTTCACTCAATACCCAGCCAGCGCGCCGATCCACTGGACAGTCAAAAGGATTTTTGAAAAGCTCGCGCGGTGAATCAGTCACTGGTGGCCCTGGACATGGAAGGCGTTCTCACGCCTGAAATCTGGATTGCTGTCTCCGAGAAAACCGGCATCCCCGAGTTGCGCCGCACCACACGCGACGAACCGGATTATGACAAACTGATGCGTTATCGGCTCAACATTCTCGATCAGCGCGGATTGAAGCTGTCGGACATTCAGGGCGTGATCGGGAGTCTGCGCCCGCTGGCTGGCGCGCTCGATTTTCTGCGCGCGCTGCGCCCCCTCGCGCAAGTCATTATTCTTTCCGACACGTTCGAGGAATTCGCACAACCGCTGCTTCAGCAACTGGAATGGCCGACCCTGCTCTGCCATAAACTGGAGGTCGTGAACGACCGAATCGTCAATTACCGGATTCGCATCAGCGACCAGAAGAAGAAGGCCGTCCAGGCGCTGAAAAACTTGAATTACAACGTCATCGCCGCCGGCGATTCCTACAACGACACCGCGATGCTCACGGAAGCCAACGTCGGTTTTCTATTCCGCGCGCCGGAGAACGTGAGGAGAGAATTCGCGCAGTTTAAGGCCATTGAAACCTACAAGGAGCTGTACCAACTAATCCAGCAGGCGCTGTAGATCCGAAATCTGAAGTCCAAATTCCCAAAGAAGTGAGAAACACGAAGTTCGAAAAAATGGGAAAAGCTGCCTCCCGTTCGAGGTTCAGATTTTGTCATGCTTTCGGGTTTGGTCATTGGTCATTCGAATTTTTCTAATCCTCAGCCTTTGTCTCGCGGCTGGTCAAATCACGCAGCGCCCGGGCCGCATCCTTCTCTTCGTACAGCACCGCATGCACTTCATCAATGATTGGCGTGGCTACCTCGAGCTTGTGCGCCAGCTGCCACGCTGAGCGCGCGGTGGGATAACCTTCGGCCACGTTAACCATGCTCGCGAGAATGTCGGCCACGCGCTCGCCGCGACCGAGTCGCTCGCCGAAGCCGCGGTTGCGGCTGAGTCGTGAGAAGCAGGTCACCGTCAAGTCCCCCAGCCCGCTCAGTCCCGAGAACGTCTCCGCTTGCGCCCCGCACGCCTCGCCAAGCCGGCGAATCTCGACGTTGGCCCGCGTAATCAACGCCGCCTTGGAGTTGTCGCCAAAGCCCAGGCCGTCAGAAACACCCGCCGCGATCGCAATCACATTTTTCAGCGCGCCGCCCAGCTCCACCCCGAGCAAATCAGTGCTGGTGTAAACGCGGAAGGTTGGGCGATGGAATAACTGTTGCACTTTCGGCGCGGTTTGAATGTCCGCGCTCGCCGCCACGATCGCCGTGGGAATGCCACGCGCGACCTCGAGCGCGAGCGTCGGACCGGACAAGGCGGCCACGCGCGCCTGCGGCGCGTTCTCGCGCAGAATGCCGCACATGGTCAAGCCAGTGCCGTGTTCGATGCCTTTGGTGACGCTGACGACGATGCCGGTGTAGTTGGCCAGGCAACGGGTCACCTCGCGAAACGCTTTCGACGGCACGGCCACGACGACGCATTCGCCCTCGTGCACCGCTTTGGTCGGGTCGGTTTCCAGTCGCCACTCGCGCGGAAGGGCCGTCCCGGGCAGGTACGGCTCATTCCGTCCGGTCCGGCGAATCTGGTCGAGGTGTTGCGGATTGTGTCCCCACAGCGTGACGTTGTGGTGACCCTCGTGCAGCAGTTTACCGAGCGCCGTTCCCCAGGCGCCGACACCGAGCACAGTGACTTTCATGGGGTAGGTTAACTTTTCGATCCGCCGATG
>Ga0207670_10001558_pt1 | contig 12076 bp, 8 predicted proteins | sample KBSS23HmetaG_FD_184339 | JGI IMG/M metagenome (GOLD analysis project Ga0207670, IMG submission 184339) | Switchgrass rhizosphere microbial communities from Kellogg Biological Station, Michigan, USA - KBS S2-3H metaG (SPAdes) (version 2) | ecosystem: Host-associated > Plants > Roots > Rhizosphere... | reverse complement strand
CCGTAGCGCACCGTGAACTTCGAGCACTTCCGCGCCGCGGGCACGCCGGGCGCGCCGTCCACGTCGTCGGTCAGCTTCGTGCCGTAAACGTTGACGTTGCCGCCGGCCGGCAGCGCCCCGTCCGTCGTCAGGACCCTCTCGTAGCGATCGCGGATCGGGTCCTCCGGAAACGCGATCGTGGCCGGGCTGCCGTATTTCTTCAGGCCGGAGGAGAAAACGACCCAGCGTTTGTCCTTGTCGGCGGCGCGCAAAAACCGGAGGCCGCTGTCCTCTCGGAGCCCGTACACCTCGCCGAGGAGGTCCATGTGATTCGACGTCTGACTCCCGTGGTGCCCGGCGATGACCAGGCGCGAGCGCAGGCGATCGCAGGCGAGCATCATGCGCTTCTCCGCGAGGATGATCGGCTGCGGCTCGGCGCCGTTGGGGACGGCGGGGAATGGCTTGTCGCGATCGCGCCCCTCGGCGTCGGCCAACGACAGGATGCCGACCGCGCCGCCTGCGAGGTGCGCGTCGAGCTTGATGACGAGCGACGAGTCGTTGGGATCCTTGGTGTAGGGATTGGCGTGGACGAAGACCATCTCCATGCCGGTGGTGGCGGTCCCCTGCGCGCACTTCGCTCCGGTCCCGGTGTCCGTCGACGACGCGAGCTGATCGAGCCAGCAGCTCCCGACCACCACGTTCGCCGGCGCGAGCGGCGCGGTCTTCGTCTTCGGGGACTCCACGGCGAACTTCAGCTCGCCCTCCGGGTTGATGTCGCTCTTCGCCGACACCAGCGGGACGAACGGCTCGATCCGCTGCGAGTGCGGGAGGTCGAGCGGGCCGAGCGGCGTGCCGCCGCAGGTCAGATTGAGGGCCTTCATCCGGGCAAGGACGACGTCCGGATGGAGCAGCGCGGGGTGGTAGATCGCCGGGTTGGTCTTCCGCCGCGTCTGCTGCGCGACGCCCTTGACGAAGCAGCCGTAGATGTCCGATGGGGGGGCCGCGTTCGCCAGCGGCCCCGGATCCCAGATATGGCTCACGTTGTACCAGGACAGGATGTCGACCGAATTCGAAATATGATCTTCGTGCCGGTGCGACACGACGAAATGGTCGAGCGTGAGCTTGGTGGTGCCGCACTTCGGACCGGTGAACGGCGGGCGCCCGATGCTCATCAGGTACGCGGCGAACGAGTTCTTGAGCGTCTGGTCGCCGTCGGCCGTTCCGGCGTCGTTGATGAGCCAGAAGTTCGCGCCCATGACGACGTGGAAATATCCCTGCCCGACGTCGAACACGTAATCGTAATAGCTATTGGCGGGAGGGCTCGAGCCCATCGGCGCGACGCGGTTCGGCAGCTTGCCGTCGCGGATGAACTGCTCCGTCTCGGCCGAGACGTCCTTGTTCGACCCCGCCGGCTTGGCCAGATCGACGCTGGTGGTGTTCCAGAGGAGCTGGTCGCCGCGGCGGGGCGACCCGTCCCCTTCGCGGAGCTCGAGGACGACCGCCTCGGATGGCTCGCTCCCGCACCCGACGGCGGCCAGCGGCGCCGCGACGAATGGAATCCAGAAAAGGTTGGCGATACGCTTCATGGCCATTCCCTCAGGGGCGAGCGAGCGCGTTCGGAACGCCCTGGATGACGAAGCCGACCCCGCCGAGGCACGCCGGCACGAGCAGGTATTTGCCGGCCGACGCGCAGAGCGGCATCGTCACGGCGAACGACGGCGGGATCTTGGCGTCGTCGTCCGGTACCTGCGCGTAGTATTTCGCGTAGTCTCCCCCGCTGGCGAACGGGCTCGACTCCACGAGGTTCTGGGCGGGCGAGACGCCGGCGCGGTTGAGCGGCTTCGTCATCGCCGAGCCCACGACGAGGATCTGGTGGGTCTTCGGGTCGTCGACGCCGCTGATCGTCTCCTCCTTCATCTTGATCGCCATCGGGATGCGGTCGGGCGGCGGGGTGACCCAGCTCGCCCACTCCGATCGCGGCCAGTCGACGCGCACGAAGAGCGGGTAGCTGCTGCGGACGGTGGAGACGAGGTCGGGGATCTCGCTGTCCTGACCGAAGCAGTTGATGTAGTAATCGGCAGTCTCGGCGGCCGCCGTCCCGGGGGCGAACTTGACCGTGAGCAGCGGCTTGGCGGCGGTCTCGTCGATGCCGGTGATCGTGTCGACCGGTTTCCGCCACACCGTCTTGGGCGGATACGTGGTGTCGTCGGCGGCGATCGCGGCGTTGGCCGGCCCGGCCTGCGACGCCTTGAAGACCGGTTTGAGCCGCTCCGACGCCGGCGATCGTTTGACGTTGAAGTCCATTCCGTCGAAATCGGTTTGCCTTCCGGCCCACACGATCTTGGTCTTCTCCATCGTGGTGTCGGTCGCCGGGTCGAGGCCGAGCTTCAGCGTCTCGACCACCCAGCCCGCGACCGGGCCCGCGCCGCCGACCACGATCTTCTTGCCCACGAACGGCTGCAGGAGATCCTTCAGCGGCTTTCCGCCATATCCCGTGTAGTCGAGGAATTTCTCACCGGTCATGAACTTGGGCGGCGGTCCCCACGGCGTCGCCCACGTCCCGAGGCTCTGGCGCTGCGCCGGAAGGACCCCCGGCGTGCGCGGCGTCCCGAGGCCGTTCGCCGCGATCACGACCTCCGCGTAGATGTTGCTCGTAGTGGGCGGCCTCCCGCCGGCGCCGTCGCCCCACCGCACCGTTACTTTGTAGCGCGCCGGCTTCGCCGCCGGCGCCTCGGTGACCGCCGCCACGGTGCCATAGAGGATCGACGTCCCGGCGCCATAGAGCTCGTCGAGCCCGTTGATGACCGCCATCCCCACCGACTGCGCGGGGACCCACGTACCCTTGTATCCCGTCGGGTAGTAATCGGCGGGCTGACGCGCGAGCCCGGTGAGCACGATCTTGTTGGTGCGGCGCTGGCCGGCGCCCTTCGCGCCCATCCCGTACCACGACCACTCCGGCCGCGGAGTGGTCATGATCCACGTGTTCTTCTTCACCCCCGTGTCGGCGTTGTACGTGAAGACGACGCCCGCCGCCTCGCCGCCGATCACGAGGACGGGGACGATGCGCTTGTTCTCGTTCATGGCCTTGAGCGCGAGCTCGCCGTTGACCCCTCGCACCACGTTGAGCCACCGCGCCTGCCGCACCGCCGAGAATCGGCTGTCCGGCGACGTGTCGGCGGCGAGCGGCGGCCGCTTCTTCAAGATGTTGTTCCGCGCCGTATCCGTCATCTTGCGGATGTAGAGCTCCATGTCGAAGTTCGTCGGCCGCTGCGCGTCGTCGTCTTCGTTCCCCTTGAGCAGGTAGTCCGCGTATTGCCCCTCGGTGAGCGGCTTGCCGGGCACGAAGATGCGCGGCTGCCCGGTGCCAGTGCCGATCCCGATCCCGGCGCCGGTCCCGTGGTAACAGGACGGGTCCTCGATGCCGTTCGGATAGAGCTCGTAATCGAAGCAGTCGTCGAGCCCGGGGTCGTATTCGGTGAAGTAGTCGCCGTCCTCCATCGGCGGATCGGACGGCCACTGGGTCTCGTCGCCCTCCAGGAGGTCGGCGAGCGGATCGTCCTCCGCGCCCGGACCCGGCGGCAGATCGTCGAACGGGCTGTCGCTCGACGACGGCAGCACGTCCGCGGGCGCGCGAGCCTCCTCGCCGCCGGCGCTCCGCGGATTCCCCGCTTCCGAGCACCCGTAAGGCGCCACGAGCGAGAGCACCAGCGGCAAGAGGGCGCGCACGTAGACGCGCGGCGCTCCTCGTCGCGGGCGCGACGGATACGACTCTTGGTTCATGGAGACCTCCGGTGAATGGGTGAGGAGCGTCACCAGGGATTGTCGACCACCGGATCGGGCCGCGCGCCGCCCGGCTTCGACTGGCTGAAAGAGCAGCAATCGCCGTCGAGGCCGCGATCACACAGGTACTGGTATTGCGACTGATGCGACGGATCGTGCGAGGGGACGGAGTCACCCGCGCAGCAGTCGTCGAAGTCGGTATTCCCGTACGCCGAGTCCTCTCCGTCTTCCTTCGCGCACACGTGCGGCTTGGTATCTCCGAGGGATCCGGAGTACTCGTACGGCGTCGGGTCCGACGCCTCTTCGGGGTCCGGCTCGGGGAGCCACGGCAGGTCGGGGATCTGCTCGGGCACGATGAAGGTCAGCGACGCGTCGAAGGCGTCCGCGGACTCGTCCGCGAGCCTCGCCGCCGGCGCCTTCGAGAGTGTGAACGGCGAACGATCGGACTGCGAGCAGGCCGCCATCACGGCGATCCCGGTCACGGTCAGCGCGACGATCAACGATCGATTCATGGCAGTCCTCCGCTCACTTTCCCTTGACGACGTTGTCGATGAGCTGCCTGTCGGAGAACGGATTGGAGAACGCCCCGCTCAGCTTGCTGGACCCGGTGGGGTTCACCGTGACGCAGATGGCCTTGAATCCATCGGTGTTCTTGTAACCGAAGTTGGTGGTATTCCCGACGACGCTCTGGATCTGCCACCCGATGTTCTCCGGGTGCCAGTCGGCGTCGGCGACGTCCGCCGGCTTCACGAAGCTGTCTTGCCTCGAGGCGAGGACGCGCCCGTAGAACTTCTGTCCCTTCGGGATATCGGCGGCGTCGATGAACGTCCCGACCCAGAACATCCCCGTCTTGTCCGCCGACTTCGACTTCTGCGCGATGCGACCGAACTCGTTCCTGGCCCAGCGCGCGCCGAAGTTGAACATCGCGCGCGCCCAGGTCCGGTCCGCGTTCACCTCGTCCTTGTCGCCCTTGTCGGGCGCCGGAAACAGCTTGTTGTCGGGGGTCGCGCCGATGAGGGCGAGCTTCCGATCGTCGGTGCTCCTGTCCGCGCACATCTTCATCGCGTCGCTGCGCGAGTGCGCGTAGCCGACGTCGATGGCGTTGAGCATCACCGGACGGTGGACGTAGAAGATGTTCGCCCAGTTGAGCGCCTCGTTGATCGAGTCGACCTCGAAACACTTCTTGAAGCCGTTGTCGATGTCCTCGTTGCAGGCGCTCCTCGCCTTCCTCAATGCGTCCTTGAGGTCGTTGAACTTCTTTAGATAGAGCGGCATATCCGGAATATCGGCGATGGCGTAAGCGACCGCCTGGTTCTCCTTCTTCGCGTTCCAGGTGTCGGCCAGCGCCTGGTTGACCACCGTGTTCCACTCCGGGCCGGTCACCGGCTGGCCCTTGGCCACGCGGTCGGCGCGCGCCGCGTCGACGGCCTTGAGGAACGCCTCCACGCCCGCGTAGCTCAGATTCCCCGGCTCCGACGGGTAGTTGAAGCGCCATTTCGCGGGTCCCGCGATCAACTGGGCGATGTCCGCCTCGAACTCGACGACGCCGATCGCCCTGTCGAACTGGCGGAGGCGGTTCTGGAGGAAGCGCCCTATCTTCCACACCTCGTCGAGCACGTCGTCGTCGTCGGCGTCGTGGTCGGTGTGCTTGTAGTTGGCGATCATCACCGGACCCGGCTTGTCCGGTTTGGCGGCCTTGGGGTTGTTGAGCTGCGCCAGCATCCCCCGGATCATGTCGTCGATCTTCTTGTCGGGATCGGTCGACAGATCGACGGTGGCGGCGAACTCGGGGATCGTGATCCCGCGCAGCGTGGCGGTCGCCTCGAAGTCGCTTTTGCCGCTCTTCGACTCCTTCATCGTCTTGAGCGCGGACTTGACGCTCCCGCTGGCGTATACGGATTTCACCTCGGCCTCGAACGAGGCGTTGAACTCGCCCGACTCCGACACCTCGGACATCGTCTTCTTGCCGGCGATGTCGACGTAGGCCGCGGGCGCGGTCCCGTAGACGTATCCCATCTTGCACAGCTTCAAGAACCCGAGCGCGCGCTTCTGTTTGAGCAGCACGCCGGCGTCGGTCCCGTATGCCTTCCGGAGCTCGTTCTTGGCCCGGTCGGCGAGGACGGGTTTCTTCGGCATCAGGAGCCCGGTGAAGCCGATGAGGCCGCCGTTCACGCGCGTGGTCAGCGCGTTGTTCGCGGTGCGGTACTCCGAGGCCACGCTGGCTCCGACGCTGCCACTCAACCAGGGGACCCCGCCGCCGGCGCTGAAGTTCAGACTACCGCCCACGGAGTTGACCAACGATTCGGTGGTATTGATGCTGGAGAGGAACGCCTGCACGGTGGTCGCCACGCGATCGCAGGGCGAGTAGTCCTTGCAAGGATCGGCCTCCACCGGATCGGCCAGCGGCGTGAGGCCCTCGAGCTCGAGTCCATCTTCGGATCCCGGTCCGGCGCCCGGATCCACGACGCCCCCGTTGTCCTTCGGCGCGCACGTCTTGGCGAGGCAGACGTTGGGGTCCACGTTGCCCGTCAGGATGTTCACCGTGTATCCGACGTAAGGCACGCGGTCGGTGACCATCTGTTGCCACGAGGAGCGCTCGCTCTTCGGGACGCACGGCGCGGGGCTCCCGTCGCGACAGGGATCTCCGCTCACGAGGTTGTCGGGGCTCTCCTTCGGTGTGGTGTCGGCCAACGACGTGGACCCGGTGTGCTCGACGTCGGTGCACCCCGCGCCGAACACGAGGACCAGGGGCAGCACGCCGGCCGCCAATCGCAGTCTCCCGAGCATATTGATTACCCTCCATGGTCGAGCGCCGATCGGCGGCGCATCACCGCGTCAGCCAGCGAGCCTTCGCGCGTCGCTCTGCACCGAGCGTGCCTCGAGGCGACGCTGCTCCGGCCGTACGGGAGCTGGGGCGGTCCTGCGCGGATGGCGCCCCCTCGACTCGGGTTGCGCCGGTCGTGCTCAACTTGAGCCCGCCCGCCCGCGAAGTGAGCGACAATCGCCGCGTGCGCCGCGATCAACCCCTCGAGCCCGGTCGATTCGTCGATCGCTACGAGCTCCTCCGGCTCGTGGCGCAGGGCGGGATGGGGCAAGTGTGGCTCGCTCGGCGGGACGGCGCGCACGGCTTCCAGAAGCTCGTCGCGGTGAAGACGATCCTCCCCGCGCTCGCGCGCGACGAGCGCGTCGTGGCCATGTTCGTCGAAGAGGCGCGGATCGCGGGGCGCGTCGATCACCCCAACGTCGCGGCCGCGCTCGACCTCTTCGAGACCGACGGCCTCCTCTGCCTCGTGATGGAGTGGGTCCCCGGATCGACGCTCGACGAGCTGAAACGGCGGGCGCGCGCGCGCGGCGCCCCCTTGCCGCTCCTCGCCCTCCTGCGCGTGGTCGCCGACGCGTGCGCGGGGCTGCACGCCATCCACGAGGCCAAGGACGAGCAGGGCACCCCGCTCGGCGTCGTGCACGGCGACGTGTCGCCCGACAACATCGTCGTCCGCGACGACGGGGTCGTGAAGGTGATCGACTTCGGCGTGGCGCGGCGCGGCGGCGACGCCGCGGAGGAGCCGGCGGAGGTGCTCGGGAAGCCGACGTTCATGGCGCCGGAGCGAGCCACCGGGCGCGCGATCGATCGCCGCGCCGACGTCTTCAGCCTCGGCGCGGTGCTCTACGACGCGATCGTCGGCGCTCCGCCGCTGCGCTCGACGATCGAGCTCGCGCGCTTCGCCGATGGGCGCGGCGAGCTCCCGCCGCTCCCCCGCGAGGTGCCCGACGACGCGCGGCGGCTCCTGCGCTGCGCGCTGGCCGTCGACCCGGCGCTCCGCTTCGAGAGCGCGGCGGCGATGCAGCGGGCGCTCGAAGAGGTGATCGCGGCGCTCGGCGCGGTCGTGACCGCCAATGACGTGGTGCGCGCGCTCGAAGCGAGGACGCGGCGCCCCGAGCCGGACTCCTCACCGCCGATCGCTCGATCGCGCGTCGTCGTGGCGGGGGACTGGGCCGCGCCGATCGCGGCGCCCGACGGCGTCGACGTTGCGCGCGCTCCGCTCGCCGAAATCCCGGAGCAGAGCGCCGCGCGGACCGGCGCGTACGCCGATCCGTGCGTCGGCGTCTTCCCCGACGTCGAGGCGGCGTGCGCCGCCTTCAACCGAGGGCAGGTCGACGCGTTCGTCCTCGAAGGTGCGACGGCCGAGGAGCTCACGGCGGCGATCGGCGCGGCGTGCTCGCGCGGACCGGCGCCGCTCCGCGCGCCGCCGTCGCGCACCGCGAAGCTCGACGAGGAGAAGCGCCTCCGCGCGCGCGGAGAGCGCTACGCGGTCAGGCTCGACGCCGTGCGGCGCCGCGTCGCGTACGCGTCGAACGAGGCCCGCGTAGCGGTCGTCGGCGAGCTCGAGGTGCGCCGGGCGCGCGCGCTCGGCGCGCCGCTGTGTCTCGTGGTCTATCGTATGCACCGGCCCAAGGAGACGACCCCGGCTGCCGACGCCGCGATCGTCCTCGCGGCGCTCCCCGAGACCGCCATGGTCGCGGAGGAGTACGGCGAGATCGTGGCTGTCGCGCCCGGCGCGTCCGCGGCGGATTTCCGGGCGCGCCTCGAGGGGTGCCTGGCGCTCGGCGCGGTCGCCGCGCGCGACGCCGACCCCGGCGAGGCGTTCGCTTCGCTCCTCGCGCGCACGCGCGTCGCCGCCTCCGGAGCCCGATGACCGCGCCGCTCCGCCTCGCCGTCGCGCTCGACGCCGGGCTCGCGGAGCTGGTCCGCGCCGCCGCCGGGCGCGACGACGAGGTTCGAGACGCTCCGGAGGGCGACTGGCCGTGCGACGTCTGGTTCACAGGCGCGCCCCGGGGCGAGCGACCCGCGGGACAGCCGCGCGTGGTCGTGGTGACCGACGCGGCGGGCGCGGCGCGGGCGCCGCTCGGAGCGGTCTGCGACGCGGTGATCCTCGAAGGCGGCGCGGCCTCGGCGATCGCGGCGCAGCTCGACGAGGTCCGGGCGAGCCTCGCCGATCCGCTCGACGATCTGCTGCGAGCGCAGCGCGGGATGGTGGCGGAGGCCCGCGGCGCGCTCGAGCGCGAATCCGCGAAGGCGAACGCGCTGCCGCCGCGGTGGGCACCGCGCTGGGACGCGCCGCTCGAGGTCACCGACGTCGGGAGCTTCCTCGCGGTCGTGCGCCACGTGGAGCGCGAGGCGCGCGCACACTGGCGGCGCTTCAGCGTCGCGTGCATGGATGCTCCGCTGCCGCCGGATGCGGACGCCGAGCTCCGGCCGTTCGACGTGATCCTCCGCGCGCCCGGCGCTCCGTGCGCCGTCCTCTTGCCCGACGTCTCGCGCGCCGACGAGCTCTCGCTCGAGCGGGCCGGCGCCACGGTGGCGCGTTTCCCGAGCGACGAGCGGAGCGCGGTCGAGTGGCTCGCGCCGCGCCTCAATCCTCGCAGAGGTCTTTGAGCTGCCAGGTGAGCCACTGGACGTCGCCGACCAGCCTCCCGGCGGGCGTGTCTTCCTCGAGCCCCGGCGGCACGAGCGGGGCGAGCTGCGCGAGCGCGTAGAACGACGCGAACGTCGCCGCTTCGCGGATCGCGCGCGCGCGATCCGCCTCGCCGGACGCGACGGCCGAGCGCAGGTTGCGTACGAGCTGCGCGATCCACCAGTGCGCGCAGTCGCCGTAGGCGGACAGCGCGTCGCCGCTGTTCGACGCGGCCGACGACAGGTCGAAGAGCGCGTCGCGGACGCCGTGGATCCCGCCGAACAGCCGGCGGACGGCGAGGAGCGGGGCGCACCGATCGCCGGCGTCGATGGCGCCGGCGATCGCGTCCGCGAGCAGCGCCGCCTCGGCGCCGAGATCGAGGTGCCTCCGCGTCCAGTCCGGCGGCTCGTCCGCCGACCGCGCGGTGTCGGTGATGGCCGGTGACGGGGCCGGGCGCGCGGGCGGCCCGCCGTCGCCTCCGGAGTGATGCGAAGCCTGCCACGCGTAGCCGTAGTCGCGCGTGATGATCTTCGGCCGTTCCATGGTCATGACCTAGCACGAGGTGCGCGCTTTCACTCCTTCCGCGGCCTCGTCACTCCGTACTCGTCGAGGCGCTTCACGAACGTGCGCCGCGGAATGCCCAGCATCTTCGCGGCGCGACTCTGGTTGCCGCCGCACTTCTCGAGCGCCTCGAGGATCCGCGCCCGCTCCAGCGATTTCACGCGGTCCCGGAACGAGCCCTCGGCGTCCATCGACCCCGCGGCCGGCATGGGTGGGTCGGCGATCCGAGGCGGCGCGTGGGACGCGGGCCCCCTCGCCGCCGCGAGGTCGATCTGCTCCGCGTCGATCGGCCCGGCCGGCGCGAGGAGGAGCGCGCGCTCGAGCACGTTCTTGAGCTCGCGGATGTTGCCGGGCCACGCGTGCGCGCGGAGCTTCGCCGCGGCGCTCGCCGAGAGCTCCGGCGGCCTCCGCTGGAGCCGCTTCGCCGCCTCGCCCACGAAGTGCTCGGCGAGCGGCAGGACGTCGTCCGGCCGCTCGCGGAGCGGCGGGATCGTGACCACGACGCCGCTCAGTCGAAAGAAGAGATCGGCGCGGAACGTCTGCCGTTCGACGGCGTCGTGGAGGTCGCGGTTCGTCGCGGCCACGAAGCGCACGTCGACGCGCCGCGGCCGCACGCTGCCGAGGCGCGTGACCTCACCGCTCTCGAGCACGCGGAGGAGCATCGCCTGCGTCGCCGCGGGGAGGTCGCCGACCTCGTCGAGGAGGAGCGTCCCCCCGTCCGCCGCTTCGAACAGCCCCGGCTTCGACGCGACCGCGCCCGTGAACGCCCCCTTCTCGTGGCCGAAGAGCTCGCTCTGGAGGAGCGTCTCCCCGAGCGCCGCGCAGTTGATTCGCACGAACGGCCCTTTGGCGCGGGGCGAGCGCTGGTGAATCCACTCGGCGAAGACGTCCTTGCCCACGCCGGTCTCGCCCAGGATCAAGACGCAGAACGGGCTCGGCGCGACGACCCCGAGGAGCCTGTAGAGCTCGAGCATGCGCGCGTCGCGCACGATCGCCGGCCGCGCCGCGGCCGCGCCTTCGCCGTCCTTCGCCCGCGCGGGGGCGCGCACGAGCGCGGACGCCTCGACGGATCCGCCGCGCACGAACGCGACGACGTCCTCGCCGAGCTCGATCACGTCGCCCATCGCGAGCTCGCGGCGCTCGCCCGGCTCGAGCGCGCGCCCGCGCACGCGCGTGCCGTTGGTGCTCGCGAGGTCCTCGATGGCCAGCGCGCCGTCATCGATCTCGAGCCGCGCGTGCCGGCGCGACATCGCCGCCGACTCGATCACGATCGCGCACTCGGCGTCGCGGCCGATGTCGAGCACGCCGCGCTCCGGCAGCGCCCTGACCAGGACCTCGCCGCCCACGTGGAACACCAGGGACAGCTTCGGTCCGTGCGCGTCCATGCGCGCGACCTTCTTCGTCTTGGCCGCGCCCTCGGCGTTCCCCTGGCGAGCGTCCGCCATGCGCGAAAGGGTAGAGAGAACGCCCTCCCCTGTCGACCTTGCTATCTTCTCCGTATGCTCGCTCCCCTGATCGTCGTCGACGAGGCGTTCGTGGCGCGCGGTCGCGGCGTCCTCCTCTCTCCGCGCTTTACCGCGGACGGGCGGCATGGCGCGCTTCGCGTGCGCCTCCGCCGCCCCGACGGCGGCGAGCGCGAGGCGCGGGCCGAGATCGAGGTGTCGCACACGCGCGGCGCGCTGCCGCCGTACGCGATGCTCCGACTTCCGGACCTGACGGTGGCGGACGTCCCGTCCGGCACGGAGATCTGGCCTATCGAGTAGTACCTATCCGCGCCGAGTACACGAGCTCGTCGCCTCGCGGGCTGCGTGCTTCGTCCGGGTCCGTCGAGAAGACCGCTTCATGGATGTCGATCGTCTCGCCGGGGCGGATGCTGTCGTCGATCTCGTAGAGGACGGTCGACAGCGCCTCGAGGCGCTCCTTGCGGCGTCCGGGATCGCGCTCGTGCACGACGCCGTAGAGGAGCGCGGCGTAGCGCTCCGACCGGAGCGCCTCCATCGCGCGAAGCGACGCGACGGCGCGGTCGCCGGACGACGGGCTTCGGATCCGCGCGTAGAGCGTGCGGTGCTCCGGTTTGATGATCGTCGAGAACGTCGGATAGCAGGTGAACGGCCACGCGTCGGTCTGGTGCAGCGCGCCGTAGGCCATGTTGACCACGAAGAGGATCACACCGGCGACGCGCACGGCGCGGAGCGACTCTTCGGCGCTCGGCCGGCGCAACGCGAGCCGTGCGCCGGCGGCCGCCCACGGCGCGGAGGCGACGCGGCGCAAAGCCGAGGCGGCGCGCGCGTCGAGCGCGGCCA
>Ga0207670_10001556_pt1 | contig 12078 bp, 11 predicted proteins | sample KBSS23HmetaG_FD_184339 | JGI IMG/M metagenome (GOLD analysis project Ga0207670, IMG submission 184339) | Switchgrass rhizosphere microbial communities from Kellogg Biological Station, Michigan, USA - KBS S2-3H metaG (SPAdes) (version 2) | ecosystem: Host-associated > Plants > Roots >... | reverse complement strand
GCACGTGGAGCAGGTCGAGCGCCTGTTCTCCAGCCCCGGCGGGCGTTGAAGGTCCGGAGCCGCGCAGTTGTTAGCCGTCGCGCACGTTCTCGGCCTGATGATGGCCTTCTTCGGCCTGGTGTACGTGCTGCCCATCGCCTGGTCGGTGGGCGTGAGCGACGGCGCCGTGATCGACTTCGTCGCCGCGCTGCTGATCAACGTGTTCGTGGGACTGGCGGTGGCCACAGCTACGCGCAAATTTCGCCGCGAGCTGAAACCCCGCGATGGATTTCTGCTGGTCAGCCTCGCGTGGGCACTGATGTCCGCCTCGGCGACCATCCCGCTGATGATGGCCATCCCGGGCCTGTCATTCACCGATGCGTATTTCGAGAGCATGTCGGGCCTGACGACCACCGGCTCGACCGTGCTCAACGGACTCGACGCGCTGCCGCAGTCGATCAACCTGTGGCGCTGCACGCTGCACTGGATCGGAGGCATAGGCATCATCGTGCTGGCCGTCGCCGTGTTGCCGCTGCTGGGTGTCGGCGGCATGCAGCTCTACAAGGCCGAGACGCCCGGCCCGGTCAAGGACGAAAAACTCACGCCGCGCATTACCGAGACGGCGAAGGCCCTTTGGTTCGCCTATCTGGCGATCACGTTGGTCGGAGTCGTGAGTCTGCACATCGCCGGCATGAACTGGTTCGATTCCATCTGCCATTGCTTCTCGGCAATCGGTCTCGGCGGCTTCAGTACGCACGATGCGAGCATCAACTATTTCAATTCAGGGTCGGTCGAGTTCGTGCTGATGGCGATCATGATCCTCGCGGCGCACAACTTCGCGCGGCATTTCATGGCGTTCCGCACGTTTTCACTTCGACCCTACTACCGAGATTCCGAAGGCAAGGCCATCTACATCACGCTGGGAGTCTCGGTGACCGTGGTGACGCTGGCATTGTGGGTGGGCCGACAGTACCCGGATTTCAGCGGTTCATTGCGCCACGCGGCCTTCGCGGTCGTCTCGATCGGTACCACGACCGGCTTCGTGACCGAGGACTACGAGAAGTGGCCGGGCTTCATTGCCCCGCTATTGCTGCTGCTCAGCTGCATCGTATGCAGCACCGGCTCCACCGGCGGCGGCATCAAGATGTTTCGCACGCTTCTGCTGGTACGCCATGCACGTCGCGCGCTGAGGCAACTGGTCCATCCAAGCGCAATCATCCCGGTGCGCATCGGCGGCCAGGTGATACCCGAGCGCATCGTGTACTCGGTATTGGCATTCATCTTTCTGTACTTCATTACTGTCGTGGTATTGACCTTCGCGCTGCTCATCACGGGGCTCGATCTTGTTTCTTCGTTTTCGGCGGTGCTGGCCTCGATCAACAACATGGGGCCCGGAATGGGAAAGATCGGCCCGTCATTCAATTTCTCGGTGCTGACCGATACGCAAACCTGGATCTGCACGGCGGCGATGCTGTTGGGTCGACTGGAAATCTTCAGCGTGCTGGTGTTGTTCACGCCGACGTTCTGGCGCAAGTAAGCAATGTCCGCGAACGAACTGGAGCCAGTTTCGCTGGTCGCCGCCGACTTGAGCAAAGGTTCATTGGCGCTGGTCGCGCTGGGAATATTCGTCGTTGCTTATGCGCTGGTGATCGCAGAGGAATTTACCCACCTGCGCAAGTCGAAGCCGGTGGTAATGGCGGCCGGCCTCCTGTGGACTCTGGTGGCGATTGCGTGGGAGCAAGCCGGTCTACCGGGCGCCGGGGATGCGCTGCGGCGAAATCTGCTTGAATACGGCGGGCTGCTGCTTTTCCTGCTCGCCGCCATGACTTTCGTCAACACGCTGGAGGAACGCCGAGTGTTTGCGGCCCTGCGCGGCTGGATGGTCGGCCGTCGGTTGTCGTTACGCGCGATCTTCTGGCTCACGGGCGCGCTGGCGTTCGTGCTTTCGCCGGTACTGGACAATCTGACCACCGCGCTGGTGATGGGCGCAATTGCCCTTTCGCTCGGCCGCGGCAATGCCGGTTTCATCGTTCCCGCCTGTGTGAACATCGTTGTCGCGGCGAATGCTGGCGGTGCTTTCAGTCCATTCGGTGACATCACGACACTGATGGTCTGGCAACAAGGCTTGTTGGACTTCTTTGACTTCCTGAAGTTGTTCGCGCCATCGCTGGTGAATTGGCTGGTGCCCGCCATATTCATGAGTTTCGCCGTGTCGGGTGAAAGGCCTTCCGCCGCTGTCGAAGTCATCAGCATGAAACCCGGAGCATGGGCAGTGATTGGATTGTTCGCCGCCACGATCGCGACGACGGTACTCGCCCACCAGGCACTGCACCTGCCGCCATTTCTTGGAATGATGACGGGACTCGGGGCATTGCAACTCTACGGATATGTCATCCGGCGAATGGAACTTCGCGTGTACCGGCCTCCCGAGAGCACCCCACTCGGTTTCAAACCCGCGCACCGACCTTTCGACATCTTCATCAGCGTGAAGCGTGCGGAGTGGGACACGTTGCTCTTCTTCTACGGCGTGGTTCTCTGCGTCGGCGCGCTCGGCGCTTTCGGTCACCTGGCCTTGCTGGCGCAAGGCTCATATGCGGCTGTGGGGCCGACGTGGTCGAACATCCTCGTGGGTATCGCCTCGGCGCTGATCGACAACATACCGATCATGTTCGCAGTTCTCAGCATGCAGCCCGACATGAGTGAAGGCCAGTGGCTACTGGTAACACTGACCGCGGGTGTCGGTGGGTCCCTGCTGTCGATCGGGTCGGCCGCCGGGGTAGCGCTGATGGGCCAAGCACGCGGCGTCTACACTTTCTTTGCGCACATGAAGTGGGCCTGGGCCGTCGCGCTGGGATACTTGGCGTCGATCGGGCTGCACTTCCTGATCAACGCGGACAGCTTCTAGATCGGCGCCGAGGTCATACGAAGAGCGCGCAAAAGACGGCGATGATTCCGGCAGTGGCGAGGTTCCACGCCAGGGACCGCACGAGAAACACGCCACAGGCATACAGCGGCAAATAGGCCGTTCGGCCGCCAATGTAGAGAAGGACTCCCCATTTCGACCAGGACGACTGCGTACTGGTCGCGACCACTGCGAGGACGGCGGCCACGAACATGGGAAAAGTTTCCTGAAAGTTCGCGTTCGCGCGCGCGAGACGCCCCGCAACTCCGCCCAGCGGAGGTAGTGATTCGTCGCGCGGTCCGGCCGTCCAACGGTAGCCGCGTTGCAAACTCGCGGAGTGCGAGGCCAGCACGATGTGCATCAAGCCGAGTGCCGATGCGGCGACCAGGCCCAGGATTTCCGGAGATGTCGTATTCATGGACAGATATTGTTCTGCGCTTGCGACAGCGTCCAGCGGCGCCACGTTCTGGCGGCGCTGACTCAGGCAGCGCGGAGCAGCACTCCGGGCGCAATCTCCATCGACGCCGCGTATTCGATGTGCAGCACCCGTCGAGCGCGGGCATTCGCGCACTTCGACGAGGCGTGAATGATCAGTGGACTCATGGCGATGACGTCTCCGGCGGCCGCGCGGCATTCGACCGGCGTGATGAGCTGCGCGTGTTGATGAACCTCTGCGTCCGTCAGTACACCGAACCGATGTGTGCCGGGAAGCACTCGCAGCGGGCCGTTATCGGCGTTTGAATCGTCGAGGTGTAAGCGCAGCGCGATGACGCGTTCCAACGCGCTCGCCGGCGCGTGCGCGTACGTGACGCCGGACTTGTTCGACCAAGGTCCCCAACCGGGACGAACGCCGTATTCGGCGAGCGGCAGCGCCGTGTCCTGATGCCAAGCCACCAGCCAGTTCGCCTCCGGATTCTTGTCGAAGATCGTCGCCTTGAAGGGCACGGCCGGACCTCGCAGCCACTGCGACGCAATCACAAGCAGGCGCACATCGCGCGCGATCGCCGTGATCGGTGCGCAATCGAGCACGTGGCGTGCCCCAGCGCGCGACCAGGTGATGGATTGGGCGGCGATGGCCTCGAGCAGTGCCCCGACTTCGGCGGCGGCGAAGACGCCGGGATGGGTCGAGTAACCCGCGTCGGCCGAGGTCATGTCAGCCGCGGATACATTTCAACTGCGGATATAGGTCTCGAGGTCGGCGATGGTGCGTTCCTGCTCCTCGATCACGGCGCGCACCAAATCGCCGATCGACAGTACACCGATCACGCGTTCACCCGAGACCACCGGCAGGTGCCGGATGCGTTTGTCGGTCATGAGGCGCATGCAGTCGTGCGCGTCCTGCCGTGCGGTCACGGTGATCACTTTCGCCGTCATGATGTCGGAGACTGGCGTCTCGTTCGACGAGCGACCTAACAACACCACTTTTCGCGCGTAGTCGCGTTCGGAAACGATGCCGACGAGCTTGTCGGCCACCATGACCAGCAACGCACCGACGTGGTGCTCGGCCATCTTCTTGATCGCCGTGAATACGGGGTCGTCGGGCTTCACCGAAAAGACACCCTTGGGTTTCAGGTCCAACAACTGCTGTACGGAAAGCATCCTGACCTCCGCTTGCACCGCACCGGCGAGTTCCCGCCGCCGGATGGCCGGAAATGATACGCCCAGGGTCTCTATTTCCGCACGTAGCCGACGGGCGACATGGGAATCTAGGGGCGACTCTGGGATGATTCGCCTCCGTATACCCGCGTGGACACCGACCATCGAGAAGTTGGGCGCGCGCCGGGGAGAATCTCGCTCTACGGCTACTATTGGGACACCGTGTCAGAACCCCCCGTTCCGGAAATCAGGGTCGAACCCGACCACTTCGATGTCGTGACCAATGACGTCGTGTTGGTTGCCAAGCTCGATTCCACCTTCGCGTTATGTCTGTACGACGCGGTGCTCGAATCCGGCGCCCTGGTGCATCTGCGCGTCGGCCCGCCGGGCCGCGTCCAGGACCCCGAACTCACCGACACCACGCTCTCCACCGACCTGCTGCTGCTCGATCGGTGCTTCGCCGAGCTGCGCAAGAGCGAGCCGCGCGCGCAGCACTGGCAGGCGAAAGTCGTGGGCCAGGTACAGGACTTGCCGGGCGCGCGCGAGCGTTTTGACGGCGTTCAGAGTTTCCTGAGCGCGTTCCTGAACGACACCAACGTGAAGCTGGTTTCCTGCGATACCCACGTCGATCACGTGCAATTGCTGCGATTCCGTCCCGCAATGGGCCACGTTCGCAGCGAGCCCCTTGCCGCTCCCCGCTTGGGTAGCTGAAAATGCTCGGCCTATGCGCCGTCACACACTCGTAGCTCTCCTGGCCCCCCTGGGTTTCCTGGCTTTCGACAGCGCCTTCGCCGCCAAGTCCGCGAATGGCCCGCTGTTGAAGATGTTCGATACCGTCTGGCAGGAGGACCTGGTCGACGACCCGCTGATGGCCACCCAGCTGGGCGATGCGCGTTACAACGACAAGCTGCCGGACATGTCGGTCGAGGGACTCGACCGGCGCAACAAGAAGAACTTCAGTCGCCTGCAGTCGCTGGCCAAGATGAATCGCGACAAGCTGGAAAAGGCCGACCAGCTCAACTACGACCTGTTCTATCGCGAGATCAAGAATCGCATCGACGAGTACCAGTTCAAACCCTGGGCTTACGCGATCAACACCTACTCCGGCCCGCAGCTGCTGTCGCAGGTGAGCGAGTACGCGCCGTTCAAAACCGTCAAGGACTACGACAACTGGATCGCGCGCGTGAACGCCAGCGGCGTTTACGTCGACCAGTGGATCGCGCTGCTCACGGCTGCCGCGGCTGAACACCGCACGCAGCCGCGCATCGTCGTCAACAAGGTGCTCGACCAGATCAAGGGTCAGCTGGTCACCGACGCAGAAGCCAGCCCGTTCTACGCGCCGTTCAAGAGCATGCCGGCCGGCATCCCGGCCGCCGACAAGGACCGCCTCACCGCCGCCGGCAAACTCGCGGTGCAGAGCGTGGCGATTCCCGCGTTCCAGCGCTTCGACAAGTTCTTCCGCGAGGTCTATCTACCCGCGTCGCGTGACAGCATCGGTATCTCCGACACCCCGGATGGCGACCTCTACTACCGCAACCGCATCAAGCTCTACACCACCATCGACAACATGGATGCCGGGCGCATCCACAACCTCGGTCTCGATGAGGTGAAGCGCATCCGCGCCGAGATGGAAAAGACGCTCGAGGGCATCAACTTCCTCGGCACGCTCGAGCAGTTCCTGGCCTTCATCCGCACCGATCCGCGGTTCTTCTACAAGAGCTCCGACGAGCTGTTCGCGGCGTACCAGAAGACGGCGCGAGGCATCGAGCCGCAACTGTCGAAGCTGTTCGGACACCTGCCGAAGACCTCGTTCGACATCAAGCCGATCTCGGACCTCACTGCGCCGACCACCACCACGGCGTACTACATGCCGGGATCGATGGACGGCAGCCGGCAGGGCGTGTTCTACGTGAACCTCTACAAGCCCGAATCGCGGCCGATGTGGGAGGTGGAAGCGCTGACCGCACATGAGGCGGTGCCCGGCCACCACCTGCAGACCGCACTGCAGTACGAGATCACCGGCATGCCGCAGTTCCGCCGTTATGCCGGCTACAGCGGCTATGTCGAGGGCTGGGCGCTGTACGCCGAATCACTGGGCTACGAGCTCGGGCTCTATCAGGACCAGTTTTCGAAGATGGGCCAGCTCAACTACGAAATGTGGCGCGCGGTGCGCCTGGTGGTCGACACCGGCATGCACCAGTTCAAGTGGACTCGCGACCAGGCGATCTACTACTTCAAGCAGAACACCGGCAAGAGCGATCTCGACATCCAGAACGAGGTCGACCGCTACATTTCCTGGCCGGGCCAGGCCCTGGCGTACAAGCTCGGCCAGCTGAAGATCCAGTCGCTGCGCGACGAAGCCCAGAAGGCCCTCGGCGACCGCTTCGACATCCGCGCCTTCCACGACAAGTTGCTCGGCATGGGCGCGTTGCCGCTGTCGGTGCTCGAAGTCGAAATGCGCGCCTGGATCACGGAGCAGAGCGCGCGCCGGTAATCGTCGATCGATCGCCGCAACTCGGGGTCTCCTATTCGACGACCGGCGTCTCGACGCGGTCTTCCAGCGCGTCGATGACGCGTAACAGCTGCTGGCTGCGGGTCTCCGCAGCCGCACGCTGACGCTGGGCCTGCGCGAGCACGTTGGGGTGGATGTCGTCGCGCGCTTCGAGCTGTTCGACTTCACAGCGCGCACGTGATGCGGCGCGGGTGGCCGCGGCGTAGTGCCGCTGCAACAACTCGAGCTGCTCGTCGAGCGCGCACTCCGCGACGTCGACGATCTCGTGGAATTCCGGCGGGATGAATGAGCGCTCGGCTCCGATCTCCAGCATCACATCTCTCACGACCTGCTCCTGGTCCGCGATGAATGTGTCGCGGCGGTGACATGATCTCGAAGGGGTATGTCGCCCGGATGTCGGTCGGGGGATGCTTCGATGTCGGAATCAGCCCGGCAGGCTGGTCGGAATCAGGTCGAAATCCTGTGAGTAGTAGACGTTCATGACGTTGTTGTACCAGCCGCGCACTTCGGGTTTGACGAGGTGCTTGTTCACGTAGAAGTACAGCGGGATCAGCGGGTGATCGGCCAGCGCCAGGCGTTCCGCCTGCTCCAGCAACCGGCGCCGTCGGGCGACGTCCACAAGCTGTGCGGCCGCATCGAGCAGCCCGTCGTATTCACGACTGGCGTAGTGCGGCAGATTGATGCCGAAGTCGCCCTTCAGGTACTGCAGGAAAGTGTAGGCATCGTTGTAGTCGCCGACCCAGGAAAGCCGGTAGAGATCGACGTCCCGCCGGTCGATGTCCTGCATCAGTGATTTGAATTCCACGCCCGCGAGGCTGGCCTCGACGCCGAGCGCCTCCTTCCACATGGAAGCCACGGCGACGGCGATCTTGGTGTGTACTTCCCCGTTGTTGTAGCGCAGCTCGAAGCCCAGCGGCCGTTCGCGCGTGAAGCCCGCCGCCTTCAGCAGCTGCTGCGCCTCGGCGATGCGTTGCGCCATCGGCGCGGTCGCGTAGTCGAAGGCCTGGGACTGGTAGTTGAAGACACCGGGCGGCACCCAACCGTAGGCCGGCAGTTCACCGACGCGCAGCACGGAATTCGCCAGCCGTTCGCGATCGATGACCATGGACAGCGCGCGGCGCACGCGCACGTCCCGCCACCGCGGACGATCCAGGTTGAAGCCGTAGTAATACGTGCTCAGCTGCGGCACGACGTGCAGCTCGCCGCGAAGGTTCTGCCGGATCCAGTCGAACTGGCCGCGCGGCACCACGCAGGTCAGGTGCATGTCGCCCGCGCGATAGGCGCGCAGTTCGGCGCTCTCGTCGGCGATCTGCAGGTATTTCACCGCGTCGATGCGATTGCCACCGTTGTTCCAGTAGTGGGGATTGCGCGCGGCGCGGATGTGGCTGTTCGGCAGCCACTCGCCGAGCACGAAGGCGCCATTGGACACCTGCGCGCCCGGGCGCGCGAAGCGGTCACCGAGCTCCGCCAGCGAGCGGCGGTGCAGCGGCGAGCAGGACGGATGCGCCATCAGGCCGGGTAGATAGGGCGCGGGACTGGTCAGCGTGATCACCACGGTGCCGTCGTCGGGCGCGGCCACGCCCAGGCTCTGGGCCGGCTTCTTGCCGGCAACGATGTCGCGGGAGTTGACGATGACGTCGACGACCTCGGCGTATTGCGAGGCGGTGGCGGGATCCACCAGACGCCTGAGGCCCGCGGCAAAATCCTCCGCGACCAGCGGATCGCCGTTGGACCAACGCAGTCCCGGCCGCAACTTGAAGGTGTAAACGCGGCCGTCCGGACTCACCGTCCAGCTGCCGGCAGCGCCAGGGACGGGCGCGGCCTGGTGGTCGAGGCGCGTGAGTCCCTCGAAAAGGTCGCGCAGTACCTGCATGGACTCGGTGGAGCGCGCGCGATGGGGATCGAGCGAATCGGGATCTGGTCCATTGCCGCGCAGCAATACCTTGAGTCCATCCGCCGCGCCGGTACGCCGGTCGCCGCAGGCGTTGAGCGCCGCCAGCGCGAGCGGCAGCGCGATGAGGGTGACTGCGCTCGCCATCAGGCGGCGCGCTTGCGCTTCAAATACACCAGCAGGATGGAGACCGCCGCTGGCGTCACGCCGGCGACGCGCGCGGCCTGGCCGACGGTGGCCGGCCGGATCTGCGCCAGCTTCTGCCGCACTTCGTTCGACAGCCCGGTGACGCGCGCGTAGTCGAGATCCTCAGGCAGACGGGTCTCTTCGTTGCGCCGCTGGCGCGCGATTTCCTCTTCCTGCCTTTCGATGTAGCCGGCGTACTTGGCCGCCACTTCCACCTGCGCGCGTATTTGCACGGCCAGGCGCGGATCGGCGGACGGAGCGTCACCGATGAGCTCGATCATCTGGTCGTAGTTCACTTCGGGCCGGCGCAACAGATCGAAGGCCGAAACCACGTCCCGCATCGAAGAATCGCCCAGCACGCGCGCCTGCCATTCGCCGGGGATTTCCGTCGCCTTGATGCGGGTATCCGTGAATCGCGCGATTTCGGCCTCGCTGCCGGCACGCTTGGCTTCGAAGAAGGCCCAGCGCTCGTCGTCCACCAGTCCGAGCGCGCGACCCGTCGGTGTGAGCCGCAGGTCGGCATTGTCCTCGCGCAGCAGCAGGCGATGCTCGGCGCGGCTGGTGAACATGCGGTACGGCTCGCGCGTGCCGCGCGTCACGAGATCGTCGATGAGCACACCGACGTAACTCTCACTGCGCTTCGGAACGAAAGGCTCGGCGCCGGCGGCGCTGCGGGCGGCATTGATGCCGGCGACCAGGCCTTGAGCTGCCGCTTCCTCGTATCCGGTAGTCCCATTGATCTGCCCCGCGAAGTACAGCGCTCGCAATGCCTTCGTCTCGAGCGAGGACTTGAGATCACGCGGATCGAAGAAGTCGTACTCGATGGCGTAGCCGGGGCGCGTGATGTGCGCGTTCTCGAATCCGCCGATGGTTCGCACGAATTCGATCTGCACGTCGTAGGGCAGCGAGGTTGAAATGCCGTTCGGGTACACCTCGTGGGTATTGAGACCCTCGGGCTCGATGAAAATCTGGTGCGAGACCTTGTCGGCGAACCTGACTACCTTGTCCTCGACGCTCGGGCAGTAGCGCGGCCCCACGCCTTCGATCTTGCCCGTGAACATGGGCGAACGATCGGTGGCCGCGCGAATGATGTCGTGCGTGCACTCAGTGGTCGCGGTGATGTGGCAGGGAAGCTGGTGCGGATGATCGCTCTCGCGGCCCAGATAACTGAAAACCGGGCGCGGATCGTCGGAGTGCTGTGCCGCGAGGCGTGAATAGTCGATAGTGCGGCCGTCGATGCGCGGCGGCGTGCCGGTCTTCAGGCGCCCGGTGCGGAACGGCAGCGCGCGCAGGCGTTCGGCGAGCTTGTTGGACGGCGGATCGCCGGCGCGCCCACCCGCGTAATTGTCGAGTCCCACGTGGATGCGGCCGGCAAGGAAGGTGCCGACAGTGAGCACCACGGCCTGGGCTCGGAATTCGATGCCCGTCACCGTTAGCACGCCACGCACCTGCTGGTTCTCGACGATGAGGTCGCCGCATTCCTGCTGGAACAGCGTGAGGTTGGGCTGGTTCTCGAGTGTGCGGCGGATGAACGCCTTGTAGAGCTGACGATCCGCCTGCACGCGCGTCGCGCGCACCGCCGGGCCCTTGCTGGCGTTGAGCGTTCGCGACTGGATGGCGGCCGCATCCGCGGCGCGCGCCATCACGCCGCCGAGCGCGTCGATTTCCTTTACCAGGTGCCCTTTGCCGATCCCGCCGATCGCGGGGTTGCAGCTCATCTGGCCCAGGGTTTCGATGGACTGCGTGAGCAATAACGTGCGCGCGCCCATGCGGGCGCTGGCCAATGCGGCTTCCGTGCCCGCATGCCCGCCGCCCACCACGATTACGTCAAAAGAGCCCGCCGCAGCCACTTTATTTGCGCCAGATCAAAGAGTTAAGGGCGCGCATTGTAGGCCCGGAGACCGGTCAACGCCACCGCCTGCAGGCCGTTGTTAGAGGCAAGACGGCCAATTTTCGGTTGTCACGGTCTCAAAGCAGGAGTGAGTCATGAAGAAGTCGACGCTGATCGTTGCCCTGGCCCTGATTGCCACGGCCCCCGCCTTCGCTGGCACCCCGCGCCTGAATGCGCGCGAGCACCACCAGATGGCGCGCATCCACCAGGGTGTGAAGTCCGGTGAGCTCACGCGGCCCGAGGCACGCCGTCTGCGCGTCGGCGAAGCCCGCCTCAACTACAACGAGGCGCGCGCCAAGTCGGATGGTGTGGTCACCGCGCAGGAGCGCGCGCGGCTCCACAACGAAGCGGATCGCATGTCGGCGCGCATCTACAGCCAGAAACACGACGCCCAGGATCGGCCGTAAGCAACAGCGACCGAGGAAAGGCGCGTCCCGGGCAGGGGCGCGCCTTTTTTCTTGTATCCTGCGCGCCGCATGAAGCGACTCGGCGTTCTGGCAGGACTTCTTCTCGGGCTACCGCTCGTCACCGCCGCCGCGGAACCCACGCTCACACTCACGCCGTGCCGCATCGAGCATCCCGCACGCATTGCGGCTCTGCCGGCCGAATGCGGCACGTTCGAAGTCGCCGAAAATCCCGCCGCGCCCAGCGGCCGCAAGATCGCGCTGTTCGTCGCGCGGGTGCCGGCCATCAATCTGAACAAGGCGCCTGATCCGCTGTTCCTGATTGCCGGCGGACCTGGAACGTCGACAGTGGACCTGTACACCTCGGCGACCGCACCGTTCGATCGCGTGCGCCGCGATCGCGACATCGTGCTGGTCGATCAGCGCGGCACCGGCCGCTCGCATCGGCTCGACTGTCACTACGAAGAACAGGACCGGTTGGAAAGCGTCGATGAAAACCAGGCCGGCCCCGAGAGCATCAGGTGTCGCGACGAGTTGTCGAAGACCTCGGATCTGCGCCAGTACACCACCAGCATCGCGGTGCAGGACCTGGACGCGGTGCGCGCGGCGCTGGGCTACCAACGCATCAATCTCTATGGCCAGTCGTACGGCACGCGCGTCGCGCAGCACTACGCGCGGCGTTATCCCAGGAGCACACGCACGCTGATCCTCGACGGC
>Ga0207670_10001555_pt1 | contig 12082 bp, 9 predicted proteins | sample KBSS23HmetaG_FD_184339 | JGI IMG/M metagenome (GOLD analysis project Ga0207670, IMG submission 184339) | Switchgrass rhizosphere microbial communities from Kellogg Biological Station, Michigan, USA - KBS S2-3H metaG (SPAdes) (version 2) | ecosystem: Host-associated > Plants > Roots > Rhizosphere... | reverse complement strand
GGTCGAGGCGCGCGGCCTCACCACCTCGCAACTGGGCAGTGCTATCGCCGGACGACTGCGGTCCGGTTACGTCCGCGACCCGAGCGTCGCGGTCGAGATCGAGACCTATCGGCCGTTCTTCGTGCTCGGCGAGGTTACCTTCCCCGGCCAATACCCTTATGTGCCCAATATGACGGTCGAGAACGCCATTGCCATCGCTGGCGGCTTCACGCCGCGCGCCGCCAAGGACAAGGTCAGCATCACCCGCAAGGTGCAGGGCGCGCCGTCCCGCTTGGTGCTGCCGCTGCGCTACCCGCTCCGTCCCGGCGACACCATCGAAGTCTCCGAACGCTGGTTCTGACCATGCCCGATCTCAAATCGCTCAAGATCGTGCACGTCACCCGTGCTCCGGTCGGCGGTATTTTCCGGCACGTCCTCGATGTCGCGAGCGGCCAGGCCGCGCGCGGTCATCACGTCGGCATCGTCTGCGACAGCACAACCGGCGGCGCACGCGCCGAGGCCGCGCTCGCGGCTGTCGCGCCGCAGATGAAGCTTGGCATCGCGCGGTTTGCCATGCAGCGCGAGCTCGGGCCGGCCGACCTCACGGGCTTCGTGCAGGTAGCGCGGCATCGCGCGGCGCTCCATCCGGACGTGCTGCACGGACATGGCGCCAAGGGCGGCGCCTTCGTCCGGCTTAATCCGGCGCGCTCCGCCATCCGGGTCTACACGCCGCATGGCGGCTCGCTGCATTACGGCCGCCACACCTTGCGCGGCATGGTCTATGGCACCATCGAGCGGTTTCTCAGCCGCCGCACCGAGCTGTTCCTGTTCGAAAGCGCGTTCGCCCGCAACGCCTACGAGGCGATCGTCGGCCGGCCGCGCGGCGTCGTGCACATGGTGTTCAACGGAATCAGCACCGCCGAGATGGCGCCGGTCCCGCCGAATCCCGACGCTGCCGATATCGTCAGCGTCGGCGAATTCCGGCACATCAAAGGCACCGACGTGTTGCTTGACGCCGTGGCCGAGCTGCACCGGTCCGGGCGGCGCGTGACACTCGCCGTCGCCGGCGACGGTGAGGAAGGCCCCGCCCTCCGCGACCAAGTGGCGCGCCTTGGGCTTACAGACGCCGTCCGCTTCCTCGGCCATACGCCGGCGCGGCAGGCCTTCGCGCACGGCCGCATCCTCGTGATGCCGTCGCGTGCGGACTCGCTGCCCTATGTCGCCATCGAAGCCGGCGGGGTTGGAATCCCTATTGTTGCCAGTGAGGTGGGTGGAATTCCTGAGATACTAGGTTCGGACGGCATCATGGTCCCACCGGGGCATCCCGGGCTCCTGGCACGGGCGATCGGCGCCGCGCTTGACGACCCGGCCCGCGCCAAAGCCGGCGCGGCGCGCCTCCGCGACCGCATCAGCCGCTTGTTCTCACAAGACGCCATGGTCGAGGGCGTCCTGGCCGGTTACCGCGACGCGATCGGCGCCAAAATCTAGGAGCAAGTCTACACAGCCGCACTAACGGTTTTTTGAACTTTCTTAACTACTTTCCACCGCTGAACCTGAACGAAAGGCGGCAATCCGAGTGCGCCGCAAACGGACCTTCGACGATGGCGCAATTTGAGGCACGCAGCATGATCGACGCCGCGACCGGCCCGGCCGCCGCGCGGACCGCGCCGCATCGCCTCGCGGAAGCCGCCGAGATGGCCGCGGCTGAACCGGTGGTGCCTGCGATATCGCCGATTGTGCTCGCCGGCGCCGTCCGCATGATCGAGATTTCGCTGGTCGCATTGATCGGCATGCTGATCTATGTCGGCTACGTGGTGCCGCAGGATGGCGTGGAATGGCAGTACTTCGCCGCCATTGCCGGCGTGTCCGTGATGGTCCTGCTGGCGTTCCAAGTGGCCGACATCTACCAGGTGCAGGCGTTCCGCGGCCATGAGAAACAATACTTCCGGCTCGCCTCGGCGTGGTCGGTGGTGTTCCTCATCCTGATCGGCGTGTCGTTCTTCGCCAAGGCCGGCGACCTGTTCTCGCGAGTCTGGCTCGGTAGCTTCTACGTGATCGGGCTGCTGGCGCTGCTGGCATTCCGCCGCGCGCTGTTCATCCTCGTACGGCGCTGGACCAAGGAAGGGCGGCTGACGCGGCGCACCGCCATCGTCGGCGGCGGTGAAGCCGGCGAAGCCCTGGCCCAGGCGATGCGGGAGCAGGGCGATTCCGACGTTCGTGTGATCGGCCTGTTCGACGACCGCGGCGACGACCGCTCGCCGCAAGCGGAAACCGGCCCGCGAAAGCTCGGCACGGTGGATGACCTGGTCGAATTCGCACGGCGGAGCCGTGTCGACCTCGTGATCTTCTCGCTGCCGGTCATGGCCGAAGGTCGCATCCTGCAGATGCTCAAGAAGCTGTGGGTGCTGCCGGTCGACATCCGGCTATCGGCACATTCCAACAAGCTGCGCTTCCGCCCCCGCTCCTACTCCTATCTCGGAAACGTTCCGGTGCTCGACGTATTCGACCGGCCCATCACCGACTGGGACGTGGTGATGAAATATCTGTTCGACAAAATCGTCGGCAGCGCTGCTCTTGTTTGCGCGGCGCCGCTGATGCTGCTGGTCGCCATCGCCATCAAGCTGGACAGCCGTGGCCCGGTATTCTTCAAGCAGCGCCGTCACGGCTTCAACAATGAATTGGTTGAGGTCTACAAATTCCGCTCGCTCCGCGCCGACATGACCGATCATTCAGTGCAGAAGAGCGTGACCAAGGACGATCCTCGCGTCACCCGCGTCGGCCGTTTTATCCGCAAGACCAGCATTGATGAGCTGCCGCAGCTCATCAATGTGGTGTTCAAGGGCAACCTGTCACTGGTCGGCCCACGCCCACATGCCGTGGACCAGAAGATCGAGAACCGCCAGTTCGACGAGGCGGTCGACGGCTATTTCGCACGCCACCGCGTCAAGCCCGGCATCACCGGATGGGCGCAGATCAACGGCTGGCGCGGTGAACTCACTTCGCCCGAGAAGATCAAGCAGCGCGTCGAGCACGATCTCTATTACATCGAGAACTGGTCGCTCATGTTCGACTTCTTGATCCTGGCGAAAACACCGCTGGCGCTGCTCAAATCCGAGAACGCCTACTGATGCTCGCGCGCAGCACCGCGCCGGCGCTCCAGCCAATCGCCTATGCGGGCGCCACGCCGGACCTGCGGATTTCCACCGAGAAGCTGCGTTGCCTGATGCTGTGGCTCACCGGGGCGTGCGGCGCCATCGTATTTATCGAGCCGAGCCCCTATGAGGTGGTGTCGCTTCTGACGCTCGGGCTCTTCGTCATCGGCGGGCTGACGCTATCGCCAACCGTCATCCCGCTGGCCGTGCTGCTGGTGCTGATCAACATCGGTTACAGCATTTCGGGCTGGATGGTGATCGACGAAGAAGGCGTGGCGCTGTGGCTAATCACATCATGGTATCTCGCCTGCACCGCTCTGTTCTTTGCCGCCATGCTCGGTCGCAACACCGAGGCGCGGTTGAACGCGCTGGTGCGGGGCTGCGTGATCGGCGGCGTGATCGCGTCACTCGCCGCCGTCATCGGCTACTCCCGTGTGATTTCGAGCTTGAACGAATTGCTGCTGCTCTACGATCGCTCGCGCGGCACCTTCAAGGATCCCAATGTGCTAGGCGCATTCCTGGTGTTTCCGACGCTGCTCGCGCTGCAGCCGATCATCTCGGGCAAATTGCGGGAAGCCATGAAAGGTGTGATGCTGCTCGGCCTGTTCGTCCCTGCGATCCTGCTGTCGTTCTCGCGCGCCGCCTGGGGCCAGGTCGTCTACTGCTCGCTGGTCGCGCTGGCGCTGACGTTCGTCACGACTCGTTCGTCCTCGCACCGGCTGCGTCTCGTGCTGTTGAGTGTCACCGGCGTGGTCGTTCTGGCGGGTTTCATCGGCGCGTTGCTGTCGATCGACGCCGTTGCCGACCTGTTCAAGCAGCGCGCGAGCTTCGTGCAGAGCTACGATCTCGGCGAGCAAGGCCGATTCGCGCGATATGCCCGCGGCGCCGTTATGGCACTCGACCAGCCGATCGGCATCGGACCGCTGCAATTCAACAAATACTTCACCGAGGACACCCACAATTCCTTTCTGAATGCATTCATGTCCGGCGGCTGGCTCGCCGGCGTGTTCTATCCGGCGCTGGTCGCGCTGACGCTGGTGTTCGGCTTCCGCATGGTGTTCGTGCGCACGCCCTGGCAGCGGACCGCCATAGCCGTGTTCGCCGGCTACTTCGGCGTCGCGACCGAAAGCTTCGTCATCGACAGCGACCACTGGCGGCACACCTTCCTGCTGATAGGCGTGATGTGGGGCCTGATCGCGGCAACGCAGCGTTTCAAGGCACACGCCAGCGAGTCGGCCGCGGATGACCGCTTGATGTTCCGGCCATCGCCCGGGCCTTGACGCAGCCACGCCCTGTTTCAGGGCATCAGGTTGTTTCGGATGAGGCGGCGCTGGTGATCGACCCGCCGGGTCGAACGCTCCTGCGACATCTGGCGCTGGATCCGGGCGTAGTCGGCGCGGGTCGTCTCCAGGGCGCCCTCGGCCAGCGCGCGCTCGCTCCGTTCGTGCTCGATCGTGGCATTGAGCTGCACGATGTGCTCTTCGGTCTCGGCCCGGTAGGCGGCCGTATCAAGCTGCAGCCGTTCGACATGGCCGGTAAGCGACCGGATCTTTTCATTGGCGTGCGTGAGCGAGCGCTCGTTCGCCGTCAGCGTCGCCGATAGCGTCTTGCAGCGTTCCGTCAGAGCCGCGACCTCGAGTTCGAACTGCTTGGCCTGCTGCTCCCGTCCGCTGCTGACCACGGCAAGATGCTCGACCTTATTCTCAGCCTCGCCGCGCGCCAGGATCACTTCCAGCAATTTGGCTTCCGCGCTGCGTATCGCCTCGGTGCGTTCGATCAGGCTTTGCCGCAGGTCGGCTGTCAGTTTTTCCGCAGCATCAGAGCGCGACCGCAGCGCATCGAGCTTCAGCCCGAGCGCATGGACCTCGCTTTGCCGCCGTTCGTTGGCATCGGCACAGGCGGCGGCGAGACTATCGCGCTCGGATTCCGCTGCGGCCAGATTGCCTTCCATCTGCCGAAGCCGGCTCCGCGAGTCCGACAGCGCGCGCTCGCTGTCGGCGAGTTGGCGGGACAACCGCGAGGATTCGGCCACCATCCGGTCCAGCGCCGCCTGCAAGGTGTCCTTGTCGTTCTCCAGCAGCGACAGGCGTTCGCGCGCATGCGCGATTTCTGCCTCCAATCCGACGATCCGCCGGCCGGAGGTCTCGGTGCGTTCGGTGAGAAGCCTCTTTTCTTCGTTCAGCAGCCAGGCGTTGCCGGCTTCCTCGCCAAGCTGCTTCACCAGCATGGCCATGGCCCCGCGCGCCGCTGAAACTTCGCCGTTGAGCTTGGCCTTCTCCTCCTCGAGCGCGCGCGCATTCTGCTGTGCCTGCTCCAAGTCGCGGCCGAGCCGCTCGTTGTCACCCTCCAATTCCGATGATCTCTTCTCCAGCGTCCGAAATTCTGCGCGCAGCATTTCGTGGCTGGTGCGAATGGCGGCGAGCGCGCCCTGCGAGCCGGCGTTGTCGGCCCGCTCCTGCTCCAGTGTGGTCAAAAGATTGCTGAGCGGATCGACCAACTTGCCGAAGGTGTCCTTGAGGTCGTCGATGGTGCTGAGCTGATGGCTGGTGTCGATCAGCAGGCTGCGCAGCGCCTCGTTGTCTTCGCCGATGCGCGCACCGAGATCCGCGAATGTCATCTTGTCGCGGCTAGCAGAATGATCCGCGCTCTTCTGATCAGGCGCCGGCGCCGAAGCGGCATCGGGCGTCGACTTGGCGCCCGCAAGCCCACGGAGGTCAGAGACCGTGCCCATGCCACCCTCACACGTTAGAAAGACTGAATACCATTACAGGTTATGACCGCGGTTGGAACCGTGCGGTACGGCACAGTTCTGATGCGTCGTTGCTTGTCCCCAATGTTTTCTGCCGAGCTGACGACGGCTGCTCCGCCTTGCGCTCGCCGCGCTAAATCCATACGAATATCCGGCCCTTGTGGCGTCGGAGCGTAGCGCAGCCCGGTTAGCGCACCAGTCTGGGGGACTGGGGGTCCCGAGTTCGAATCTCGGCGCTCCGACCAGTTTCCTGCACAATTTCAACGCACTGTAACGGCATCGCCGGGTTTGTAAGGCGTCGCGGGATTTGGACATTTCGCCGGACGGGCGGTCGCGTGTTCGACCGCCGACGAGCTCGGGTTCGTTTCGCCAAAACGCGGCGCTGCCCTTGGGCCATTCCTTGTTCCGTCGCTTGGGCCATCGGGGTCACGGCCGGCCGCATTGGAGGCTCGCTGTGGCCGCCGCAAGAGCGATGTTAGAATTGTCCCGACCGGACCCGCTCGGCACGAGAGGCATCAGCGCTCCATTTCAACGGTGCGCCTGATCGCGACGTCTTCCTCTATTATCGATTAATCTATGAACTTGGCCTCGGGCCGGAATTCCTGAACGTGCGCGTGCAACTACGGCCGCGCCCACGGCAGTGGGAAGTTCATCGTCTTGTCGGTGGTCGGCACCGACAGCGACATTCCCACATAGGTCGACGATCGGGCCGCAGTAGTCTCCTGGCCCCGGATGGTCGCGCCATCGGGGGTCTTGTTGGGATCGACCTGGGTCTTGGTGTCGAAACCGACCGATCCCGACTGCAGCGGCATGCGTCCAATAGGAGGCGACCCCGGCCGCGTGTCGTACTGGCGCATGCTCGCCGAGTGCTCCGGCATCGCGTCCTGCAAGGTCCATGGCCGGCCTTGGGCTTCCGGGGCCCTAGCGTTTGAAGTTTTGGCGTTAGAAGAAGTCTTGGCGTTTGAAGTCTTGGCATTCTGCGCCGCGTCCGTGTGCACAACAGGCTTGGCCGGCTTCGGCGTCGGACGGGTCGCAGCGCCCTGATCCGATTGCACCGTTCGTGCCAAAGGATCGGACTGCTGCGCCGATGCCGGCACCGGCAGCGCGACCGCTAGCGTTAGCGCTCCTATCAGGCCACTGGCGAAGTGCATCCGGCTCCTGGCTGTCATGGCTTTTTACTCTCGTCCTTCAATGCGAGCCGCGCGGCCGTCCTTTTATCCGGCTCAGACTAACGGACCATTTCGTCGCAGGCGACGCCATTTCTCTGCGGTCCACCTCTGCATTTTTAACAGGCAATCGGCCCGCCGTGGTAACGCACAGACCGGAAATCTGCGCCCATTTTGCGGGTGAAACCGCCGCGTCCCGCCGATACAATCGGGATTGATTTTCCTGACCCACCCCGATTTTTCCGAGGTTCCAATCGCCATGCCGCCAGGATCGCAGCCACCCGGCCGGGTTCTGGTGACGGGGGCGAGCGGGTTCGTCGGATCGGCCATTGCGGCGGCGCTTCGCGACGCCGGCCATCCGGTCCGCGTTCTGGTCCGCGCGTCGAGCCCCCGCATCAACATCGATCCGCGCGATGAGGTTGTGGTCGGCGATATTCTGGATCGCGCCTCGGTCGCGACGGCGGTCCACGGCGTCAGCTATCTCATTCACGCCGCCGCCGACTACCGGCTCTGGGCGCCCTCCGCCGACGATCTCATTCGCGCTAATGTCGAAGGCACTCGCATCGTCATGGCGGAAGCCCTGCGCGCGAGCCTCGAGCGTATTGTCTACACCAGCTCGGTCGCGACCTTCGACCTGCGCGCCGGCGGTCTCGCCGACGAGACCCGGCATCTGCCCCACACCGAAGCCATCGGCGCTTACAAGCGCAGCAAGGTCATCGCCGAGGACCTCGTCGCCGACATGATCTCGCGCGACCGGCTCCCCGCCGTGATCGTCAATCCGTCGACGCCGATCGGGCCACGCGACGTGCGGCCAACGCCGACCGGCCGCATCATCATCGAAGCGGCCTCCGGGCGAATGCCGGCCTTCGTCGAAACCGGCTTGAACTTCGCCCACGTCGCCGATGTCGCGGCCGGACATCTCATGGCGCTCAATCGCGGCCGGATCGGCGAACGCTACATCCTCGGCGGCGAAAATGTGACCCTGCGCCAGCTGCTCGTCGACATCGCCGGCATCGTCGGCCGGCGGGCGCGGCCGCTGCGGTTGCCGCGCCACGCCATCTATCCATTCGCGTTCGGCGCCGAAATTCTGGCGCGCGTCACCGGCCGCGCGCCGTTCGCCACGCTCGATGGGCTGCGCATGGCGCGCTACACCATGCACTTCGACGACAAGAAGGCGCGGAGCGAACTCGGATACACGTCGCGGCCGTACCGCGAGGGCCTCGCCGAAGCGATCGAATGGTTCATCCAGGCCGGCTACATGAAGCGGCCGCGTACGATGCAGTCGAGCTAGATCAAACTAGACCTATCAAATCGCGCGGCAGAGCGCAGCTAGCCGATAGCTCAGGCCGCCGCCTCGTCGCGGGCTCGCAGAAAGTGGAAAAACTCCACGCCTTCGCGCAAGCGGCGCTTCATCATCTGCGGCGAGCGCAGCATCTCGCCAAGAATGGCGGCAATCTTCGGCGCGCGGAAATAGAACCGCTTGTAGAAACTCTCGACCGAGTCGAAGATTTCGGTGTGGCTGAGATGCGGGTAGCTGAGCTGCGCGATCTGGCCGCCCAGCTCGTCGACCAGCGCGGCGTTGTCGGTGGCAAACCAGCCGTTGTCCATCGCCTGCTTGTGCAGGAAGGTCCCCGGATACGGCGCCGCGAGCGACACCTGGATGGTGTGCGGGTTGATTTCGGTGGCGAAGCGGATGGTCTCCTCGATGGTTTCCTTGGTCTCTCCCGGCAGGCCGAGGATGAAGGTGCCGTGAATGACGATGCCGAGCTCGTGGCAGTCCTTGGTGAAGCGGCGGGCAAAATCGACGCGCATGCCCTTCTTGATGTTGTGGAGGATCTGCTGGTTGCCGGACTCGTATCCAACCAGCAAGAGCCGCAAGCCGTTGTCCTTGAGGATTTTCAAGGTCGAGCGCGGCACGTTGCCCTTGGCGTTGCACGACCAGGTGATGCCGAGCTTGCCGATCTCACGCGCGAGCTCTTCGACGCGCGGCAAATTGTCGGTCAGCGTGTCGTCGTCGAAAAAGAATTCCTTGACCTGCGGAAACGCCTGCTTGGCCCACCTCAACTCGTCGATGACGTGGCCGACGCTGCGCACGCGGTAGGCATGCCCGCCGACGGTCTGCGGCCACAGGCAGAAGGTGCAGCGCGATTTGCAGCCGCGGCCGGTGTAGAACGAGATGTAAGGGTGCAGGAGATAACCGCCGAAATAATTCTCGATGGTAAGATCGCGCTTGTAGACCGGCGTGACGAACGGCAGCTCGTCCATGTTGTGCAGAATCGGCCGCTCCTCGTTATGGACGATGCGGCCCGCAGCGTCGCGATAGGACAGCCCTTTGATGCCGGCAAAGTCGCGGCCTTCGGCCACCTCCTTGACGGTGAAGTCGAACTCGTTGCGGCCGACGAAGTCGAGCTGTTCGCAGGCCTGCAGACTGCCGGTCGGATCGACCGCGACCTTGGCGCCGACCATGCCGATCTTGAGCTTCGGATTGAGATCCTTGAGCGCGCGAACCGTCTTGAGGTCGGAGGAAAACGACGGCGTCGAGGTGTGCAGCACGATGAGATCGCGCGCAGTCACCTCCGGCGCGATGTCGGCGAAGCGGAGCCGGTGCGGCGGCGCGTCGATCAGCTTCGAGCCTTCGACCAGCGCGGCCGGCTGCGCCAGCCAGGTCGGATACCAGAACGACTTGACCTCGCGGCGCATCTGATAGCGGGCGCCCGCTCCGCCATCGAAGCCCTCGAACGACGGCGCTTGCAGAAACAGGGTCTTCATCATGGCGGGCGCGATCTCCGGTCCGACTTCAGGATGCCTTCCGACATCAGTTCGTAATGATGCCCTCGCCAGCTGACGTCGCGGGCGACAAAGCCCGCTACGAATACGGCAAAGGACAGTAAATCACGCACCGGAATGAGCCAATACGGGTGCGGAGGCAAGCCATATCCGCGCTCGGTGGCGGAAATCAGGACAGCCCGGCAGACCAGCGCCGCGACGGCAAGCACGATCGCCGGCCAGCTGCCCCCCAAAAGCCATGCTATCAGCGCCAGCGGGAAGGCATGGGACACGGTCCAGCCCAGATAGCCGAGCGGATCGACGGTGCGGATGGTCAACGCCCAGCGCAGCTCGTGACGCCACAATTCGACAATAGACGATTCGGCGCAGACATGGCCGACCGCGAACGACAGCACCGAAACCGGCTCGCCCCGCTCGCGCAACAGCTCGCCGAGGACGTAGTCGTCGGCCAGACAGTCGGCGAGCGGCTCGAAGCCGCCGATCGCCGAGAGCGATGAGCGGCGCAGCGCGATGGTCGAGCCGAGGCACGGCTGCGACAGCTTGAGGCGAGCGCCCACCACGACGCCCGGCAGAAAATGGCTATCGATGGTCAGTTGCGCGAGCTGCGACCACAGGCTGCCGGTCGAAATCCCGTAATAAGGGCAGCTCACGGCGCCGCCGCCTTGGCGCTCCAGCGCGCCGACCAGGCGAGCCAGATAATCGCGCCGCACCCGGATGTCGCTGTCGGCCAGCACAATGACGTCATGGGCGATGCGACCGCTCATGTTGATAAGGTTTGCGACCTTCGGATTGGAGCCCACGGCCCGCGGTTCGATGACGAGCTCAAGCGCCTTGCCGGGATAGGCGGCGCGCAGCCTTTCGACCACGGCGATGGCTGGATCGTTCGGGTTCTCGACGCCGAACACGATCTGGACCGCGCCGGAATAATCCTGCTCGCAGAACGATGCGAGGTTTTCGTAGAGGCCGGCTTCATCGCCGTGCAGCGGCTTGAGGATGGTCAGATCGGGTGCCGGCTCCGTGGCCGGCTGCGGCCGCGTCGATGACCACATCAGCGCCGCGGCGAACAGCATGAACAGGCAGCCAAGCGCGCTGGCGAGCCAAAGCGCGACCAGCAGGATGTCGTGGATCATCGCCGCTCAAGCCTGTTCGTTCTGATTGTCGGCGACGGCGCGCCGGGTGTGAAAATGCCAGCCCTCCATGGCCTGCCAGGCCAAGAGACCCGGCACCCCGATGACCAGATCGGGAATGCGCTTGACCAGCGACAGTGCCAGCGCTGCCTCGGGCGGAATGCCGAAGATCGCGCACAGCACGATCAAGCCACCCTCCTGGGCGCCGAGCGCGCCGGGGATTGCGAAGGACGCGCCGCGCACCGCGTGCAGCAGGCTTTCGATGATGACGGCATCGCCGAAATCGAGCGGATATCCCATCGCATTGATAACGACGAAGACCTCGATCGCGCCGACGAACCAGCCGACAAGATGCCACGTCACGCTGCGGATCAGACCGATACGGTTGGAATAGAGCGCATCGAGCTGCGCAAACAGCTCGTCGATCGCGCCGAACACCAGCCATTCGCGACCGCCGGCAAACATCGACAGCGCCTTCTTGACGAGCCGTCGCCCGAGCTCGCCTTGCACCAGCAGGAAGCCGCCGAGCGCCGGCAACGCCAGCGAAATGCCGACGGCGAGCGGCCAAACCACCAGCTCGTTGCCGCCCATCGCGACCAGCAGAATGAGGCCGATGATCGCAAAGGCGAGTTGGCTCGTTGCCTGCATCAGCACATCGACGATAACGCTGGCGGCGGCGAGTGCACCGCGGACGCCGCGCAACGCGAGGCAGCGTGCACCGATGAAATCGCCGCCGATCTGAGCGAGCGGCAACAGCGCATTGGCGCCCTCGCGGACGAAACGCAAGCCCACGCAGAGCCAAACCGAGGGCCGCTGTCCAGGAAACAGCAGCCACCAGCCGCCGCCGGCAATCGCCACCGCCGCGACGCGCGCCACCACCACCGCGGCAGTGGCCCAGCCGGCGCTGACCATAGCGGCACCGACATGGTCGGCGCCATACCACAGCGTCAGCGCGATCAGCACGGACATGCCGACGAACCAGACGATCAGCGTGGCTTGCTTACCCGACGGCATCTATTCGCTCAAAAGGCCCCGCGGCCATCGTATCTCGAAAGTTCAGGCTGCCTCATCCTTGTGGGCCTCGTCGATCAACCGCCGGCATTCCCGCAATTCGTGCAGAGC